>Ga0272449_1004963_pt1 | contig 10578 bp, 11 predicted proteins | sample YNPCB0241_FD_198679 | JGI IMG/M metagenome (GOLD analysis project Ga0272449, IMG submission 198679) | Hot spring sediment microbial communities from Yellowstone National Park, WY, United States - YNP-CB-024-1 | ecosystem: Environmental > Aquatic > Thermal springs > Hot (42-90C) > Sediment...
CCAAAGATAATGGGCAACGGGCCAATCATCAATACGCCCCCAGCCTCGGCCTCGCCGCCCCTCCTCAGGCCCGAGAAGGCCATAACTAGGAAGCCCACCAGTATCAAAAGCATGCCCGCTACAAGCAATGCGTAAAACAGCCATATGAGTGGCTCCATAGCCCCCAAGATAAAAATTTACTAGAAAATAAATTCTTTACCACGGCTAACCCTTAAAGATCGCGGGTGCGAGTATCCATCTTTACTGGATCGGATTCATCCCCGAACAGCTCTAGGTTGCTAATCTCAGGGATTTGCTACTTGCTCTTCTCCCTCCTTTATCCGTGACATTAGCTTAACAATGGAGCTTAGCCGTGTGAGGTCGTATTCAATGGATCTCTTCACTCCTTGTTGGTAACACTTAACCTCGAAGCTGAGCCCCAAACCCCTATAAACCAGCATTTCAAGCTAGCCAATACTAGTCGTAGTTATAGCCATAGTCTTTTTATTTGTGTTTTGTCGAAGTCCTTGTCTTCGGTTGCAATTGCGTCTAGCCTGTACTTGTTTATTGTGGCAGCGTGTATTGCGTCGGAGGGTTTGAGGTGGTATTTTTCTAGGTAGTGCTTGAAGTAGGGGTAAAGCTCGGGTCCTAGTGGTAATAGCTTGAGGTACGGTAACACTGCATAGTCTAGGAATGCTAGCATTTCTTCTGTTGGGACCCGGTATTTCTTCTTCGAGATGTAGACTACTTCATCTAGGACTAGTATGTTTGTGTAGCCCTCATGCTCGGTTAGGATATTTTTTCAGAAGGTTTCTACTAGTTGTGCCTGTTCATCTGGCATAGGTGCGTTTAGGTATATGAGGAGGCTAGCGTCAATAAATATCTTCATTGAACTCTTCCTCGAGGTCTACTTCCGCGAGCTCTCCTAGCTTGGCTTGTTTCGCCCTAAGCTTTCCTCTCCTCTGCCTGATCCATTCAAGGGTCTCATCGATGCCCGGCGCCCTCAATATAGCGAGCTCGTTCTCCCTAGCCTCCACTAGGACGTAGCCGTTTTCCCTAATGCCGTACTTCTCCCGCAAGACCTTTGGGATAACTACCTGACCCTTTGGACCCACCTTCAGCCTAAGTTTAACCATTGTTTATACAAAGTAATACCTAAAATATATACCTTTGCTGGACTTCCACGGCACTCGCGAAAAACAGCCATATGATTGGCTCGATATTCCCCAAAATAGACATATGTCAGAAATAGATTCTTTACCAAGGCTCTCCACGAAAATCACCTAGAAAAGTCCTGCCACCAGAGGCCAGCTTTCCAACTACGTGTGTGTCTAAAAGCATCCTCTTTTCAACAATCTCGTCGGCCCTCTTCCCCAGGACTGCCGTGTAGCCCTCCTTGTACAAGAGGCCATCTACTATTTCACAAGGCAAAACACCTATAACGTCCCTCGTATAAGCGGGCCTCCCATTCCAATAGTCAAACCCAAGATACATCAAGGGCCACTTCCTGACCCTGTCCTCCATTTCTCCGAGGCCCATGCCCTCCCTCTCGGCAAGCATCCTGACAAAGTCCTTGTCAACAATCCTCACGTCGCGGCCCTCCTGGACAGCCACGACCCTCCTACGGTACCAAGACAATGCCCATGGATCCAGCAGGGCCCTCCTTATGTCTACAACTTCTATATACCCGCTCTCAACCTCCTCCCTAAACCTCTCGACTGCGCTCCTAGGTATACCTGGGGAGTCTATCCTCAGGCCTAGAAGCCTGTCCCTAATATCCCGGTCGTCGAAACGGCCAGCCTTAAGCCCCGAGACAGCGAGCTGGGCCCCGTAAAGCCTCTCCCTAAGCCACCCCGGGAAACGCCTAGAACCCCAGAACCTCTCAACGATTCTCGCTAGCATTGGCGACAAGAACCCATACTCAAGTCCACCAATAAGCACCCCTAACGGTGAACGGGCAAACCCATACGCTGCTAGGACAGCGTTGATGTACCTCTTGAGCCTTCTCCCGCCGTACTGTAAAGCTAGCCTTCTCAGGCCCAGGTATGGTAGGGGAAAGCTCAACATGTAAAGTAGCATAGCCAAAAAGCTCCCAGTGGAAAAAAGGACACTAATACCCGTGACGCCGTAAAACGCCCCGAGAGCCTTCTCCGTCATGCGCCAGTCTTCCAGCCTCTGCCTCTCAAGTATAAGCCTATACTCCCCAGATATAAGCCCGCGTTTCTCGAGAATCCTCTCCCTTTCCCTGGCGAGCCTTAAAGCCCTGAAAGGGTTAAGAGACAACCTCGACCTCAAAACTTCTATCTCTTCCCATGTCAGCCCCCTACCCTCCAACGCCATCTCCCATACACGGGGGTAAGGAGGCAGAGTCCTCTCGACAGTTGCGAGCTGGTCCCCAGACAAGTTAAAAAACACGTCAAACAGGAAAGAAGAATAAGAGGCATACCTAAGCCCCTCCTCCCTGGGCAGGCTCCTATAAGCCCTATAAGCCGAGAGACCCTCAATTGTAGACCTAAAGGCCGGGTGCCGCCACATTAGCCACCCAGCAAGGAACTTCTCGTCCTCGCCCCTCAGGCCCGCCCAGTAACCGATGGGATCCAGTTGCCCACCCATAACCCTAAAAATAGAAACAACAATGCGGCCATAAAAAATAAATCTTTGAAACAAGAAGAGGCATTATGGAAAATTTTCTACAAGAAGAAGCACAATATACAACTAGGATTCTAAAAGAAGAAAACAGGAAGGCCAAAAACCTCACACCATACATACTCCTCCTAGCCGCCTCGGCAGCAACCACAGCACTAGGCCTACTAGCCTACACCCTATACAGCAGGGACCAAGAGCCACCACGAATAGAGGAACTAAGGTACAGCGACAGGGTAGAAAAAGGACAAACCCAGAGCATACTTGTATGCGTAAGAGAACAAAACCCCTCCGAAAAAGCAGCCCTAACACTAAACGGCACAGCCATAAGCCTCCCCCTCACAGAGAAAAACGGAGACAAGGCATGCTACTCTACAACATTCGACCCCTCAAGCTACTTCACCAGGGAAGGCCCCGTAGCCGGCCAGCTAACACTAACAGACAAAAACGGCAACACAGCCACAAGGGAAATAAGCTTCCTAGTAAACCTAGAGCCACCCAAAATAGCAGACATAAACATCCAGAAAACAGGTCTCGGAAAATACACCATAACAACAGACATAACGGACGAAAACCTCAAAGACGCATACATCCTACTAGACAGCCACAAGCTCCCACTCACACAGCAAAACCAAAAATACACCACCACAATCGAGACACTCAGAGACCTAAACTTCACAATAATAGCAAGCGACAAATACAACATGACATCTAGCCACCAAGGAAAAATCCTCTTCAGCGAGGACAACCCAAACGTGGTCTATGCCCTACAGAAAGGGCTAAATCAAACCTATTTATATCTAATCGCCCCACTAGATAACGATAGAGTGCAAGATTTGAATGAAAAGATTTTTGTGGATTTGATTGTCAATAATAGCAGGATTTTAGTCGTCCCAACATTTTCCAGCTATTTAGAGAAACAAGCCTCAGATGGAGTAATAACTGGTGAGGAATTGAGATATGCGAGCAATTTTGCAAGCCTGGTTAATGGAATTTATGGTACCATTTATGATGCTAAGAATATTTATGATGGCTACATGTATGGCAAGTTTAAGATAAAAGACCCACTTAAAACGATTGACTATTCTTCTGGTTTAGGGTTAAGGCTCGGCTTTGACAGAGAATTGGCTAAACCTGCTACTGCAAAAGCTATTGCAGGTTATGGGATTGCAGTTGTTGATAGAAAATTGTCAGAGAACTTTGATGAAATTTCTTTATTAACAAAAGCTACACAAATTGATAAATATGGTGATAAGCTTGTTGATTTTTCACCTATAGTTTTTAAATCTGTAGATGGTAGTGATTTTGTCTTGATTCCAGACGCTGGAAGAGAAACCTGGATGCTTGCAAGACACATGAAATTGATTAATGATTCTGGCTTTGATATTACACGACATCCCGAAATGTTTGAGGGGCTGAATGGAAAGATAACTGCAAACGCTTATTCAATTTTTGATGCAAAGTATGGAGTAAACTATGCGGAGCAAACCCTCAACGATAGAACTCTTAAGCCGACAGATAGAGACGTCTGGGACTTGATAATGCTCCAGTGGAACTTGTACTCTAATAAAGCTCCCCAGCTTGGCGGAGAAAATAAGCTATATAATAGAGATTTTCCTTGGTATGATTCTGATAAGCTAGATGCTTTATACCAAGATGCTAACACAAGAAGGCAAGCTTTATTGTCTTTGTTCCATATTGATAATGGGACTTTTGATATGGAGAAGGGTAAAACTGTTGTTGGGATTGAAGGGGCAAAAACGGCTTTGACACAAGCTGAAAAAGAGTATGAGGCAATAAGTAAGTTGTATCCGGATGGAACTATTAAAAATTGGCTAGGATATGTTTCTCCAAGATGGTATTATTATCAGTTTGTAAATGATAGAGGAATGAACGGACTAAGAAATACTCACTTGCAGTATGTTGGTCTAGAACCCTCAGAACTAGGAAAGATTCTTGTATCTTATCCACCTGTAGATGTGTGGGAAAACATTAAAGATTTAAATGGTGTAGATCAATACATCACAAAAAACTGGAAATATTGGGATTTGGTTAAGTTTGCAATGGGGTATGAAAGGTGGAGAAGTAGCTATATACGTCATTGGGGGGCAGAAAGATTTGGAATAAACTATACCATACCACAGACTCTAAAAGCTTTTGGTTTCCCAGCTTATTGGGTTGAAATAGGACCAACTCCAGAAGGAGCAGCCTATTATGAATGGGTTGTTTCACTACCAGATTACATCGCTAATAAACTAAAAAGTGAATTTAATGATAAAATAATAATTGGGTCAGCAAATGGTTTTGGATTGTATCTTTGCAAAGATGAGCTAATTAAAGATGGAATAAATGAAATTTTTGGATTTAGTGGAGGAACAGGTTTATTAGCAGATAAACAACCTTCTCTTGGATTAGGATGGAACTTTAAATTTTACCTTTTTAGAAAATAAGAAAATGGATTAATTAGCAAATCAAGCAATGTTAATTCTTTGCTAGCTTGATTATTAGCGTTTTCATTCGAAGAACTAACAAATCCTTCTGGAGGATCGCAAATATATTGGTTATTGCACATTAATGTACCTTTAGCCACACAACCACTACCACTTCCATAGCAACCGGGTGATGATACTCTAAAATCCTTATCACAGCACCATCCATCTTTACATTCTATGTTTTTGTGTATATCTCTATTCCGAGTTTTTTAGCTACTTCTAGGGCTTTTTCGTCGGCGTAGGGGGTGACGATTATTAGTCTGTCTGGCTTTTTGCCTGTTGTTTTCTCGTAGAGTAGGGCTTTTCTCTTGAAGGCTGGGATGTCGGATGGCTTTATGTGGGAAGATATCTCTATTAGGATGGTTTTGCCGTCCTTTATGGCTATGTCTATTTCTACCTCGCTTGGGTAATCGTAGACTATTCCTTCGTTGTCCTTTTTGATCCATCTCTCTATCTTTACGTCGAATTCTTTCTCGAGTATTCCTTTAAGTGCCTCTCTGAATGCTTCCTCTGTCTGGAGTCCCCATCTTGCCCCTAGAGCAGATATCCTTCTTTCAATGAGTTCAAATCCCCTATTCATGTCTTCTCTTAGTTTATTGAAATCTTCCCTTAGCTTGACGAGTTGTTCCTCATGTTTGTCCAGCCTTTTTAGTATTTCTTCTAGGCCGAGGAGACCGGCTACGGCGTATCTGAACTCTTCGTCCTCCTTTAGGAGCCTTAGGAGTCTCTGCTTGAGCTGAGAGCTCATGAATCGCCTTCGCCTCCATAATTCGAATAGTTATTGCCCCTAAAAAAGATTGTTAATGCATTGTATCTTTACAGCTGACTAAATTTTTTTGGCCTCTTTTCAATTTCCTTCATTGCTAACATGTAAATTGATAGCTTGATGCCGGCAAACACCAGTTTGGAAGACCTTGACAGCACTGATGGTTCCGTATTTGTTTATCTTTGACCCGGGTCTACATTCACATGACGTTTTTAGGGTGTCAATCGTTGACAATTTTTATAGCAATGGTCCTAGTTCCAGTAAAACATATCATCTTGGTTACTTAATTGTTTACGAGACAGAATGAGGCCATTATGAGTGGGGGATCCCTATGGACGCTAAGGAAGTTCCCAAAAACGGTGCCTCTTTTCGTAGAAAGGTCAGAGTCTTCTTGGTGGAGCTTGCTTGGAAAATAAGGATTCGTAGAATGGTTGAAAAGTGGGATAGGCTTCTCGCTGATGTAACACCAAGCCGTGAGGGCTTTGCTGTTGAAAGCGTGAGAGAAGACCGTGAGAGCCATTGATTCTTCTACCCTTGTCAAGTATTTTTGAGAGCTAGGACAGGGGAGGGTCAAACAAGTAATGTTGGAAGGCTACTTAAGCTTGATCTCTCTGTGAATGATGCTGCGTTAAAATGGAATAGTAGATGGAGTTGTGTGCCTTTTTCATAGTTGGAGGAAAAACTATTTTAATATCCACGATAGAAATTACTGGTATGGCAGAAATTGTTGTAAAAATACCGAAAGATCTAGAGGAAGATTTTAAAAAGGTAGACCCCCTGCTTTTGGAGTTGGCTGTTCAAAGATTAATTAAGGAAAAACTTGAAGAGTTTGTAAAAGTAGAGAGAATAGTTGCAAAAAGTAAATTAACAGAGAAAGATGCTTTAGAACTTGGAAGAGAAGTCAACAAAAGTTTAGCAAAAAGGTATGAAAAGTTGTTAAGGTAAATAGGATGATTCTTATTGTTGATGCAAACGTATTCTTCTCAGCCTTAATCTCAAAAGGCAAGACTTTGAGAGTACTTGCCATCAATAGCGTTACAGAAACTTTTGAGCTATTAGCACCCGAATTTTTAATGGAAGAAATAGAAGAACATAAAAAAGAAATTCTTTCTAAATCTAAACTTTCTCTGTCAGATATTGAACAAGTTTTTCAGCTTTTGCAAAGAGAAGTAAAGTTTATTTCTCACTCTGTTTTTTCAGAATTTTTGGAGGAAGCTAAGAAAATTTCCCCTCCAGACGATTTTCCTTATGTTGCTTTAGCTCTAAAGGTAAAGTCCTTAGGGTTAAATGTTGCAATATGGTCGAATGATAAAGAATTAAAAGAAGCATTGAAAAATAAGATTGATGTATTAACGACTAGCGAAGTGTTTGAAATTTTACGTGACAAGCATAAAAATGTTGGATGAAAAATATTATTGGAAAAAGAATTAAAAGAGTTTGATAAAATTTCTATTGAATTTTAGCGCGCGCTAGTCAGCCTTTGCAGCCACCTCCTGTGTTTGGTTTTTGACCCTGGCACGACCTGCAATTGTATTATTTACTGTCGCGCTTGGATCATTATTATTTTTTTAAAAAGTATGCCAGCGGTACAGTAACGTATATAAGATTGTTTACAATATTGTACACAGGAGGGGGATGAGCTCAGTTATAAGTGTAAGGATCCCTAGGGAAGCTAAGGAGATTCTGGAAGAGGGGCGGCGTCGATATTAACAGAGAGGTTAGAGTGTTTTTGGAGGAACTCGCTTGGAAAGTAAAGCTTCGGAGACAGATTGAAAAGTGGAATAGGCTTCTCGGTGGTGTCAAGCCTGGCCTTGAGGGCTTTTCTGTTGGAAGTGTAAGGGAGGACCGTGAGAGCCATTGATTCTTCTACCCTTGTCAAGTATTTTTGAGAGCTAGGACAGGGGAGGGTCAAACAAGTAATGTTGGAAGGCTACTTAAGCTTGATCTCTCTGTGAATAATGTTGCGTCAAAATGAAATAAAAGATGGAGTAGGGTGCCTTTTTCATAGGTTGGAGACTTCGGCCGTCCGCTGTTGCAGTGCTAATTTTTCTTCGCGTATCAGCCTTTGGGCGTATTCTTCGAACTGGTAGATCCTAGTGGAGACTGCTAGCCTGAACCCGCTTGGCTGGCTGATTACTACCGCTTCTCCCCTGTCTAGTGTCTTTATTTCCGCCTCTGCGTCGTCGAGGTACGGGCTGTGGTTTATTATGGTGGAGTAGTCGGGCCTCGTTGGGAGGGAGAGGATTATCTTTGTTAGGGACTGTCTCACGACTGTCTCCATTAGCTCGCTTGGCATCTGTGTGATGTAGAGGCCTCCGACCTTGTATTTTCTTCCACGCTTGGCTATTATCGAGAAGATGTTTTCCCTTATCTCGCCCTTTCCGCCCAGGACGTGGGATCCTAGGTACCTGTGGGCCTCCTCTACCATTATCAAGACTGGGGGGAGCTGGCTCCACTTGTCCGGGAGCTCTTTCCTCATTTTCTCGTATGCCCTGAATATCCTCTCCGCAACCACGGTTGCCAGGAGCTTCTCCTCGCCCTCCGTGGCGAAAGGGGTCTCGATGAGGACCACGCGTCCCTTTGCAATCATCGAAAGCACGGTGCCCGCAAGGTCGTAGCCGCAGTCCCGGCAGAATATGTCTCCGTCACCGGTGAGGTACTTTACCTTTCTCTTTGCCACGTTTATAGTGTTTACCCCCGACATTCTCCCCAGCCTCGAGTAGATCGCCCTTCCCTCTCCAGACAAGAGGTAGTGGACCCACTCTTCCCCGAACTGTTTGTACGCCATCCAGAGGAGCTCTTCCTGTGGCCCAGAGAACTCTCCCGTAAGGGTGAAGTCGCTTGGCCTTAGACGCGTTATGTCCATCTTGAGTGGGTAGGCCGGTATGCTCCTCTCTTCTCCCAGCTCAGGAAGCTCCATCCTGATTCTGCCTGGCCTCTGGACCCTGTCTGAGACGAGGAAGAGGTACTCCTCTGAGAAGGGGAGGTGCGCGAGCCCCATTTCGCCGGGCTTTGAGCCTAGCAGGTACTCGCTTTCACAGTCGAATATGACGAGGCTGTATTTGCCAGCGGTGTGTAGTATCGAGCCCGCTAGTACTCTTCCAAAATTGCTTTTGCCCGCCCCTGTCCCACCCACTACTAGTACGTGGTGGGGTATCGTCTTTGAGCCGTCTAGGGTGACGTCTACGTCTATAACGTTGTGGCCGAAGCGTATTTTGCCTATGGGTATGTCCCCCGTGTGTAGCCTCAGAGCCTTTAGGTCTTCTTCCTCCAGCTCTTCTACGACGGAGAACAGCGAGGGGACACTGCTTGGCCCGTGTACTTCCCCGTCCATGTCTATCTGTGCAACGATTGTCGAGATGGCTGTGTCGTATAGCCTAAGGTCCCTCTCGCGGAGCTGTACAGCTTCGCCCTTGTCTGCCTTGCTACTTATTATTGCTATTTCTGCCGGCGTAAGCAGGCTTTCTGGCTTAAAGTCTACCACCTTGAGTATGTATGTCCTGCCCTTGTCTTCGACTTTTACCAGCATGCCCCTCTCGACAACTGCTTCCTGCGCTATCCTGAACTTTACCGTCACCCCCTCGGTCCACACTACTATTCCGAGCTTCAAGGTATACCACCCCAGAGATACTTGGCCTTGAACTCTGAGCCACCGCTGTCCTCAAGCAGCTTCGAGGCGATAGACGCCTTGCTGGATATGCCTAGCTCCTCAAGCAGTAGCTCCCTGTCCATAGACAGCTCGTCGTCGCTTATCCTGGAAAGGTTGTGGACAATCTTGAGCGGCAACGGGTAGCCCGGCGACGTGAAGTCCTGGAGGTACGCAAGCATCCCCGACAGGTACTCGAAGTCGGCCCTCAGAGAGAGCTCCCAAGCAACGTCCAGCCTGAAGACTGGCCCGCTCGGCGAAAGCTTCACGGCCCCTATTCCTATACCCAGCTTCTCGTCCTCTATGAGGGGATAATAGCTCCAAGCCATGTCCCTAAACATCTTGCCACCAAGCCTCGACACGTAGCCCAAGGCGCTCTCCCCGCTGGAAAGCCTTATACTGCTACTCTTCGGCATACCGACCACTCTCCAGTCCCTCTCGACCAGACGCCTGTAGGCCTTAGCGGACATTGTGCCGCTCCTAAACACGAGGGGCCTGTCAAGCAAGACGAGCGCACCTGGGTAGCCCTTGACAAGGCCAGCCACTGCCTCGAGCTCTACTTCTGTCAGCCAGTCGGCGGCCTCCTCGAGGCTCTCGACCACCCTCACCCTTTTGATTGTATCCATGAGTTTTACACGCTCTACCCCCCTCCACACTCCACCTGCGACCTTTGCAGACACTATCTTGAAGCTCCCTGCGTCGAAGAGTATTCGGGCCGCCGCGTCCACAGAGACCACGGTCTCCTTGTGTGGGACCTCCTCGACAGCCCTGAACCTTGTCTCCGATATGGGTGGGCCCTTGATTATCTTCCCGTCAAACCTGAAGTAGGGGTAGGGCTTCACGGGTTCGCCTGTCAGCGTTAGCTGGACGAAGCCCCCCTTCTGCCTATATATCTGGTTAACCTTCTCGACAAGCATCTCTACGTCTGCGTCTAAATACCCAGCCCTAGTCAAGGACGCCATACATGCTCAAGAACTATGGATATTTTCTTTTTTATAAAATGCATGAGAGTAACTTGAAGAAAGTTACGAACTGCTGAAAATAAGATTGTA
>Ga0272449_1004965_pt1 | contig 10572 bp, 9 predicted proteins | sample YNPCB0241_FD_198679 | JGI IMG/M metagenome (GOLD analysis project Ga0272449, IMG submission 198679) | Hot spring sediment microbial communities from Yellowstone National Park, WY, United States - YNP-CB-024-1 | ecosystem: Environmental > Aquatic > Thermal springs > Hot (42-90C) > Sediment...
CCGTGGAGTTCAGGGCCGACAAGGACTCCCTGGGCATTAGGGGGGAGAACGTGCCTGACGCCCTCTTGGTGGTTAAGGAGGGCCAGCTGGGCAGGGTGGTGGGGCGGGGCGGCGAGAGGATCAAGACCATCGAGAACGAGGTGGGGGCCAGGCTGAGGCTCCTCGAGATGACGCTGGACTTCAAGCAGTGGATCAGGGCTGTGCACCCGGTGGGCTGGATCTCAAAGCACATAGCAGACGCCGACTTCGCCGGGCCGGAGCTTCTGGTGCAGGTGAAGAGGAGCGAGTTCGGCGCGTTTATAGGCCACAGAGGTGCTTATGTGCGGCTGATAGACAGAGTGGTGAGACGTCTGTTAGGCATAGGCGTGCGGGCTGTAGAGGCTGAGGAATAGTTATAAGCCGGGGGCTTCTTTAGTGTGATGAAGGCGTACGTTCTTCACAAGTTTAGAGAGCCGCCTGTTCTTTCTGAGGTGGAGAGGCCCAGGCCGGCGCCCGGCAGAGTGGTGGTGCGGGTGTCCGCGGCTGGCGTCTGCTACCGCGACTACTTGGCTTGGCAAGGCTTCCAGAGGGTTAAACCGCCGGCTACGCCTGGCCACGAGTTTGCGGGGGTCGTGGAGGAGGTGGGGGAGGGGGTCTCCGGCCTCAGGCCGGGCGACGCAGTGGCTGGGATGATTTATGAGTACTGCGGCGAGTGTGAGTACTGTAGATCTGGGAGGGAGTATCTATGCCGCAGTAGGAAGATCTACGGCGAAGATCTGCCGGGGGTCTTCGCGGAGTACATCTCGGCCGACCCCAAGTCGCTGGTTAGGATCCCGCCTGGCGTGTCTTTCGAGGCGGCGTCTTTCGCGGCCTGCGTCCTCTCCACGGTGGTGCGGGGCGTGAGGAAGATAGGCGTAAAGCCGGGCATGCGGGTGTTAGTTACCGGCGCCGGCGGCGGCGTCGGGGTACACGCGGTGCAGATAGCCAAGGCCTACGGGGCCGAGGTGATAGCCGTCACAAGCCCCGCCAAGGCTGAGGCCGTCTCTAAATACGCCGACCATGTGGTGGCCAGCAAGTCTTTTTCGGAGGAGGTCAAGAGGCTGGGCGGGGCAGACGGGGCGGTGGAGGCCGTCGGCGGGCCCACCTTGGAGCAGACCGTCAAGTCGCTTAACTGGGGGTCGCGGATTGCGCTTGTCGGCAACGTAGACCCCCAACCCACGCCCGTCGCCCTCGGCCTCTTGATACTGAAGGAGGTCGAGATCCTGCCTGTGATACATGGAAACAGGAAGGATTTAGAGGAGGCGCTTCAGCTGTTGGCGAGAGGCGCCGTGAAGCCCATATATACAGTCCACAGCTTCTCGGAGCTTCCCAGGCTTCTGGAGGAGACGCCTAAGGCCTCCCACCTGGGGAGGCGCGTGGTTAAGTTCGGCAGTTGACTTTTCTCCTTCTGAGCCAGGTGTAGATTATCACAGCGGCGAGGAGACCAGCCGCTAGGGCCGTGTCGGCTCCCATAGCTCGCTGGCCAGGTCCTCCGCTGTCCTCCTCACGGCCTCTGCGCTGGACATGGTGGGTCTCCATCCCGTCATCTTTGTCAACTTGGCTATGGAGAGGGTCATGTACTTCACGTCGCCGGGCCACCCCCTGCCGTCCGGCGTCGCGGGGGCCAGCCTAATCTCGGGCTTGAGCTTCAACACCTCTGCGACTATCCGCGCTATGTCTAACACGCTCACCGCGTCTACGTTCCCCACGTTAATGGCTAGGAAGGGGAGCTGTAGCTCCTCTAGCTTCCTCCACGCGGATATGGTGGCGTCTACGGCGTCTGTCACGTAGAGGTAGCTCTTCCTCTGGGTGCCGTCTCCCAAAACCTCCAGCACATTAGGGTTCTTCTTGAGCTTCATTATGAAGTCGTAAATTACGCCGTGCCTCAGCCGGGGGCCTACGACGTTTGCGTACCTCACCGCCAGGCACCGCAGGCCGTAGAGCCTGGCGTAGGTGCCGCACATGACCTCCCCCGCCGCCTTCGCGGCGCCGTAGACCGAGATCGGCCTATACGGCTCCTCCTCCGGCGTGGGGATGACCTCCGCGTCGCCGTATACCGTTGAAGATGAGGCAAACACCACCGTCCTCACGCCGGTGTGTCTAGCCCACTCCAATACGTGGAAGGTGGCCAGCACGTTTTCGTTGAAGTGAACAACAGGTTCCGTGGCCGACAGCCTCACCTCGGGGTTTGCGGCGAAGTGAAACACTACGTCGCCGCGTATGCCGACCCCCCAGTCCGGGTCCTTGAGGTCGCGTATGTAGAGCTCAGCAGCCTTGTTTACGTACTCCCTCCTCCCAGAGGAGAGGTTGTCCACCACAACCACCTCATGCCCCTCGGCCACCAGCCTGTCCACTAGGTGGCTTCCTATAAAGCCGGCGCCGCCCGTGACGACGATCCTCATGGCGTTTAGTTTTTAGCGGTTAATATATAAAAGCGCCGTGGGCCAAGACTTGGCAATAGGCGCTACGTCGTCTATACAGCCCCCCACGGCCTTGGCGGCGACGAGGGCCATCAGACCTATTCTGTGGTCTCCATGAGACGAAAAGACGACGTTTCTCCTACTGGGAGGCCCTCTTATGTGGAGCGCGCCGTCTCTGTACCAAGCCGACACGCCCATCCTCTGTAGCACATCCAACACGGTGGATATCCTGTCGCTCTCCTTGTGGCGGAGGTGTTCCACGTCTCTAATTACGGTCTCCTCCCCGGACATGGCCGCCGCCAGAGCCACCGGCATGACTAGGTCTGGGTTGCCGCCGAGACTCACGTCGACGCCTCTCGTAAACGCCCCGCCCACCTCCACGGCGCCCTCTTTTTCGACTACGTCTGCCCCCATCTTGCGGAGTATCTCCAGCGCCGGCTTATCCACGTCGGCGATGCGGCCGCGTATCTCCACGCGGCCGCCGGTGGCCGCGGCGGCCACCATGAGGAAGGCGGCGAGGCTGAAGTCCCCCGGCACCTCCACCTCGCCGGGGCTTCTCAACCCGCCTCTGACCTCCACGGCCTCTCCCAGCCTCACCTCTGCGCCGAACGTCCTTAAGACCTCTGCCGTGGCCTCTACGAAGCTCCAAGACTTCCTGGCGCCTACCGGCCTCACGACGCCGCCCCTCGTCACGGTGGCGAGGTACATCAGGCCGGAGATGTACTGAGAAGAGACGTCTGCGCGTATCTCCACCTCAAAGGGCTCCAGCCGCCTCCCCTCTATGAAGACGACCCCCGGCGCCTTCTCCACTTTTGTCAACTTGTTGAGGACGGCCACCAGCTCGTCTATGGGCCTCCCCCGGAGGGTGCCTCCGTAGAAGACGGCTGTGGCGCCCGGCACCCCGGCGTAGACCGCCACGGCGGTGCGGAGGGTGAAGCCGCTCTCTCCCACGTTGAAGGCCCGGTAGAAGTCGGGCTCCCGCCGCTTTACATAGACGTCCCGTCCCTCGGCCGTTACCCTGGCCAGGGGTTGCACCGCCCTGTACATGGCTACGAAGTCGTCGCTCCACTCGACGCCTCTGATGGCCGTCTCGCCCTCCGCCAGCGCCGCCGCCAGCAGTAGGCGTTGTGAATAGGGCTTGGAGGGCGGGGCGTCGATCCTGCCTTCGAACCTCCCGGGGCTAATGCAGAACATGCACTGCGTAGGTCAAGGCCTTGGCGGCGTCCTCTACCTTCACCTTCTCCAAGACCCACTTGCCCAGCTTCACCACCACTGGCATGTATATGTAGCCGCCTCTCTTCTTCTTGTCGAATTTAACGAGGGCCGCGGCTTTTTCCAGCTGTTCCCGGGTCGCCTCAGCCCTTACAGGAAGTTTAAACTTCGTCAAGGTGTCTTCCACCTCCTTGACGTGGCTCTCGGCGAGGTAGCCCAGCTCCTGCGCCAGACGGAGCTCGGCCGCTATGCCGATGGAGACGGCCTCGCCGTGGAGGAGGCCTAGGACCCGCTCCAGGGCGTGCCCCACGGTGTGGCCTACGTTGAGCACGTTTCTGACCCCCCTCTCCTCGAACTCGTCCATCTCCACCACCTGCGCCTTGATTCTAAGCGACTTGTAGACGGTCTCCTCGACGGCTCCCCCCTCCCGCCTCAGCAGTGCGTCGGCGTTTTCTGCCGTCCAGCGGTAGAACTCCTCGTCCAGCGCCACGCCGTACTTCACTACTTCGGCGAAGGCGGAGCGGTAGACTCTGTCCGGCAGGGTGTCGAGCCACGCGAGGTCGCAGAGGACGGCGGACGGCTGGTAGAAGACGCCCACTAGGTTTTTGACGGGGCCCCAGTCCACGGCGCCCTTCCCCCCCAACGCCGCGTCTACCATGGCCAGAAGAGTCGTCGGCACTTGCACAAGCCTTATCCCGCGCATGTAGGTCCCCGCCGCGAAGGTGGCCAAGTCTAGAAGCGCCCCGCCGCCCACCGCCACCAACGCGGTGGATCTGTCCGCGCCGGCCTCGGCAAGGAAGCTGTAGAGCCGCGTCAAGGCCTCCAAGCTCTTCACCTCCTCCCCGCCCCTCAAGACGAGAGTGGGCACCCCCGCGAGGGGGGGCCGAAGCCCTTCTTCGACCACGACCACCGCCTTCTCCGCCCAAGACGCGTAGGGGAGCCCCCTCCCCACTACGACTTCGGTTACGCCTCTGCTGTGTCTGTAGTAAAACCGCCTCATCTCAGCTTCACAAGCTCCTCCGCCCTGGCCGCTATGTTCTCAGGCGTCAGCCCAAACAGCTGGTACAGCTCCTGTGGGCTTTTGGCGGTTCTGCCGTAGGACTTGAGGCCCATTATGGCCATCTTGGTGGGCCTCGTCTGGGCCAAGTATTCGGCCACCGCCGACCCGAAGCCGCCGTGAACCATGTGCTCCTCCACGGTCAACACGGCGCCTGTCGCCGCCGCGTACTTCTCCACAGTCGCGTAGTCAAGAGGCTTCACCGTGGGGAAGTGGACCACGGCCGCCGAGATGCCCCTATCTCTCAAAACCTGAGCCGCCTCCACGGCCAGCGGGAGCGTAATGCCGGTGGTGAAGATAGCCACGTCGCTGCCCTCCAGCACGACGTAGGCCCTACCCACCTCAAACCTGTCGTAGAGGCCGCAGGTGGTGGGTATGTGGAAGTCTCTCCCCACTCTTATGTACACAGGCCCCTTCACAGAGGCTGAGGCGGTCACCGCCCGGTAGACTTCGCAGGAGTCCGCCGGCACGAGCACCGTGAAGTTGGGCAGAACTCTAAACAACGCTATGTCCTCCAGCGCCTGGTGCGAAGGCCCGTCGTAGGCGTCGGCGAAGCCGGCGTGCGTCCCCACCAGCCTAACCGGCAGGCCGAGTCGATCCACCGAGTTCCTAGACTGCTCCCACGCCCTGGTCATAAACGCGGCGAAGGTCAAGGCGTAGGGCATGAAGCCGGCCAAGGCAAGCCCCGCCGCTATGCCCACCAGAGACTGCTCAGCAATGCCCACGTTGAAGAACCGCTCAGGGTGACGCTCGGCGAAGAGCCTCGCCCTGGTGGTCTCGCCGGTGTCAGCCACAAGCACGACCACGTCTTTCCTCAAGTCGCCGAGGTCAGAGAGGGCGCGGCCCAGCGCCTCCCTCGGCGTTAAGCTCTCTAGGTCTAACATATGTTATTTACATGACTCAACGCTTCGTCTCTGGAGAGCCTCTGTTTGGCGGTGTCTTCTATAGACGGCACGCCTCTGCCTCTTACAGTTTTCGCTATGACGACGGCTGGTTTGGCGCTGTTTTCTGCCTTCTCCAGCGCCGAAATTATGGCGGCGACGTCGTGGCCATCTACTTCAAACACCTCAAAGCCCAGCGACTTGAATCTGCCCGCTAAGTCGCCCTTCCGCAGAACCTCTTCGCTGTGGCCGTCCAGCTGTACGTTGTTCAAGTCTACGATGGTCACGAGGTTGTTGAGGCCGTAGTGGGCGGCTACGGCGAAGGACTCCCAAGACTGCCCCTCGTCCAGCTCGCCGTCGCCGGTCACCAAGTATACGCGGCCCGGCTCGCCCCTCAGCCTCAGCCCAAGCGCCAGCCCCACGGCCAGGCTTATGCCTTGGCCGAGGGAGCCGGAGTTAGGCACGTCCACAAACGGCGTGTCCACCTCGGGGTGGTTCTGAAGCCGGCTACCCACGCTCCCGGTCTCCCTCAGCTCGTCTACGGTGAGGTAGCCCATGGCCGCCGCCAGGGCGTAGACGGCGTGTATGGCGTGGCCCTTGGAGAGGACGAAGTAGTTCCTGTTGTGCGCCCCGTTGGCCACGTTGAACTTCAGCCTCCCGGTGCCGTACAGCGCCGCCACGATCTCCAGCACGGAGAGAGAGGAGCCGAGATGTATGCCTGGGTCGTAGCCGGCCATCAACACCACGTATCTCCTGGCCTTACATATAAGCTCGTCTAGACCTAAAACCCCTCTTTCCACCCCGACTGTAAGTACCCCTGCATATGACCAACGAAAGACCTAGTATTTAACCTTTGGGTTGTTCTTATAAATAGGTGAAGTAGTTACTATATGGAACGCCTATTGAGGAATGTAGAGGAGGTGGTCACTAAAGAGGAGTTTCTAGCCCTCAGAGGCGGCACGGCGTACCTCGGCTTCGAGCCCCTCTGGCCTATACACATCGGGTGGCTTGTGTGGGCTTATAAACTCGCCGAGCTTAAAGAGGCCGGCTTCGACGTGGTTGTGCTGGTGGCGACGTGGCACGGCTGGATCAACGACAAGGGGTCTCTGGAGGAGTTGAGAAACCACGGCGAAAGGGTCAAGGCGGTGTTGAGCAAAGTGGGGCAGTTCAGATACGTATACGGCGACGAGATTGTGAAGGATCCCCGCTACTGGGAGCTCGCGTTGCGCATAGCCAAGGAGACTTCTTTGGCTAGGGTGAGGAGGGCGACGCCTGTGATGGGGCGACGCGCCGAGGAGGTGGAGCTGGACTTCTCCAAGCTACTATACCCCATAATGCAAGTCGCCGACATCTTCTACCTCGGCGTAGACGTGGCCGTCGGCGGCATGGATCAACGGAGGGCCCACATGCTGGCCAGAGACGTGGCGGAGAAGCTGGGGCTTAAGAAGCCTATAGCTCTCCACACCCCCATAATCACCTCGCTCTCCGGCACCGGCAGGATGGAGGGCACCCACAGAGAGCTCGACGAGGTTTACGCCATGTACAAGATGAGCAAGTCTAAGCCGCAGAGCGCCATCTTTGTCACAGACGGAGAGGAGGAGGTGAGGAAGAAGATATGGGCCGCCTACTGCCCACCCCGCGAGACTAGGTTCAACCCCGTGTACGAAATAGCGACACACCTCTTGATACCCTACGCCGGCCCGCTGGAGGTGGGAGGCCGCAGATACGAAGCCGCCGAGGACCTCAGGCGAGACTACGAAAACGGCGCGGTAACGCCGCAGGCGCTGAAAGAGGCCGTAGTTGCCGCGTTGGTGGATCTGCTTTCTAGACTGAGGTGAGTTCCTGACCCGTCCAGAGGCCCTTGGACGAAGGTCTACTCCAGCTTTCATCGGTGCCTTGCGTCGTGAGGTTGACGGCACTATGTGCCGTTTCGAATCGGCCCTTAGGGCCTTTGTTGAGGTCTGCATGCCAAGCTCGACTGTGTAGTCCTGCCCACAAAACTTGTCGTGGCTCAGCGGTTAGAAAGTCGCGGCCTCCCATACGCCTCAAGTATCCCTCGATTTGTCTCCAGCTCAACCCGGTCTTTGTGTTTCTTCACGCAGTTCTCCGGTTTGTATTACTCTAAAGAGCGGAGCCCTTTGTAAGTTTATAACGAGGGCTGTTCACGTCTCTATGCTGTACGTGGTGGACAGCCGGGAGCGGGGCAAGGCGCTTAAGGAGGAGATAGAGTCTAGGGGTGTCCCTGCCTGGTATGTAGAGCTGTGGGGCAACTATATAATTGTCACGCCGCCCGGCTCACGTCTCGACGGGCTGAAGACGCCGGTTAAGGCGGTGGTGGAGCTTAAGACCGAATACCAGCTCGTGTCGAGGGAGTTCAAGAAAGAGCCGACTCCAGTCCGGATAGGCGACAGAGAGATTAGAGAGGGGAAGATCTTCATCATCGCGGGGCCCTGCTCTGTGGAGACTGAAGATCAGATCTTGAAGACGGCGCGTTTCGTAAAGGAGGCGGGCGCAGACGCCTTAAGGGGAGGCGCCTTCAAGCCCAGGACTAGCCCCTACACCTTCCAGGGCCTCGGCGAGGCGGGGCTGAGGCTTCTGGAGAAGGCGAAGGAGGAGACGGGCCTGCCCATAACCACCGAGCTCATGGACCCGGAGGACATGTCCCTCGTGGCGAAGTACGCTGACGCCATCCAGGTGGGGGCTCGGAATATGCAGAACTTCACTTTGTTGAAGAAGCTGGGCCGTGTGGGGAAGCCGGTCCTCCTTAAGCGGGGCTTCGGCAACACGGTGGAGGAGTGGTTGCTGGCCGCTGAATACATCGCGCTACACGGCAACGGCGATGTGGTGTTTGTAGAGCGGGGCATCCGCACCTTCGACAAGACTCTCCGCTTCACGCTCGACGTGGGGGCCATAGCGTATGTGAAGCAACACACCCACCTCCCAGTCATAGGCGACCCGAGCCACCCCGCCGGCGACAGACGCTATGTGATTCCGCTGGCCTTGGCAATCCTCGCCGCGGGGGCAGACGGCCTCATCGTCGAGGTACACCCAGAGCCGGACAAAGCCTGGAGCGACGCCAAGCAACAACTAAGCTTTGAACAATTCGCGGAGCTGATCCACAAGGCCAGGGAGGTCGCCAGGGCCCTGGGGAGGAGCTAACAGTTCAATTTTTTCAAGTCGTCTTGCGTATCTACGTCGATGAGGATTCCCGGGTCCTCCACCTCCACAGCCTCCAGGGGGACTTTGCCGAAAAGCGCCCTGAGCCCCACGTCGCCTTCCAGCTCGAACACCTTGGGGTAGACATCTCTACAAGAGGCCACTGGGTTGCCCCTTGCCCTTCTATAAGTGGGCACGACGAGCCCGCCCTTGCAACGTCCGGCCACTGCCGCGACGGTAGACGGCTTTACGCAGGGCATGTCGCCCAGCATCCACACAACACATTTTTTATCTAAAAGCGCCGCCACGGCGGCTTTAACGCTCGTGGAGAGGCCGAGGCGCCACCAGGGGTTGTAGATGACGCCGTATACCTCGCCTGCCGCCTGCGCCACCTCCCGCCTCGCCGCCACGAGGTAGACCTCCAAGCCGCCCCGCCGCAGGGCCTCTGCGGCCCACCACACAAGCGGCTTCCCCCTGTATCTGAAAAGGAGCTTGTCCCCGCCGAAGCGCGTGGAGCCGCCGGCGGCTAAGACAACACCGACGCAACTCACCTCAGGAGCCGCCAGACGTCTTCGGGGGTGATGGGCGTCTTGTCTATCCTCACGCCGGGCTTGAGCCTGCGTATGGCGTCTTCCACCGCCATGACGACGGCGGGCGTCGAGGCTATGGTGGCGGCTTCGCCGATGCCCTTGGTACCTGTGGGGTGTTTCGACGGGTGAGGCTCGTCGGCGAAGTAGACCTCGTACCTCGGCGCCTCGGCAGCCGTGGGCACGTAGTAAAACGCGAGGTTCGGCGTGAGGAGGTTACCGCTTTCGTCGTATACGGCCTCCTCATACAGCGCCTGGGCTATGCCCTGTAGGGCGCCCCCGATGGCCTGCCCAGCCGCGAGCAACGGGTTCACCACAACGCCGACGTCGTCGTATGACCTATACAGGAGAGGCCTCACGAAGCCGGTTTCTGGGTCCAGCTCAACCGCCGCGACGTGAACGCCAAATGGGAACGTGGCGTCTGCGCGGTATATGGCCTCGACGGTGAGTTGCGCCTCGGCTTTGCCTCTGTACACCGCCTTGACCACCTCCTCTATGGTCACGCTGTTTCCGCCGCACTGGAAGATCCCCCCGCTGTAGACGGGCCTGCAACCCAGAAGCTTCTCGGCTGCCTTGGCCAGCTCCTCCTTCAGCCTCCGGGCCGCTAATATGGCCGCCGAGCCGCCTGCTGTTATTGATCGGCTACCCATGGTTCCGATGCCGTCGCCGACGTAGGCCGTGTCGCCCCAGTACACCTTTATCCTCTCCATGGGGACCTCCAGCTCGTCTGCCAGCACTTGCGCCAGGGCTGTGGCTAGGCCCTGGCCGTGGGGCGTCAAGGCGGTGTAGAGCGTGAAGCTTCCGTCTCTTTCGGCCCTCAAAACGGCGGTTTCGTAGCCGAAGGTGGTGATCTCAACGTAGACGGAAAATCCGACGCCTATTACGCGCCCCCTCTTCGCCTCCTCGTCCGCCCACCTCTTCAAGTCGCGGTAGCCCAGCCTCTCAAGCCCCCTCTCAAAGGTGGCGACGTAGTCGCCTGTGTCGTACGTAATGCCGAAGACGTTTCTATAGGGCAGTTGCCTAATTAAGTTCCGCCTCCTTATCTCCACCCTATCCATCCCCAGCACGTCGGCCACGTGGTCCATAATCCGCTCTATGAAGAGCGTGGCCTCGGGCCTTCCTGCCCCCCTGTAGGCGCTTAGAGGCGTCTTGTTGGTGAGGACCGCCACCGCCCGCACCCTGCCGTGTCTAATGTCGTAAGGCCCCGGAAGCATCTGCGCCGCCGTGTCCGCCAGCCCCTC
>Ga0272449_1004966_pt1 | contig 10572 bp, 3 predicted proteins | sample YNPCB0241_FD_198679 | JGI IMG/M metagenome (GOLD analysis project Ga0272449, IMG submission 198679) | Hot spring sediment microbial communities from Yellowstone National Park, WY, United States - YNP-CB-024-1 | ecosystem: Environmental > Aquatic > Thermal springs > Hot (42-90C) > Sediment...
ATGCATATAAATTTTGAAGATTTTTTATTAGTCAAAGTTCTTTGACATTTTGTAAAAAGTAAAAATATATTATTTTTATTAAGAAAATATTGGTTTTTAGCTTAACTATGAGTGATTGAAACATCGGATGCAATATACAATCCAAATAGCAATAGATGGGTTTTTAGCTTAACTATGAGTGATTGAAACCTAAAGAAGAATTCCCGAACGCACCTGAGCAATCAAGTTTTTAGCTTAACTATGAGTGATTGAAACTATTATAATTAACGGGAGTGACTTTAGTCACTGGTATGTTTTTAGCTTAACTATGAGTGATTGAAACTTTGTAATTCGCCTAAAACTGAGGCTCCATATCCGTGTTTTTAGCTTAACTATGAGTGATTGAAACAAATATTATAGAAAGCTATCAAGGAATGTGAAGGAGTTTTTAGCTTAACTATGAGTGATTGAAACTTTTAATATTACCAGCAATAAGATCGTCTGAATATAGTTTTTAGCTTAACTATGAGTGATTGAAACGACATTGTTTTGAGTTGTTTAAATTTGAACCTTTTGTGTTTTTAGCTTAACTATGAGTGATTGAAACAAATCCTTTTTCTTATTTTTAGTTTTGAAACTTAACGTTTTTAGCTTAACTATGAGTGATTGAAACACAAACAAAAAAGGAGATTTGAAATGAAACTTACAAAGTTTTTAGCTTAACTATGAGTGATTGAAACGTAAAAATCAGACTATGGATAATTCCGCTAAAAAGCGTTTTTAGCTTAACTATGAGTGATTGAAACATTTGACTGGTTGAAAATTCAATAGCCGTGTTTTTAGTTTTTAGCTTAACTATGAGTGATTGAAACTGTGTTTGAGAATGGAAGGATGCTCTTTGTGGCGAGTTTTTAGCTTAACTATGAGTGATTGAAACAAAGATGGTTCAGGACACTTGGAGAGATGGAAAGGGTTTTTAGCTTAACTATGAGTGATTGAAACAAAGTTAAAGCGGATTTCGACCTTTTGCAGTACAAAGTTTTTAGCTTAACTATGAGTGATTGAAACTTGGAGGGAAAATGGCAAAGGCAGAAGGTAGAGTTTTTCGTTTTTAGCTTAACTATGAGTGATTGAAACTTGTTCTAAGGCAAGTAAAAATGAACGAAACACTCCGTTTTTAGCTTAACTATGCGTGATTGAAACTTCAAGGATGCTTTTGCATCCGCATCATTTATCTTTAGTTTTTAGCTTAACTATGAGTGATTGAAACATAGTCTGGTCTTGGACTAAATTTCTTCCAACCCAAGTTTTTAGCTTAACTATGAGTGATTGAAACTGTTTTGCAGGAACACGGAGTATGGATTTGGTTTCAAGTTTTTAGCTTAACTATGAGTGATTGAAACACAAGGAAGCCTACAACAACGCCGAGTTGAAGTTTAGTTTTTAGCTTAACTATGAGTGATTGAAACTATAAATATTTATTCATTAGATTCACATTATATTGAATTTTTAGCTTAACTATGAGTGATTGAAACGACTTAAAAAACTTTATCACTTCCTCATTTAGTTGTAACGTTTTTAGCTTAACTATGAGTGATTGAAACAAAGGTGCAGTGTTTGGCTCATATTTTTTCCGATATTGTTTTTAGCTTAACTATGAGTGATTGAAACAAATCCTTCCTTGAAAAATCCGCAAATTATTTTCTCGGTTTTTAGCTTAACTATGAGTGATTGAAACGGGATAGGGTTAATTTATAATAATAAAAAACTTGAAGTGTTTTTAGCTTAACTATGAGTGATTGAAACAGTAACTGACTGCAAAGCCGCAACCAGATGGAAATGCGTTTTTAGCTTAACTATGAGTGATTGAAACATGAACTTTAATTTCATTTCAAAAATAATAATGTAAAGTTTTTAGCTTAACTATGAGTGATTGAAACACTTTTACGAGCCAGCTTTTAGCTGGCTTTTTTTGGTTTTTAGCTTAACTATGAGTGATTGAAACAGAACAAATCTAAAAAGTATCCAACCTACAAAGAATTCCGTTTTTAGCTTAACTATGAGTGATTGAAACGTTCAATGCTGTAATTTCCTTCTGGAATTTCCTCAGTTTTTAGCTTAACTATGAGTGATTGAAACAAAGATTTTGCAAGTTTATTTGTAATTCGCCTAAAACGTTTTTAGCTTAACTATGAGTGATTGAAACAAAATGAAAGTAAACATACTCATGAACATCGGGAAGAGTTTTTAGCTTAACTATGAGTGATTGAAACCCAAACAAAACCGTTTATCAAGATATTTGTTGCAAGTTTTTAGCTTAACTATGAGTGATTGAAACAGTGAATTAAAATTACTTCGGAGACCGAATAATTCGAGTTTTTAGCTTAACTATGAGTGATTGAAACTAGAAGTAGCCGTCAAAATACGAAACCACGGCAAATGTTTTTAGCTTAACTATGAGTGATTGAAACATATCATCTTCAGAAAGATGATAGTTTTGAATTGGGTTTTTAGCTTAACTATGAGTGATTGAAACTGAACTGCTGTGCTTTCATAAGCTGTTGAATTTATTGTTTTTAGCTTAACTATGAGTGATTGAAACACCGCAAAATATAAACTTATTCTTAATTAGCATTTAGTTTTTAGCTTAACTATGAGTGATTGAAACTTTAGCGGGACAAATAATATTGCGGAAAATTATATTGAGTTTTTAGCTTAACTATGAGTGATTGAAACTATAATAGTTTCTGAAGAAACTTCATGGTCGATCCTGAGTTTTTAGCTTAAATATGAGTGATTGAAACTTAATACGGCAATGCTTTATATAAATGTGGTTAACGGTTTTTAGCTTAACTATGAGTGATTGAAACAACTTTTGCCTCAAAACTTCAAGCCTATCCTGATTTTGGTTTTTAGCTTAACTATGAGTGATTGAAACTTTATTCCAGCCTTCAACCGAATTGTCTGATTATCGTTTTTAGCTTAACTATGAGTGATTGAAACCATTAATTCCATTATAAAGTTTGGTATAAGTTATGGTTTTTAGCTTAACTATGAGTGATTGAAACATTGTCCGAAGACAAATCAAAAAAACAAGGTATTCGTTTTTAGCTTAACTATGAGTGATTGAAACTTGAAAGTCCACAAGACATTAAAGCAAGGCGTGAAAGTTTTTAGCTTAACTATGAGTGATTGAAACACCCTTCCTCAGGTTGATTGTCAAGTGCATTCTTGCGTTTTTAGCTTAACTATGAGTGATTGAAACGAGAAATTCAAGAATTCGATATTGCGAAGCTTTATGAGTTTTTAGTTTAACTATGAGTGATTGAAAGGATTTACTTGACGCCTTAATACAAAATAAAGTGAGTGAGTTTTTAGCTTAACTATGAGTGATTGAAACAAGTAAAGGTTGGAGATAAATTTCAATTAGGCAAGCAGTTTTTAGCTTAACTATGAGTGATTGAAACGATCCATTCGGAGGTTATGGGACGACTTTAATTGCTTGTTTTTAGCTTAACTATGAGTGATTGAAACAATCTTTTTCCAATTATAATAATATCTGGGAGGTCTTGTTTTTAGCTTAACTATGAGTGATTGAAACGGGCAATTCAACAAAGTGGATATGCTAAGACAATTGATGGTTTTTAGCTTAACTATGAGTGATTGAAACGATAATTGTTTAGGTTTTCATTAAAAGTTGGTCTAAGTTTTTAGCTTAACTATGAGTGATTGAAACTATCTTCAACTATTGTTTTATAATCCACCTGAATTTCGTTTTTAGCTTAACTATGAGTGATTGAAACACAAAACCTCATCTAATATTTGCTTTTGCTCAATTGGTTTTTAGCTTAACTATGAGTGATTGAAACTGTCAAGCAATGCGTGGAGTAAAAAAAGAAGGAGTAATGTTTTTAGCTTAACTATGAGTGATTGAAACGTTGTAAAATCTAAAATAAAGTCGTAAAGCTTAGCAGTTTTTAGCTTAACTATGAGTGATTGAAACGGTTTACATATTAGCTTTATTGATTTAAATAAACTAAGTTTTTAGCTTAACTATGAGTGATTGAAACTAAATGGTGATGTTATAGATGGAGTTCATCACGGGGTTTTTAGCTTAACTATGAGTGATTGAAACTGAATTTGGAGCCGAAGGCTTTCTTGCTGTGAAAGGGTTTTTAGCTTAACTATGAGTGATTGAAACCATTTATTTCCAGTCGCAGATCCAACCACGAAATTTAGTTTTTAGCTTAACTATGAGTGATTGAAACTAAAATCTCGTTTAGATTTATCGTATACTAAGATTGAGTTTTTAGCTTAACTATGAGTGATTGAAACTCTAAAATATGTTCAATTGTTTCTTTGAAAATGTCTGTTTTTAGCTTAACTATGAGTGATTGAAACAAACAAAAATAAAATGAAAGGGTTCAACTATGAATCGTTTTTAGCTTAACTATGAGTGATTGAAACGAAAGTATGATGATGAAATTGGACTGGAAGAGATTAGTTTTTAGCTTAACTATGAGTGATTGAAACTTTTCCAAGTTCCGCACCGAATTATTATGTATTTCTCCGTTTTTAGCTTAACTATGAGTGATTGAAACATGAAGAAGGGAAGATAACGATTAGAAATTATGATGATGGTTTTTAGCTTAACTATGAGTGATTGAAACATCCTATCATTACTGGTGACTTTTTATTAATACCAAAAAGTTTTTAGCTTAACTATGAGTGATTGAAACGCACGATCCTTAGAAAAAATATGAATAATTTCACTTGGTTTTTAGCTTAACTATGAGTGATTGAAACTTCATTGCTCAACTATCTTTCTTAAGTAGCATCTTTTAGTTTTTAGCTTAACTATGAGTGATTGAAACTAATTCAACCCCTCAATTCTTTGTAAATCAATCTCGTCTGTTTTTAGCTTAACTATGAGTGATTGAAACATATCATCTTCAGAAAGATGATAGTTTTGAATTGGGTTTTTAGCTTAACTATGAGTGATTGAAACACAGCTATGGTGAATCTATTTCGTTGTTCCTGTTGTGGGTTTTTAGCTTAACTATGAGTGATTGAAACAAAATAACCAAACTATTAAATTGGAAGCTTGATAACCGTTTTTAGCTTAACTATGAGTGATTGAAACAATTCATCTATTTTGATTGTGTTGATAAAATAAATAGTTTTTAGCTTAACTATGAGTGATTGAAACATTTTGACCAATTTAAAAAATATAAAAATGTTTTTTTTGTTTTTAGCTTAACTATGAGTGATTGAAACTTCCCCGAAGATGTTGCACTAATCTCAATCTTCTGGTTTTTAGCTTAACTATGAGTGATTGAAACTTATGGGTGATAACCGATATTAAATTCTTTTTCCCATAGTTTTTAGCTTAACTATGAGTGATTGAAACCAAGATATGTATTCAGGAATACTTTCAGTTCCTCAGTTTTTAGCTTAACTATGAGTGATTGAAACTTAATTGAAATCAGTTTTATCACTCCATTCCATAGGTTTTTAGCTTAACTATGAGTGATTGAAACGTTGCTCTTGAAGCTGTTTTATCTGAGCTTGCAATTCGTTTTTAGCTTAACTATGAGTGATTGAAACGAATTAAAAATCTTCCAGGATAAAAGTCTTGTCGAGGTTTTTAGCTTAACTATGAGTGATTGAAACATAGGGAATGGCTCACTGTTTATAAATTCTTTTCTTTGTTTTTAGCTTAACTATGAGTGATTGAAACATTGTTCTCTTTCATCCTCACTTAGATAAGGAATATTGTTTTTAGCTTAACTATGAGTGATTGAAACAAGAACTGGCAAGACCAATCATTTTATACTTGCCATAAGTTTTTAGCTTAACTATGAGTGATTGAAACAAAGATCTCGGAAATGTGTATTAAATATCTGATATGGGTTTTTAGCTTAACTATGAGTGATTGAAACAGAGCAATTTCATTAATTCTTTTTCTTCAGACATTGTGTTTTTAGCTTAACTATGAGTGATTGAAACAAACTACATTGAAGTATTATATTAATGTTGATATGGTTTTTAGCTTAACTATGAGTGATTGAAACATCAAAAGGACGGCTTGGGTTGAAACACAAATATTTGGGTTTTTAGCTTAACTATGAGTGATTGAAACAAACCTTTCTCAACTGCAAGTGCTTCGGCTTCAATAGTTTTTAGCTTAACTATGAGTGATTGAAACTTTGAACCAACTCCCACCCACCCACCCCCACCTCCGTTTTTAGCTTAACTATGAGTGATTGAAACTTAGGTTCGGCAAAGAGTTACGCCGATGTTGTAAAAAAGTTTTTAGCTTAACTATGAGTGATTGAAACAATTTATGTTTTACAAACAAAAAGAGGAGACAAAGAAGTTTTTAGCTTAACTATGAGTGATTGAAACCAAATAAATTATAATTTTATATTATAAATTTTCACCGTTTTTAGCTTAACTATGAGTGATTGAAACAATACAATCTCTCAATTCTCGAAATTCCTTTAATTGTGTTTTTAGCTTAACTATGAGTGATTGAAACTTTCTAAATTCTTCATAACCGTTCCTCGCTCTCTCGGGTTTTTAGCTTAACTATGAGTGATTGAAACACTTCTTTGAGCATTGGCATAACTACAAATTAGCAAGTTTTTAGCTTAACTATGAGTGATTGAAACTCAGTGATGAGGAAAAGAGGAAACAGATTGCGGAAAAGTTTTTAGCTTAACTATGAGTGATTGAAACTAAGGATGAGGTTAGATTTAGATTTGCCGGACCAAAGTTTTTAGCTTAACTATGAGTGATTGAAACATTGCAGGCATAGATGGGAGGTAGTGGTTTGAAAATTGTTTTTAGCTTAACTATGAGTGATTGAAACTTAATAAGGTTAGCAAACTATCATTATATCGTTTTTCCGTTTTTAGCTTAACTATGAGTGATTGAAACGTTGATAAACTTCAAGGGGTATTTTTGGTTTGCCAAGTTTTTAGCTTAACTATGAGTGATTGAAACAAGCAAATAATAATAAAATAGATAAGTAATAAAGATAGTTTTTAGCTTAACTATGAGTGATTGAAACATAGTTGTGTAAAATGTAAAAGCATCAATATAATTTGGGTTTTTAGCTTAACTATGAGTGATTGAAACTGGACTGAGTTATGGCATAATTCCCAGCCCAGCCATAGTTTTTAGCTTAACTATGAGTGATTGAAACACGGGTGAAAGAGGGCTCCCGAGTGAACCTCAACAGTTTTTAGCTTAACTATGAGTGATTGAAACAACTAAAAATTGGAGGTTAGGAATGTCAGTCCTAACGTTTTTAGTTTAACTATGAGTGATTGAAACTGGGAATTCTTACACAAGTTTTCTTTTCCTTATTGTTGTTTTTAGCTTAACTATGAGTGATTGAAACTTCAATAGACTGCAATAGAATTGCAATAGATTTCAGTCGTTTTTAGCTTAACTATGAGTGATTGAAACAATCCAAGTTTTTTCGCAATATCTCTTCGCCTCATTGGTTTTTAGCTTAACTATGAGTGATTGAAACACGGCAGGAATAATACGATCGGGCTTGCCAGTTCTTTGTTTTTAGCTTAACTATGAGTGATTGAAACCGATTAAAAATAAAAAGGCTAATCGTATCGATTACCTGTTTTTAGCTTAACTATGAGTGATTGAAACACTGCCAAGCAGGAGTGACAACTGAAATTGCATTAGGTTTTTAGCTTAACTATGAGTGATTGAAACTTGAAGTATAAAAGTGATATAATCCCAAATGGTGAGTTTTTAGCTTAACTATGAGTGATTGAAACATGTAATACGCAACAGGTCTTCTCCATTGATCTAAGTTTTTAGCTTAACTATGAGTGATTGAAACTTTTTTCAACCCATACAGTGTCTCTTTTTATAATAGGGTTTTTAGCTTAACTATGAGTGATTGAAACTTTTTTTTAATATTGGATATAAAATGAGTAGAAACATGTTTTTAGCTTAACTATGAGTGATTGAAACCTCATTTCCAAGAAGTAACATCCGCCCCTTGCAATTGTTTTTAGCTTAACTATGAGTGATTGAAACTTGAAAAACACGGCGAAAAGTTTGCCGTGATTTCGGTTTTTAGCTTAACTATGAGTGATTGAAACAAAAGTTTAAGAAAGGATTTAATAATACGATAATTCTGTTTTTAGCTTAACTATGAGTGATTGAAACGCAAAAAATAACAAAAAGTAAAAGAAATGTAAAAAGGTTTTTAGCTTAACTATGAGTGATTGAAACCGGAGATGGACAAAAAAAAATAAAATGGTTTATTATTGTTTTTAGCTTAACTATGAGTGATTGAAACATAATGTTAGCAATGTTTCGGAAATTTCGAAAGGTGTTTTTAGCTTAACTATGAGTGATTGAAACATATCATCTTCAGAAAGATGATAGTTTTGAATTGGTTGGTTTTTAGCTTAACTATGAGTGATTGAAACCTTACTTTGCAAGCTTGCAAAAAATTTACATTGCCAGGTTTTTAGCTTAACTATGAGTGATTGAAACATGGAATTGGAATTCTTTTCCAAGTGTTAGTTGCAGTTTTTAGCTTAACTATGAGTGATTGAAACCTTCCACCACTATCAATGAACGCACCTCTAATCTTCATGTTTTTAGCTTAACTATGAGTGATTGAAACTCCCAGAACTCATCCAGCACATCCCATACATCTAATGTTTTTAGCTTAACTATGAGTGATTGAAACGTGAATTGCCAATTAAGAATGAAGAAGATGAAATTGTTTTTAGCTTAACTATGAGTGATTGAAACATGATGTTACTAATGTTTGAGTGAATTGAAATTACTGTTTTTAGCTTAACTATGAGTGATTGAAACAATTATAGGCTCGACTATCGAGAAACATTTCGCCGCTACGTTTTTAGCTTAACTATGAGTGATTGAAACTACGAGGCTGGGCAGTTTCCTTCGATTGAATTTAAGAAGTTTTTAGCTTAACTATGAGTGATTGAAACAATTCAAGAAATGATTTTGCTGGAATAGGTGATGCAGTTTTTAGCTTAACTATGAGTGATTGAAACAAAACTAGTTAATTGCGTATGAACGACATTTTTTCAGTTTTTAGCTTAACTATGAGTGATTGAAACTTGTCCACAATGGACAGCAACAATCATCCTACACCTCGTTTTTAGCTTAACTATGAGTGATTGAAACATAAGAATAAAATATTCCCAGATAAACTTTAATCTTTGTTTTTAGCTTAACTATGAGTGATTGAAACTTAATTTTCAAACTACTACCTCCCATCTGTGTCTGGTTTTTAGCTTAACTATGAGTGATTGAAACGAAAGTCGGTAAATAAAGTCATCAAAATAGATTTCAAGTTTTTAGCTTAACTATGAGTGATTGAAACTCTTCCTAATGGTAAAATAATTGGATTATCAAAATTAGGTTTTTAGCTTAACTATGAGTGATAGAAACCTTTTTGTAATATTTTTGGTGGTATGTCCTCTGGAATGTTTTTAGCTTAACTATGAGTGATTGAAACCTATAAAGGAAGTAAAGGAATTACTTAACAACTAAAGTTTTTAGCTTAACTATGAGTGATTGAAACACTAAAACAACAAAAACAAAATGAAAGGGTTCAAAAGTTTTTAGCTTAACTATGAGTGATTGAAACTTTTCACGAGCTGGCTTTTGCCAGCTTTTTTGTTTTGTTTTTAGCTTAACTATGAGTGATTGAAACAACTTATTTTTATATTGCAACTGAAATTAAATTTATGTTTTTAGCTTAACTATGAGTGATTGAAACTCATTCTCTATATTTATATTTTTAAAGTTACCTATGGTTTTTAGCTTAACTATGAGTGATTGAAACCAATTTCTATCATTCATAGCACCGCAAACAATGTTAGTTTTTAGCTTAACTATGAGTGATTGAAACGAGATCCGCCCAATCTTTCCATAACTACTGAGTCGGTTTTTAGCTTAACTATGAGTGATTGAAATAATGAAGTTCATAATCACTTTCATTACCGCTCCTTGCGTTTTTAGCTTAACTATGAGTGATTGAAATATTCCTGTACTACCTGGATTGCATCCTTCTCTTTCAGTTTTTAGCTTAACTATGAGTGATTGAAATAAAATTTACAACGGGGGATTTGATAAATTAAAAATTGTTTTTAGCTTAACTATGAGTGATTGAAATGGATCGGATGCAATTTTAAGTAATATTGCTCTATCACGTTTTTAGCTTAACTATGAGTGATTGAAATTGTGCATCAATATGAAAATTGTAGAATTGCTGACGGTTTTTAGCTTAACTATGAGTGATTGAAATCCAAATGCAGTTGTAATAACATCTATTACAGAGGTGGTTTTTAGCTTAACTATGAGTGATTGAAATTAATAATGATAAAGCTAAGGTTGCAAGACAAAGATTGGTTTTTAGCTTAACTATGAGTGATTGAAATTTTCATCCAGATGATGTCCAATTAGTTGGTGACGATGGTTTTTAGCTTAACTATGAGTGATTGAAATACTTGACTAATTAAGTGGCCATATCGGCGAAAAGTTGTTTTTAGCTTAACTATGAGTGATTGA
>Ga0272449_1004968_pt1 | contig 10570 bp, 9 predicted proteins | sample YNPCB0241_FD_198679 | JGI IMG/M metagenome (GOLD analysis project Ga0272449, IMG submission 198679) | Hot spring sediment microbial communities from Yellowstone National Park, WY, United States - YNP-CB-024-1 | ecosystem: Environmental > Aquatic > Thermal springs > Hot (42-90C) > Sediment...
CTCGGTCAAGGTCTTACCCGCTAACGTCTCTCCCGCCTTTCTTGTAAAGAATTCTGCTATGTCCCTTAATTGAACCCAGTCAAGATTCTTCCATTCTTCTAGAGTAGTGGGTAAGTCATACCCGTACTTAGCTTTGAACGCGGCCCTCTCATCCGGGTGAGTGAAGAGGTCTGTTCTGTAATACAGTAACGGGGTTGCGTCAGCGTATCCAGGTATGGCAACGTAGTTATCACTACCCTGGGGGTAGGCAGTGTAGAAGTATATGAGGTTTTCGAACGTATCATTTAAAACAGCATACCTGAGTTCTGGGTCCTCTAGTATGAAGTCCTTAAGAGATATTATGTGACCTCCCTCATATAATTCTCCTAACCATTGACTATCAGCAAAGATGATGTCTACCTCGCTACTCTTAGCGGTCATAATGCTCGTTACACGAGTGTAATAAGTACCCCATGGAGTGAAATCGAACTTTACATTAACCCTGTATCCGAGCTTCTCCTGGGCGTAGGTCGTGAAATCAGCTGCCATCTGCTCCATTATTTTTCCAGGCTCCCATTCAGGGCTTAAAATAACTATGGTTACCTCCTTTGTCGGAGGTTGCATGAAGTACCATGCGGCTACTGCGACAATGATAATCGCTATTGCTAGAATGCCCACTAACAGAGGGGTTTTCAACATACTCACCAATACTTATTTATACAACACACAGTTATATACTTAAACTTTAAGTTTTAATAATCTTTAATTCAATACAAGATAATAGTATGGTGTCAGGTTTGACGCGTTTCTATTTGAAACGTGGAAAGATGTTAAATCCGTGGCTATTAATACTGCCAGCCTTTCTGGTTCTATTAGTGTTCAATATTTTCCCTCTAATTTGGAGCCTAGGCATATCTTTCCATAGGTTCTCAATAATAATTAGAGAAACACCCAGATATGTCGGCGGTTTAAACTACATCTCAATGCTGACCAGTCCGGAAGCCTGGGACAGGTTGCAGAGGACCGGCACTTTTCTATTTTATTCTCTCCTATTCCAGTTTGGCGTGGCGTTAGCAGTATCTCTTCTAATGTTCGAGGATTTCAAAGGAAAGAGAACCCTGCTCACAGTTTTTATGATACCATTAATGATAGCGCCCATAGCCTCCGCACTTTTCTTCAGGTACATGTTTGACGAAAACCTTGGACCAGTAAACAATTTTCTAGAATCCGTTTTAGGCATACGTATTCTATGGTTCAGTAACGAAATGAGCCCGCTTGGAATTCCATATTCACTGCTAACTGTGGTGATGGTTGAAACATGGATTTGGACCCCTTTCATAACGTTTCTGCTTATAGCGGGAATAAGCTCCATACCTAGTGATCTAATAGAACAGAGTAGGGTGGATTCTTTAAAATTCTGTTACAAGTTCAGATACATGATACTGCCTTACATTAAGCCTATGTTAGCCATAGCATTGATATTCAGATTCATGGATGCTTTGAAAACATTTGACTCTATCTATGTCTTAACGGGAGGAGGCCCTGGTTCGACAACAGAGCTAATATCGGTTTACATTTACAAGCTTGCCTTCGAAAGATGGGATTTCGGCTCTGCGACAGCTATGAGCTACCTGGTTTTAGTCATAGTCATTTTCATGACGAACGTCTTTATGAGGTATGTTCTAGAAGGTGAGAGGGAATGAGGGATTACAGGAAGGCAACACGGTTTTTCAAGCTTCGGAAGTACTTGAAGCTAGGGGTTCTGATAGCAATCGTGCTCGTTTATCTGTTGCCGATATACGGTATGTTCAACCTAGCGTTCCGCCCAAGAGCTGAAATGTTCAGCGGGTTCTTTGTTCTAACACAACCTACTTTAGAGAATTTCGTAGAAGCCTACGAGTATGGTGCATATTCAGCGATCGTGAACTCGGTAATCATTACTGTTGGTGGAGTAGGCTTAGCGTTGACCCTATCTGTGCTCGCATCATATGCTTTCTCAAGGTTTAATGTGAAGGGTAAGAATCTGTTAATGTTTTACATCTTATCTACGAGAATGATGCCGCCTATAACGTTGATTATCCCCATCTTCATCATGTATTACACCATAGGGTTGAAGGGCACATATTTAGGTTTAATCCTTGTATACGGGATGATGGCCCTCCCCCTGTCTGTATGGATGACTAAGAGCTTCATAGACGATGTTCCCAAGGATATTGATGAGGCCGCAATTATAGATGGGCATTCAACAATGTACATATTGTTTAAGATAGTGCTACCTATGGTTGCCCCCGGAGTCGCAGCCTCTGCTGCATTCGCGGCTATAACCATATGGAATGAATTCCTCTTTGCACTTCTTCTTAGTGGAATAGACACTAAGCCGACATCAGTACTGCTAAGCAGTATAAGAGGGGAGAGGGGTTTCAACTGGGGCAGGGTTGCCGCTATAGAGGTCATATACATCATTCCAATAATAATTCTCGTCTTCTGGCTTCAGAAACACATGTTGCGAGGTCTCACATTCGGAACCGTTAGGAGGTAGTTTTATGAAGAAAGCCCTGATAGTCTCAGAGATTGTGAAAAAAATTAGAGGAAAAGAGGTGTTGAAAAGCGTCACGTTCGAAGTGGAAAAGGGTCAACTACTAGTACTTCTTGGCCCCCCTGGCTCCGGGAAAACAACATTATTAAAGATTATAGCTGGGCTGGAGAAACAGGATTCAGGGAGTATTTACATCAACGGCGAGAAGGTGGATGATAAACCTCCATATGAGAGAAAGGTTTCCATGGTTTTCGAAACGCTAGCGCTTTACTCAAACATGACAGTGTATGAAAACATCGCTTCTCCCATGATAGCGGAGAAAAAACCCAGGGAAATCATAGACAAAAAAGTAAAGGAGATTGCGAGCATACTGAGAATAGAGCATCTTTTGAATAGAAGGGCGGACAAGCTTAGCGGTGGTGAAAGACAAAGGGTCGCGATAGCAAGGGCTCTTGCTAAGGAGGCAGAGATATATCTCTTAGATGAACCGTTCTCTAATTTAGACGCTAAGATAAGGTATGCTTTGAGGACAGAGTTTAAAAAACTTAAAACAATGCTTGGTAAAACACTTGTCCTAGCCACCTCCGACCCCTTGGACGCATTAGCCTTAGGTGACATAGTGGTTTTCATTGAAAAAGGCGTGATAATTCAGAAAACTCAGCCCGTTGAATTATACTACAAGCCTATCAGGCTCGACATTTCAAGGTATGTAACCGGGAGAATCCTCAACGAAGTAGTTTTAAAGAAGAAAACAGAGGGTGGTAAGACGATAATAACGAGTGAACTCGATGTTGTTATCTCCGAGAGTGTTTTAAGAGATCTTCAGGATATCCCTGTGGAAAACATTATATTAACATCTCATCCCGACAATACAATGATTGAGAAATCCATTGAGAATTGTGACGGTCTGAAAATAAGGGGGAGATTCCTCGGCTACGAGTACCGGGGTAGCGAGTTTCTCGTTTTCGCGGAGTACAAGAATCACTTGTTTAAAGCGTTAAAATATGAGAAACCACTTGCGGATTTCAATGAACCTGTAGATGTATGCATTAAAAGAGAGGGATTAAACTTCTACGATCACGAAACCGGATCACTGCTCAGGTGAAGCGGGATGGTCAGTGTTAAAATAGATAGTGTTTCAAAATCCTTCGGCAATGTTCAAGCATTGAAGAACGTTTCACTCGAGATAGCGAATGGGGAGTTTTTCGCCATTCTAGGCCCCAGCGGGTGTGGTAAGACCACTCTATTAAGAATAATAGCTGGTTTAGAGAGACCCACGAAAGGCAGGATTTTTTTCGATGAAACAGACGTTACCGATGTGCCGGCAGAGATCCGGGACGTTTCCATGGTTTTCCAGTTTTATGCTCTCTACCCCACTACAGTCTACAATAATATCGCTCTACCTCTAAAGTCGAGAGGTCTGTCACCTAGCCAAGTTCACGAAAGAGTAGAGGAGATAGCTAAGCTAGTAGGTATTGAAAACATTCTCAACGCTCATGTTGACAGAATAAGTGTTGCCGATAAGCAGAAGGTTGCGTTGGCTAGAGCGATAGCTAAACAGCCCCAACTATACTTGCTAGATGAACCATTAACAATCTTAGACCCTGTTTCAAGAGTGATCATGAGGGCTGAGTTGAAGAGGATTCAGAAGGAGCTCAAGCAGACAATAATATATGTTACACACGATCAAATAGAAGCGTTAACCCTTGCGGACAGGATTGCGGTAATGAACTTTGGCGTTGTGGAACAGGTTGGAACTCCCCTTCAAGTTTACGATTACCCTGAAACAGTTTTCGTAGGGTGGTTCCTGGGCGAGCCAGGCATGAATTTCATAGAAGCAAATGTTGAACCAGATGTTCTGAAAATAAGTGGAAAACCGGTGCTGAGAGAGAGGGAGGTATTTGAAGATTTAAGGAGTAAGGGTTATGAAAGAGTTTTAATAGGATTCAGAGCGGAACATGTTAAAATCTCTAAAACTCCTAGTACCTACTCAAACGGTAAAGGAGTCATTGAGGGAGTTGTCAGAGTAGTTGAATTCATGGGAACTTATTACGTAGTAGACGTTGAATCGGATGGTGCAGAGTTTAAGGTGAAGATAGATCCAAGAAGCTTCTCCAGCTCGTCGATTAAAGAGGGTGAAAAAGTATGGTGTACAATACCCTTGGATAAGATATTATTCTTCGACCCTAACAATAATAGAAGAATCAATATAGGTGGTAGTAATGGTTAGTCTGACTAGAAGGTTTATCGAGGAACTACTCATAATACTAGGGTTAATCAGCTTATTATTAATCTTCCAACCCGTTGAAAAAACAATGTATACGATTGGATGGGGAATAATACTTTTCAGCACACTTGCTTATGTAATATTCACTCTAATTCCGTCTCAGACAACTTCAGCAAAGAATTTGGTTAAAAACTACTTCAAAACCCTTTTGATAGTGTTAATAGTTGTGCTCGGATTTCTATTGATATCAATCATGTTGACACCGTATCTTGTATAGCCATATTTAGCTCAACAGTTATTTTAGTTTGAAGAGTATAGTTAAAATATTTTGAAAAACAATAATGAAAATGGGATTAAAATGGGATGCGATAGATTCCTAAAAGTAGGCTTCCTTGGCTCGGGATTCGTGGCGAAATTCCATGCAAAAGCGTTCAAAATGGTGAGAAACGCGGAAATAACAGCCGTTTACTCGAGGAGTCTCGAGTCGGCTAAGTCTTTGGCCGCTTACGTAGAATCACTTGGGTTTAAGCGTCCCAAGGTTTACACAGATATGGGCGAGTTTGTCTCCGACAAGGATTTAGATGCGGTATGGATAATGCTCCCTAACAATCTACACCTTGAAGCTACTAAGATTATAGCGGAAGAGGTTGTTCAGGGTAAGACTAACATTAAAGCAGTAGCAATTGAGAAGCCCCTGGCTAGAAATATGAAAGAAGCAAATGAAATGATTAGGCTTGTTGAGAAAGCAGGCTTACTCCACGGGTACTTAGAAAACCAAGTTTTTATGCCATCGGTAGCAAAGGGGAAGGAGGTAGTTTGGAACATTGGCTCTAAATATTCTGGAAGACCATATCTCTCTAGGGCGGCTGAGGAGCATTCCGGTCCGCACAACTCTTGGTTCTGGATTCCCAGCATATCGGGCGGTGGAGTATTGATAGATATGGCCTGCCACAGTATTGAAGCATCCAGGCATCTACTGCTGGATCCATCGAAACCTAAGAGCTCGTTGAAGCCGGTGGAAATCTATGGTGAAACAGCGTTTCTAAAATGGATTAAGCAACCATACGCGGAGGATTTGAAGAAGAGGTTTAATGTTGACTTTCTCAAGGAGCCGGCCGAGGATTATGCGTTGACAGTGGTCAAATACAGGGATGAGGACGGTAACATTGTTGTAACCGAAGCGAGAACTTCATGGTCATTCATAGGCGCTGGGCTAAGACTCACGTTTGAAGTGCTAGGCCCTGAGTATAGTTTATCGATTAATACCTTACAGCCAGAGCTCTTTACCTTTATAAGCAGAAATATTAAGATACCGGCTAGTGAGGAATTCGTTGAGAAACAGAACGCGGAGCAAGGGCTGATGCCTGTCCTACCCGATGAGGCTTTTACATATGGGTACCAGGCTGAAGATGCACATATGGTTGAATCCTTCTTGGCTGGGAAACTCCCCTATGAAAACTGGTACGATGGGAGGCTTGTGGTAGAGTTAATGATGCATGCGTACCTGTCTGCTGAAAAAGGCTCGAGAATTCAATACAACCCCTCATCTGTTGAAGATTATATTCCATTTGTCGCTAGAAAAAACAAGTAATTTTTTATAAGTAAGTTACCTTCAAACCCAGAATCTTCCCAAGCATTTCCAGGTCAGAGACATAGTTGCCAAGTAAAAGCGCATAGTGGTTTCCTATAGGTTCTTCAATGATCCTGCCAGGATTCGTGAGCCCGATTCTAACTTGGGTCCTACACCAAGAGGGGCTCCAGTCATGCCTCAGTATTGTGCCAGCCCCTATTCTAATCTCGCTTAGCTCCGAGTCGACCCTGTAAACCGTGACCCTCTCACCCACTGGGTATTCGACCCTGACCCCTACTCCTTTGCCTGTTTCGAAGTGCGTGTGTAGCCTGTAACGCCCAACTAAAGGTGATGTGCAGTGAGCAATGATTAATTCATTATTCTCAATGAATGACGGATTACCCATGAAAACGGGCTTACCCGAGACCCACTCGCCCATGGCAATCGATATGAGCAGTGGGAGATCACCTTCGCAGGACGCCGGGATCCCCTTGGAGTTGAGTAGCGATAGGGCAAGGCAAGCCGTGGTTCCTGTAAGAGGGATAATGTCGAAGCATTTAATACTTATCCCGCTTAACCCGTAATTCTTAATAACATTACCTATAGCAACATACAGTTTCAAGGCTTTTTCGACTTCATGACTGGAAACTAGAGCTTCCTCAGCTTCACGCAAAACATCTAGGAATTCTCCTACACGGCTGACAGTCTCGTATTCTTTTAAGAGGGCTTCAACAGGTATTTCGATGATTTCCGAGCCCAATTTTTCCCGGAGCAGTGCAGGGTCTAGCTTGCTGTATACGAGCCAATCGCTCACACCCCCGATCAATCCAAACTTAGCGTTCTTGAACCTGTCTATGACGCTTACTATTCTTAAAATCCTCTCCAAGATCTCTGTTGTTTTCTCGAAGGACTCAACGAGTTTTACAATATGCGGGAAACCATTTTTCCTGAGTAGTGATGAAATTTCTATCGTAGCCGGGAGACTATTGTAGTATTTGTGCGCGAGTAAGATTAGGAAGCGTGATTTCTCAGCCAATACGGCAGTGATCCTTTCTGTCCCTCCCGTAGCCACGAACACTACTCTAACTCGGCATTCGTCAATGTTCTCAGCCGTCGAAGAATACGCTATTCCATCGTACGTTAGATTAGCGCTGAAGCTGTTCAACACTCCTCTAATCTTTTCCTCAACGAGTCGGGCATAACTCAAACCTATTGGGGAAGAAGCTATTGAAACGCACAGGGATTTCAAATCATTCCCTCCTGTAAGGTCTTCCTGCAAACCTGGGGGGCCTGGCCCTCCCTATAACTCCTGCAGTGACGGCGAGAGTCGCAACGTAAGGTATTGTCTCCATCAAGGGCAAAGGCACTACCTCTTTCAATGGAGTAAGCTTCAACCACCCTATTAAAACCCAGAAGAAGCCGAACAAGTAGCTTCCGGCTATTCCGAGTATGGGGTTCCAGTTAGCGAAGTTAACTATAGCCAGCGATATAAACCCTCTGCCAGCGGGAAGGTTTTTGGTTATTGATGACAACCAGTCAATTGCTAGGAAAGCCCCGGCCAGACCAGTGAACAACCCCGTCAATGTTGACGCCAGGGTTTGGGTAAGCTCTATTTTCACCCCGGTCGACTCAGCGGCCCTGGGCTCTTCTCCACAAGCTCTTAAAATCAAACCGTAGGGTGTTTTGAACAGGATCCAGTAAGAGCCGATTGCAAGTATTAAGCTAACAAGAAATATCGGGGAGAGATCTGTTCCAGGTATCCTAGGAACCTTCAGGCTTGCTGGAATCGTGAAGTATCCTCTAACACCCCAAACTGCTTCAATCCCGTAGGGTACGAAGCCGGAGGCGAACAGGTTTATACCTATTCCGCTAATAACGTGATCGCCCTTTAAGTAAGCAGTAATTAATGCGTGCAATAAACCAATGAAACCTCCCATTAAAACCCCTGCGACTAGGCCGATGAACGGTGATTGAAACATGTATGCGAATACTATTGAGGCGAAGCCTGAGACGAGCATTATGCCTTCTAGGCCTATGTTTACTATACCCGCTCTCTCACCTATTATCTCCCCTACAGCGGCCAGTAATAATGGAGTGGCAGCGTAGGATGTTTGGACGAGTATGTTGATTACTGATTGCAAGTCGATCATTTTTTCTCCCTCCACTCTCTCAACATTCTCACCAAGCCCGGGACTGCCAATATTATAATTATTATTCCTTGAACAGCCTTCACCATCTCAAGCGGCACCCCGCTTTCAATCTGCATACCTCGTGAGCCAGCAGTCAAAGCTCCCACGAAGATCGCGGCTGGAATTATAGCTAACGGATGGTTTCTCGCGATAAGTGAGACTGCAAGCCCATCAAACCCTAGTCCCACAAGATTAGATAACCCTGTAGTAATGGCGTAGTGGGGAGGTCTTCCCGCAACCTCCATGACCCCGGCGAGACCTGCCAGGCTACCTGCTATTATGAACGAGTACAGTAATGATTTCTTAATTTTAACACCCCCGTATCTAGCGGCGGTCGGGTTGAGACCCGTCGCCCTGATCTCATATCCTATTGCCGTATGCCACATTACCGCGTAAACAGCTACTGTGATTATTAAAGAGATGATTACGCCGGCGTAAAGCTCCGTTCCCGGCGCCAGAAGCGGTAACCTACCTTGCTCGGGTATCTTAATTGTTCTCTGAGGCTCCATGGGGTCGAAATACACGTAGGTTCTGGCATACTCAACTATCCAGAAGCCAATCCAGTTCAACATAATTGTTGATACAACCTCGTTGACCCCTCTTTGAGATTTTAATATGCCAGCTAGTGAAGACCACATTATCGCTAATGAAACCCCGAGAAAGAATTCAGCGATTAAGTAAAGCCCGGCGGGTAGCGTTAAGGATGCCGCGATCACTGCCCCAAGAGCTGCCATATAGACCTGACCTTCGGCCCCAATGTTGAAGACGCCAGCTCTAACGCTTACAGCGAAGGCTAACCCGGTGAGCATTAAAGGTGTTGCATAGCTGAGTGTGGTTGAAACACCGTATAAATCTCCTATTGCGCTTTTGAACAGTGAAACATAGGCTTTGATCGGGTCGAAACCCCCAGTAGCCATTAACAAGCCGGATATAGTGAAGCCGGCAAGTACCGCGAAAACAACCTCTATAACGTCATCCTCTAGTTTAGACAGGTCAATGCCCCCTAAGATCGAACTAGCCTTCACCAGCCCTCACCTCGCTCAATTTATACCCGCCGATCATCAATCCCAATTCTTTAATACTCACCTCGCCCGGTTTTACAATCCCCATAAACTCCCCCTTGTACATGACCGCCACCCTGTCACTAAGCTCTAGGATCTCGTCGAGGTCGCTTGAAACTAGTAAAACACCCTTACCCTCATCCCTGAGCTGGACCAGTAGTTTGCGGATGTATTCAGTAGCGGCAACGTCAAGACCTCTCGTTGGCTGGTTGGCCACGATCAGTAGCGGTTTCTTAGACAATTCCCGCGCAGCTACAAGCTTCTGCTGGTTTCCACCGCTTAGGCTTCTAACAGGCGTGAAGATATTGGGGGCAAGAATTTCGAATTCCTTAACAATCTTCTCTGCATGCGAAAATATCTTCTCATATTTGAATAATCCAAACCTTCCCGTGAATACACCTGTCGCGTGGAGCCCTAGTATGCTGTTCTCCCATAAGCTCATTTCAAGAATTAAACCCATTTTCTGCCTATCCTCCGGGATATGGGCCAGTCCCTTGTTGTACAGCAATAACGGATCTGCCTCCTTCACCTCCATGCCGTTGAAAACTATTCTTCCTCTCCACGGCCTTCTTAATCCAGTAACGGCTTCGACGAGTTCCACCTGTCCATTTCCTTCCACGCCCGCTATCCCAAGTATTTCGCCTTCATGGATTTTGAACGTAACTCCTCTGACGGCATCCTGTCCTAGATCACCCTTAACCCACAAGTCTTCAACCTCTAGGAGAGGCCTCCCAATCCCTCTCGGCTTTTTCTCTATCTTTAAGAACACCTCCCTGCCAACCATCAGCCTGGCCAGTTCTCCAGGAGTAGTCTTCCCGGTTTCAACCTCGCCGGCAACCCTGCCTTTTCTTAAAACAGTAACCCTATCGGTGACTTGTAAAACCTCTCTAAGCTTGTGCGAAATGAAAACTATAGTTTTTCCCTCATTCTTCAACCTGACAAGGCTCTTGAACAACTCCTCGGTCTCTAATGGAGTCATATTGGTGGTAGGCTCGTCGAGAATTAACA
>Ga0272449_1004969_pt1 | contig 10570 bp, 11 predicted proteins | sample YNPCB0241_FD_198679 | JGI IMG/M metagenome (GOLD analysis project Ga0272449, IMG submission 198679) | Hot spring sediment microbial communities from Yellowstone National Park, WY, United States - YNP-CB-024-1 | ecosystem: Environmental > Aquatic > Thermal springs > Hot (42-90C) > Sediment...
CATTTGGAACACTTATAGAGATACTCGCTGAAGGAACACTTGAACAGGCTATTGAATACATCAAATGGGCTCATTCTATAGGACTACCAGTCACATTTGAAGAACTTGGACTAAAAGAAGTAACAGATGAAGACCTATATAAAGTTGCAGAAAAAGCAAAGACAACAACAGAATATCTTAGGCTACCATACGAGATCTCAGAAGAGCAAATGGTAGCCCTAATGAAAATGGCTAACGAAGTAGGCAATAAATATAGCCAAATATATCCAAGATCTCCCTACTGATCAATATCTATAAAAATATATCACCTTTTACAACTGAAAGCCTCGCCCTTTCAGTATAAGAGTAGCTGAAGAGGTGTTGAAAAACTGAGATTAATGATTATATCGATGTTATTATTGGTAGAGATAGTGGTGTTGATCCTATTAAGGTAAAGATGTGTAGAAGATGTGTAGAGGTATTGGGGTCTTCACATGCTTTAGTACTAGATGATAATATTGAGTATGTTGTTGATGCTTATAGAAAGGGATTCACATCTATGCTAGTTTCAGACTACATTTACAAAATTGTCTGAAATTTGTAGGAATAGTTACAAATTTAGGTAACTATACCAAATGTAGGTATAGTTACTTTCCTCAATATGTTACCATAGATACCATCTACTCTAGTTTCTTTGCGTTTTCTATAGCATTTCTATAATCTTACAATATAGATGTGGTTTATAAAATTTCCATATTTGTTAAAAGGGTTGGTAATGTCTTTTGTTTTTAATTGGTGTGTATATATGGCTATACTTGTTGAGCTTAGGGTTATACCAATAGGGACAGGTTCAACTAGTCTAAGTAGCTATGTAGCTAGTGTTATCAATGTTGTAAGGAATAGTGGGTATAGATATGTATTAGGTCCTATGGGTACATCTATAGAGATAAATTCATTTAACGATCTTGCTAAGCTATTAAATGATATAACAGGTGTTTTAAGAGATATGAATGTAAATCGTATTGTTATAGACATAGCAATGGATATTAGGCTAGATAAAGAGATTAGTCTTATAGATAAAGTTAAGAGCGTTGAAGAGAAACTTCAAAATTAAAGGTGTTGGCTAACACCATTAAACTTGTTGTTATAGATTTCAATTTAGAGATAAATATTTGTAATATTTTTACCCAGTCCCTAAAAGGGATAATCTTCCTTGAACCAATGCAAATGTGTGTTTCTGGTTGATTCTAAGTGCCTTGTGAAATATTAGGAATCTGTACTGGAAGACAAAAGATAGGTTAACAACAATAATTACTATAAATTCATATATATTTGTATATAAGCCGGGCTCTTTACAACTGAAAACCTTGCCCTTCAAGATGAGGAAAACTGTCTGTCTATCATTACTGAGTATCTCTCCTCATCAATGTCTCTGTATCTGTTTATCAATTCTTATATTTGGTAACTAAGCATCTTATTAGCTTAGAGAATTGTATAGATGGCTAGTTTATAATTAATGTATGCAAACTCTAGCTATTCTATCTATGTTAACTCCTTGAAGAGCTTTAAAACCGCTTGGACCTCTGTTACCCAGGTAAGAGCTTCTTTAGTATCTTCCACATCATACAGTTCGTTTGGTGATACACTTGTAATCAACACCAACCCTATAGCTAGGGAGAGAACCCCATCACTATTCACACTTATTCTACGGAGTCCAGTACTATTTAAAGATATTGAAGATTTATAACATTTACATAGCCTTGACAAACACATATAGATATCAATCTATATCTAAAAAGCATTTTTACTGGATTTTAATAAACCTATCTTAGCTAGACTAGAGATGATGAATGTACTCCGGTTTAGATTAAATGATATGTTCAGTGGCAGCTGATAATAATGGATTGGCTACAATATGGGGTTATTTCATTTAATATTGAAAGCTTTATATATGGGTTTTTATAGTATGTATAGTTTGGTGGTTAAAGATGGGGAAAATAGGTATTAGATTTGGAGAAGCCTTGGTTGGTGAAGGTAATGAGATTGCCCATATCGATCTAATAATTGGTGATAAAGATGGACCTGCAGGTATAGGGTTTGCTTTTGGATTAGCACATCAAACATATGGACATACAAAGCTGTTTGCAGTTCTTACACCAAATCTATTAGCAAAACCCGTTACACTTATAGTTCCAAAGGTAACTATCAAGAAAATGGAACAAGCTGAACTGATATTTGGACCCGCACAATATGCTGTTGCAAAAGCTGTTTCTGATGCTGTTGCAGAGGGTGTTATACCAAAGGATATAGTTGACGATGTTGTTGTAATATGTGGTGTGTTTATTCATCCAGCTGCAAAGGATCCTGATAAAGTGTTTAGATATAACTATGAAGCAACAAAGCTAGCTTTAAAGAGAGCAATGGCTGGTGAGCCAAAGATAGATGAAATCCTTGCTCAAAAAGATAAGGTTGTTCATCCATTTTATAAACCTAGAACATAATAAAAATATTTTTAATTTTAAACCAATCCACCTTCTTTTCTCTTGCTATCGATATATCTAGCTAGCTCATCTTCAGAAACCCTATATATTTCCCTAGGGACACCTATCGATACTATGTAAAGTGGATTTTCATCTTTTTCAGCTTTTATAATATCTTTAACCCAGTCGTCATAGAAAGCCCCTATAACTACACCACCTAGGTCTAATGCTGTAGCCTCTAAATATATGTTTTGCCCTGCATGTCCAACCTCCATATATACATATCTATATCCTCTCTCACCATACACCTTTGTAGTTCTTTCATAAACAGCACATATAACTATGTTAATAGCCGCTTCTCTCACCCATCTCTGGTTTACAGCAGCTTTTGATAGCTCCTCCATATAATCCCCTTCTCTTATCAATCTCAAGCTATGTGTATATGGATGATATTTATATATACCAGGCTTAAGATAGCCTCTATCTGGTATAGAGACCTTTCCCTCTCCAACTACAACATATATCTCTAATGGGTATGTAGCACCTGCACTGGGTGTTGTTTTTAATCCCCACCTAGTTTCGGAAATGCCATATGTAGCCCATAGAAGTTGAGATAAATGTTCTACTGATATAGGCTCATCTTTATAGTCTCTTATGCTTCTTCTATATGCAATTGATTCCTCAGTTGATAAAACATCTCTTCTTATCATTGGATAAGGCAGTAATATGATGTTATCTTTTAAAACTATAGTTATATTTGTTTTCTCGGCTCTACTAATATTAGTCTCAGGCTTTCTCCCTATTGATAGAGGTGCTATAAACACATTTACAATTGTAGCAACACCTATAGATACTACAGCAAGTAGAACAACCAACACTATTATATTTCTAGATACCATACATATTATCTCCGGAAATACATATACTATAGATATAATAAATCTTTTTATCTTTAAATATAGTCTAGTATTTAGTTCTAGTTGTTGAAGCTATATTGGTGGCTATAATGTATCAATACCGATTGAAAGTGTGTAGCGTTAGTGAAATGAGAAAAATTGATGAAGATGCTTTTAAAATATTTGGTGTAGATCATAGACTACTTATGGAGGATGCTGGAACAGCTATATACAATGTTGTTTTAGAGAATATTGGTGTATATGGAAAGAGGATTTTAGTTGTTGCTGGTACTGGTAACAATGGTGGCGATGCTCTTGTTGCTGCTAGAAGAATATGTTCTGCTGGCGGCATTGTTAAAGTATTTATAGTTGGGGATTCATCGAAATTTACAGAGCTTACAAGGATTAACTATGAGATTATTCAAAGATTTAATGTTGCTATAGATTTTATTAGAGACAGAGATGATATGCCGAGACTCTTTGAAGCTTTGAATTGGTGTGATGCTGTTGTTGCTGGGATTATAGGTATAGGTTTAAAGGATGAGGTTAAGGGTATCCATAGAGATGTTATAGATGCTATAAATAGTTTTGGCAAGCCTGTTGTCAGTGTAGATATTCCATCTGGCATTAGCGGTGATAATGGTAGAGTATATGGAGTTGCTATAAAATCCAGCTATACAGTTACATTTGGCTTGCCAAAATATGGAAACATATTATATCCAGGGTATAGCTATTGCGGAAAACTATATGTTTCTCATCTATCATATCCTCCCCAGCTATACAACTCCGATGAAATAAAAGCAGAGCTTAATACACCTATACCACCACCAGAAAGGGTTAGATGGGGGCATAAAGGTAAATTTGGAAAGTTTCTTGCTGTTGCAGGTTCTAGATATTATTATGGAGCTCCATACTATGTGTCATATTCATTTCTAAAAGCAGGTGGTGGATACTCAAGATTAGCAGCACCAAAATCAGTAGTTCCATATATAGCTGCCCGATGTAGTGAAGTTGTTTATATACCTCTTGAAGAAACTATAGAGGGAAGCATATCGAGGAATAGCTATAGCTATATTTTAAAAGTTATAGAGCAGTTTGATATAGATATAGTGGCTTTAGGCCCTGGAACATCATTAAATGAAGAAACACAGCAGCTTATTAGAGAACTTGTTGAGGCTATTGAAAAACCTGTCATAGTTGATGGCGATGGCATAACAGCTATCTCTAAAGATATAGATATATTGAAAAGAAGAAGAATACCTGCGGTAATAACTCCTCACATAGTTGAGTTTTCTAGGCTTTCAAGTATCGATTCAAAGGATATTCAGATAGACCCAGTTAATATACTTAGAAAAATTGCTGTGGAGCTGAACAGCTATATAGTTTTAAAAGGGGCACACAGCCTAGTTGCATATCCAGATGGATATATATATATCAATATGACTGGAAATCCCGGAATGGCTAAAGCTGGTAGTGGTGATGTTCTTACAGGTGCAATAGCAGCTATGTATGGTATCGGCTATAGAGATCTTGGAGAGGCTTTAAGAATGGGTGTATTGATCCATGGTCTTGCAGGTGATTTAGCTGCAGATGATATTGGTGAAGATGGTGTAACACCTGATGACATACTAAGCTATCTACCAAAGGCTATAAAAATTCTAAGAGAAGACCCTAAATATATAATAGATAGATACATGCCTAAAATCATATAGAGCTCTACTGTAGATATGTCTTAATTGCATCAAAGACAATGAAGATTATCATAGTTAGTGAAACTATTGCAATAAAAGCATTCAATGCAGGGTTATCATATCTAGCACCTAGAATAGATATTCTAACTTTGCTAAACGGCCACAGAGGATAAATGCCATCTTTTGTCATAATATCTAAAAACATATGCGATGTAGCAATAGCTATTGAAGCTATATACAAAAGTGGTATTGGTAAGGCATACCCAAGAGTTCTCAGAATATATGTATAGAGAAATGCAACCAGTATGGATATAAGAATTGATGTTATAAAGGAATGTGTATAGGGTGCTCTTCTATAACCTTTATGACCAGCCACATGATCTATAAACCAGTTTATAGATAGAGAGAGAAAAATTGATGAAAATATAGCTAAGAGAAAAGCTGTGTAGAGCCATATCCTCAATATTAAGAGGGATATTGCAAAACTAAATATGTTGTGTGTTTTTGACCTCAAACAGATATCCCTCTTGATAAACAAAGTATCTAGAAATTAAATTTATAGGTTTTAACAGACTTTCACTTTTTAGAGTTGAAAATAAAGGCCTAAGCAATAATATATATTATTAAAAACTTGGTTATATAGAGAATCTGAGTCACTTACCTGCAACTGAAATTTTTTCTACTAATATTGATGGTGCTAACATCGATCCTATATGCTCATACTCTTTTGAAATTGTTGCGAGGTTTCTACCTAGTATCTCATATATATTGCCAGATATTACTATCCCCTTAACAGCTTGTTTCTCCTCACCATTCTCTATATATATCCCATTCGTTATAGTTGCATTGAGATAGCCGTTTACTGGATTTGATAACCATTCACCTATAGTGTTATATATAACTATTCCTTTTTTAACATCTCTTTCTATAGAATCTACAGACTCTGTTCCTGGTAACACTATGATGTTCGTAGCATCTGGATATACTAAAGAACTTGTTCTTCTAGCATTGCCTGTAGAGCTTTTACCATCTATGTTAGCTGTATATGTATCATAGAGATACGTAACAAGGGTACCTCTATCAAATACTGTTTTCCTCATTGTTGCAATACCTTCATCGTCAAATTCAGATGAGTTTAACATGTTAGGTGCTGCACCATCGTCTATAATTGTTAGCTTTTCTGATAGAACTTCACTATATAGCTTATTTTTTAGCGGGGATCTGTTTTTAATAACCATGTCAGCTCTTACTGCAGGTACTATAAGTGCTGATAATATAGATGCAAATACCCTTGGAGTAAATAACACTTGGTAGTTTCCAGTTTCAACTGGTTTAGCTCTAAGACTCTTTACAGCAATTTTTACAGCATCTTCAACCACCTTATCAAGGTTGAATTCGTTTAGCGTTGGCGCTGCATAATAGTTGTAGTACCCAGATTCCTCATCATTTTCAACGGCTTTCACCTCAACTATATAGCTAAATACTGTTTTTTCAGATTCTACTGGGCTATAGCTGCTATTTCCAATAGCTTTAACGATATATGATAGTTGTACTTTAGCCTCACTTGTATAGGCTCTTCCATCAATTTCCCTAGATTTTTCAAGACCTCTTTTAACAAAATCTATGAACATATCTAGGTTATGTTTCTTAATCCTATCATCAACTATGTAATACAATGGTGTTTTACCTAGAGATCTTGGAAGTGAAACCCAGTCTCTATCTTCTGGAGCAACACGTGTAATTTTTACAGCATCTTCAACCACCTTATCAATATCCTCAGCCCTAGATAATATGCATGTCTGAATAGATATCTTTTTACCAATTGCAATACGAAGAGAGGTTGCTATAGATTCGCCACTCTCTATATTCTCTAGACCCTTAACAGTACCGGTTATAGATGTAGAGACTTCTCTAGCTATAAATATCTCAGCTTCTGATGCACCTAAAGCCTCAGCCTTTCTCAGTCCCCTTTCAATAATTTCAGCTATATCCATTTCTATACACCTCCAACAATAATTCTCTTAACCTTTATATGAGGACCGCCCATACCTACTCTAACCATTTGACCGCCTTTGCCACATCCACCAAAAACAGATGTATATATCTTAACATCTTTTGCAACTAATTCAACATCTTTTAATACCTCAAGGATGTTTCCACTAACAATAGTACCTCTAACAAGCTCTGAAACCTCTCCACCTCTTACTATATATGAAGGTCCTACACTAAATGTAAATGTACCTACAGAAGGATCTACCTGACCACCCATAGCACCTCTGCCAAGTAGATAAACACCATTTGAAACATTTTCAAAGAGTTCATCGATAGACGCATCTCTTGGAAGCATGTAGAAGTTTGTTTGTCTAACAATAGCATCAAACGTTACATCCTGTGCTCTTGCATTTCCAGTTGGATTCTGCCTCAATTCAACTGCTGTATATCTGCTATTGAGAAAGTGTTTAAGTATGCCATTATCAACAACAATAGTTTTGCTTTTTTCCACACCTTCATCATCATATGGAACAGGATAGCCTCCTTCAACAACACCTTCATCAACAATTGTTACAAGGTCATTTGCAACTCTTTCATTAACTCTACCTCTAAGTATAGAAGCCTCAGCAACTACGCCATCTCCTTCAGCTGCATGTCCAAATGCTTCATGAAGCAGAAGCCCTATAAGCATATTATCTATAACAGCTGTATAGATTCCTGGCGATGGTGTTTTGGCTTCAGAAGCTTTTATAGCCATGTTATCAATTTCTTCAGCAAATTTTATCCAGTCAAAATAATCTATATATTCAAATCCTCCAATAAACGATTTCTGCTCCTGTACCCTCTCCATAACCTCTCCACTTTTAGCAACAGCCATATGTGAAACACCAACAGCTATAACCTCTATATCAATTTCAGAGCCATATGATGAAACTATAACTCTTCTATCTATCTCGCACCCATATCTAGTAACGGCAGATACAATTCCACTTCTCTTTATAGATTCTATATTCAGCTTCTTAACAAGATCTATTTTTCTCTCAGGTTCAACATCATCCAAAGGGTTAACCTTAGCTATAACTCTATAGCCTCCTTTTACACCTCTATATTCATATAGCTTCCTAGATACACCATATCTATTTAAAGACTTTGCAGCTAAAATAGCTCTATCAATAGCGATAGATATACTGTCTCTATCTAGAGACGATGTATAGCTATAGCCTATAGAACCATCAACAACCACCTTTATACCGATACCACTTCCCCTACTAATATTATAGCTTCTAAGCATACCACTATCAAACATTACCAACTCATATAACCTCTCTTGAAGCCTTACAACAACCTCTCTAGCACCTTTCTCCATAGCTTTATCAACAACCTCTCTACCTAAATCTATTGATATAGACATATTTCCCCACATAAAGAGAGATGCAGCTAAGCTAGATATATATCTTGATAAACAATCAAACGGATTATATTGTTAAAAATAAAAAATATTTTTGATTTTAATACAAAATAGCAACAATATGATATATTCTATTTACACTGCAAGCGGTACTCCACTTACCTTGCTAATTTTTAGCATTGCATAAATGCCGTAGATCAGTACTATGAATCCTATTACAAATAGGGCTGTTGCTATAGCCATTGGCATGTTGAAGTATGGTGCATATGCAGTAACAACATATCCTAAAGCCATAGATGTTGCAATCCATAGTGCTTGAAGCGATGGAACAGCAATGCTCTTTACATCATCATCTCTACGTTTATGTATCAATGGAATATAAACTATTGTTGTTATTAGGATTATTAGTCCTAGTGTTAGAGAGAGATATAATCCCCTATAGTTGCCAGACATATAGCCAAGAAGAATTGTTATAATGCCAAATATAAGCATTAGATAAAGCGATGATAGTGCAAATCTTTTAACATTTAATGTACCTGACATGCGATTCACCTATATACCTATCTCACTTATGACCTTTTCACCAACTTCAAACTTTATATTAAGCTTATGCATAATTGTTGCTAATAATAGATATAGTAGAAATGATAGTATTATCGAATCAGCTACACCAACACCTGTAGGTAGATGATATCCATATGTTGTTGCAGCCCAGCCTGTAAATCCACCTATAAATACTGATATGATTCCAGGAATGTTTAACAAGCTGATTTTAGACCCTGGTGTAAATCTATATTCTCTTTTAACAAGATATCTACTAACTATATAGTAATCAGCTATTAGAACTGCTCCAACAGGTGGTATAAAGTTTCCAAGCAATACACCAAATGTTATAAATGGATCTAGACTCATACCCCATAAACCTCCCCAAAGAGCTGATATAGCTGTTCCAATAATTCCTGTTATCAAAACCCATACCCTCTTCGAGAGTTTACCAGTTATGTTTATCCACGCCAATGCCGCACTCCATAGATTGTTGTCGTTTGTTGTCCATTGACCAAGAATAGCTAGTAGTAAAGCTCCTACGCCAAGACCTATCTGAGCAATAGCTACAATAACATTTGGAGCACCTGTTAATAGTGTCATAGCAGCTCCTGCAAATAGTAAAGCTGTCATAAATATCGCAACGTGGAGTGCCCATGCCACACTACCTGACCATTTCTTAACACCATATCTAGAGACATCTGATGTTATAACACATCCAGATGCATATAGACCAAATACATATGTTATTCCAATGCCAATTGGTGCTATAGCTGATGGACCTACTCTCCACAGAGCATCAAATCCACCATTTAAATCAACAGATGCTGCAAATCCTATTACAATTAATGTATACCAGAAGGGGACTGTGATGTAGCTTAGTATAGCAAGGGCTTTATAGCCTATATATGCTGTTGTCATCATGAGTATTCCTCCCCATATAGAAGAAGCAACTATTGTTGTTAGTGGATGTCCAGGATAGATAACATTTACAGTTATTGCAAACAGCCATGTCTCTACAGCAAACCATATGATTAAAGGTAATGCAGATACTATGAGGCTTCCAATAGCTGCTCCAATTCTACCTAGGGGGTATCTTAACAACATATATGTATTTGCTCTTGTCGATCCACCGATATATGCAATCAGCCCACCAAATATTGCCAGTAGTATATTTCCGATAAGTGATACAACTATTGTTGTTTTAAGGTCATACATTTGAGCTAGCCCAGAACCTGCAAATATCGCTGCTACAACAGCTAATACACCCATATAAACCATAAATATATTTAGTGATGATCTAAGTTCTGTTTGGGGTACAGGTAGTGTGGCATAGTCTCCATATACATCTCTACCTTGTGACACTAAATACCACCTGCTAATACCTGTATATACATAACTTACAATTGATAAGATATATAAATTTTCATTAAAATTATTAAAATGTATTTACTATATAAATTTTTAAATACAGCTATTAACTCTAAACAGTTGTGTAGTAGCCATGATACTAACAACTCAAGATGTAAGAGATATGGCTTTGGGAGCTGCAATACTTGGTGCTGGTGGAGGTGGAGATCC
>Ga0272449_1004972_pt1 | contig 10568 bp, 10 predicted proteins | sample YNPCB0241_FD_198679 | JGI IMG/M metagenome (GOLD analysis project Ga0272449, IMG submission 198679) | Hot spring sediment microbial communities from Yellowstone National Park, WY, United States - YNP-CB-024-1 | ecosystem: Environmental > Aquatic > Thermal springs > Hot (42-90C) > Sediment...
ACAACGGCGCGCCGATTGGACTGGCGCACTGCACGGAGGTGGGCTGCCACATCGTGGCGGGGCACTGCATCCGCGCGCTGCACGCCGAGCAGAACGCGATTCTGCAAGCCGCGCTGAACGGCGTCTCCACGCGCGGCGCGACCATCTATGTCACCTGCCAGCCGTGCAACCACTGCGCGAAGATGATTATCAACGCGGGCATCCAGCGCGTGGTGTTCGAGGGCGACTACCCCGACGAGTTCGCGCTGGAGCTGTTTGCGGAGGCAGGCGTGCAGTTGTGCCGCTACAAAGAGGGCGTGGTCACAGAGGTTGACCTTGCGCCGTTCCGACCGAAGCGATGAAGACGATCACTGCAGTGTTCCTGTTGGCGTTGGCGACGACCTACCTGCTGACCCCGTGGGTGCGCAGGTTGGCGATTCGGGCGGGCGCGCTGGACATACCCGATGCGCGGCGCGTGCATACCGAGCCGATCCCGCGCTGGGGCGGGCTAGCGATTTACATCGGCGTGGCGGTCGGGATGCTGGCGGGGCTGGCGCGGCTGTATCTGCTTGCCCCCTCCGACTCGGTGTTTCTGGGGCGCGCGCTGCAGTTTCTCGGCTTGCTGCTGGTCGGCACAGGCGTGCTGATTGTCGGCATGCTGGACGATTGCAAGCAGTTCTCCGCGCTGATTCAGATGGGTGCGCTGCTGCTGGCGGGGCTGGTGGTGCAACTGTTTGGGGTGCAGATTGAGGGCTTCGCCGCGCCGATTGGCGGCAAGTTCAGCGAGGCGCGCTGGATTCCGCTGGGCGCGTGGGCGATTCCGATTACTGCGTTGTGGATCTTCGTGGTCAGCAAGACGATGGACACCATCGACGGGCTGGACGGGCTGGCGGCGGGGGTGAGTGCAATCGCCGCGCTCGCCCTCGCGCTGATGGCGCTGCAGGCAGCGGACTTGCTCGACCAGCCCTATCCGAACTGGCTGATTGCGATTACAGCGGCGGCGATTGCAGGCGCGGCGGGCGGGTTCCTGCGCTACAACTTCAATCCTGCGCGGATTTTCATGGGCACGGGCGGCGCGCAGTTTCTGGGCTTTATGCTGGGCGGGCTGTCGGTGATTGGCGCGTTCAAGACGGCGACCGCCTTCGCGATTGCAATCCCCGTGCTGGTGTTCGGGCTGCCCTTTCTGGACGCAGGGCTGGCAGTCGTGCGTCGCCTGCTCAGCGGGCAGCCCATCCACAAGCCCGACAAAAAGCACATCCATCACCAACTGCTGGAACGCGGGCTGAACCAGCGCCAGACCGTGCTGATCCTGTACGGCATCGCCGCCGCGATGGCGGTCGTTGCGCTGATCCTGTTCCGCAAGGCGATGGGATAGGCAATCTCCTACCGCAACGCGAAGCTGCGCGAGATGGAGACGCCGACATCGCTCTCCGCCGTCGGGTGGAACCACCACACGCCGAGGTTCCAGTCCCCGAAGCGGCGCACGAGCGCGAGGTTATACAGCGTCGGCTCGCCTGGCATCGTGCCCTGATGCGAGTAGAACATCAGCGCGGTATCCCGATCCAGCCGATAGTTCGCGGCGACGAAGCCAATATCGCGTCCGTTGCGCAACCGCTGCCAGCCCGCCATCAGCGAGAGGTTGCCATCGGTGCGCACGCCCATCAGGTAGAAGCCCTCCTGACTCTGGCGGTAGGTAGACGAGAAACCGTAGCCCGTCAGCAGGCTCACGGGAACCCCATCGTCCTGACGCGCCAGCTGGTAGGTCATCTGCAGGGTCGTGCGCTCGCCGTAGTGCGAGTAGCCGACCCCCAGATCGAACCGCTCCGTGACGCCTGTCTTGATGAAGGTGCGGAAGCGGTTCTCGTCCGAAGCGGGCGAGCCGATGGTGAACCAGCTCAGTTGCCCCTTGGGTACAGTTAGCTCCGCGAAGCCGACTTCGACATCGCTGCGTTGTTGCGACTGTATCACGACGCAGGCGGGGCAGCCGCCCGAACCTTGCTGCGCGACGGCAAAGAGTACGCCCATAAGCGACAGTGCGCTTGCGAAAAGTTTCCAGTATCGCATAATTGCCTCCTGTGTTGTGTGCGGTGCGTGGGCAGCGTGCCCAGCGCAAATGGGAATGGTTGTGAAGGCGCGCGGCGGTCAGGCTGACCGCGCGGCGCGTTCAGCACACCCAACACAGGGGCGGCGCACGAGGCGCAGAAGGCTCACGAGGGGGCGAGTGATTGCGTACAGCGGGCAAGCCGAAGCAGGCGCGTAGAGGCTCAACGCGGGTCAGCCCCTCCAGCGCGGGCGCGTCCAGCACCACATCTGCCCACTCCAGCGCGGGTCGGTTCACGGACGCGGCAGCAAGCGCAGGTTTTGCCTGCTTCAGCGTGCAGCCTTGGCAGTTGTTGCACGGCTCGGCTTGCGCCGCGCAGCAAGTGCGGCTCGTGTTGATAAGGGCACAGCACTTAGGTTCGCGGGGTACAGAAACTGCGCATGTTTTTGCCCTCACCCCCAGCCCCTCTCCCACAGGGTGGGAGAGGGGTGTAGGGGCGAACGGCGGTTCGCCCTCGCCCGCCGTGTAATTCTTGCAACAGATGAGCGCAGGCTGACCCGTGCAGGCGCACGCATACGCCCACGCCGAGCCAATCGGCGCGAGCGCCAGCCATAACGCCCACAACAGCAGCCACACGCGGCGCATCGCAGGAAGTGTACCCTGCCCAGCGAACAAAATCACTATGCACGCCCCGCCTTCGGAGCGGTTTCCCGTCGGGCGCACCCTGCTGCTCGGCGCGATGTTTATGGGCATGGGCATGACCCTGCCGATCTTCAACCACTTTGTGCCTGTCTTTTTGCGCGAGATGGCGCTCAGCGCGACGCTCATCACCTTCATCCTGACTTGGGACAACTACCTGAATATGTTCATGCAGCCGATTGTGGGGCAGCTGTCGGATCGCACGCGCACGCGCATCGGCAGGCGCAAGCCGTGGGTGTTGGTGGGCGCGCCGATTGCGCTGACGGCGTTCCTGTTTGTGCCCAGCGCAACCACCGCATACGGCGTCATGGCTGCCATCTTCTTCACGAACTTCGGGAACGCGCTGTTCCGCTCGCCGGGCGTTGCGCTGATTGGCGATTTGTATCCGTCCCACCAGCGCAGCCTCGCGAACGGAATAATCAACCTGATGTTGGGCGTGGGCGCGGCGCTGGCGTACTTCGGCGGTGGGTGGCTCTACGGGCACTACGGGCGGTACGCGCCGTTCATCTTTGGTAGCGGCGTGATGGCGCTCGCGCTGGTGATTGCCGTGCTGTTCGTGCATGAGCCGCAGGCGCAACTCTACGAAGCGGAGGAGAAGGAGGCGGGGCTGCTGGAAAGCATACGCGCCCTGCTCCGTGCGGGCGACCCCTCGGTGTTTTGGATGCTCGGCGCAATCTTGAGTTGGTTTATGGGCTTCACGGCGTTGGAGGCGCTCCTATCGTTGATTGGCAAGGAGGCGCTCGGCGTGCCGCCCGACCAGATGGGGCAGTTGGTTGCGCTGTTGCCCGCGGCGTTTATCCTGTGCGCTGTGCCCAGCGGGCTGCTGGCGACGCGATTCGGGCGCAAGCCGATTATCCTGCTGGGCGTCGGTGGGCTGACAGGCATGCTGGTGTACGGCTACTTCATCCAGTCGGTGCCGATGCTGATGGGGTTTCTGATCCCTGCGGGGATGTTCTGGGCGTTGGTGAATGTGAACTCGCTGCCTGCGCTGTACGACACTGCGCCGCAACTACGGGCGGGCATCGTCACGGGGCTGTACTACATGGCGTCCAACCTGTCGGCGGTGCTGGGACCGCAACTTGCGGGCGTGGTGGTTGATCTCACGGGCGACAATTATCGGAATGTGTTCCTTTACGGCGCGGTGTTTATGGCGTTGGCGGGCGTGTGTATGACGCGGGTGAGGGTACGGTAGAGGGCGTCGGTCAGCGCGTCGGGGTCTATCGGCGGCGGCGCGGGGTGCGGATGCCCGAACAGCCGCTCGACGGACACTTCGGGTATCCGCAGCGGGATGGACGCCTGCATCAACACGCACGCGCCACGCACCAGCAGCGCGCAGCCCATTAGTTTGACCCCTGTCTCGGCATGCACGATATCGGCAATCGCGGGCGTGGCGAAGCAGTCGCCGCCGTCGTCTGCGCTGCGTGGGTCGGGCGCGGGCGCGTCGCCCTGCACGGCGGGGATGCCCACCTGCGCGAACGCCTCAATCAGCGCAGGCGCAAGGAACTGGTAGACCTGGCGGGGGTAGGGGCGACTCTGAGGAAGATCTGCCCCCCTCCTTAAGGTTCCCCCCGCTTCGCGAGGGGAACCGCCGCTTGGTTCCCCCTGCTTGCATGGGGAACCAAAAGGAGGGGGTTCTGAAAGACAGTCGGCAGCGCGAAACACCAACGCCACCGTCAAGTCGTGCCCGTGCAGCACGGCTTTGCCGCCTGTGGGGCGGCGCAACATCGGGATGCCCAGCGCGGCGCAGGCGTCCACCAGGCGCGGGGGCAACTGCTGGTTCACGCCGTAGGTCAGCGCGGGCGACGCCCACTGGTACACGCGAAGCGTCGGCGGGATCTCGCCTCGCTGGAACGCCTCCAGCAGGGCGACATCGCCCGCCATCGTCGCTTCGGGCGGGCAGACGCCGTCGCTTAGCAGGCGCAGGCAGGAACCTCCTGCGGGTAAATCACCGTGCCCTGCCATCGCAAGATGAGCGTCTTCGCCGCGCCCGCCTCATCTAAGCGGCGCACAGGCGTATTGTACGGCGCGTTCTGCAGCAACTCGGGCTGCTCCATCGCCTCGCGCGCAATCTCCAGCAGCGCGTTCGCGAACATGTCCAGCGTCTGCTTGCTCTCGGTCTCCGTCGGCTCAATCATCAGGCATTCGGGCACGATCAGCGGGAAATACATCGTGGGCGGGTGGAAGCCGTAGTCCAGCAGCCGCTTGGCGATGTCGAACGCCCGCACGCCGTACTGCTGCTTGTAGTGCTTGGCAGTGACGACGCACTCGTGCATGCACAGGCGGTCTACAGCGGGCGGGAAGGCGTGTCGGATGCGCGCTAGCATGTAGTTCGCGTTCAGCACGGCGAACTCGCCGATGGCGCGCAGGTCGCGCCCGCCATAGGCGCGGATGTAGGCATACGCCCGCACGAGGTTCAGGAAGTTGCCGTAGAACGCATGCACGCGCCCGATGGACTGCGGGTGGTCATACGACAGCGCGTACCGCCCGTCGTCGGTCTGCACGACGCGCGGCACAGGCAGGAACGGAACCAGCCGCTCCGAGACGCCGACCGCGCCTGCGCCCGGACCGCCCCCGCCGTGCGGCGTGGAGAAGGTCTTGTGCAGGTTCAGGTGCATACAGTCGAAGCCGATGTCGGCGGGACGCACGACGCCGACCAGCGCGTTCATGTTCGCCCCGTCGCAGAAGACCAGTGCGCCCGCCTCGTGCAGCAGTTCGCATGCCCGCCGCGCGTTGCGATCAAACAGCCCCAGCGTGCTGGGGTTGGTCAGCATCATCGCCGCCACTTCGTCGCTTAGCGCGGCTTGCAGCGCGTCCAGGTCGGTGTCGCCCTCGGCGTTGGTCGGGATGGACTTCACGGTGAACCCGCACAGTGCGGCGGAGGCGGGGTTCGTGCCGTGCGCCGAATCGGGCACCAGCACGATTTTGCGCTTCTCGCCCTCGCCACGCGACTCGTGGTACGCCTTGATGAGCATCAGGCTCAGCAGTTCGCCGTGCGCGCCCGCGACATTCTGCAGGGTGACCTCCGCGAAGCCCGTGATGGCTTTCAGGTCTTGCTGCAGTTCGTACATCAGTTGCAGCGCGCCTTGCGAGAGCGATTCGGGCTGCAGCGGGTGCGCGTGTGTGAAGCCTGACAGCGTGGCGATTTTCTCGTTGATGCGCGGGTTGTATTTCATCGTGCAGGAGCCGAGCGGGTAGAAGCCGACATCGATGCCGTAGTTGCGTTGCGACAAGCGCGTGTAGTGGCGCAGCGCGTCCAGTTCGCTCACTTCGGGCAAGGCGGGCGGCTCTGGGCGCAGGTGCTCACCGAGCAGCTCCGCAAGCGGCTGGGTGGGCACATCGCACACAGGGGGACGCACGCCGCGCCGACCAGGCACGCTGCGCTCAAATATCAGCGGAAAGTCTACTGTGCGACCCATAACAGGGAAAGTGTACCCGATTAGGCGCGAGGTTCAGAGCGTGATTACTCCAACTCCACGAGCAAATCGCCTTCGGAAGAATAATCTGCGGGCGTTTCTCGTATCTGAGCAGCGTATGTACCACCGATTGGAATCACTGCATCCAGACATCTTTCCAGCCACTCTTTCTCCTTACCTTGTGGCACGGGCTTGTGCGGGATTCCGAGTTTGTTCAGTATCTCGGCAAATTTTTGCCAGTCCTGTGCGCCACGTAACTCCATCCAGAGCACGCCACGACTGTCCAGTTGCGCCTTCATCTTGTCTGAAATCGTGTCCGCGATGAATATTTGCACCTCTCGCGCTAACGGTGCATCTGCACTCTCTGGGTTTCCCTTGCCCAGCAGTTTCACTTCGCAGCGATAAACCTTTCCCTTCGTGTCCAGCAGGCAAAAGTCAGTTTCGCGTTCTGACTTGGGAATGCGCTTCTGGTCGTAGTGTTTCTTGGGGACACGATGCAACGCGCAGAGAGTTTGCATCAGCGGTTCCTCGACTTGTTTTCCAGCGGTGCTCCACGCGCCACCCCGAAGCGCAGCCCGCGCCACAGCGAGTGCATTAATCACTATCAAACTTTCGGCAACATCCAGCGTGACGCTAACCCCACGAAGTTTTAGGGTTATCTCCACGCCGAAATGCTGATCGTCTTGGATGAGTTCCTCGACGACTTGTCTAAGCTTCTCGTAGTGTTTCAGTGCCTCTTCCTCCACCACTTTTCGGCGGGTCGTGTGTCGTGCGTTGTGTATGGTTTTGAGATTCAAGCCTGCGCGGGTAGCTACCTCTTCTTTGGGGATATCCCCTCTGAGCAACATTCGCTCCCGATACCAGTCGCCTGTTATACGCTGTCCATCGAGTTTTGCATCGACAATCTGCCTGAAAAAGTCGAGAACATAGTTCAGAAACTCTGTGTCGATGAGTTGCACGATGACTGGACGATAGTCTTCACCTGTCAGCACTCGCTCAACAATCTCGCGTGCTACGGAGTTCGGGATACGCATCACTCAATTCCCTCTGAAATAGCCAGTTGCTCGAACTCCTCAAATCGCATAAATCGCGGGGGATAATCAAGGCACAGCAAGCTTCCCTCCGTAATCACCTTCTGTGCGTACTCGAAATAGGCAGGTTCCTTCTCGGTCAGGAAGTAGTAGCGTTCGTGCAGCAGCGCGGCGCGCCCGACTGTGCCCCGCCCTGCAAACGGGTCGAACACCAAGTCGCCCTTGTACGAGTAGAGGCGCACCACCTGCGACGCCAACTCCAACGGGAACACCGCAGGATGCACGGGGTCAGCGGCGGGGGCAATCTGCCAGAGGTTCGTCGGCTCGTACTCGTCCAGCACGCGGCTCGTCTCCACCACCGCGTCGGGATACTGGCGCATGTTCCAGTCTATCAGCCTGTCCGTCGCCTTGCGGTAGACCATCACATACTCCACCACCGAGTTCGCCTTGTACCCCAGCGGCTTGCGGTGCTGATAGAACCCGCCGTTTCGGTTGCGCGCGCTGGGCGCAGGCTTGACCCAGATGATGTCGTCGATAAACTCGAACCCCAGCTCGATGATGCGCGGGTGAATGTCGAAGGGGATAGCATATCGCTTGCTGGCGTGCTGGCGGCTCATGCGCGGAATCAGCACAGGCGAGGTGTTCAGCACGAAGAATCGCCCCTCTTTGGTGATGCGATGCACTTCGCGGAACACCTGTGTCAGAAACTCCAGATACGCCTCATAGCTGGGGTACAGCGTGTAGTCGCGGGCGTTGTAGTACGGTGGCGAGGTGAAGGTCAGGTGTACCGATTCGTCGGGCACATGCCGAAGCACCTGCAGCACATCCCCGCACACCATAAGGTTCTTGAGGGCGTCGGGGCTGTGCGGGTGGGGGCGCGTGGCGGGTGTCGCGTGTCGGGGCGCGAGGGCGCGTTGCACGGCATGGCGTACCAACTCGTTCGGGTGCGTCGCCAGCTCGCGCAGGGCGTCCTGAACCGTCGCCAGCCCGTCGAAGCAGAGTAGCCCGCGTATGGCTTGCAGCACGACCTTCGGGTCAGGGTCGTGCAAGAGGTCAGTCAGCGTGGGGATTGCCTCTGGCGTGCGCAGTCGCCCGACGGCGGAAGCGAGTTCGCGTCGCACGAGGGTTGCCTGCTCCTGCGCGAGCCGTTCGCGATAAAACGGCAGTAGCGCAAGGTTCTCCAGCCGCGCCAGTGCTTTGACCGCCGCAGTGCGCACCTCGTCGTGAGGGTGGGTCGCCAGGCGCATCAGAGGTGCAGGGTCAAAATCGGTTGGCAGCCGCCCCAGCTGTTCAAGCGTCTGCAGCAGCGCCTTGACGCCGCGCGTTTCGTCGAGCGCACGCTCGAAGAAGGCACGGTCGCCGCGTGCTTTCGCCTGCTCAATCGCCGTCCGGGTGTCCACTGGTCGAATCATACCCTGCTCGTGCGATGGGCGACTTATTCGATTTCGAACACCTTCTGGCGATGGGTTGCGCCCGACACGATTCGGATGCGCGAGGGGGCAACCCCGAAGTGTTCTGCCAGCAGGCGGATGACGGCGCGGTTCGCTTCGCCGTCGGCAGGCGGCGCGGTGACCCGCGCAAGATAACTCCCATCGGGCTGCGCCTGCAGTTCGTTGCGCGAGGCACGCGGAACGACCCTGACGCTAATCCGCTGCGCCATGGATTGCCTCCTTCGCAGGCTCGGCAGGCGCTTTCGCCTGCTCAATCGCTGCCCGTGCGTCCATCGCTTGGAATCATACCCCCTGCACAGGCGCGTCAGGTACAATCCCCGCGCATGCGAGCGTGGTGTGTCGTGGCGAGCCTGCTGTGTGTGGGCGCACTGTGGGCGCAGTATCCGACGGTCTTTTTCGGGGCGCGGGTGAACCTGCAGGCGCGCGCGGACGAACGCACAACCGCCCTGCGCTGGTACGACGACCTCGCGCGCCACTCGGTGGTGTACCTGCAGCTGTATCACGAGGCGGGCTACGGCGCGTATGTGGCGCAGCGACTGCAAAACCTCGGCGGCGACCGCACGCGCACTGGGCTGGACGAGGCGTACATCGAGCGATTGGAGGGCTGGCGCGTCGGCAAGTTCTACGCGCCGTTCGGGGCGGGACTGCTGCTGAGCGAAAGCGTGCTGGCGGTGCAATCGCCTGCGCAGTTCGCGATTGGCGAGTTGCCCATGCGCGTGGCGTACTTGTATAACGGCTCCGATCGGCAGCAGGGGCTCTATGTGCGGGTGGGCACGGCGCGCGGAGGCGTCTCGGCAGGCGTAGGACGCCATTTCGGAACCGACCCGCACGCCTTCGCCCTGTGGGAACTGCCCGAACGCCCGCGCTCGCCTGACGGCTACGAGACGCTCTACGGCGCGGACTATGTGCTGACGCTGTGCAGCGTGCCCGTGCAGCTGGAGTGGCTCTACAGCGAGGGCAAGCGCACCGGGGCGACCCACTGGCTGGCGGCACGGGTGCAACTGCGCAACCTACCGCTCCAGCCCGAACTCGCCGCCGCGTACCAGACCGCCGCCGAACAACTCAGCTGGCGTATCGCGCTCCAGCAACCTGCAGGCGAGCGCATCCGACTCAACTTCGCCCTGCGCGGCAAAGCGGGTACAATCGAATTCGTCGCCTTCGGGCTGCAGGGGGAACTCTGAGATGGCGTTGGGACGGCGCATTACGCGATTGGTGAAAGCGCACTGGGGCGAGCTGGTGGAGCGCGTCGAGCAGGTGATTCGCGAGGAGACGGCGGAGTCGGCAGCGGCGCAGGAGTTGCAGGACGCGCTTGACCCGACGCGCCGATTTTCCACGCCCGACGCACCTACGGGGTCGGCACGCTCCGCCACTCAGGCGAGCGAGACCGCCGTCAGCCGCGCCTATCGCGTGCTGGGGCTGCCCGACGGTGCGGAGTTGGCACAGGTGCGCCGCGCCTATCGCGACCTCATCGCCCGCAGCGACCCGACCCGCTTCCCCGAAGGCTCGCCCGAACGCGCCAAAGCCGAACAGATCCGCCAGCGCATCGAGCAGGCGTACCAGACGCTGCTGCTGCACTTAGACCACACGGCGCAACGGTTCCGCAACCTGCAGACGGACTAACGCCTCTGTGCCGCGCGCTCAAACAGGCTTGCCAGTAGGATAGGCGCGTAGGGCGTCTCCAGCAGGCGGAACCAGATGTAGCCGACCGCCCCGCCGCTGGGGTAGCGAATCCAGACTGCGCCATCGCCCCAGTTGCGTCCCTGCGCGTCGTACAGCGTCGCCAGCGGGGTGTAGTCGGCGTCGGGGCGCGCCAGCGTGCGCAAGGCAGGTCGCCAGCGCATATCGCCGCCTGCAGGGAACGGCAACGGCGCGTCGCCCACGCGCGGCAACTCGGCGCGGTTCCAGCGGAACTGCATGCCCTGCGTGGGCGGCGTCTCGAAGCCCGTCTTGCCCG
>Ga0272449_1004973_pt1 | contig 10567 bp, 9 predicted proteins | sample YNPCB0241_FD_198679 | JGI IMG/M metagenome (GOLD analysis project Ga0272449, IMG submission 198679) | Hot spring sediment microbial communities from Yellowstone National Park, WY, United States - YNP-CB-024-1 | ecosystem: Environmental > Aquatic > Thermal springs > Hot (42-90C) > Sediment...
TGAACGCCCGGCGCGTCCACGGCTTCGCGGTAATCTGTCGTGGCGAAGGGAATGGAGCGCTCCTCCGCCACCTGCTTGAGGGCAGTGGGGTTGATATCGGCAACTGCCACAACCCGTACCCCTTCCACTGCCTGGTAGGCGCGCAGGTGTGCTCTGCCAATGCCCAAGCCAAGGATCGCGGCCCCCAGTTCCTGCTCAGCCACTTCTGGCCTCCACCACAGCACAAGCTCCTTGGCCGACCAGGCCGCAGGCAGAGGCGGCCTCAGCCGGAGGCACGCCCTGCTTCACCACCGCCGCCAGCGCGGCCAGGAAGCGCGCTGGATCCTGTGCTTGCAGCACATTGCGCCCAAAAACCACACCCTTGGCGCCAGCAGCAATGGCCATCCTCGCAAGCTCAAGCGCCTCCACTTCAGTGGGGGTCTTTTCGGCGCCGAGCGCAAGCACTGGCACTGGCACGCTCTGCACCACCTCTGCAAACCGGTGGGTGTAAAACGTCTTGATCAAATCCGCACCGAGCTCAGCAATGATGCGGCAGCCGCGGTAGACCTCATCGTGGAGTTGCTCGGCGGTGTACTCTTTCGTCCGTGGCGGGAACAATTCGCCCACCACCGGCAGGCCAAGCGCATGTGCTCTGGCCGCCAGGCGCGAGAATATCTCGACGTTACGTGCATCGTTCGCCTCGCTGCCGGTATGCAGGCACAGCTGCACCAGGACAAGGTCGGCGCCGAGCGCCACCGCCTCCTCCGGCTCACACACGTAACTGTTGCGGCCCTCAACATAGTTCCAGCCGAAGGCAAAGATGGAACTCCAGTTGAGGCGCACGATAAGGAAGGGGCCACCGCGGTAGTTATAGGCATGTGCGCAGTGACGCACCATCCCTGGTGCAAGAAGCACTGCATCGGCCTGGTCGTTCACCGCCTTGAGGGCCGCTGGCAAGTCTATGAGCCCGGGTAGCGGCCCGTCGTGTTCCCCATGATCCGCTGCCACGACGACCGCGTTGCCGCGCGAGAAGAGCCTTGATAGCCTAATCTCTCTCCCGTCCAATGTTTGACCTCCGGAGCTAAGCGGGCTGCGCTTGTCGGCAAGAGACGACCTCCAGAACTTCCTCAAAAACCTCCATCACGCGTTCGGCCTGGGCATCTGTGATGACAAGGGGTGGCTTGATCTTGACCACATTGCCCATGCCGGCGTACTTGGCTGTGCCGAACAGGACGCCGCGCTTCAGCGCTTCCTTCTCGAACTGGTAGGATTCTTCCCGTGCCGGTTCCTTCGTCTTGCGGCTCCGGACAAGCTCCACGCCGATCATGAGGCCGGGCCCGCGCACATCTCCAATCATCTCGTAGCGGTCTTGCAGCTCCGCCAGCCGAGCGCGGAAGAAGCGATTCAGCTCCTGTGCCCTCTCCAGGAGCTTCTCTTCCTCGAGCACGCGCAGGGTGGCCAAAGCGGCCACCATCGATACGGGGAAGTGCGCAAACGTGAACGAGTGATCCGCTGGCTTGAACCCGGCGACGTGAGGCCGCGAGATGGAGCCCGCGAGCGGGAACCCACCGCCAATCGCCTTGCCGAAGACGAGGATATCCGGGACAGTCTCGTACAGTTCGGAGGCGAACATTGTCCCGCAGCGGCCAAACCCTGTCTGCATCTCGTCGAAGATGAGCAACATATCGTACTTGTTGCAGAGCTCGCGCACTGCCTGGTAGTACGGCTTCGGGAAGTCTATCATGCCGCCGCTTCCCTGGATTGGCTCCATGATGAAAGCGACTGGCTTGCCGTCGATAGCGTTCTCGATGAACTTGCCCATCATCTTCACGCAGAAGAGCTCGCACGAGGGGTAGCTGAGCTCGTAAGCGCAGCGATAGCAGTAGCCCTGAGGCACTCGCACACTGTAGCCGCTGTATTGCAGGAAAGGCCAAGGATGTGGGTAGGAGAGGGACATGGTGGCAAGTGTACGCCCGTTGAAGTTATCCCAGGGGACAAGGAAGAAGCGCCGATCCGGGTAGTGACGCAGGGCAAGCTTCATCGCCCCCTCAATGGCAGAAGAGCCATGCAGCGAGAAGGTCACGCGCTCAAGATCCCCTGGCGCAAGTTCAGCGAGCCTCTTAGCAAGCAGAAGTTTGGGCACTGTCTCGAAACTCGTGCGGACATGGGTGAAGTACGAGAGCTGCTCCCGGACTGCGGCCATGACCTTCGGGTGGCAGGCACCGACGTTCAGGGTCCAGGCCTGCGAGGTGCAGTCAATGTACTCACGGCCCTCCTTATCCCAAAGAGAGGCACCGCGTGCCTTCATGACCATAAGAGGCAGCTCTCCCCCCACCGAGCCACTGAGGAGGGCGCGCCTGCCGGCAGCCAGCTCTTCCTCATCTACCTGCTCGTACATGCGCCGCACCCAACTGGCATCCACTTCCTCGAACTCCTGCTGAAACTGCATTGCATCCTCCAAACTGGGTTCTAATCTTGGTCCATAGTCACGAGCACGCGCACTGCATCCTGCTCGCGCGTGCTGTAAAAGGCAGAAACGGTCTGCGCGAACGGATAGGCGTGGGTGACGAGCTCTCCCATCCTCAGGCGCGGCAGGAGGGCTGCCGCATCGTGAAAATCTCCCAATGTGGAGTCAATGCTGCCGACGATGAGCGTCTCCCGGTAATGGACGGCATTGACGTCAAGGGGAACGCTGGTTCCCGGCAGATAGCCCGAGAAGAGCAGCACTCTGCCGCCAGGCCGGACAACGGCAAGGGCCTCTGCGGTTGCTTCTGGGCTGCTGGCGGCGACGATGGCCAGGCTTGGCTGCAGGCCGTGGGCGCGCGCGTAGTCGGCGAGCGACCACTGCTTGGCATCGATGGTCTCATGAGCGCCCAGGGCTGTGGCAAGCTCCCGCCGCCTTGGCCTGCGCCCGCTGGTGACCACTCGGCGGGCACCGGCAAGCAGTGCAAGCTGCAGGAACGTGAGCCCCACCGCCCCATCCCCGACGATCAACACCTCATCGTTTGGGTCGACCCCGCCCACCTGCCGCAGCCCATGTACGCAACAGGCCAGGACTTCTGTGAGCGCAGCCGCCCGCAGGTCGACCCCGGCTGGCAAGCGGACAATGCCGCCAACCGCCACCATCTGGGGCGGCACATAGACGTATTCCGCAAAGCCGCCGGGGATATGGACGCCAAAGAGCTTCTGGTTGTAGCAGATGTTGTTCTTACCACTTGTGCACGCTGGGCAACGCATGCAGGGGATAACTGAATTGGCACCGACAAGGTCGCCGACGCTGTAGCCATCCACGCCCTCCCCCACTGCTTCTACTTGAGCCACAAATTCGTGGCCGAGAACTATCGGCAGGGTATAACGGGCAGTCGGGCCGTTGAAGAACATGCGCGCATCGGAGCCACAGACGGCACAGGCAAGCACCCTCAAAAAAAGGGCACCGCGCTCCAGGGCTGGAAGCTCCATTTCCTCCAGCCGCATATCCTCCTTGCCGTAGAGTGCAAAGGCCTTCACGCCTTCCCACCCTCCTCCCGCATGTCGCCGCACAGCAACTTGCCAACGGCGCCACCAGGATGCGTGCGGGCAAAGGCTTCCAACGTGTAGCCAGTGAGCTCCCAGACAACGGCTGCCAAAGCGTCGCAGACGGCGCTGAAAACAACCGTGCTTGTTGTGGCTATTACGCGCTGAAGCTCATAGTCCTGCTCACTGCGGATAGGGAGGACGTGGTCGCAGACACGGGCCAAGCTCGATGTGGTGTCGTGGACGAACGCCACAGCGGTAACGCCGTTTGCCTTGGCAAGCTCAACGAGCTTGTTGACCTCGGCGCTCTCGCCGCCCCGCGAGAGGGCTACAAGCACATCGCCAGGGCGGAACACGCCAGCATGCCCATGCAGCCCATCGCATGGGCTGAGGAACATTGCCCGGCAACCACAGCAGTTGAGGATGTGCGCAAAGCGCTGTGCCACGCAGGCCGAAGTGCCAACCCCCGTAGTCCACACCATTCCGGGGCACTGGCCGAGCAGCAAGGCCACGGCGACAAACTCCTCACCCAGGGCCTCGCGCGCTGTTTCCAGAGCAGCAATCTCCTGATCCAGAACCTCGCGTGCTCGCGATAGAGCTTGAGCGCGATCCAATCAATTCCTCCCCTGACGGCGGCTGGCTTCGGGTCGCACGCTCCTGCCCGCACTGAACGATAAACGCTGCAAGCGTACACTCATAGTATAGGCACTCGCCGCCCTTCGGTCAAGAATAGGGCGCGAAAGTTGCGCCAAACGAAACAAAGTCGTAACATTTTGATCACCTTGGGTGGTGTCTATAGGTGGGGAGTGAGGTACCGGGCAGATGACGAGGACGACTCAGGCCAGGAGGCTGGCCATACTGGAGGCCGTGCGGGAAGCGCCCCTCGTTAGGGTAACGGACTTGAGCAGGCGTTTTGGCGTTTCGGAGGTATCAATACGGCGGGATCTGGCCATCCTGGAAGAGATGGGCCTGCTCAGGCGCGTGCATGGAGGGGCAGTGGCTTTGCCTCCTGCATCTTTGGCGCACAGCTACGAGAGCAAGCTGCGCCGCAGGCTTGACGAGAAGCAGCGCATCGGCCATGCCGCTGCGCGGCTGATTCGGCCTGGAGATTCAGTCATCTTGGATTCGGGCACTACTGTGCTGCAGATCGCGCGGGAGATCGCGCGGTCGCTCAACTCCCTGGAGCGGGTGACGGTGATCACCGCCTCCTTCCCGGTATGTTCGGAGCTCGCGCTTGTGCGGGGCATCCAGCTCTTCGTGTTGGGTGGTGTGTATCTGCCCGAGTATCAGACGCTGGTTGGGCCGGAGACAATCGCCTGCCTGCGCAACCTCCACGCGGATAAGCTCTTCATGGGCGGCGACGGGATCACCTTCGAGCACGGCATCACGGCCGGCAACGTGCTTGAGGCCGAGGTCTCTAGAGCTATGGTCGGGGCGGCCAAAGAAGTTGTCGTGGTGGCCGATTCAAGCAAGATAGGTGCTGTTGGCTTCACTACAATCGTGCCCCTGAGCGCTGTGCACAAGCTCATCACCGACGTGAATGCTCCGCCGGAGTTCGTCGAGAAGCTGAGAGCAAGCGGTGTCGAGGTGCTGCTCGTCTAGGAGCCCTGCTGGGCGGTGGGCCAGGCTTGCCTCCCGCAGCACCCTCTGGCCTGGCGCTGAGCAGAGCCTGTAGCTGTGCCGGCGCTACTTTGGCATGGAGTCCATCCTCATGGAGCCACATGGGCTGGCTCTCTGCCGCGGCAGGCCTGGACTTTGAGCGGCGCTCGTAAGTGCGCTGCTTGTGGCGCGCGTTATCGCCGCTAGCTTCATCGCTGGGCCGGCTGCAAGGGATGGAGCTCCCCCAGGTGTCGCTTGATCTTGGCAACAGCCTCGATGAAATCATCGATGTCCTTCCCTGAGCCAAGCAGTACCTCTTGGGGGAACGCCAGCCAGCGGCTGGGAGCTGCCTCCGCGTTTGGGCAGTGGACGCGCGTGTAGTCCAGGCGTTTGCTCGTCTCAAAGCGGAAGCGCTGCTCCGCGAAGACTGGGTGTTTGTAGAGGAGCCAGCCGCCGCCGGCGGCGCAGGGGATGCCTTCGGCTCGCAGGGCCGCGGCGAAGGTGGCCACGGGAACCCCAGCAAAGGCAGCCGCGTCGTAACGGAGCCGTGGGTAGACGTAGCTCTGCCGGGTGATGCGCTCGTCCTCTGGTGGCCAGCTCAGGCCGCCCAGTTCAGCCAGGCCCTCGCCAAGCCTCTTTGCGTTGCGGTTCTTGCGCTCGAGCATTTCGTCCAACCGCTCCAGCTGCACGAGCAGCAAGGCGGCCTGAAACTCGCTCATGCGGAAATTCCACCCCTGGGCCACAAACAGGCTTCCCTGCTCCCCCAAGCCACGACCGTCGTTATGCAATGTGTAGCAGAGCTCATAGAGTGTCGCATCGTTCGTGGTGACAATTCCTCCTTCCCCGCAGGTGATCTGCTTATCCTGCTGGAAGCTGAAAGCGCTGAGCTCGGCGAAAGCAGCCACCTTTTTGCCCCGCCATTCGCTGCCATGAGCGTGGGCGGCATCTGCTACGAGCTTCAGCCCATGTCTTGCGGCGATTTCGCTGAGCCTATCCATATCTGCCGGGTAGCCGCCTAAGTGGACTGGCACAATGAGGCGGGTGCGCTCCGTTATCGCCGCCTCAACGGCCTCTGGAGAGAGGCACAGTGTCTCTGGGTCAACATCGGCAAAGACGGGCACCGCGCCAAGCTGGAGCGCTGGCGTGGCCGTGGCGATGAAGGTGTTAGGGGGCATGATGGCCTCGTCGCCAGGCCCGAGGCCGGCAGCGGCGTATGCGATCTGCAGGGCATCGGTGCCACTGCCTGTGGCCACGGCGTACTGGCAATCGTGAAAGGCAGCGTAACGCTGCTCCAGCTCGTATACCTTGGAGAGGCTCATATCCCCGCCGAAGATGTACGGCGCACTTGTCCAGCGGCGGCTGTAGAGCACTTGCTGCAATGCGGCAAGCTCTCGCTCGTCGAAGAGTGGGCGCTGCGGGAAGGGGGCGGTGCGGACTGGTTGTCCCCCCTTGATGGCTAGTTCGCTCACGACCTCAACCTCCTCAGCCCTTCCGCCACCACCAGGAGCTGGAGCAGCATGCTTGGCGGTTGACGGCAGGCAGTTGTGCGCTAGAATTTTCACCCGTAGAGCTGTCGGCAGCAAGCACAGAGTTCACGTAGCCACAAGCAACACACCAACTGAGTGCTTGCTTTCTGGCAGAACCTTGCTCAGGAGAGGAGGGCGAAATGGAAGGCAGAGGGTTCAGCCGCCGAGAGGTTCTGCGCATGGGTACGGCAATGGCCCTGGCGGGCACGGCTGCGGCCTGCGCACCAGCGGCAACACAGGCCCCACCTCCTGCTGGGACGGAGGTTGCGACGGCGGCTCCAGCCACGCCGGCGCAGCCAGCTGCAGGGGAGAAGGTGGTGGTGACGATCTTCGTCGGGATGGGCACGGGCACGGCGCCGGAGCAACAGAAAGTCCAGAACGCGCTTGCGGAGGAGTGGAACGCCGCGCACGAAGATATCAAGATCGAGTACATGTACGTGCCACACGAGGAAAGCCGCACCAAGTGGGCGGCAATGCTGGCTGCTGGCACCCCACCGGCCATCAACATGCCCTCAGGAGTCGAACAAGTAGGCCGCTTCCGGGAGACTAACCTGGATATAGGGCCTTACCTGGAGCGAGATCATTACGAGCTGAGCGACTTCGGAGACCTGATACCGGAGGTGGGAAAGTACCAGGGGGTGATGTACGGCATAGTTATGGGTGTCTACCCGAGCGTGCTCTACTACAACGAGGATCTCTTCGACCAGGCCGAACAGGATTATCCGCCGCACGAATGGGGGCGGCCGGAGTGGAACTACGCCGCCCTGGTGGAGGTGGCCAAGAAGCTCAGCTTGGACAGCGCTGGGGTCGACGCTGCTGGCAGCGGGTTCAACCCCGAGGAGCAGGATCAATGGGGTTACGATGAGGTTGACTGTGGCCTTGGCTTCAACGCGCTTGCCGTCGCGTGGGGTGCCAAGAACATGGGCTGGAGCGACGACTTGCGCACGCTGTACTTCAATCAGCCAGCTTGGGTGGAGCGCCTGCAGTGGGTGAGCGACGCCATATGGCAGTGGCACATCATGGCTTCTGCCCAGCAGGTGCAAGCGGCCTCTCCTGGCTTCCACACTGGCAAGCTGGCCATAGATCACTGTCACTCCTGGCGCATGGGCGAGATGGAAGAGCTCTCATTTCACTGGAACGTTGGCGCGATCCCAGCTGGGCCCACCGGAATTCTGGTGGCACAGTGCGATGTGGACGGGTTCCTCATCTGCAACCGCTTTCCATACCTGGACGCGGCTTGGGAAGTGGTGAAGTGGATGCTCGAGCCGGAGCAGATGCTGCGCCTGGACCTCACCTGGGGAGCGTTGCCGCCGCGCTTCTCGTTGCGGGAGCGGTACAAGGAGGAGATGAAGAAGCGCTTTCCCGATCTCGACTTGCAGGTCTTCTTCGACTCGCTCAACTACATAGATATCCCCAACCACGAATCCTTCATCCCTCGCTATGGGGAGATCTGGGATGCTTTCAATGCCGGTTACCAGAAAGTGCTCACCGGAGAGGAGAAGAACGCTAAGGCCGTGCTTGACGAAGTGCAGAGAATCTGCCAAGGCTATCTCGACGAGTATTGGGCGCAGCAGAGCTGAGCTTTCTTCCTGCGTCTGCCCTGCAAAGGAGGGGATGGCAGGGAGCCTGTTTGGCCAGGGAAGCGAAGCAGGACCTGAACTCGGGTCGGTGCTGGTGCGATGGTGAAGCTTTCACCGGCGCGGCGTGAGGCACTCTGGGCCTACCTGTTGATAAGCCCCTGGATTGTGGGCTTCATCATCTGGACTGCGGGGCCTATGCTCGCTTCCCTGTTTCTCTCGCTCACGGAGTACAACGTGGTGAGCCCGCTGCGTTGGCTGGGTTTGGCCAACTACAGCTCTGCTCTGTTCTCGGATCCCCTTTTCTGGCAGAGCCTCAAGGTCACGTTCACCTATGCAGCCCTGTCCTTGCCCTCGGGGCTGGCAGTGGGGCTGGCAGTGGCCCTGCTACTCAACCTCAATGTGCCAGGGCTCTCAGTCTGGCGCGCCATATACTACCTGCCCTCGGTTATCTCCGGTGTGGCCGTGGCCGTGCTCTGGCAGTACGTGTTCAACCCGCGGTTTGGCGTGCTCAACTGGGCCCTGAGCCTTGTAGGAATCAAGGGGCCTGGGTGGCTTGCGGATCCGAAGTGGGCGCTGCCGGCACTGGCCATAATGAGCCTGTGGGGAGCGGGTGGGGGCATGGTGCTTTATCTGGCAGCCCTGCAATCGGTGCCTACTGCCCTTTATGATGCTGCCAAGGTGGATGGTGCTGGTGCATGGCAGCGGCTTCGCTACGTGACGCTGCCGATGATCTCGCCGGTGATCTTCTTCAACCTGGTTATGGGCACGATCGGCACCTTTCAGTACTTCACGAATGCTTACGTGATGACGCAGGGCGGGCCGACGAACGCCACGCTCTTCTACAACCTTCATCTCTACAACAATGCCTTCCGCTATTTCCGGATGGGCTATGCCTCGGCGCTGGCCTGGATGCTCTTTGTGATCATCCTGCTGCTCACGCTGCTCATCTTCCGCAGCTCCACCGTCTGGGTATATTACGAAGGCCAGCTGCGTGGGGGAAGGGGCTGATGCGCGCGCAACTACGGGGCACTACGGCGCTGCGGCTTATCCCACGTCGGCAGGCTCTTGCTCAGCTGGCGGCTCTTGTGGTGCTTGCCGTGGGTGCGGTGGGCATGCTCTTTCCGCTCGTGTGGATGCTGTCTTCCTCCCTCAAGCCCCTCTCTCAGATCGACCTTTTCCCGCCCCGTTGGCTCCCGACGGAGCAAGTTACGGTGCGGATCGGCGAGGTGGCCTACCCGCTCTATGAGGTGAACCTCGATGGTAGCATCCGGCGCCTCGTCATGATCGAGAAGGTGCAGCGGACTGGCATCTTTGCTGATCCCGCAGATCTATCCCAGAGGCTGGAAGCCAATGTGAAGCTCGCTAAGCCGGTGGAGCGGGTGCGGCTGCGCTGGGAGAACTACGTTGAGGCCATGACGGCGGTGCCTTTCCACCGCTATGCCATCAACACGGCCATTGTCGTTTTCGGTTCCATGGCTGGTATGCTTCTATCCACGACACTTGTGGCGTATGGTTTCGCCCGTTTCCGCGCGCCGGGGCTTGGAGCCCTGTTTCTCCTGCTTCTTTCGACGACGATGCTGCCGAGCCAGGTGACGCTGATCCCGACTTATATACTCTTCAGCAAGTTGGGCTGGATTGACACGCTCAAGCCTCTGATCGTGCCCTCGTTTTTCGCTGGCGCTTACGACGTCTTTCTCTTGCGGCAGTACTTCCTTACCATTCCTCTTGAGCTCGATGACGCCGCCAAGATCGACGGTTGCGGGACGCTGGGCATCCTCTTCCGCATCCTGCTGCCACTGGCAAAGCCGGCCATCGCGACGCTCTGCATCTTCCATTTCATGTGGGCTTACAACGATTTCTTCGGCCCCCTCATCTACCTCCAGCACCAGGAGCACTTCACGATCGCGCTGGGGTTGCAGAGCTTCAACGCCTTCCGGGCACGCCGCTACGACCTCTTGATGAGCGCTTCGCTCGTGACAGTTCTGCCGTGCATCCTCCTCTTCTTCTTCGCCCAGCGAATCTTCATCCAGGGCGTGGTGTTCACCGGGATCAAGGGGTAGGATAGCGGCGCTTCTTGTGACGGTGCTGACCCCGCAGACGTGTGGGCTTATGCCCGACAAGCGGCCACGCGCTCAGGGTGTTGCCTCATAAGGGCTGTTCTCTGGAACGGCGAATCTCTGGCAAAGGCGGGGCACACGGCGCCCAAGGGGAAGCGCGCGAGTGCCAATGGTTGCCGGCTGGCACAAGAAAAACAGGGCCGCGCAGGAACACCTGCGCGGCCCTGGGCCCTTGCGGCTACATGAAGAGGCCGAGGAGGGATTCGAGCGCGCCTGGCTGCAGCTGCTCGTCGGTGAACTTGATGGTGGCGGC
>Ga0272449_1004976_pt1 | contig 10563 bp, 10 predicted proteins | sample YNPCB0241_FD_198679 | JGI IMG/M metagenome (GOLD analysis project Ga0272449, IMG submission 198679) | Hot spring sediment microbial communities from Yellowstone National Park, WY, United States - YNP-CB-024-1 | ecosystem: Environmental > Aquatic > Thermal springs > Hot (42-90C) > Sediment...
AAGACATACCTAGCTCCCCAGTAAGGACAAACCTCATCAACCGCCTCCCATATCCCAAAGGCACCATACTCCCTCCTCCCCAAAGGCCTGCTGCTCTCCCTCAACTCCGCCACCCTCCTACATATCACCCATCCGAGGGTCCATGGACAACCACCAGCAGATCCTAAACCCCTAAGCCATACACTTCCAGCGCCTGACCAGGACCATTCTCTTAAGCCTCCGGCTTTGGGGGCTCAAGCCACCAAGCCCTGGGGACACTTCGGTAAATTCCGATCCCAAATCCGAAACCAAAAAGGCAGGTGGTCCTGATCACGGGCCCCTTTGTCCGAGGATCTGATCAAACTAGCCCGGATTATCCACTGATCGTGAATATTGCGGGCCAAAACCCCCCTGACCAAAAGCAAGTCCCTCCTAAAGCTCCCATAACCTCCCCTCGTACCTCCCAAAAAGCCCTCAGGACCCCCCAACCCTCGGAATCCGAACCCCATAAATCGTCCTCCAGGAAGTCTCAAGAGACTTCCTCACCCTGTAGCCATAACGATAATGCCCCCTGAAGCCCCCGCGCTCATACCTACCCCTGCCAACTACCTCATCCCTAATGCCCTAAAGCAAGCCCGTCAAACGTGTCCTCCACTAACATCAAAACCTCAGCCCCCGTCATCTCCTGCGCTTTCTTTATAAGCCGACCTATGCTAGCCTTCCCATCACCAATTCCAGCCATGGGGTATCTCCTCCTTTCCAACGACTTCCCACCGGGAGATGCCTCCACTCTTACCTAGAACCGAATTTCAGGAGAAAGTCGTACTGTCTCGTCTAATCCTGCTGGATGGGTTACCATTTCAAAAGAAGCCCACCCGGGATAAGGTGGCCTCCCGGAAGCAGGGAGGATGATCATCGAAGGCCCACAGGCAGGCCACATGATGTCCGAGAGCGAGGGCCCGAAATTCAAAGGCCAGCAGCCTCTTCAACCGTTTTGGAGTGTACCCGTAGAGAGGCTCATGGAGGAGCTAGGTTCGTCTTCCGGGGGGCTCACCCAAAGCCTGGCCATGGAACGCCTGGTTTCCCACGGCCTCAATCTCTTGAGCCGACAAAGATCGGCAGGCGCCATCAATCTTCTTCTAAGTCAGTTCAAGAGCCCCATCGTGTTGATCTTGATCTTCGCCTCAGTACTTTCCTTTTTCCTCCACGACCCAGTAGACGCCCTCATCATAACGGCCATAGTGCTCGTAAGCGGGCTTTTGGGCTTTTGGCAGGAAAGGGGAGCCGCTAACGCATTGTCCCGCCTTTTGGCTCTGGTTCAGACCAAAGCCGTAGTATTGCGAGACGGAGTTGAGAAAGAACTCCCGGCAGAACAGATCGTGCCTGGAGACGTGATCCTGCTTGCTGCCGGTGCAGCTGTGCCGGGTGACTGCCGTATCCTGGAGGCCAAGGACCTTTTCGTTGACGAGGCGGCTCTCACAGGGGAGAGCTACCCGGTCGAGAAGGCCCCTGGACTTGAGCCCCCGGATATTCCCATGGCAAAAGCGGCCAACAGCCTCTTTATGGGGTCCCATGTGGTAAGCGGAACGGCCAAGGCCCTGGTAGTGAAAACTGGAAGAGACACCGAGTTCGGCAAGATCTCCCAGAGATTGAGGTTGAGGCCTCCAGAGACTGAATTCCAAAGGGGAGTCAGGCGATTCGGTTACATGCTCATGGAGATCACACTGATCCTGATCATGGGCATCTTTATGATCAACGTATTCTTCGCTAGGCCCGTCCTGGAAGCCTTCCTTTTCTCCCTGGCTCTGGCCGTAGGGCTCACCCCCCAGCTGCTCCCTGCCATCATAAGCGTGAATCTGGCCCATGGGGCAAGGCGCATGGCGGTCCGGAAGGTCATAGTGAAGCGCCTGAACTCCATCGAGAACTTCGGGAGCATGAACGTTCTTTGCTCGGACAAGACCGGAACCCTGACACAGGGGCTTGTCCACTTGCAACAGGCCCTCGACCTGGAGGGAAAGGAGAGCCAGAGGGTACTGCTCCACGCGTACCTGAACGCTCACTTCGAGACGGGCTTCCCCAATCCCATAGACGAGGCCATCCGGAAGCACCATCCGCTGGATGTCGCGAATTACAAGAAGTTGGACGAGGTGCCGTACGATTTTCTGCGAAAGAGGCTCAGTGTGCTTGTCGAGACCGGGGGCTCTTCGGTCATGATCACCAAGGGAACGCTGCCCAATGTCCTGGCAGTGTGCCGATGGGCGGAGCTGGGGGAAGAGGTGGTGGATCTAGGGAAAGTCAAGGAGGGGATCCAGAAGTATCACGAGGAGCTGAGCGATCAGGACTACCGGGTACTGGCTGTGGCCCGCAAGGAGATGGGCGCCGCCCAAAGTATATCCAGAGATGACGAGAAGGACATGGTGCTTATGGGTTTCCTAGTCTTTTTTGATCCGCCCAGAGAGGATGTGGCCGATACCATCCGAAAATTGGGTTCCCTTGGGGTATCCCTCAAGATCATAACCGGAGACAACCAGAGGGTGGCCAGGAACCTCGCTCTCCAGGTAGGGCTGAGGGATCCTCAGGTGATAACTGGCGCGGAGCTCAGGCTCATGTCAGACGAGGCCTTAAGCCATAAGGTTAACCAGGTGACGATCTTCGCCGAGGTAGAACCCAACCAGAAAGAAAGAATCATCCTGGCCTTGAAAAAGGCGGGAAATGTGGTCGGGTACATGGGCGATGGGATCAACGACGCCTCGGCCCTTCACGCCGCGGATGTGGGCATCTCGGTGGATGGGGCCGTGGATGAGGCCAAAGACGCTGCTGACCTGGTGCTCATGGAGCGAGGACTCGAGGTCCTGGCCCAGGGCGTGGAGGAGGGCAGGAGAACGTTTGCCAACACCCTCAAATACGTGTTCATGGCCGCGAGCGCCAACTTCGGCAACATGTTCAGCATGGCAGGGGCTTCACTTTTTCTTCCCTTCCTGCCCCTTTTGCCCAAGCAGATCCTCTTGACTAACCTCCTTACGGACTTTCCGGAGATGACCATTGCCATGGACCGTGTGGACCCTGAGATGGTGGACAAGCCCAGGCGCTGGGATATCCGCTTCATCAAGAGGTTCATGGTAACATTCGGTCTTGTGAGCTCAATTTTCGACTATCTCACCTTCGGGGTGCTGCTCTTTCTGCTAAAGGCAACCCCCGAGCAGTTCAGAACAGGCTGGTTCCTGGAGAGTGTGATCTCAGCCTGCATAATCGTGTTGGTGGTCCGAACGCGAAAACCATTTATGAAAAGCGCACCAGGCAAACCCCTCTTGATCGCCACTTTCCTGGCGGTCGTGGCAACACTGTGGCTACCCCAAAGTCCCTTTGCCAAGCTCTTTTCATTCCAACCTCTCCCGTCCATCTTTCTCATCTTCATGGGAGGGATCGTGCTCAGCTATATCTTGGCTGCGGAAGCGGCCAAGAGATGGTTCTACAAGAGGAGCCGGGCCACCCACAGGGCCGCGGGGAGCTAGCACCTCGAGTCTAATCCAGGCCTCTTTCTCAGGGAGAATACGTTCTGCAAACGGGAGGAATTCCCTCCAGGGGTCTTGGCCCCCCATGGAATTCGGGGGCCAAGATTCTCGTCACTCCATGCAGTTCTTCTCGCCCAGCTCCAGGGCGTTCTTGGCATCCAACGGCTTGGCAACACCTTGGCCCAGGAGCTTCTCGCCCCTTTTCACCTGTGGCAGCTTGCCCAAATTGTCCTGGTCGAGGGCCTCCATAAACCTGTCCTTACCCTCCATCATCTTGGTGGAGCCCTCCATCAGGAGTCCTTCCGCTTTGATGGTGTCTTGCTTCCTTGAGAGCATCCTCTCGGCCTCTTGGATCATTTTGTCGCCCTCTGCCATCAACCTGGCGCCTTCTCTCAAGGCTGCCTCCTTGTTGACCCCGCGGGCTTTCTTCAAGGCCTGTAACAGGAGCTTTCTCCCTTCCATCATCTGCTTGCTGGCCGCTATCAGTTTCCTCTCCGCAGCCGCCTGAGTGAGCTTGGCCTCCTGTTCCGGAGATGGTGCCTTGCCAGGCTCCCCCGATGCCATTGCTTGCCACGAGGGAAAAGCCGCGAGCAAAGCCAAGGACCCCATCATGATCAGGAAACTGGCTCGATTTAGTGGGCTAATTCTCATGTCACACCTCCTCTTATTCGAGATCGATTCCAACCACCCCGCTTCGTGGAAAATTCTCCCCTCCAGGGTTCACAAGCCCTCGTTACCGGCACCTCTTTTCCCCTTGCGAGTCGCCGATTTCCTGGGACGCCTTTTTCCGTCTGGCCCTCGCCTTGGCAAATAGGGCCAAATCTTATGCTGCCAGAAATAGCGTCCCTCAGGGCAGGACCTGCAGGTCTTGAGACCACTCATCAGAGCAAGTCCAAACTCGTCTTTGGGAAACCGGTGATCATTCTTGTGAGCCAGCTCGTACCTTTCCGCACACGAACGAGTTGAAATGATGAGACAGCCCGGCTGGCTCGGACACTGCACCAATTGCAGCCCAAGCTCCCCCTTTTTTTGCTCCTCATGCGCTCTGTTCATGTCCCGTACCTCCTTGTGTCGGATTGCAATCCTGCATCTAGTTTTGTGGGACATCGGGAACATTGCCGGAACATTTCTCAAAGATTACGAGTTGGAAAGGTTCAAAAAAGACCAGACGAGCCGGGATCAGGCTGGCGATGCAAAGTAAACCGTGAAGGTGGAGCCCTTGCCCGGGGTGCTGAGCACTTCCACACGGCCCCCATGAGCCTCCACCACGGCCTTGACAAGGCTCAGTCCGAGGCCCAGGCCTCTTTGGGAGCGACTGTGGTCGCAGCGGTACATCCTTTCCCATATCCGCGGGAGATCCTGCTCGGGGATCCCAATCCCTGAGTCGCTCACGGAGATAGCCACTTCTCTCTCTTGGAGACGCGCTCTTACCGTTATCTTTGCCTTGGGACTAGTGTACTTCAGGGCATTATCTAAAAGGTTCCCCAGTACCTGCCGAATGCGGTTGGGGTCGGCCCTGAGATGCAGGTCACCCTCGCAGCTGGCCTCCAGGCTGATACCCCTGTCTTCTGCAGCGTATTGGTAGAACTCTAAGATTTCTCCAAGAAGAAAATTCAGGCTCACATGCCTGAGTTCCAGCCTCATGGTTCCAGTCTCCGCCTCCGATATATCCATCAGGGTGTTGAGCATCGCGAGAATTCGGTCCGATTCCTCAATGCACTCCACAAGTGCTTCCCTTAGACCCTCCTTGTTGTCCTCCGAGCCAAGGGCCAGCTCCGCCATAGCCCTCAACCTGGTCAGGGGGGTGCGGATGTCGTGAGCCACGTTGTCCAGAGATTCCCTGAGCCCTCCAATAAGGTCTTCGATCCTCTCCAACATGGGATTGAACAGCACCGTCAACTCTTCCAGCCCTTCTCCACCTTTGGACACAGGTACCCTCTGCCCAGTCTGCCCCCTGTATACGGCTCTCACTGTCTCGGTGAGATGACGGATGGGAAGAAGTGAACGGTAGGCCAGGAACCATCCCCCTATGATGCAGAAAACGGGGGCCGGGATCATGAGTACCCCCAGAGTCCTGCGGAAATGCCTTAGCACCTCGTCCCGCTCGCTGCTCTTTTTACCGACCTGGAGTAGGTATCCACAGTCCAGCAAGGAGGAGCCGAGGTCCAGCTCTTCCTCTCCCCGGTCGACAGGCCACGACCGAAAGCCGGCAGCGCCTTCTGCGGGCCTCTCCGGAGGGGGCACATCATCTTCCCCGAGAGAGGGAGGAAGTATCTGGGCCACCGTGTTTCCGCTCTTGTCCGGAAGCCTTATGAAAAACGGATTGTTTTTTCCGAAGCTCCTTTCGACCTCCAGTTCTTTTTCGAAAGAAGACAGACCGCCAGCCTGATATGAACTCATGAGTTCCATGAGTTTGAGTTGGACCGCGCTCCTGTCCTCCTCGATCAAGTACGAACGGAGGAGAAAAAAGGCTAGGGCAAAAAGGACGAAAGTGTTTAGGAAAAAACCGCTGGAGTACCATATGACGAGCGGAAAGGTGGCCTTTTTTGAACGCGTCTAGCCAGGCCTTAGGACATAGCCCACACCTCGCACGGTGTGAATGAGTTTCGGTTCAAAATCCCGGTCCACCTTGTTCCTGAGCCGGCAAACAAGCACGTCTACCACGTTTGTCTGCGGGTCAAAGTTGCAATCCCACACATGCTCCAATATCATCGTCTTGGAGACGACCCTCCCGGCGTTGCGCATCAGGTACTCCAGGAGCGAGAATTCCCGGGGCTGGAGTTCGATTCTCTTCCCGGCCCGCAAGACCTCCCTGGTGATCAAGTCCACGGAGAGATCCCCGATAATCAGCCTTCCGAATTCTTCCGCGGAGCTGGATCTGCGCAGAAGCGCTTCTACCCGCGCCAGGAGCTCAGAGAACGAAAAGGGTTTCACCAGATAATCGTCCCCCCGATCCGGAGACCTTTGACGCGATCCTCCACCGAGCGTTTGGCGCTGAGGACAAGTAACGGAAGCCTCCTCTTGTTCCTTTGAAGCTCCTTGATCAAGCTGAGGCCGTCCATACCAGGGAGCATGATGTCCACGATTCGCACGTCGTACGGCTCGTTTAATCCTAGCCGGAGGCCCTCCTCTCCATCCCCGGCCACATCCACGGCAAAGCCTGCCTGCCGCAGCCCTTTGGCCACAAAGGAGGCAATCCTCTCATCGTCCTCCACGATCAGCGCTCTCATATCCTTTCCGTTCCTCCATTGGAATTGCCCCGTCGGGTGCCCTAAAAGATGATCCCCCCTAAAAGGCTTCGCACGAAAGACGCGCACCGGCTTGGAGACGTTTTTCAGGGCCTCTTCCCCTAGATCCTCGAACTCCACGTCGAGAGCGTTCTTGATGAGGTCGTACACGGATGCGGACACACAGACCTCTCCAGCGTGCGCCAAATTCTGGACTCTGGCCGCCAGATTCACGCCGTCTCCTAGTATGCGCTCCCCATCCGTCACGACGTCTCCTACATGTATACCTATCCGAAATTCCACGCGATGGTCGGGGGACAGGTTCGCGTTGTGAAAACCAATTTCTCTTTCGATTTCTATACCGCATCGGACAGCATTCACCACACTGGGGAACTCTGCGAGAAGGTTGTCACCCGGGCAGTCCACGACCCTGCCCGAGTACTCTTCGATCAGCCTTGCCATGAGTTCCTTGTACAAAGACAGGGTCCTGATCGTGCCCTCCTCGTCCCCTTCCACAAGACGGCAATACCCGTCCACGTCTGCGTTCAGGATAGCCGTCAGTTTCCTTTGACACTATTTGTCGCACAAGATCCCCAGCCTCCGTTTGAAGACCCCTTCACCTGCTCCCTCAAGTCGATGAATGAATTCCTCTTGCCGGCCCAAACATAGCCCCTGGCACCCATCCAAGACCAGACCAAGCTTCAGGGCCCTTTTTTCTCGCAATATACCTCGGACTCAGAGCCTGGTCCGGACACCACCTCAGTTGACGACCAATAGCGAAAAGGAGTTTATAGGACCTTAATAGAGTGCCCCGGCTGGCTGATACCCGTTCCTGAGGCAAGGGCCAAGGAGTTTCTAGGCCCATCTGCGGGAAATCTCGGTTCCGGACTGACCCAGGAGTATTATCGAACAGTTACCTCCACCAATCCCGTGTTGCCGGTCCTGTGGTCCAGGGCTATGAAGGTCACCCTCTGCCGCGGCTTGATGCTCCCTAAAAGTTCCATCAACCCTTCCACACCACGGATGTCCTGGCCTTCAATGCCCAGGAGTATGTCTCTCACCTCCAAACCTGCCTTACCCATTGGCCCCTTGGGATCAACCCATGTGATCGTGACGCCCACCTCCGGGTCCGTGCCGTACCTCTCCGCTTCTACCTGACTGACTGGCCTCAGCTCCACCCCCAATCTCTCCTTGATAGATGAGAGCAAGGCTGCTGCGGCATCCTCGAGGCTTCCAACCTTGACGGTCAGTTCCTTCCGCTGCGCCTCCCGCAAAAGCTCCAGTTTCACATCCTGCCCTGGAGGGGTTGCAGCCACCTCGTTTCGCAGGGAGGAACCGTCGATTATCTGTTTGCCTCCGAGGGTCAGCACCACATCGCCTTTTTTGACCCCGCCTGATCCGCTGGTCCACCCTTCACCACGTCCGCGACCAGGGCTCCCCTGGGGCCCTTCAACCCTAACTTTTGGGCGACCTCAGGCGTAAGATCCTGAACGTTCACCCCCAGCCACCCTCTCAACACCTTGCCATTGGATATCAACTGCTTGGCCACGTGCAAAGCCATATTGCTCGGAATCGTAAAGCCGATTCCCTCAAACCCTCCTGTCTGGGAAGCGATGGCCGCACTTACCCCGATGACCTCCCCCTTCAGATTCAGCAAGGGACCGCCGCTATTTCCTGGGTTTATGGCATCATCGGTTTGCAGGAAATCCTGGTAGTTGCCGGGGTCTGTCACGCCCCGGCGGTGCTTGGCGCTTATGATCCCTTGAGTAACCGTCTGATCAAGACCTCGTGGGTGCCCTATGGCCACTACCCATTCCCCCACTTCTATCTTGTCCGAGTCTCCGAATGGGAGGTAAGGAAGAGGCTCCTTGGCCTCGATCTTGATCACTGCGAGGTCGGTCTTGGGATCCGTGCCCACCAGCCTGGCCTCATACTTGCTGCCATCGGCTAGGGTCACTTCTAGCTTAGTAGCGCCCCCTACCACGTGGTGGTTGGTCAATATGTGTCCCTGCGCGTCCATCAGGATTCCACTACCTAGCCCCTTGACCTCGCGCCGGAACCTTTTGGGCATCTGGGGAACTCCGAAGAATCGGCGGAAGAATGGGTCACTCTCGAAGGGAAGAAAGGGAGCTGCCACCTCCTGTCGCTCGGTCACCTCTATGTGGGCTACCGCAGGAATAGCCTTCTTGGCCACTTGAATGATAGCTGTGGTTAGGTCCTCCCCTGTCCCTGCTTCTGGCGAGCCCTGGGCCGGAAGGTTCAGCGAAGACAAGTTAACCCCCAGACGAGGATCGCCCCCAGAAGCGATCTGCGGAGCCCCTCATTGACCAGGAAGCGATGGTGCCACATGTCCTTCCTCCTTGCCGCGATTTTTACGGGTGCTTCCCTAAAAGGAAAGCCCCTCATAGCAGCTTTGACATTCCCAAGCAGCCATGGCTTTCTATCCCAAGTGTATACCCCTCTCCTGCGACCCAGCCTCCCCCTTCCTGCCCTGAAGCCGAGCGAGGGACAGGCTCGTTAAGGACAGAAGAAAGCAGGCGGCCGCGAAAGCGATCCCATCATAATTTACAGGCGAGAAAAATTCTCCAAGACCTTCCTCCCTCAGGTCGTGAAAAAGTAGGAACAAGAACTCTACTGCCCAGAACCTGGCGATCCTGGCAAGCTCGCGCTTGGAGATCCGCCTCAGCGAAAATCCCCCAAGGATTTCCCGCCAGGCCTTCAGGGTGCCCGAGTCTGGGAACACCTGTGGTATCGAAAAAAAGGCGTCAAGGAGTGCATCTCCATGGAGGAGGAAAAGTTCCCTCTCCTCTTTCCGCATTGTGGGTCCGTAACTCCAGAAGAACAAAAAGGGATACGTCACCGCGAGAAGCAAGCTGCCCGACATGAGGCAAAAACTCATGTCCACAAGGTAGTTTGAAAGATAAAATGGGTGCCTCACCACTGCGTAAATCCCGTGTTTGCATACGACCAGGTTTCTGATCAGGACCCCTTTGGATATGAAATGCAGCACCGAACCGACTAGAAGCATCGCAACGGACCCGGCCATTTCTCAGTGATCCACCCGATTAAATAGTGCAAGGGCTAGAGAAAGGATTATTACCGTGTCTCTGAGATTTCGCCTATTCATGACCTGATGGCAGACAATTTCCACCTTCAAACGACCAGTTGATTGTACCGTCCTCTCCTGGCCGCCGCAAGCCGAAGCCACGGAAAAATGTTTCAGAGGCCTATCTCCTAAGAACGTGACCTCCGCTACTATGGTACTATCCCCATTGCCCGTGACAATGGGAGGTGCGCCCAGCTCCCTGGTCCGCTCCCATATGTTTCCACCCAGACCGGGGCCGGGTTCAGACCCACAAGTGAGGTATTTTCTAACCCATGTGTTGCCTCGACGGCTTGTGAATGTTCAGTGTTGTTACTTTGGCGCCTTGGAAGGGAATCCCGAGGCTTCCTGCTGGCCACCCCAGTAAAGGAACCGGGCCTACAGGGTGGGGACCATTGGCATAGGGTTAGGGTTCTTGATCCTATTTTTCGGGTCAGCCGGTACATTGGAGAAGAGCAAGCCGGCCCGGCAGGAACACGTGTCATTTGTCACAATCGACCGATAACAGTAATTGGGCAGATCCAGGGAAGGCTTCCCTTGGGCCTCATGCCCGACCTCCTTGAAAAGTGCAATGCGTTACCGCAACCGGGGTAACACAAACCGCGTCCTCGACGACTTCGCCTTTTGGACCGGTTTCCCCTGATTCACCGTCAAAAAAAGTGTAATACCTCGTTGGTCCTGTGGTTACAGGATGATAGAATGGCTGTGGCAGTAGGATTCTATCACCAACGAGGTGAAGGGA
>Ga0272449_1004977_pt1 | contig 10560 bp, 10 predicted proteins | sample YNPCB0241_FD_198679 | JGI IMG/M metagenome (GOLD analysis project Ga0272449, IMG submission 198679) | Hot spring sediment microbial communities from Yellowstone National Park, WY, United States - YNP-CB-024-1 | ecosystem: Environmental > Aquatic > Thermal springs > Hot (42-90C) > Sediment...
GGCCGGGGGTATCTATCAGGTTCAGTTCGTAGGTCTGGCCGTCGGCGGCGCGGTAGGTCATCCGCACCGCCGACGCCTTGATGGTGATCCCCCGCTCCCGCTCCAGGTCCATGGAGTCCAGCACCTGTTCGGCCATCTCCCGGGGGGAGATGGTGCCGGTCAGTTCCAGGAGCCGGTCGGCCAGTGTGGACTTGCCGTGGTCTATGTGGGCGATGATGCAGAAATTGCGGATCGCTTCCTGACGCATCCCCCTTCATTTTAACAGGGGCAGGGGGATTGTCAAGCGGGAGCCGGAGGAGCGCAGGAGATGGGAGGGACACCCGCTCCCACCCAAATCGGGTGGGGCAGGAGGTTGCCCAGGTACTCCTTTAAAGGTTCATACTCCTGGGCTATGGGTATCGTTAACTCCTCAGAATCCGCCAGATTTCCCGCATGGTGGGGCGTTTGCCGTAGATGAGCAGTCCCACCCGGAAGAGTTTGGCCCCGAACCACAGCGCGGCCGGGATGGAGAGGAGCAGAACCCCGATGCTCCCGACGATGTCCACCCACGGGACCTCCCCCAGCGGGATGCGCAGCATCATCATCGTCGGGGCGGTCAGGGGGAAGAAACTGAAGGCCCGGGCCACCGGCGCGTTCGGGTTGACCATCACAAAACTGGCCAGCATATACGGGATGACGGCGATGAAGGAGAAGATGCCCGCCAGTTGCTGGCTCTCCCGCAAGGTCGTCCCCAGGGCACCCACGCCCGCCATCAGGAGAGCGTAGAGGAGGTAACCCAGCAGGTAGTAGACCACGCCCAGGATGAAGACCCGCGCAGGGAGGCCCACGCTTCCCACCAGGGCCAGGAGGGTGGCCATTCCTCCGGTGAATCCCCACGCGCTCCCCAGCCAGATCAGTACCTGGGTCAGCCCCAGCGCGCCCAGGCCCAGCACCTTCCCCGCCATCAGTTCGGTGGGGCGGACCGAGGAGATGATGATCTCCACGATGCGGTTCTCCTTCTCCTCGGCGACGCTCTGCAGGAGGTAGCCGGAGGACGCAAAAATCGTCATAATCAGGAAAATAGCCAGGAGATAGGGGATCAGGAAGGTGAAGACCATCCCGCCGCCCCGTGCCTGACCGGTTTCCGAGAGGACGCGCCCCTGAAGATTCTCCAGCGGGTCGGCGACGCGGCGGCTGAGGGCGGGGTCCACCTGACCCGCCAGCAGATGGGCCACCAGGAAAGTCCGCACCCGCTCCGAATCGGCCAGCGCGGCCTCGCCGAAACTCTCGCGGGTCAGCGCAGTGATCTGTCCGGTCTCCAGATAGTCCTCGCCGATGACCAGCACGGCCTGGAGTTCGTCGGCGCGCAGCGCGGCCTCCGCCGCCTCCGGGCTCTCGTAGAGGACGAAGGTCCCCTGATACTCCGGGAGGATGGGGGTGAAGTACCCGGAGCGGTCCACCACGCCAACGGGCTTCCGGCCAATGTCAAACTGCTGTTCCAGCCAGGCTGTGACTGCTTCGCCCCGGGGGAGCAGAAGCGCGGTCAGGATCAGGCCAATGATCCCCAGCGCGGGGACGAGGGCCGTCATCACGATGAATCCGGTCCGGCGGATGTTGGTCAAATACTCGTGGCGGGCAATGGCCCAGACTTTGCGCCAGTTCATCATACTCCTCCTGAGCCGTAGCACAAGATTAATCTTGCGCTACAGTGACCACCCGGATGAAAATCTCCTCCAGAGGCACCGGGGCGACCTCAAAGGCCTGGACGTCCACACCCCGGTCCACCAGGGCCCGCAGGACATCGCGCGGGGCGGTCCCTTCGGCCAGGGAGAGGTCGTACGCGCCGTCTTTGACCTCCACGGCGACAACACCGGGCAGGTCGGGCGGGAGTTCCGGCGCGCGCACCCGGACGGTGTGGGGTGCAAACTGCCGTTTGAGGTCCGCCAGCGGGCCATAGAGGACGGACCGTCCCCGGTTGATGAGCAGGATGCGGTCGCAGAGGACCTCCACCAGGTTCATCTGATGGGTGCTGAGGACGACGGTCTTCCCCTCCCGGCGCAGGTCGGCGATGACTCCCTTGACCCGCTCCACGTTGACCGGGTCCAGCCCCTGGAACGGTTCGTCCAGGAAGACCAGGTCGGGGTCGTGGACGATGGCGGCGACGACCTGGAGCCGCTGCTGCATGCCGCGGCTTAAGTCCTTGACCTTGCTGTGGGCCCGGTCTTCCAGCCCCATGCGCGCCAGCCACTCCAGCGCACGCTGGCGGGCCCGGGCGCGGTCGGCCCCTTTCAACTCCGCCAGGTAGACCAGCATGTCCAGCACCCGGACGTTGCGGTAGAGGCCCCGCTCCTCCGGGAGGTAGCCGATGCGGGGCTGGGCGGCGGCGGGCGTACCGCCCAGGACGGTGATGTGGCCCGCGTCGGGCGGGATGATGTCCAGAATCATGCGGATGGTGGTGGTCTTCCCGGCCCCGTTGGGCCCCAGCAACCCGAAGACCTCCCCGGGCTCCACCTCAAAGGAGAGGTCATCCACCGCGACCAGGTCGCCGTACCGTTTGGTGAGGTGGTGGACCTGAAGGATCATTCTGGGCTCCTTTAACTGTCGGACAACTGCGAGCAGTTGTCCTACAAATCCCTGTGCTCATCTGGCGCCGACGTGTTCTGCGGCCTTCCCGATGCTCACGGTGACCGTCATCCAATCTTCGGGAGCGAACTGGCGGGAGACGAACAGGACTTCTATTCCCAGGAGCGTGCCCTCTTTGTCCACGTCCACGAAAATATGCCTGCCGACTTCCAGAGTGTCCTCCACCTCGCCCTCCCGGAACTGGATGTACAGCGCGTCAGCCTGGGGGTCGTATTCTAATTTCATGGCTTCCTCCTGCGCTCCTTCAAACGCCTGGAAATGACTGTATACACAATGACAATGTCTTCACCAGTTTCCTCGTAGACGACCCGGATTTCCCTGGTACCGAATTGCTTGACGGCAATTTCTTCTTCCCATTCGCCGGGAAGAATCTCGTCCGGGCCCGTCAGGGCTGCCTCCACCTGTTCCGGCGCGACCTTACGTTGGATCATTCGTTTTCTGGCATGGCGGGTGTAGATGATCCTCATCGGTCTCCTGCCTTTATCGTTGTTGACCGGTTTCCGCTGACTTTTTACCGCAGAGTGCAGAGTGAAGCGTGAGGGACTGTTTGCCCTTCCCCCAATACCTGATCCCTTTCCTTCACCCTGCCCTACAGACCGTTCGTAGCCAGGCACGGAGCGCAGCGAAGGGCCGCTGGGTCATTGGTCATTCTGTCATTGGTCATTTCATCATTGGTCATTCCCGATGGACGCCCCTCCGCCTCGCTTCGTGGCTGACTACGAACCCGCTTCCCCGCCCCCTTACTCCTCCGCTCCCCTGCTCCCTGTTCCCTGCGACCTGCCCCGTGCGACCTGCGACCTGCTTCCCTGCTCCCTGTCACTCCTCCGCCAGCACGTAGGCGAAGATCAGTGGGGCCACGATGGTCGCATCTGACTCAATCATAAAGCGTGGGGTGTCTATCCCCAGTTTCTCCCAGGTGATTTTCTCGTTGGGCACCGCGCCGGAGTAGGAGCCGTAACTGGTGGTGGAGTCGCTGATCTGGCAGAAGTAGCCCCAGAGGGGGATGTCCTCCCAGCGCAGGTCCTGCCGCATCATCGGGACAACGCAGATGGCGAAGTCCCCGGCGATGCCGCCGCCAATCTGGAAGAAGCCCAACTTCCGCCGTGCCGACTCCTTCCGGTACCAGTCCGCCAGGGCCATCATGTACTCAATCCCACCCCGGACGGTGTGGACGTTGCGGATGGTCCCCCGGATGCAGTGGGCGGCGTAGATGTTGCCCGTGGTGGAGTCCTCCCAGCCAGGGACGAAGATGGGCAGGTCCTTCTCCATCGCTGCGTAGACCCAACTATCGCGCGGGTCAATCTGGTAGTAGGGCTCCAGCTTGCCGCTGCGCAGGATGCGGTAGAAGAACTCGTGCGGGAAGTACCGCTCCCCTCTCCGGTCCGCCTCCAGCCACTCCTCCAGAATGGCGTGCTCAATCCGGCGGATGGCCTCCTCCTCCGGGATGCAGGTATCAGTGACCCGATTCAGGTGTCGCTCCCAGAGGGCCAGTTCATCCTGAGGGGTAAGGCTGCGATAGTTGGGGATGCGGACATAGTAGTTGTGGGCGACCAGGTTGTAGATGTCCTCCTCCAGGTTGGCGCCGGTGCAACTGATAGCGTGGACCTTCCCGCGCCGGATCATCTCCGCCAGGGAGAGGCCAATTTCGGCGGTGCTCATCGCCCCAGCCATCGCCACCAGCATGCCGTTGCCCTCGGCGATGAACTGCCGGTAGGCCTCGGCGGCGTCCACCAGCGCGGCCGCGTTGAAGTGGCGAAAGTGATGCTGAATGAATGCCTTGACTTCGTTCACGTACTGCATTGGTCTCCTTTCTGGTTCACGAGACAGAACGGGTTTTGCGAGAGCCGAGGATCACAATCCCTTGCGCCCTGCTACCGTTTCGCGGTGCGGGCACGGAGGAATTTTGGGGGTTTGAGGCGGGCGGCTCTGCCGCCCGCCTCAAACCCCCATTGTTCTCCACCAGGGGGATGATAAGAAGCATCCGAGACCCGGGCAAGAAGATGCCGTCGCAAATCTACCCGGGTACGGACGTGCTCTTTCCCTGCCGGAGCAGTCGCGAGGTGCCCCTATTTATTGCACCGCGCCCGTCGGGATGTGCGCGGGGGAGGGGCCGGGAGCGGGGGGCGACCCGGCGGTGGGGGTCGCCCGCTCCCTCTGGCGGGTCCGCAACCGGCGGGGCCGGTGGGCCTTCGGCTGCGCCGACGGCTCCTCCTGCGGCTGAGGCGGCAGCAGCGCCATCTCCAGCACCTCGTCCATCCGCTCCACCAGCCGCACCTTCAGTTCCCGCATCACTTTGCGGGGAATCTCCACCAGGTCCGGCTGGTTCCGTTTGGGGATGATGACCTCCTTCATGCCTGCCCGGTGGGCCGCCAGCAGTTTCTCCTTGATCCCCCCAACGGGCAGGACCCGCCCCCGCAGGGTGATCTCGCCCGTCATCGCCACTTTCCGCCGGACGGGGCGGTGGGTGAGAGCAGAAATCAGCGCCGTCGCCATCGTGATGCCCGCCGACGGGCCGTCTTTCGGGATGGCCCCCTCCGGCAGGTGGATGTGGATGTCCGTCTTCTCAAAGGTCTCCGGGTTCACGCCCAGGTCTTTGGAGCGGGAACGGGCATAACTGAGCGCCGCCTGGGCCGACTCCTGCATCACCTCGCCCAGTTGACCGGTGAGGGTCAGGTTGCCCTTGCCGGGCATCAGGGCAACCTCCACAGGCATCAGGTCACCGCCCGCCTCCGTCCAGGCCAGCCCCATGGCCAGCCCAATCTCGTCCTTCTCCTCCGCCTCGTCGCGCGGGTAGCGGGGCGGGCCCAGGTAGCGGGGCAGGTCGGCCGGAGCGACCCGGGTCAGCGGCCTCTTCCCCTCCGCCAGCCGCCGGGCCGCCTTGCGGCAGATGTTGGCAATCTCCCGCTCCAGGTTGCGCACGCCACCCTCATAGGTGTACTCCCGGATGATGCGCCGCAGCGCCGCATCGGTGAACGTGACCGGGTGCCCGGTCAGCCCGTTCTCCTCCAATTGCCGGGGGATGAGGAACCGGCGGGCAATCTCCAGTTTCTCCTCCTCCACGTAGGACGGAAACTCTATCACCTCCATGCGGTCCCGCAGCGCCGGGGGGATGGGGTCCAGCGTGTTGGCCGTGGTAATGAAGAAAACTTTGGAGAGATTGTACGGGACCTCCAGGTAGTGGTCGGAGAAGGCGTGGTTCTGCTCCGGGTCCAGCACCTCCAGCAGCGCGGCCGCCGGGTCACCCCGGAAGTCCAACCCCAGTTTGTCCACTTCGTCCAGCATGAAAACGGGGTTGATCGTTTTGGCGCGCCGCATGGTCTGGATGATGCGGCCGGGGAGGGCGCCGATGTACGTCCGGCGGTGGCCGCGAATCTCCGCCTCGTCCCGCACCCCGCCCAGGCTCACCCGGACGAAGTTGCGCCCCAGCGCTTTGGCGATGGCCTGCCCCAGACTGGTCTTCCCCGTCCCCGGCGGGCCGACAAAGCAGAGGATGGGGCTGCGCATCTTTTCGGGGGCCAGTTTTTTGACCGCGATGTACTCCAGGATGCGCTCTTTGGCCTTCGGCAGGCCGTAGTGAGAGGACTCCAGGACCTCGGCCACGTGGTTGAGGTCCAGATTGTCCTCCGTCTCCTCGGCCCAGGGGAGTTCCAGCAGCCAGTCCAGGTAGGTGCGGATGATGCCGACGTCGGGGGCCATGGGGGGCATGGCGGCCAGCCGGGCCAGTTCCCGCTCCGCCTGGGCGCGCACCTCCGGCGGGAACTGGGCCTGTTCTATCCGCTCCCGCAACTGGTTGATCTCCTGGGTGAAGGTATCCGTCTCCCCCAGTTCCGTCTGGATGGCCTTCATCTGCTCCCGCAGGAAGTACTCCCGCTGGGAGCGGTCCATTTCCTGCTGGACCTGAGAGTGGATTTTGTCCTCCAGTTCCAGGACGTCCAGTTCCTTCGCCAGCAGGACGTTGACCCGCTGGAGACGGGCGGTGGGGTCCAGCGTCTCCAGGACTTCCTGGCGCTGGGCGGTATCCAGGTTGAGGCTCTGGGCGATCAGGTCCGCCAGCCAGCCGGGCTCCCGGATGTTCAGCGCGAAGACGTAGAGGTCTTCGGGCAGGTTGTGGCTCAACTGGACCACGCGCTCAAAGAGGTTGAGGACGGCCCGCATCAGCGCCTCGGTCATCCGGGAGCGCTCCGTCGGCTCCACGATGGGCATGGCCCGCACCCGGATGTACGGCTCCAGGTGGATGTATTCCAGAATCTGCACCCGCTGGTGGCCCTGGGCCAGGATGCTGATGGTGCCGTCGGGCATGCGGAGCATGCGCCCGATGATGATGTCGGTGCCGAAGTTGTAGAGGTCTTCCGGCCCCGCATCTTCTACCTGGGGGTCCCGCTGGGCCACCGCGATGAGTGGCTCATCCTGTTCCAGCGCCACCTCCACGGCTTCAATGGACGCCGGCCGGGCCACCACCAGCGGAGCGACCATGCGCGGGAAAAAGACCATGTCCCTCAGGGGCAGGAGCGGCCCCTCAATAATCTCCTCCGTCTGCTCCTCGGGGGCCTCCTGCTCCTCGTAGGCGTCAAAATACGGGAAAAATCCGGGCTGGGACCAACCCATTTGTGTCCACCATTCACCCCAATCGCGGTTCATATTGCGTACTCCGTATTGCGTATTCCGTGCTGATTTGGAGTCAGCGGTCAGGCTAACGGCTAACCCCTGACGGCTGACTGCTACCCCCTGACGGCTCTTTCAGTCCGTCCTGTCGTTTTCGGGCAGGGGCTGGCCGTTGTGTTCGGCCCATTCTTCCCGGGCCTCGGCAACGAGAAAGATAGAGCCGGTGACCAGGATGCCGGTATCCGGCCTGAGAAGTGTCAGGGCCCGCTGAAAGGCGCGCCGGATGTTGACGGCAATCTCCGCCCCGCCGCCCACCGACGCGGCGATGTCCGCCAGTTCCACCGGGGTGGCGGACCGGGGGTGGTCAGAGCGGGTGACGATGAGGTGGTCGGTGATGGGCAGGAGCGCCCGCATCATCCCGGTGATGTCCTTGTCGGCCGACGCGCCGAAGATGAGCACCCACTGGCGGCCCGGGAACCACTCCCGGAGCGCCTCCCGCAGGACTTCGGTGGAGTACGGGTTGTGGGCGCAATCCACCACCACCAGCGGGTTGGTGCTGAGGATTTCCAGCCGCCCCGGCCACTCCACCCTCCGGAGCCCCTTCTCCACGGCCGCGCGCGGGATGCGGAAGCCCCGTTCCAGAAGAACCTGCAGCGCGGCCAGAGCGGTGGCCGCGTTTTCCAGTTGATGACGGCCCAGCAGAGGAATCCAGTACTCCCCCGCCAGGTCGTCCCGCCCCTCCCCGACGCGGCGGACGGCAAAGGACTGCCCCTGCAGGTCAAAGGGACCGCGCTCCCAGACCCAGTCCCGTCCCACTTCCACCAGGGGAGCCTGGCGGGCGCGCGCCGTCTCCTCTATCACAGCCAGCGCCTCCGGACGCTGCGGCGCGGTGACAACGGGGATACCGTCCTTGATGATGCCGGCCTTCTCGGCCGCGATCTGGGGCAACGTCTCCCCCAGCAGATAGATGTGGTCCAGGCTGAGGGAAGTGATGACCGCCACTTCCGGACGGATGACGTTGGTGGCGTCCAGCCGTCCGCCCAGGCCAACTTCGGCCACCAGAACGTCTATTTTCTGGCGGGCGAAGTAGGTGAAGGCGATGGCAGTGACGGCCTCAAAAGTGGTCACGCCGGGGACGCGGGCGATCAGCGGGCGGAATTCCTCCACCAGCGCGACGACGTCCTCCCGGGAGATGAGGTCGGCACCGATGCGGATGCGCTCGCGGAAGGTGTGGAGGTGGGGGGAGGTGTAGAAGCCGGTCCGGTATCCGGCCGCGCGCAGGGCTGATTCTATCATTGCCGAGGTGGAACCTTTCCCTTTGGTCCCGGCGATGTGGACGGACGGGTAGCGGCGGTGGGGGTTCCCCACCATGTCCAGCAACCGCTCCACGCGGGAGAGGTCCAACGTCTCCGGCGAGTAGCGCTCAATCCGCCGTTTCTCGTAGTCAGTTAAACTATGAAGGTACTCTATTGCTTCGCGGTAGATCATTGGTTCTCCTATCAAATCAAACATTGTACCGCGTTTAGGGGGAATTGCAAGCCGCGTATCGCGAATCATTTATCGCTGATGGCGGATCACGACTGGCAAAGGAAATATATTTTCATTGCGGACGCGGAGCCACCGCAACGAAAAATATATTCTTTTTACCCCCATCAGCTCGCCAGCGAGCTGAATCGGACGCTCCCGACAAAATTGGGACACACCCCGGCCCTTTTGCCCTTGACGCCAAAGGGAAAAAGCGGTATACTTATAGCGGGGCCGGGGCGTGGCGCAGACGGAAGCGCACTGCGTTTGGGACGCAGGGGTCGCCGGTTCAAGTCCGGCCGCCCCGACTGTTGGTAGCCAGCCACGAAGCGTAGCGGAGAGGCGTACGCGGGCGTTGCAAAATGGTATTGCCGCAGCCTTCCAAGCTGCTGTTGCGGGTTCGATTCCCGCCGCCCGCTCCTGAGTTGCACCCCGCCAGCAGGATAACCGTGATAGGATTGGGGTGGAGTAGAAGTTATGGAAACCAAGATTCAACGAGACCAAGCCGATTTGGTAAAAGCGATTGCAGACATCGCTGCAACCATGCCACTGGCGCGCACGGTGCAACTGTATCAATTCGCGCTCTTTCTCAAGACACATCCGTTGCCCACCGAAGAAACTTTTGAAGAAATTGTTGCGGATGAAGCGATATGGGATGCGCAATTTGCGGCAACCGACGATGATAAGTTAGCGGCACTGGTGGCGGCGGTTGAAATGGAGATCAGTGAAGGTAAAGCATTGCCGATGTTTGATGAACATGGCAGGTTCATTGAGCGTTCATGAAATCGCAGACCACGCCGTCATTCTGGCAACATTACTGGGCTTTGCCCCCCGAAATCCGACGGCGGGCGCAGCAGGCCTACAAATTGTGGCGAGATAATCCAGCCCATCCGAGCCTTTTCTTCAAGCGAGTGAAAGAGAACCAGCCAGTTTACTCAGTGCGCATTGGTTTGGGATACAGGGCACTTGGATTGCTGAAAGGGGATACGGTAACGTGGTTTTGGATTGGAACCCACGACGAGTATGAACGGCTCCTCAAGTAAAATCAGCAGTTCTCCGCTACCCGACCAGCCGACAGCGCTCCGCTTCGCTCCGCGCTGCGGCTGATGCGCGAGTCGTTGGGCGGCCTACAAAGGTAAGGTGAGTAGAAACCGAAGGATGTGAGATGAAGAATTTGATAGAGATGCTTCCGATGGATAAGATTGCCGAATTCTGTCGGCGCTGGAAGATTCAAGAAATGGCGGTCTTTGGCTCCGCATTACGCGCGGATTTTAGTCCAGAGAGCGATATTGATGTAATCGTGGCTTTTGATGACACCGCAGAGTGGAGTTTGCTGGATCATATCAGAATGCAACAGGAACTCCAGGCCATTCTTCAGCGGGATGTTGACCTGGTGACAAGGCGCGCCATTGAACGAAGTCAGAACTGGATACGACGCAGGGAGATTCTGAGCACGGCTTCTATTATCTTCCCTGAGGACAAGGCAATTTTCTATGATGAGACGAGACGTACCTGTCGTTGGGCGCTTGAGTAATGGTAGAGAGTTTGCCATTTGATGTAGAAAAACTGATGACTTCACTGCAAAAAGGGTTCTTTATCGCAGAGACCGCAGAGTACGCAGAGCATTATTAAAGAAAATCTCTGCGCTCTCCGCGTTCTATGCGATGAGTTTTTGCAGTGGACTCACTGATAGAACTCTGTCGTCAGAACGATGTGGTGCGAATCGCCCTTTTCGGCTCTGCGGCGCGTGGGGAGGCCGAAGAGCAGAGCGATATTGATCTGGTGGTGGAGTTCTCTAAACGAATCAGTTTG
>Ga0272449_1004978_pt1 | contig 10560 bp, 9 predicted proteins | sample YNPCB0241_FD_198679 | JGI IMG/M metagenome (GOLD analysis project Ga0272449, IMG submission 198679) | Hot spring sediment microbial communities from Yellowstone National Park, WY, United States - YNP-CB-024-1 | ecosystem: Environmental > Aquatic > Thermal springs > Hot (42-90C) > Sediment...
TCAGCTGGTAGGCTAGCAGATCGCCTTTAAGCGATATATTAAGAGGAACTAGGACCGCGCCGAGCTTCATAGCTGCGAACCAGTAGTATACGAATTCGAATGAGTTCACCATCATAGCAGCAACTTTGTCACCCTTGGAAACACCGAGATCACGAAGCCTACCAGCGATTCTAGCGGCTTTACGCTCAATCTCATCATATGTAGCAGTTCTAGACCCAGACCTTAAAGCTACTACCCCGGCGTTCTTCTCAGCCTTCTTCTCAACCAAAGTCTTAAGATCCCTTATCGCCTCACTCTTATCATACATAAAGGTCACATCAAGCAGCTGGACAACTCTCTTATAATTCTTTCCAGAAGGTTCCTGGATGATGTTACGATAAGGTTTTAGTGCTTAGTGGTTTCTTTGGTTGTCATATATCTGCTTATCATAGCATCATCAGGTTCCTGTTCAGATAGTAGAGCCTGTTTAGATCAGCCTTGACGCTTCATAAATAGCTTCTTTCGGCTCAGCGACAGGAACTATTATCGGTAAGGTTACACCAATCCTAAAATACTCTTCAAGCCTTCTCCTACACTCGGTCATATTACCGAACAAGGCTATACGCCCCAGATCATCATCAGATATTAGAGTCGCAGCTTCATCGAGCCTGCCTCTAGCAAAGCACTCCTGAAGCCTCTTCTTCTTTTCATAGTCGAGGTTAAGGTAATTCAATATAATGTTTGATGCACTCATAACGTATGCTGCGTAGCTTTTGAGGACGTTAAGATGCCTTTTGTCGTGAAGGTAGGCTATTGCAGCAGCAAACTCCAAATTATCGATACTCCTACCTGCCTTGCTGGCACCCTTCCTAACATATCCTATGGCTTCCTGAATGTAAGTAACAGGGGTAAAAGCCGTCAACACAACACCATCTCCTATTTCTCCAGCTAACTCAAGCATCCTAGGACCAATTACGGAGAAGAGTATCTTTTCTACAGGTTTCACTTGAAAGCCGAGCGCGACATCACTCATTTTAAAGATTTTACCCCTACAGCTAATAGTTTCGCCGTCGAGGAGTTTGCGGATTAAAAAGCAACTTTCCCTCATAGCTGCAAGAGGCGCCCTCTGCTCAATACCCATCTTTGAAAGCCAACTTGCAGGGGTTGCGCCTAAGCAAGGTATTACTCTCCCCTCTGCAATCTCGTTTAGGCTGGCAATGCTCATAGCTGTAAGTGCTGGATTCCTTGTATACGGGTTAAAGACGCAAATGATCCTAATCTTTTTAGTAGTTAAGGCATATGCAGCAGTTTGACTTACAGTATCCCTAAAGAAGTAGTATTCTGGTGCCAACAGATATTCAAATCCCCTCTCCTCGGCTATGGATACAAGCTTCAGTGACTCTAAAATGTCGTAGCGCCCCCGAAGGTTCAACCCTAACCGCAAATCAATCACTCCATAGCGATGACACTATAAGAGCCTTTTGTTTTTCTAGAAGGTACGCCAGCCAGCGAAAGTTATATTAGTTCGATTAGAGTAGATGACATCGATGCAGAAAGTCGTGGAGAGGGAGGTTAGGGGTAATCCTAGTACTGAAAGAGTTAAGAAGAGGTTGGAGGCGCTATGGAACTCTGACCTTCGCTTGGATACTGAGAGGGCCAAGTTGTACACTGAATATGTTAAGGAGCACTGGAATGAACCTGTTTATACGAGGCAGGGTGGTGCATTAAAGTATATTCTCTCTAACCTGACGCCAGTGATATATGAGGATGAGCTGATCGTAGGTAGGATATCTCGATTTGTTAGAGGTACTCAGCTTTATCCTGAGCAGGAAGTTAAGTGGATTGATGAAGCTCTCTCTAGGGTGGAGAGAGAGGAGGAGCGGTATGCTGAGGGTACTAGAGCCAAAGCTGTTTCTACAACAAAGGGGGGTTTGGTGAAGATAGGTCTCTTCGGTCTGGATCCAAAGGAGCTTCCGATCCTACGCGAGGTTCTTGACTTCTGGAGGGGGAGGGATTGTAGGTCGCTGGCTGAAGGGATCCTTAGGGAGAGAGAGGACTATGCTCAGGTTGAGTTGTGGCAGAAGCAGCTTCTATTCTTACCCTTTATGTTCGATGTCCCTGAAGGGCGTGTTATAGTGGATTACGGTAGAGTCATCGATGAAGGGCTTGAATCCATCATCAACAGGTGTCGTGAGAAGATAAGGCGGCTTGGATCGATCGATACAGCTGAGAAGCTAAACAAGTACGATTTCTACAACGGAGTCATCCTCGCTTTAGAAGGGGTAGTAGCCTTTGCAGAAAGGTATGCGGAGGAGGCGGAGAGGCTTGCTGGGAAGGCTGATGATGAGAGGAGGAGGGAGGAGCTTTTAGAGATAGCCAGGATATGCCGTAAGGTTCCTCGGTATAGGGCTGATACGTTTCGGGAAGCTGTACAATCGTTCTGGTTTACACACTGCGCCCTCTTTATAGAGATGAATGGTAGAGGGATATCGCCCGGTCGGTTTGACCAATACATGTATAGGCCTTTCACAGAGGATATCAAGGCCGGCAGGATAACTGAGGCGGAGGTCTTAGAGCTTCTGGAGCTTCTGCGGGTGAAGCATTCTGAAATAGTTAGAGCGCACGCTGTTTTTACCGAATCGTATTTGGGTGGGAGTATATTTCAGAACCTGACTTTAGGGGGAGTTGATAGGTACGGCTTACCCGCGGACAACGAGCTATCTATACTGATTCTACAAGCGGGGATCAACGCTCAAACTATTCAACCGACACTTTCCATAAGGTGGAATGACAAGCTAAGTCACGCTTTTAAGAAGAAGGCTGCTGAATGCATAAAGGCAGGTGCCGGCTACCCTGCAATATTCAACGATAGACTAGGCATTGAAAGGTTTCTCAGAGTTACTGGTGCGAACCTAGAGGATGCTAGGGACTGGGCTCCTTGCGGCTGTGTAGACATGCAGATATGTGGCAAGAGGATGCCGATGTACACGGTTCCAAACACTAACTTCGCCAAGCTCCTTGAGCTCATACTTTTTGACGGTGTAAATCCAGTCACTGGAGATAAGCTTATAGAAACTAAGTTGAACGCCGAAGAAGCAACGTATGAAGAGCTGGTAGAGGAGTTCAAGCGTTGTATGCATTTGGTGTTAGAGAAGGAAGCCCAATATTGGAACACCGTCATGCTCGTTCACAACAAAATAGGTATAGTTCATCCACTATGCTCAGCTTTGTTAGACGATTGTTTGGAAAGGGGTGTGGACTGCCTTCAGGGTGGATGCAGATACAACGACGCACCCTACCTAATAAGCTGCGGCTTAGTAAATGTAGCAAACAGCCTCGCCGCCATAAAAAAGTGTATCTTTGAGGAGAAGTTGTTCACGATGAAGGAGCTGAAAGAAGCTTTGAGGAGAGATTTCGAGGGATACGAGTGGATCTGGAGGCACCTACTCAAGGCACCAAAGTTCGGTAATGACGATGACTATGTAGATTCTATAGCTGTAGAACTCTACGACGCCTATTCTGATGCTGTGCAGCGTAACTTAAACTGGTTAGGGCAGCCTTGGCGACCTAGCACATTATCTGTGACAAGTCAGGTTGTGCTTGGGCAGGCTACTGGTGCTACACCAGATGGGCGAAGGGCCTTTAAGCCTCTGTGTGATGGTGCGACCTCAGCCTACCCAGGCACTGATATGAATGGACCAACGGCGCTCGTACACTCAGCGGTAAAGATTCATGCTTGGAACCTTCAATCCACCCTTATGAACATGAAGTTTAACCCTCTAGCCATAGAGGGTGATCCTGGCACTGAAAAGCTGATTGCGTTTATAGACACATTTGTGGAGCTAGGAGGCTACCATATACAATTCAACGTAATTGACTCCGCCATGCTGCGTGACGCCCAAAAGCATCCTGAAAAATACCCAGACCTTCTTGTTAGGGTTGCTGGCTTCACCGCCCGCTTTATAGACCTCGGACCCAGCGAGCAAGAAGAAATCATAAAGCGTACAGAATATCTAGGTCTATAAGAAGACGCGCGACTCAATATGGAATGGGCAGGAGACGCTGAACCCTCAACAAAACGTTCCACCTAAACGTAACGGTTCTCACATCATGCGCCCTACTGTAGCCTGTATGCCCATCGATTCTATCTCCCGCTTAACACTTAAAACTTCTTCTCGTGTAGGCTCGGTTAGATGCTTGTAAGGAGATTCTAGACCTAAAAACCTATACTTGTGATCACCAAACTTATGTAACGGTTCTATGTCGATATACTTTACACCCAAGGACTTTGCAAACTCAGCCGTTGCCCTAATGTTTTCGTATGAATCATTTAAACCAGGTATTAGCGGTAATGAGATCCTCACTTCACATCTTCTCGCCATTATTCTTGCGTTATGTAGGATAAGCTCGTTACCTACGCCTGTGTACTTTTTATGCTTCTCAGAATCCATATGCTTTATATCAAGTAAGACGAGGTCAGTATACTTCAGAACCTCTTCAACCACGTCTGGCCTAGCGTAGCCACACGTGTCTAGCGTGGTATGGATGCCACTCTCCTTACACCTTTTGAAAACCCCCGATGTGAAAGTTGGCTGGTGAAGCGGTTCACCACCACTTAAAGTTAAGCCGCCACCGGACTTCTGGTAAAAAGGCAGATCCCTCTCCACAACCCTCATAACTTCCTCAACACTTACAACCTTACCCACCTTCTCAAGCGCCCCGTACAAGCAAGCGTCCACACACTTAAAGCACAGATTACATTTCAACCTATCTATCTTCCTCTCTTTACTCATCGCTATAGCCTTTTCTGGACATATATCTACACACCTACCGCTCTCGACACATAACTGAGGCTTAAAGTAAAGTTGAGGTGTCATCTCCCAAGTTTCTGGATTGCTACACCAAACACACCTGAGCGGACAGCCCTTCACAAAAACGGTAGTCCTTATCCCAGGACCATCATGGGTTGCAAACCTCTTGAATTCTGTTATAACACCTAAGACTTCTCCGTTAGACATCAGCCTTTCCTCCTTTTACGTAATATAAAAGTTTGTCATCAAAAGATTGAAGCCAACACAAAGCTTCTCCGTAACAAATCAAGCATTTACCCCTCAAAGGACAAAGCAGAAGATGCTTGGAATCGTTGTCTCGTATTACTCTTCGTCACTAACTCTTGAAAAAACACCCGTTGCAGCAGCTGAAGAATTTGTTCGCAAGTGGTTCTACGAACAGATCGTTTAAAGCCTTACCGAATTATTAGTAGAGACCTTACCACAGCTAACTGTGTCACCCCCATTTTTAGCTCCCTCGAAACAAAAGCTACTGGCAGACGAGCTAACTAATGGGAACCTTCAGCTTCAGCTAGGAAAGAACCGTCGCACATTGTTTTCCATAAATTATATCATCTTGCCGCCCTTTTACGATTTTTTTATCCAAGTTGGCGTGCTGATGGATTGCAGTGCAGAATGAATAAGGAAAGATAAATATAGATCTTGGTTGATGATTTATGGCGGGGTAGGGTTATGTCCTCTGATAGGGAAGATGTGGATCATAGGTCTGGTAGTGTGAAGGTTTCGCGTAGGAAGTTTCTTGGTGTATCTACAGCAGCCGCTGTTGGTGGTATTGTTGCTGGCGTTGTTGTAGGTGCTGTTGGTGGCTACTTAGCCGGTCAATCGGCTGCACCAGCAAAGACCGTTACAGCAACAGAAACAAAGACCGTAACTACAACGCTAGCACCAGGAGCACCAACAACAATAACACAAACAGTCACGCAACCAGTAACAACAACGGTAACCGTAAGACCTGTACCGCCTAAAAGCGAAATAGTGATAGGTTCTGTATTGGGTCTTACAGGTTCTTTAGCATATTTTGGGTTTGAGACCAAGTGGGCGTATGAAAGAGCTGTAAAAGCAGTTAACGAGAGGGGAGGAATCTATCTCCGTGAATACGGTACCAAACTCCCTGTAAAGCTGATAATCTATGATGACAAAAGCGACCCGACTGCCAGAGTCTCACTGGTAGAGAAGCTCATAACCGTCGATAAAGTGGATGCGATCCTAGGCTCGGTCGGCACAACCTTCGCGCTAGCAGCTGCTCCCGTTATCGAGAAGTACAAAGTTCCTTGTGTTAGCAGCGGAGTTGCTTCAGTTAAACTCCACGAACAGGGCTACAAGTACGCTGCATTCACAAACTTCTTCCTATCCTACGATCAATTCCTAGTCTTCTTTAAGGCTTGGGAAACCTTACCGGAGGCGGAACGACCTAAAACTGTGGCGATCTGGGAGGAAGCGACTGAGCACGGTAAAGAAAACGCTGACTATATGGAGAAGTATTCAAAGGAATATGGTTACAAGATTCTATTACGTGAGAAATATCCTCCTGGCAGCGACTTTACTGATCTTATAGCAAAAACCAAGGCTTTGAATCCAGATGTAGTTTTAGGTTTACCGACAGGAACCGATGCAATCAATATGATAAGACAAGCGAAAGAACTCAACTTTTGCCCCAAGATGTGGGCGATGAGCTATGGTACTACCATGGCTAGCTTTCAGCAAGAGTTGAAAGAGGACGCTGAGTATGTGTGTGGAGCGTATTCTTATCACACATCTTTGCCGTTTTCTGTAAATGCTCAAATAGTATGGGAGTATAGGAAGGAAACGGGCATAGAACCAACACTACTAGGTTGCTGGTATGCGAGTGCTGAAATACTCTTCGATGCTATTGAAAGAGCAGGTTCACTCGATAAAGACGCTATTAGAGAGGCACTTCTTAAAACAGACCTCATGACTACAATGGGTCGCGTGGCGTTTGAACCTGATGGCAGGCTGAAGGATTCCTGGAAATTAACTTACCTGCTTCAGTGGCAGCACGGAAAGCTGGAGGTTGTGTGGCCACCGGAGGTTGCTACTTCAAAGTTATGGTATCCCACTCCGCCTTGGGATCGTAGGAAGTAGCCTTCCAATCTAACTTTTGCATAAAAGCGGTGCGGCTGCTTGCTAGAGGGAAAAGGGATTACCAAGAAATTTGGAGGGATTGTCGCGCTTAATCAGGTGGATTTTCGTGTTGAAAGCGGAAGCATATTCGGTTTAATTGGACCCAACGGCTCCGGCAAGACTACTTTGTTTAATGTCATATGTGGGTTTTACAAGCCTGATGGAGGAGAGGTTATGTTCGAAGGAAGGAGAATAACAGGTTACCCCCCTCACAAGATATGTAGAGTGGGAATTGCGCGAACGTTTCAGCAAGTGAAGCCTTTTATGAATATGAAAGTTTTGGATAACGTCCTGATTGCGCTTCAGCACGGGAGAAAAAGCGTTAACGGCAAAGAAGCAAGGCAGGCAGCGGCTCTCCAGCTGTTAGAACTATTGAAACTAGAGGATAAGAGCGACGTAGAGTCCAAAAAATTAACCTTAGCTGAGAGGAAAAGACTTGAGATAGCACGTGCACTTGCGACGGGGCCTAAAATGCTTTTGCTAGATGAATATATGGCTGGACTAAATCCCACCGAGGTAGATGAAGCTATACACTTACTAAGAAGTATCCGCAACAGGTTCGACGTTACCATATTTATAATTGAACACGTGCTTAGAGCTGTGATGAATCTATGTGAAAGAGTAATGGTTCTTAATCACGGAGTAAAGATAGCTGAAGGTACTCCTACAGAAATTACACGTAATACAGAAGTTATTAAAGCCTACTTGGGTGAGAGATATGTCGCTTAATGTGGAAAATGTAGACGTAGCTTACGGGGACCTGCAAGTACTTTGGGGTGTTTCCCTTGAAGTTAAATCTGGAGAGCTAGTAGCACTTATTGGTTCGAATGGTGCTGGGAAAACAACAACTCTAAAGACCATCATGGGTATATTATCACCTAAATCTGGTAACATAAAGTACCTGGAAAGCGATCTGCTAAAGTTAAAACCATACGAAAGAGTGAAGAAGGGAATAGCGATAGTACCAGAAGGCAGAAGACTCTTCCCCTACATGAGCGTGCTGGATAACATTCTTGTAGGCGCCTATTCTAGAGAGGCGAGGGAAAAACTAAAGGATAACCTCGAATGGGTTTTTTCTCTTTTTCCCATTCTCAAGGAACGTAAGGATCAACTGGCATCTACATTAAGCGGAGGAGAACAGCAGATGTTAAACATCGCAAGGTCACTAATTAGTAAGCCAAAGCTTATTATGTTTGACGAGCTTTCGTTTGGTCTAGCGCCTATAGTTGTCTCTAAACTAGTTGATACTGTACATAGACTAAATAAAGAAGAGCACATGAGTGTACTGCTGGTAGAACAGAACGTTCGCAACGCACTTGAGATAGCGGACTATGGCTACGTTTTAGAAAACGGTAGAGTTATGTTGAAGGGTGAGGCGAAAGATTTGCTTGCTAGCGAATACGTTAAAAAAGCTTTTCTAGGCACTATTTAGGGTGTTGCGGATATGGTTCCGAAAAGTTACGATAAAATTAGAGCAAAGCAAGCAACCATTATAGCCGTGCTACTAGCGATATTATTCTTGACAATATCATATTTCGGATACGGATGGCTTACACAGTTTTTTGCGTTGGGTGTTATTTTAGGTGGCATTTACGCAGTTGCCGCGATCCCATTTGCCTGGATATATGGTGTAATGAGGTTCTTCAATCTTGCTCACGGTGAGCTCATTATAGTAGGGGCTTACGTTAGCTACTGGTTATTCGTAATCGCGCAGATAGATCCTTTTGTATCTCTACCTCTGAGTTTTGCGTTTCTGGCAGCGGTAGGCTTCATATATTATAAAGTCATCGTTAGCCGCATAAGAAAAGTGGGTGTAAACCCGACGCTAGTAGCATCGTTTGGCTTGGCATTTGCGCTGCAAGGACTGATGCTACTTATCTGTAGGGCTGACCCGAGAGCGATTCTAACCCCCTATTCAAAAGTCGGTATTTCTATAGGGCCGGTTGTTCTACCACTGATAAGGGTTATAGTGTTGCTTGTGGCAGTTACCATCATGATACTATTACGGTATTTTTTGATGCGCACCTTCTTCGGAAGGGCCTGTAGAGCAGTGTCACAGGACTGGGAGGTATCTGAGATGATCGGCATAAATTCCGAGAGAATTTACATGCTTTCTTTTATACTGTGCAGCGGTCTTGCTGGAATAGCCGGTACACTGATAGGAATGGCCTATTCATTTGAGCCGACAATAGGTTTACGTGCGTACTTGCTAAAGAGCATCGCGATTACTGTACTTGGAGGCGTCGGAAGTATAGGTGGAATCATCGCAGGAGGTATAGTCTTAGGGTTAGCTGAAGTGTTTGGGGCGCTGTTTTTAGGAGGAGGGTACCGAGACGCTATAGCGTTCATAATCCTCATCTTAGCCATCTCATTCAAACCGACCGGGTTATTCGGCAAGGTTGCTCATCTTTGAGAGGTGAATGCATTGGCGGGCGTTAAAAAAGCTTGGAAAACGGCGGTAGGTGTCGTTGCCGCGTTATTCCTTTTAGTATCTGTGCCTTTCTTGTTTTCATCCTATCCTTTCGTAACCTATATCATTTTCCTCCTCTTCATATACATAACTTTGGCTGCAAGCTGGAACTTTGCAGGAGGCTACGGTGGGCAAATGAATTTGGCTCAGGCGGCGTTTTTTGGAGCTGGCGCGTACACTCAAGCTCTTTTGGCCAAGACCGTTCCTCCTTATTTTTGCTTACTACTTGGTGGGGTGGTAGCAGTTGCGATCTCAACAATCGTCATACCTTGCTTTAGACTTAAAGGAACATACTTTGCAATCGGGACGCTAGTTTTGCCTGAAATAATAAAGGTGATTATAATAAATAGGGAAGAGTTAGGGGGTGCAGGTGGGTTACATCTACCCGTGCCGACACAATATCAGATTGCGTCTTACTATTATCCCTCACTAATCTTAGCGCTTATCACGATCTTGATTACATATTTGTTGATCCGTTCGTCGTTTGGGTATTCTTTGCAAGCAATGGGAGACGATGAGGATGCAGCTGAAAGTATCGGGATCGCTACTTTAAAGTATAAGATACTCTCGATGTTCGTAAACGCCTTTTTCGCGGGAATCGCTGGGGCATTGTACGCCTCTTACATCCTTTATGTCCAGCCTTATCAAGCGTTCGATATGGTGAACTGGACGTTCTACCCCATATTTATGGTTCTACTTGGTGGCATACGTACAATGAAGGGACCGATACTCGGCTCCATAATATTCATGGGTTTATATTACGTTATCACACTATATCTGACAGAGCTTAGTCTAATAATATTCGGTCTACTACTTGTGGTAATAGCGGTCTTCCTACCCGAAGGCATATCTTCGAAAATAACTTTTAAGCTGAGGGAGAAGAAAGGATCTGGCTCCTAGGTTCGATCAGTAGATAGCTGATGTGGAAAGCATGCTGATCCAAGATTGCTTCGGTTTACAAAGCTGCGTTTCCACTTTGAGGAGAGGCAACCATGTATTCTGCTTATTGAACTATTGACTATCTCTCATAGAGCCAGCAGGCCACTTTATGATCTTTACTGTATTCTTTGAGTGGTGGTTCCTCTTCGGCGCATATCTGCTTTGCGTAGGGGCATCTTG
>Ga0272449_1004983_pt1 | contig 10554 bp, 11 predicted proteins | sample YNPCB0241_FD_198679 | JGI IMG/M metagenome (GOLD analysis project Ga0272449, IMG submission 198679) | Hot spring sediment microbial communities from Yellowstone National Park, WY, United States - YNP-CB-024-1 | ecosystem: Environmental > Aquatic > Thermal springs > Hot (42-90C) > Sediment...
TTTTTGATGAGGATAGATATTTTGAGCCGGCGCCAGCGACCCAAACATTCAGGCTTTCCGAGGATTTGGTTGGTGTGACAGTATGCGAGGATATCTGGAATGACAGAGATTTCTGGCATAGACGGAGGTATCACATCGACCCCGTGGAACAGCTGGTCGGCGAAGGCGCAGACATAGTGATAAACATATCCGCATCACCGTTTACAGTGGGTAAGCAGCAGCTCCGTGAAAGCATGCTAAGCCATATAGCGCGTAAGCACGGCGTAAAACTCCTCTACGTAAACCAAGTGGGTGGAAACGATGACCTAGTGTTTGACGGCCGAAGTATGGCCTTTTCCCCCGACGGCAGACTGATAGCTCGGGCGAAAGCTTTTGAAGAGGATTTGCTGCTAGTTGATCTGACACGGCAAAACCGCGTTTCCCAGGATGATTTTACACCAGAGTCTGAGATTTGGCGTGCATTAGTCTTGGGGACACGTGACTACGTTAGAAAATGTGGATTTTCAAGGGTTTTGTTGGGGCTGTCCGGGGGTATAGATTCATCACTTACAGCTGCTATAGCCTCCGAGGCCGTGGGTCCTGAGAACGTCTTAGCCGTAATTATGCCTTCACCGTTCAACAGCCCGGAGAGTATTGAGGACGCGGAACAGGTCGCTAGAAATCTGGGTATAAAGACGCTTACAATCCCTATAACGTCCATTATGCAAGCTTTCGAGGACGCGCTCAGGAACGCATTCGAGGGCTATGAGCGTGACGTAACTGAAGAAAATATTCAGGCACGCATACGGGGTAACTTATTGATGGCCTTATCAAACAAGTATCGTGCACTACTACTTACAACAGGTAATAAATCTGAGCTCGCGGTTGGATACTGCACCATATATGGAGATATGTGTGGCGGCTTGGCTGTGATCTCGGATGTTCCGAAGACTATAGTCTACCGTTTAGCTAGGTGGTTAAACACCTACAGACCCGTGATACCTGACCGGGTTCTAGCTAAACCTCCGTCAGCCGAGCTTAGACCTAACCAGAAAGACCAGGACACACTACCGCCGTATGAGGAGCTGGATAAAATACTTCACATGCATATAGAGATGCATATGTCAGCTGAAGAGATAACAGCGCAGGGATTCGATGAACCCACAGTAAAACGTGTTCTCGATATGGTGAAGAAGGCGGAGTTTAAGAGAAAGCAGGCACCGGTTGGGATTAAAGTGACAGACAGAGCTTTTGGAACAGGCTGGAGAATGCCTATCGCATACGTGAGCTACGAATACGATTTGTCTGAGAAGCTATCTCAAGTTAGCTTCTACAAGCTTTGAATTAGGATGCAAATCTAACACTCGACCGCTATTTTAAAGCATCCAAATACGTTTTGGCAAGCTTTTCCGCAACTTTTAGAGGTGAAAAAAGCCTTTCGGCCCTAGCGCGGCCCTTCAAACCCATCTCTGCAGCCTTTCTATTATCCTCGATTAATGCGATAATTTTTTCAGCCAAGTCATTGTGATCGTCCGGGTTAAATAACAGCCCTGTCTCACCGTCGACAACTATCTCCCCAAGACCTCCTACACGGGAGGCGACAACAGGCTTACCGGCTGCTGCTGCCTCAGCGGCCACCATACCGAAGGGCTCATACCTTGAAGGAACCAAGACAATGTCGGAGCTGGCAATGTATCTCTCGACATCGTGTCTAAAGCCAGCAAACTCCACAAGCCCGTCCACGCCCAGCTCTCCAGCCATGTTCCTCAACCTCCCAGCCTCAGGCCCATTGCCCACAACAACAAGCCGCATGTTGCTAAACCCCCTATCCCTAAGAACCGCGAGGGCCCTCAAAGCTATGTCAACACCCTTAACATGGTCAAGCCGTGCTACAACAGCCAGCCGGACACCATGGCCAGCACTATCCTTCGCATGTGTATAGGCAAAGCGTTCAAAGTCAACCGGGTTATGCACCGTGGAAAGCTTTTCTCCAAACCCCACCGACCTAACACATACCTGCCTAAGCCATTCAGAGCATGCGGCTACCGCGTCTGCCCACCTCAACGCCGCATACCACGTAAACATCCCTAAAACCCGTCGAAAACCCTTAACACCCTCAAGCTCGTAGGGTGGAAAGCCCTCAAGACTCAAGACAACCCTTCGTGCAACAATCCTTGCAGCAGGGTACATCAGCACCAAAGCCTTAGGTGTGCTGAAATGAACCACGTCAAAACGCCCATGTCTCAGCAGCGTAAGCAGCACAGCCAAAAGCCCTAGCCAATACAGCGGCCCCGGGAGGGCCCCGATGCGCGGAAGAGCAAGATACGCACCACGGCCACGCAGCCTCCTAACAGCAGGAAATCTCAAAGCCTCATGCGAAGTCACTACAACCACCTCAACCAGCCTAAACCTAGCCACGGCCCCCAGAAGCATGTGCACCACGGCCAGCGAAGCGCCCGAGACCCCTCCCCTAGCCGGGATGACAGCAACCACCCTCAACGCTTTAACAGCATTCACGATGAATTTAAAAACAACGCACTCTACTAAACACTCAACAGCACGACCCTTAGCAGACAACGCTTAAATCATAACCGCTCTATATATGTTTGGATGGCTAGGGCTGGGAAGGAGATAATCAGGCGTTTGACGGCCCCCGAGTTGAGGGAGATTGTGAGAGAAGAGCTGGCCAACGCCCTTCAACCCGTAAACGTCAGGCTGGGCGAAATGGAGAAGCGGTTCGACAGCAGAGTAGAGGAGATGGACAAACGACCGACGGCCAAAATCGATGAGATGGACAAACGGTTGACATCAGAAATAACGACGCTCAAGATAAAGGTTGAGGAGATGGACAAGCGGCTCAGCAATAAGATTGATGAATTGGACAGACGACTTAGCACCAGTATCAACGAGCTTGATAAACGGCTCACCGCCAGAATCGATGAGATGGACAAACGACTTGCTTCCGAGATATCTATGCTTAGGTCTGAGCTACAGTATGCTCAACGAGTGTCGGTTCTGGAGACGAAGCTAAGCGAAATAGAGAAAAAGCTGGGAATGAGCTAAACTACCTTTTACGGGGCCTTAAGTTTGTCCGAGTTTTGTGAAGAGAGATTTGTGTTTTGTAAATTTTTTGTCTTCCTAGATTACGCCGGCCATCTTCATGAGAAGCGGTATTACTGTGGTCCCCCATATTGCGATTATTAGCCCTATCGTCCATCTGAAGTTTGTGTTCATGTCCCGCCTTAGCTGGCTTATCTCACCATCAACATGTTGCCGCAGCATGCCTATCTCCTGTCGTAGCTGGACTATCTCATCCTTCATTTCCTGCCGTAGTTGCGCTATCTCTCCTTTCAATTCTTGCCTCAGCTGCTGAAGGTCTTGTTTCGTGGCTACGTCGGCGATGACTGCGTTTATGACGGCGAGCCTCAGCTCAGGCTCTGATGCTATGGCGGCGGAAAGCTCCCTCAAAGCATCTCTGTCGGACCTCAGAAGCCTGACGATATCTCCGGCGGATACGGACATCCATATACCTACCATATGATATGTATAAAAACTTTTGCTTGCACAAAAAGGGAAAGCCTTGCTAGGCACGTTTGGTTTCTCTTGATATTATGATTTTCCCCTTCTTTTTCGGCTGTTTTTATCCATCTCGTTTCTTTCATTGACTGGTACTCTTCTCTTGAAAGGATGTGTAGCTCGACCCTTTTGATGCTTAACCCTTTTCTGAGTATTCGGTAGGCCCCGTCTTTGTCGTAGATATCTGTGTCTATGATGACTAGTAGGTCTATGTCGCTCGCCGCGGTTTGTCTGCCCGTGGCGTATGAGCCGAACAGTATGATCTTCTCTATGCCTGTATCTCTGCATAGCGGCTCGGCTTCTCTCTTGACTTTTTCCACCACTTCTTCCGCACTATATTTTGGATAGTAAATTCTTGCAGAAATTGAATATCACCTCCGCGTAGCCTATAAGCCGTTCGGCCTCAACCCTTGTGTATCGTCTCCTTGGTGACATGGATGGGTGTGCGTTCGGGTATCTTGTTGGGATGTAGGCCTTATCGAGCTCCAGTGCATACTCCAGTAACCTTTCCTCGACATTGAATTTTTCCTGCAGGCTTGCGAGCAGATCGTACACCGAATGCCCCCACGCCTCAGCGCCCAGCTTCTGGAAGGTATCCTTGTCAGACTTGAGCATCCCAACAATATCCTTGGCGGTGAAAGATATCCTATGCTCCGTCGGAGTAATGTGATATAAGCCTTTGGTTCGAGGTTTGGGATAGGTGGCCTACTGTGCAAAAGCTATGGACGGGTTTATTCCCTAGCCCGTCTGGCCTCTGAGACTGTTTTGATTGTGAATGTTGCCGAGTCCAATTGCAGCAAACTTGACCTTTCCGACGAATTTTTCCGGTTCGTAGAGACGCCGTCCGTCTACTAGAGCCGGGTTCCTCATAAGTTTGAGAAGGTCCTCGGATGTCAGTGTCTTGAACTCATCCCACTCCGTAACGAGTATCGCTAGGTCTACTCCCCGTATACAGTCACGGCTATTCTCCGCATAGTCAACTGAGCCTCCGAATATTGTGCGGAAGTTGTCCATGGCTGAGGGGTCGTAGACTTTCACACTACACCCCCTTTCAAGCAGGGCCTTTGCTATCTTCAACGAGACGGCCTCCCTTATGTCATCGGTGTTGGGTTTGAATGCAAGGCCCAGTAGGGCAGCCTTCTTTCCCCTCAGGTTCCCTACAAGCTGTTCAGCGAGCTCCAGGGCCTTGTAGGGTTGTTCACGGTTAACCTGATCCACGGCCTCCAGCATTACAGGAGTGATCCCGAGCTCCCTCGCAAGGGCTTTCAAAGCCCTTAGATCCTTGGGGAAGCAGCTGCCTCCAAACCCGAGACCAGCGTTTAGGAAGTGGGGGCCTATCCGCCTGTCCAATCCAACTCCCATCGCAACAGTCTTGAAATCGGCTCCGGGAAGTCTCTGGCATATGTTCGCCAGCTCATTCGCCAGACTTATTCTAGCGGCGAGGAAGATGTTGCTGGCGTACTTTATCATCTCTGCGTTGACGGTATTTGTGACGATGGTAGGTATTCGCCGATGTCCGTACATTCTTCTATAGAGTCTAAGGAGTACTCTGGCGCCATTTCCCCAGTCGTCACCGATCACTATTCTATCAGGTTTCATCGTATCCGTCACCGCCGACCCCTCCCTAAGGAACTCGGGATTCACGCAGAGATTCAGCCCATCTCCTACGCTCCTCCCAGAGTGTTTCTCCAGCATATGTCTAACTAGACCCCTAGTGGTGCCGGGGACCACCGTGCTTTTCACTACAACGGTTGAGGGTGTACTGCTGGGCCGGAGAACCCCGGCGACCATGCCTGCAGCATCCGATATATATGATAGGTTTATCGAGCCGTCAGAGTTTGAGGGTGTGCCGACAGTTAGGAAAATGATCTCAGCGCCTCCTAATATCGAGACGTCATCGCTGCATGTGAAGCGGCCGTTCTTCACGGCATGCTCCAGCATCTTGTCCAGTCTGGGCTCTGTGAAGGGTGTCTTACCTGCTTTTATCGCATCTATTTTCCCGCTATCTACGTCGTATCCCACTACCTTCAAGCCCTTGGCGGCCATGCAGACCGCCGTAGTCAACCCAACATATCCCAGCCCTACAAATCCGATCTTCAAAGCTCTCTCACCAAATAGCGGTATGAGGTGTAGAAGGCGTGAAAGTAGGTTTCATGCGTGCCTACATCGAGCCTAATCTCTCTGTCGTCAAGTACAACTGCCTTCACATCTGCGTTTGCTTCTATAAGCTGTTGGATTGCATCAGTTAGCTGAAGCTCACCACCGATCCCTACCGAAATGGTGCTCAAAGCCTTCATAATCTCCGGTGTGAAGATATAAAAGGGCATTATCGCGAGGTTGGATGGGGGGATGGATGGTTTCTCAACAACCCTTCTCACACGGAGTACCCCATTTGAAATGAGCTCGCCGACCACAACACCATAGGGTCGGGGGTCTTCAACATGCTGCGCCAGTAGAGAGGCTCCATGGATGTCACGCGGCCTGATGGCGATAAGTCTTGTGAGGAAGGAGTCGTCTTCTGAAATGATGTATGTATCCCCAGCGGCTAGAAGAAAATCTTCATTCTCTACAAAGGACCTGGCCGTCAGGACGGCGTCGCCGAAACCGCGTGGAGTTGGCTGGCTGACCCAAACTATGACCGACTCTTCGAGCATTTTGTAGAACTCGATGAGGTCCGCTACGATTGAAGATTTTCCCATCCTATCCAGTTTTTCGACGAAGTCCCAGTCTGGGGTGAAGTGGTCTTCAATCGCCCGCTTCCCGCGCCCTACGACGAAGCAGTACTCCCTGAAACCAAATCTGTACATCTGCTCATATAGGGCTTGGACCAGGGGTTTGAGTATGGGGGCTCCATTCCTGCCACGTACGTAAATTGGAAGCATCTCCTTAGGCATCTCCTTTGTAGCGGGCAGGAGTCTTGTGCCGAGACCGGCCGCCGTGATCACCACCTTCCTAACCATTGTGGTCAAACTTCTTACTGATGGTTATAAACTTGACAGCCGAGCTTAAGCCTTTCGGAAAACCGGGGAGGGAACAGGGATCCGAATATGAGTGAGAAATATGTGCTGTCACGGTCTCCACCCTCATTAAATCATCCGCGACAAGAGAGCTATTCAGATAATCTACGGAAGGCCCACCTAAGAAAATGAATGCCGTGATGTATCAAGCCTAACTTCGGTTGGGAAATATTCGTTGGACTACTGATTGCAGGGATTCCAGCGGCTATGATCGGATCTAGGCTGGTTAAGAAGCTACCGGTGAAAACGCTGCGACTGCTCATCGTTCTTGCCATATTACTGCTGGGTGTGAGACTTCTTCTCCGGATTTTCTGAACTATCGGATACGCTAGGGCTTCAGCAAAACCTTGAGAGTCTGGGGCTGTTCAGCTGTTTTAAATGCGTCACGGTATTCGTCTAGGGGATAGATAGCGTCCACCAGATTGGAGACCTTAACAAGTCCTTTTGAGAGGGCGTTCAGGGCGGGTTTGAAAGGGCCGCATCTCGAGCCCACCAGTGTGACCTCGTTCACAACAAGTGGAGAGAGGTTTAGCTCATGCTTCGCCGCCACGGTCGACTTCATCACAACTATCCCGCGGGGTTTGACGAGTTTAGCGGCTTTAGCGAAGCCTGTGACACTTCCCGTCGCCTCCACAACCATGTCATAACCCCCCACGTCCTCATCTCCAACCTCCAGCACGGCATCCACACCTAAATCCCTCAAAAGCCCAACTTTATTGGCGTGCTTGCCAAAGACCCTTAGCCCTGTGGAGACTGTTGAGAGGACTTGGGCGATGAGATTGCCGAGCCTACCGTCCCCGACAACCGCCACCCTCCAGCCCGGCTCCACCTTAACCTGCTCGAGGATCTCATAGGCGGCGGCCAAAGGCTCGGTGAACACAGCCTCCACATCGCTTATGTTGTCCGGAACTGTGTGCAGGTTTTTGGCGGGAAGTCTTAGGTATTCTGCGAAGGCTCCATCGCGGTCTTTGATGCCTAAGACGGTTCTTTTCGGACAGTGTCTTTCAAGGCCTCTGATGCACATGCTGCATACGCCGCATCCGACGTTTATCTCGCCTACCACCCGTCTTCCGTTAAAAGATCTGTCCACCGCATCAACCACTACACCCATGAACTCATGGCCGGGCACACCTGTAAAGCCTGCGTATCCCTTCAATATTTCAAGGTCCGTTCCGCATATTCCTGCATAGGCAACTTTGACGAGGACTTCATCATGGCGGCCCAACTGATAGTCGGTTGACAGACTGAGTTCGTGTCCGTCGAAGTATAGGGCCTTCACGTCTATATCACGTCGGGGAAGACCACACCTACTCCATTCAACCTAAGGTATATCGAGAGTGCTGCGAGAACAGCTAGTATGGCTACCGTCACATAGTCCACGGCCCTCATTCTAATGGATAGGTAGTAGGTTCTCTTAGCCATGGGGACAAAACCCCTTGATTCTATGGCCATGGGAAGCTCTCCGAACCGGCGCATCGTCGTTATGAAGAGGGGTGCGATGATTGCCGCGGAGTTTCTAAGCCTTGAGAATATGCTTCCTCCAGCCACGTTCACCCCTCGAGCCTGCTGTGCTGCAAGGATTGTTAACCCGTCGCCTACCATGGTTGGGATGAATCTGAAGACGGCGGAGAACCCGAAGGCTATCGGATATGGGAGGCCGAGTCTCGTCATAGCCAGTTCAAGCTCTTCTATCCGTGTCGTTGTGAGCAGGAGTAGCCCCGACAAAACCATGGCCACAAGCCTGAAGGCTACTGCGAGACCGTACATAACCGACTCCAAAGTGAACGATACGCCTAGAATGCTTCCGATGTAGGTGGTACCGCCACGTCTGAACAGAGGCCATAATATCATGCTCATCAGGGCTAGGGAAATGAGTCCGAACCAGAAGAGCTTGAGCTGGCGGGCTGTCTTTGAAAGTAACACGAGACTTACTACTGCGAATAGCACGGATCCTGTATAGTATGGGTGGTTGAAGACAGACGACCATATGAAGACGCAGGCCACGAGGAAGAGCTTAGTCCGTGGGTCGAGCTTGTGGAAGAATGTGTCCCGGTCAAGGTAGAGGATGTACTGAGGCATCCCACTAATATATGATCCTCATCTAATTTTAACATTTTCCACGAATTCGTCCACTGTTAGAAAGGTCTGGCCGAAAAGCTTGTTTGAAAGCTTAACGACCTGCGGAACCTCTATATCATATTTCTCCAGTTCCCTGATGTTTGAGAAGATCTGCCTCGTCGGACCGTCCATCACTATCTTGCCGTCGGCCATCAAGACAACCCGGCTGCAGTATTTGGTTACAACCCACATGTCATGTGTTATGGTGATTATTGTCGTACCCGCCCTGTTGAGTTTGTTTACCGTTTCCATTAGGGCTGTGGTTTCGCCTGGTGAGAGCCCTGTAGTAGGCTCATCCAATATTATGACCCGTGGGTTGAGGGCGAGGATTGAGGCGACCGCCGTCCTCTGTCTCTCAGCCTTCGAGAGGAAGAAGGGGTCCTCGTCTAGAAGATCTTTCAACCCAACCATCTCCGAGACCGTGTTAACCTGTTTTTCGACCTCATACTCGCTCATCCCAGCAGCCCTCAACCCATAGGCTATCTCATCCCGAACTGTATTGGAGAAGATCTGGTAGTCTGGGTTTTGGAATATGTATCCTACCTCCCTGCCCCTAACCATTACCGCCTGCCTAGTCACATCTTTTCCAAACACCCTGACAATCCCCCTGGCCGGCCTCAATATCCCAGCAACAATCTGGGCTAGCGTTGTCTTGCCACTTCCATTCTGCCCTATGAGGGCCATCATTTCACCTTTCATAACCTTAATGTTTATCCCATTCAATACCCACTGCCCCGGCTCATAAGCGAACCATACATCCTCAAGCTCGACAGCCGGCTCACCCTGCTCCAACCCAGCTGCCAAAGGATGTGTGACCTTGATTATAGACGGAAACAGCTCTGCAGCACCATCAACATCCAACGGATATGGCTTCCCCCGTAAAGACATCTTACTGAATATCTCAGCTGTCTCTGGAGGATGGAGGCCCAAGCTATGCAGCAGCTCAACCTCACTTAGGACATTGGCCGCGGGACCCTCTAGGACCACCTCACCCCTGTTTAAGACTACCACACGGTCTGCGAAGGCGGCGACCTTCTCGAGATGGTGGTCGACCAGGACAAGTGATTTGATTACCTTTTCGGATAGAAGACTCCGTGCGACCTCGTAGACCTCCCTCTTACCCGCTGGGTCGAGATCGCTTGTGGCCTCGTCCAGGATGAGGAGTGTTGGCTGCAGGGAGAGCAGAGACGCTATTGCCAGCCATTGTTTTACAGAGCGTTGTCTTTCCTGCGCCAGTCGGCCCTATCACGGCTACAACCTCACCCTCGGAGACATTGAGACTTACGCCCCGGATGGCATAGTCCCTGCCACCCCTGTACCTTACCCAGACATCTCTAATAGTTACGAGAGCCATGATCAGGCATCTCTAACAGCTATGGATGCAAAATAAAAAGGGTGGGGGTGTTCAGCAACAGTTTCAGTCTAGCGTAAATTTTATAGACTTAAATAATCTGGATGTTTGTAAAGCTTTACATGGCTGGTGAGGTTGTAGAGATCTTTGGGGTGAGAAGCCATAAGAAGATAAGAGTTGTGGAGGTTGTTGAAGGTGCTATTGGAGACTGTTAAGCTTACGGCATCCTTTAAGCTGGATGGATTGATTCCAGAGAGTCTTTTCTCGACATATAGGGAGGTCTTAGGTCGGTTACTTGATCATGCTTGGGCTGGGAGGATTACGAGCTTCAAGAGGCTTAAAGCAGAAAAGTATCACGGGTTGAGAGCTGAGTATCCAAGACTTCCATCACACTACATCTACACAGCGTGTCAGATGGCTTGCTCGATCTACAGGAGCTTCAGGAAGCTTAAGAGAAAGGGTAAAGCCAGAGCTGAGAGGCCTACGTTCAAAAAGCAGGTGATAATGCTGGAT
>Ga0272449_1004984_pt1 | contig 10553 bp, 11 predicted proteins | sample YNPCB0241_FD_198679 | JGI IMG/M metagenome (GOLD analysis project Ga0272449, IMG submission 198679) | Hot spring sediment microbial communities from Yellowstone National Park, WY, United States - YNP-CB-024-1 | ecosystem: Environmental > Aquatic > Thermal springs > Hot (42-90C) > Sediment...
TTCTGTTTCATTAAGCGAAATCCTTAAATACAATTTTCCAAAGCTTTTTTATGGGTCCGTAGCTTAGCCTGGTCAGAGCGCCCGGCTCATAACCGGGCGGTCGAGGGTTCAAATCCCTCCGGACCCATATTTCTGACTAAAGATTTAAAGTCTAAAGAGTTCTTTCAGTGATGCGAATAGCCTTCGTTGCTCCCCGCTTTTACCCGGAAATAGGCGGCGTTGAAACGCATGTTTTCGAGATTGCTAGGAGAATGAGGGAATTCGATGTGGAAGTGTTCGCAACTGACCCGAGCGGAAAGCTGAAGAAGGTTGAAGAATTTGAGGGGATCAAAGTAAGGAGGTTCAAATCCTTTGCCCCCGGAAACGCTTACTTTTTCTCTCCGGAGCTCTGGAGTTATCTGAAAAGGCATTGTAGGGATTACGATTTAATCCATGCGCACAACTTCCACGCCTTTCCAGCTCTATACGCAGCCCTTTCAAGGCCAAAAAAGCTTGTTTTCACACCCCATTACCATGGACACGGTCACAGCTTTTTCAGGGATATTCTATTCAGAATTTACAGGCTTTACGCTAGGAGAATTTTTTGCCAAGCTGATGCAGTTATCTGCGTATCGAAATTCGAAAAAGAATTGATTTTGAAGGATTTTAAACCAAAAAGGGTTGAAGTGATTCCGAACGGTGTCAACTTCGAATTTATGGAGAAAAGAAAAAATGGAAAAAAGATCCTTTACGTTGGCAGGATTGAAAAATACAAGGGTTTAGATTTCGTTGTTAAAGCTTTAAAGCTCCTTCCCGATTTCAGGCTTGAAATAGTTGGCAAGGGGAGCTACAAGCGGGAAATAATAAGACTTGCGAAAAAGCTTGAAGTTCTCGAGAGAATAAGCTTTTATCAGGATTTGAGCAGAGAGGAGCTTTTAAGGAGATATTCCGAAGCAAGCGTCTTAGTTCTGCTTTCAAAGTTTGAAGCTTACGGCCTCGTTGTTGCCGAGGCTTTGGCTAGCAAGACTCCATGCGTTGTTGCGAAAACTTCGGCATTGGCTGAATGGGTTGATGAAAAAAATGTTTTCGGCGTAAGCTACCCTCCAAAGATTCCAGAACTTGTAGAATTGATCAAAAAAGCTTCGGAAATTGAAGTTGGGGATGTTAATATTCCATCTTGGGATGAGGTTGCTGAGAGTGTTAAAAAATTATATTTTAATTGATTTACACGCTTGCCCATTTTACACTATCTCATGCATTTTTGGGTTATAAAAAGAATAATTTTGCCTTTCAGATCATATTTTTGTATACCTTTCAGATTATTTATGGGATATACGATATACTAGTCTTATTAAAATTGAAGTGGCTATTATATTTCCACAAAGCTACGAAAATTTTTATCCCACTCATTTCATACAGCGTTCTTTGCCAAAATCTAAAAATTTAAAAACTTTGTTGCAAAAACTTTGTATGAGAGTCTGTTTTGTATATCTACTACCACATCCATCGCACAAAGGTTTTGCAGAAGAAATCAAGGCCACGTTCTGCCATTATCACACAAAATTTGGCAATTTACCAATTCCTAGGGCAGTTAAAAGTGTACTCGGAGGTTTAACGCTACCGAAAGCAGACATTTACCTTTGCGAAGGCGGAGCACCGCTCCTTCCAGTATGGATTAAGAAAAAATTTAACAGAAGAGCAATAAACATAGAATTGGTTGGAGATGAAACTTTCATGGTTTTAGAGAACACTCCTAAAGAGATGAGGAAAAACTATCCCTTTTACGTAAATCTTATCCACAAAATAGTCATGAAAGAAATCGATGGAGCGATAGCAGTGTCCAAAATGGCTGAAGAGAGCATAAAAAAGTATTTGGAGATACCCACAGCGGTAGTTTATCCCTACATTGAAGAAGATCTTTATAGGAGATTAATTTCCGTAAATCCAAATTTAAAAAGCTATAATATAGTGTCAGTTGGGTATGCAAAACCTTCAAAAGGAATGGATATCCTAGTTAAAGCTTTCAAAATGGTGAAGAAGGAATTTAAAGAAGCAGAGCTCTTTATAGTCGGGAAAGGTCACCCAAAAGATTGGGAGAAAACTGATGGTATTCATGTTCTGGGCTATGTTGAGAATTTGGGGAGAGTTTTTGAAAAATGCTCCCTCTTTGTTCAATCCTCAAGATTCGACGCTTTTCCAGTTGCAACCCTTGAAGCCCTAAGAGCAGGCCTTCCTGCAATTGTTACAGAAAGAACTGGTACAAAGGAAGTGATAGAAAAATTAAGAAAAGACTTTGTCAGGAAAGTTGATGCGGAAGATATAGCAAATGGTATTTTGAAGTATTTTGACTTGTCGGAAGAGGAGAAATTCAAGCTTTCAGAAAAAGCTAGGCAGTTTTCGGAGCCTTTCAACAAGAGTGAGATGTGTGAGAGATTTAAAAAAGAATTCTGGAAAGTTGTTGAAGCAATCTAAAAGAAGAACAAATCCTCCTCACCCTTCCTCACAAGTCTGAACTTGTAGTCATCCCTTATAGACAAAAGGAGCTCCGGAATCACTTCCTTGTCATCTGGCAGATGGTAGGCCGCTATTGCCATTCTTGGCTTGAATTTCTTTATTGTTTCCTTTGCACCTTTTAATATTTCCCTTTCAGAGCCTTCTGCGTCTATTTTTATGAAATCAACTCTTTCGACATTGTATTCTTTTACAAAGCTGTCTAAAGTCATCGTTTTAACTTTCACGCTTTTTGTATATCTACCAAGCTTTAGTGGTGTATTTTCTCTATTCTTTAGCATAGTTGAAATAGTACCAAGCTCATCAGCGATGAAAAGATCTGCTTCCCTGTTTTTGTCTGATAATGCCAATCGATAAGGCTTTATTTTATCGCTCCACATTTCGGCATGCTTTTTCAGAATCTCAAAAACATACGGATTTGGTTCGAATGCCTAAACTTCTCTGGCACTTTTTTGTACTGCATAGTGAGAAAAGAAGCCAAAATGAGCGCCAACATCAAAAACGATGTCTCCAGCTTCTACATGACATTCCGGGATTGAATATTATACATTACACATGTAAATTTTAATAAGAAAAATTTATATCTCAAATTAAGAGCTTTGATCGATGTTGCCTAAGGTTTCGATAATATGGTTAAATTATAATAGCTGGAGTAATATAGATATTGTCAAGTCTTCTCTTGAAAGTTGCCTAAACCTCGATTATCCAAACTATGAGGTTATCGTAGTTGACAACGGTTCAACTGATGGAAGTTTTGAAACTATTAAGGAAATTGCGGAGAAAAAAGACAATTGTAAAGTGATAAGATTAGAAGAAAATCTTGGATTCTGTGGTGGAAACAATGCAGGATACAGAGCCCGAGATCCAGATTCCAAATATTTAGTCTTGTTGAATAACGACTGTATTCCCACAGAAGATAGCTTACTTGAATTGGTTAGATTTATGGAAAGAAGAAAAGAGGACGTAGCTTCTTCCCAAGGAATAATTTTGAATTATAATGAAAATAAAATAGATAATGCGGGTTTTTTTATATCTGAATTCATTTCGCCACACGGATTCTTAAGCCAAGAGGACATAAATTTAATTAAAAAATTAAAAAAGCCTTTTTATATTTCATATGCAAGCGGTTGTTACTGTGTCTATAGAATTAGCTCGTTAAGAAGAATTATGGGAGATAAGCTTTTTTACGATGAATTCCATTCCTACTTTGATGACATTTTTTTAGGATTAAAGTTTTGGAGTGAAGGTTTTAAAGTCGTCTGTTTACCGAAGATCGTTGGTAAACATTTTGGTAGTATGAGTTTCAGGAGAGTGAAAGATTTTCAAGAATATTTAGCATTAAGGGGCTATGGTGCTCTTTTTTACTTAACAAATACTTTCTATAATAAATTCCTATTAAGAAATTTAGTATACGCTATAAAATTAATAAGTGGAGGATACAAAATTGACCCAAAAAAGGCTAGGATACGAATCAAAGCGATCAGAGATGGCGTTCGTATGGCAAAAACTCTAAGAAAGAATGGAGAATTTATAAATATAAAAATGACTCCAAAAATAAAATATAGCATAAAAGATTTTATCTCTGGCATTCTCCTATCTTCCAAGAACTCTGTTGACGAAGAATTCCGTAAAATAGGAACCAGATGGATTCTGGAAAGGATAGATAATTTTTATATTTAATGTCTTTCTTTTTATCAGATTCTTTGTATATAGTTTATTTCTAGCAGAATTAGTATATCCAAGCTCATTTGAATATTACCAGAGGAAATTTTTTGGTGTGAAGATTATATATAATAGAAATATTTAAAAAGATCTCGGATAGTTTCATGGAAAAACTTGAAGCTTTAATTCAATTTTTATATTATATATCTAAAAATTAAAATTTAGTCATTAATAAATAAATGGATAACTTTTATATATCTAAAGCAGAGAATCCGACATAACTTAAAACCAAATAAAAGAGGTGTTACTTGCTTGAGAATCCTCATAACCGGTCATACTGGCTTTATAGGTCGTAATTTAGTGAAATACTTCCAGGAAAAAGTGAAGTTTGCTGAAGTGATAGGATTTTCCAGAAGTGAAGGACTAAACGTTTTAGATTATGAACAGATCCTTAAATGTACAAAAGATGTAGATATAGTTTACCATCTAGCAGCGTACGCAAAACCGGCTGAAAGTGTAGTAAATCCATTTGAAGCGGTAGAGGTAAACATTAAAGGTACACTCAATGTGTTAGAAGCGTGCAGGAGAAACAACTTCATGCTGATATATCCAAGCACTTGTGAGATTTATGGTGATTCGAAGGAACCAATTAGGGAAGACAGTCCAATAAATCCCCCGAATCCCTATGCTGCCTCTAAAGCAGCTTGTGATAGGCTATGCTACACGTATTCCAAGGCTTACAAACTTGATATAAAGATAGTAAGACTTTTCAATCCTTACGGACCTCACCAGCAATTAAATAAAATAATACCAACTTTCTATGCGCAAGCTAAAGCAAATAAACCGATAACAGTTTACGGTGATGGTTCTGACACTCGGGATTATGTCTACATAGATGACATTGTTGAGGGGCTGTGGCTTGCACGCCTCTTGCCTGCTGGTGAAGTAGTGAATCTAGCCACTGGCAAGGCTACCTCAAATCTTGAAATGGCCCTTTTGATTAAAGATCTTTTGAAAAGTCAATCTCCGATAGTATTTACTGAATACCCAAAGCCCTTCGGTGGTATAAGATATCAAGTAGGGTGTTACGATAAAGCAAAAAAGTTAATGGGATGGGAACCTAAGGTAAGTTTAAAAGACGGAGTGGAGAGAACTATAGCATGGTTAGAGACACTAGGTGAAAAAATTCATGCATGAGGGAAAAGATATTGAAAAAGAATTATTCAAACTAATTAAGAAAGCGTTTGATGAAAAAAGGAAAGAGGAATTTATACCTGGTAAAACCGTCATTCACTATGCCTGGGCCATATATGACTACAGAGAAATATATGCTGTTTTAAAATCGTTGATGTCAGGTTGGCTTGGATTAGGGAGATACGGTAAGAGATTTGAAAAAGAGTTTTCAGAATTTTTAGGCATCAAATACGCTGTACTAACAAACAGCGGCTCTTCTGCAAATTTACTTGCTGTTGAAGCGTTAAAACTTCCCAGAGGATCCGAAGCTATAACTCCGGCTACTACTTTCCCCACTACAGTTAACCCATTAATTCAAAAGGGCATCAAACCTGTATTTATAGACGTGAATTTGGGAACTTATAATGTTGATGCCTCAGAAGTTGAAAACGCTATCACTAAAAACACTAAACTTATAATGCTTCCGCATACACTAGGGAATCCGAATGAAATGGATGCAATAATGGATTTAGCAGAAGATAACGAATTGTACGTAATCGAGGATGCTTGCGATGCATTAGGTTCAAAATATGATGGAAAATACGTTTCAACTTTCGGGAATTTAGGAACTTTCAGCTTTTACGCTGCTCACCATATCACCATGGGAGAGGGGGGAGCTGTGGTCACAAACGATGAAGAACTAGCCTTAAGAGTACGATCGCTTAGAGATTGGGGGAGAGCATGTGTATGTGACGTGTGCAAAACTTCTCTTAATCCAAATGCATATTGCCCACTACGTCACTTAGAGTCCCCGATACCAGACTATGACAAGAGATATACCTACATCAATATAGGTTACAATTTAAAACCACTGGATTTGCAAGCAGCGTTTGGGCTGGAGCAAATAAAGAGGCTACCATATTTTATGAGGCTTAGAAAAAGAAACTTTAAAATACTTTATAATTCGCTATTAGATTTTGAGGATTACTTTATATTGCCTGAATCACTACCCAAAGCGGATCCATGCTGGTTTGCATTTCCTCTTACAGTAAGAGATGAGGCACCATTTAGCAGGAAAGAAATTGTTGAATATTTAGAAAAACACAAAATAATGACTAGACCGCTCTTTGCGGGGAATATTCTAAAACAACCAGCATACGTAAATATCGATTGCAGAGTACACGGCGAATTAACAAACTGCGAGAAAATAATGAAGTCATCATTTTTTGTAGGTATACATCCCGGAATAAATGAAGAGAAATTAAACTATATGGTAGATGTATTCAGAGAATTTATTCGGAAATACAATTAATAAAAATATAAAATAAAACAAACTAAAAACAATAAATTTTTTATTTTATCCTAAAACTAAATACGAACTGCTTACTATGGGGAAAAATATATGAAACTTTTGATAACCGGCGGCCTGGGATTCATAGGGAGCAATTTGATAAGGTACATGCTGAAGGAGCACAAAGACTTTGAAGTAATAAACTTGGACAAGATGGGCATAGGCTCAAACGAGAAAAACCTAAGGGATCTGGAAGGGAATGAGAGATACAGGTTTATCAAGGGCGACATCCTTGACTTCGGGCTTGTATCTGAGCTGATAAAGAAGGTCGATGCGGTGGTAAATCTTGCAGCTGAAACTCACGTTGACAGGAGCATAGCAAATCCAAGGAGCTTTCTTGAGAGCAACACGATCGGGACATTCAACATTCTCGAAGCTGCGAGGATTTACAATCCAAGGATAAGGATCCTGCACATGTCAACGGACGAAGTTTATTCAGACATCCTTTCGGGCTCGTACAGAGAAGAGGACAGATTAAAGCCATCTTCTCCATATTCAGCTTCAAAGGCCGCAGCAGACATGTTCTGCCTGGCTTATCACAGAACATACCGCCTCGATGTAATCATTGCAAGGTGCACGAACAACTTCGGCCCCTATCAGTTTCCGGAAAAGCTCATACCGAAAACCGTTATAAGGGCGAGGCTTGGAATGAAGGTTCCAATCTATGGCACCGGGAAGAACGTTAGAGACTGGCTCTACGTTTTGGACAACTGCGAGGCAATAGATCTGCTCCTGCAGAACGGAAGGGCTGGAGAGATATACAACATCTCGGCCGGAAACGAGCTGGAGAGCATTGAAATAGTCAAAAGGGTTCTGAGGATCATGGGGAAGGATGAAAAAATCATAGAGTTCGTCGAGGACAGGCCGGGGCACGATATTCGCTACAGCCTCGATTCGAAGAAAATAAGAAAAGAGCTCGGATGGAAGCCCAGGCATTCGCTTGATGAAGCTTTAAAAAGCACAGTTGAATGGTATCTGGAAAACGAATCCTGGTGGAGGGAGATAGTGGATGAAAGGATTCTCCATCCAACCCCGTGGAAGCTGAGGTGGTGAAATGAAAGGAGTTATTCTTCACGGCGGTGCTGGAACCAGGCTCAGGCCGCTAACTTTCAGCGGACCTAAGCAGCTGCTTCCAATTGCAAACAAGCCCGTAAGTCAATACGTTCTTGAAGATCTGGTTTCAAGCGGTGTCAAAGAAATCGCGATAGTCCTTGGAGAGGTATTTCCCGAGCTGGTTAAGGAATACTACAAAGATGGCTCCGCATTCAACGCAAGGATAACCTACATCTACCAGGGGAAACCGCTCGGAATCGCTCACGCCGTAAAGCTCTGCGAGGAGTTCGTTGGCAAGGACGAGTTTGTTGTCTACCTTGGCGACCAGATCCTCCAGAAGGGAATAAAATGCTATCTGGAAAAATTCCTGAAAGGGGACTACGATGCTTTCATACTTTTCAAGGAAGTAGAGGATCCGACCAGGTTTGGAGTTGGGCAGTTCGATGAGAAGGGAAAGCTGGTAAGGCTTGTTGAGAAGCCAAAGGTTCCTCCGAGCAAGTATGCGATAGTTGGGGTTTACTTCTTCAAGCCAATTGTTTTCAGGATAATAGAGGAGCTTAAGCCGAGCTGGAGGGGGGAGCTGGAAATAACTGATGCGATCCAGCTGATGCTCGATCGCGGCTACAGCGTAGGCTACGAAGTTCTTGAGGGCTGGTGGTTCGACGTTGGAAAGAGCGATGACGTGCTCGCCGTAAATGCGAGAGTGCTGGATGAAAAGGCGAGGGAGAGAATCGAAGGGGAAATTGCAAGCTCGAAGATAGAGGGCAGAGTTGAAGTGGAAAAGGGGACAAAAGTGCTCAACAGCGTTATTAGAGGGCCTTCTGTGATTGGGGAGAACTGCTTGATAGAGAACTCCTACATCGGCCCATACACGAGCGTTGGCAGGAATTCGAAAATTGTCAACAGCTCCATCGAGTATTCCGTAATTCTGGAAGGGGCCCAAATAATCGATGTTGAAAGGCTTGAGGAGAGCCTAATAGGAAGAAATGCGAAGGTTACAAAGAACAGAGGGAGAAGGTTTATAAGGCTTAATTTGGGGGACTGGTCGGAAGTGAGCATATAAATCTTAAGTGCTAAATTTTTTAAACGTAATCGACTAAAAATGTCATGCTCGAAGGAATTCCAAAGAAAGAGTACCCAAGGCTTTTATATCGCTATCTCAAGGAATTTCTTGAAGTATTGATAAGGAAAAACAGTTTTAGAGTTTATTTAGCCCGAAATTTCCAAAGCATTTACAAGCCCAATTTCAGAAAAGGGGATAAATTAAAATGGAAAGGGATTGAAGTTGTCTTTCCACAATTTATAGCCTCTCCTGTTTATGGACGCACAGTTCTAGCTCTGGTTGGGGAGTATTCAATCCCAGAATGCAATATAGAAAAAGATGATACAGTTTTCGATGTTGGAGCGCATTTCGGCTTTTTCTCCTACTATGCAGTACAAAAAGGTGCTAAGGAAGTCTATGCATTCGAACCAAATCCGTATGTTTTTGAGATTCTGAAAAAGCATGCTAAAATTTGGAGTGACAAAATAAAGCCACTAGAGTTTGCACTCTATTCATCAAGTGGATTCTTGGATCTGTTTATACCAGCTCCATTGTCCATTTCGTCTACTTTAAGAGAGGAAGAGAATTGCGAGAAAGTGAAAGTTAAAACAATGACTTTAGACAGCTTTTGTAAAGAATACAATGTCGAAAGGGTTGACTTCATAAAAATAGACACAGAAGGATCAGAAAGGGAGATAATAAAGGGTGCAAAGGAAACGATAAAGAGATTCAAGCCAAAAATGGCAATAGCAGCCTACCATCTGCCAGATGACAAGAAAGTGATTCCGGAGCTTGTTTTATCGATAAGGAATGATTATAAATTTAAATTAGTGGATAAAGGCGAACCGGTCCTTTTTTTCTTTTAGATTTCTTCCAAAGCAAAATATCTTTATAAGACAAACATTGTATACTCGCACATGGACTACCGAGTCTTTCGATATCTTGTGCATTTCATCTTTCTATGCATTTCAGGCAAAATTATCGGAGATATCCGCGAAGTTAAAAAGAGAATTAATTTAGCAAAAACTGGAAGTTCTACTAAAAAAGAGAACCCTCCTGAAATTGTTCATCCGTTGGTGAGTATAGTTATCCCCACCAAAAACGAGGCAGATTCATAGAAAAGCTTTTAGAGAGCATTAAGAACCAGAGTTATAAAAATATTGAAGTCATCGTAGTAGACTACAAAAGCAATGATGGTACAGTTCAAATTGCCAGAAGCTTTGGCGCTCGGGTAATTGAGGTTTCGAGAAAAGGAGTTGGCTATGCTACGCATGTAGGTTTTGAAAATGCCAAAGGGGATATAATAATAAGGACAGATGCCGATGCAATTTTCCCTCCGGAATTGATAAGCAATACTGTTGAAAGAATTAGAGACGCTGAGGTCTACCACGTTTCGCATTTATATTACGACGGATCTTTTTTTATGAATCTGATGGCCTATCTCTACGACAGATACTGGAGAAAACCGTGGGAAACCACAGGGCATTTTATAGCTGTCAGGAAAGAGTTCTACCGAAAAGTCCAGTTCAACCCTGAGATCATACTTGATGATGATTGGGAATTTGGTTGGAGAGCTAAAAACAGCGATGCAAAAATACACTTCGACCTTGAGAACTTTGTCTTAGTTTCCGCCCGCAGAATAAAGAAAACGGGGCTATTTAGATACATCTTGGGTTTCAGGAAAAGATGAGCTATTTTCCGGAAATCTTGGCAAAAAGGTAGCCAGCTATGGTAAAAGATATTGCAAAAACTATGCCGAAACTTCTGATAAATTTACCCTTC
>Ga0272449_1004985_pt1 | contig 10550 bp, 10 predicted proteins | sample YNPCB0241_FD_198679 | JGI IMG/M metagenome (GOLD analysis project Ga0272449, IMG submission 198679) | Hot spring sediment microbial communities from Yellowstone National Park, WY, United States - YNP-CB-024-1 | ecosystem: Environmental > Aquatic > Thermal springs > Hot (42-90C) > Sediment...
CTATGATTCTCCAGGCTCTTGAAATACCTATACCCCGTCATTATGAGTTTTTCAGATTCTCTCGACAACATTTCTAAATACCTCCTTGACGAATTTCAGCATCTCTTCAACTTCCTCTTTCTCGTATCTCCTAGGCATGTATCTTGCCCCTATATTAGCATCCTCAATCTTTGTTATCATAAGTATGTTTTTACCCTCGAATAGAACCTCTAACCCGCTTGTGACATTAGCTAAAAGCCTAATAAGCGTCATTAGGGAGTGTGTTCTTGGGTACATTCCCGTTTTCACCAATAGCTTGTATTTTAAAATTAACTGGCAGTATTGCTCCAAGTTGAAGGCTGAGAGATCATATTCTCCTTTCTGAAAGAGTTCCTCGGCGTTCCTTAAAAATGCTTCAGCACGCTCCCTTAAAATTTCAGCCTCCTCAAAACTCACACTCAACCGTAAGTATTAGTTACTGGAACGATATAAATCTGGTCTCTACAGGCATGATGAACGTCGGGAAAACCTTAATAAGTCTTTTATGTCCATTAAGTTGGGATGACGACCAACCGGAAGGCTTGCGGAGGCATGAAGAATGCGGCCGTAGCTGACTCCTCGCATTAATATTTCCCTGTAAAAGAGAAAAATTATATACTTTTACTGGTCATCGAAAAATGTGAAGGTTCTAGTAACAGGTGGAGCAGGATTCATTGGTAGCTTCTTAGCCGAAAAGCTCCTACAAAAAGGCTTCGAAGTAAAGATTCTCGATAATTTTTCCACTGGGACCTTAAAGAACCTATCTAACATTCAAGACCAAGTCGAAATAGTCAGAGGAGACATAAGGAGTCCACAAGACTTAGAAAAGGCAATAAATGGAGTAGACTCAGTCTTCCATTTTGCGGCTAACCCAGAGGTCAGGATTGGCGATCCAGGAGAACACTTCGAACACAACATCCTTGCAACTTATCTCTTGCTAGAGACCATGAGAAAGAAAAACGTAAAAGATATTGTTTTTGCCTCGTCGAGCACTGTCTATGGCGATTCACAAAAGCTACCAACGCCAGAGGACAACGCTTTAAAGCCTATCTCTGTCTATGGCGCATCCAAGCTTGCATGCGAGTCACTAATCTCGTCCTATGCACACACGTACGGGTTCAAGGGCGTGGCTCTCCGCTATGCAAACGTTGTAGGCCCCCGGGCCACAAGAGGGGTCATTAAAGACTTTATCCTTAAGCTCAAGGCTAACCCAAGGGAGCTCGAAATACTTGGAGACGGCACACAGACAAAGAGCTATATCTGGATAGACGACGCGGTCGATGCTACTATTTTCGCTTGGGAGAAAACCAAGGAAGGCTTCGAACCTTACAACGTGGGTAGTATAGATGCAATTTCCGTTAAAGAAGTCGCAGACATAGTAGTAGAAGTTATGGGCCTCAGGGACGTGAGCTATAGGTTTACAGGCGGAGTAATGGGTGGGAGAGGCTGGGTGGGAGACGTCAAATACATGCACCTAGACATAGCAAAGCTACAGAGAATGGGCTGGAGTCCAAAGTATTCCAGCAGGGAAGCCGTGAGAAAAGCGGCGATGAGCCTTCTAATAGAAATAGGCACTAAATAAGCCCTACCTGCTTGGTTGCTGTGGAGCATCTTCCTTTACAAATTCCTTGAAAGCCCTATGAAGGAAAACAAGTTTCCCTTTGTCGAGTAAGCCCTCATGCTTAAACATCCTCGTGATTTTTCCATCTTCCCTAATCATGAAGAAGACCGTTGGAGAGATGTGGACATCGAATACTTCAAAAAGCTTTTTCGCATATTCAGACGCACATAGCTTCGCAAACCAGTCGCAGAGAACAACGATTAGAGTGGGTCTAGGTGGGTCTAGGGAATCTACGAAGCTGAACCATTCTTGGTCGAATTTCCTGCATGCGGGGCAACTTGAATTATCGAAGTATATCACGTAGTATCCGTTCTCCTTGAATGGCAGTTTCTCTTCTAGCCTCCAAGTTTTTTTCTCGAAATCATACACGTATACGCCGTTGGGGCAAGATGGTCCAGGCTTGCATTCTTTTTCCGCAGACACATCTACAGAAAAACTTTTATGCTTTTAAAAATTCTGATGGAAAGATTCACATCAAATATTCGTAAACATTTGCAACAGTGGCTGATAGAACGCATTGGCAACGGTGCTCTTTAATAAAAAGTCTAGGGCTATGAATACAAGAGACCAGAGCAGGAGCCTCTTAACATCCTTCTCAACGGTAAACCTGTGTTGAAAGATAATTATGTAGCTGAGCCTCGACAAGGCAACTCCCAAAAGAACATAGCCCACAACACGTAGCAAGGCATAAATCTGCCATGAGAGCAAGACGACGCTGAGAAGATGTTCAGGCTTTGCATGTAGTATCAAGACCCCCACGTAGTAATTCATGTAGTTTAGCAGGACGGCTCCAAGGAAAAGTCCAAGCAAACCTACACTTGCAAAGGATAAAGCCGTAAAGACAGCAATTTCTCTAATCTTTGGTATCATAAAAAGGGAAGGGTCACCCTCGGGCCCCCTCCCAGTCCTTATCCATTCAAACATCTCGGAAACATATGCCTCGCCATTAATAATGCGGCCAGAGACTAGGCTTCTCTGAGAGATAGTGGCAAAAATTATAGCCAATGACACGGCTATAGCCCACAGGAACACAAGTGACGCGGCATATCTAAGTTCGCCACGCCTAATCGCTTTAAAATAGAAGGGATACACCGCTAAAAGCTGGACAAGCGGCAACAAAAATGGACTTATGCCTGCAAGGACCAGGCCGAGAAACGTTGCAAAAAGACCAGCCGAGAAAACTGTAGCCGTCTCTTCAATGGCTGAATGGGACACCATACATACTCCTTGGTAGTTCCAACTTTTATTTTTATTTCTCGACAAGGGGCGAAAAAATTAATAAAGCTTAAAAGAATTTCTTATGAGAGACTAATGCAGGTTGTAATCGTAAAAGAGCTATCTAAAAAGTTTGGAGAGTTCTACGCACTTAAAAATGTCTCCTTCGAAGTAGAAGAGGGAGAAATATTTGGACTAATAGGCCCCAACGGTGCAGGCAAGACAACCACTTTCCGAATCCTGTCAGGTCTAATTCCTCCCACATCGGGGCGCGTAGAAATCATGGGCGAAAAGCCTGGATCCCCACGGCTAAAGCGTGTAGTCACATACCTCCCAGAAGACGCAGGAACATATAGAAACCTGACTGGCTACGAATTCCTAAAGCTAATCTCAGAGATATATTTCGGCAAGACACGCGAGGCAGAGGAGGCTTTGGAGCTCGGCTTAAAGATAGCTTCTCTAGGCGACAAGATCCACGAGAAAATGAAAAACTATAGCAAGGGTATGAAGCGCAGGATACAGGTAGCAAGAACCCTTATGGTTAAGCCTAGACTAGCCATACTTGACGAGCCAACGGCTGGACTCGACGTGATACATTCAAAAGAGATCAGGGAAACCATACTTAGCTTCTCACGCGAATTCGGCACAACAGTCTTACTCTCAAGTCACAACATGCTCGAAGTCGAGAATCTATGCGGGAAAATCGCAATGATAAACAAGGGAAGCATTGTTCTAACAGGCAGTGTAAAAGAGCTCCTCGAAGAGAGAGGAGCTAAAAACCTAGAAGAACTATTCTTTATGGTCACGAAGCAAGGTGAAGCCGCATGATCCGCGCGCTAGTTCTCAAGGAAGTAAAGGATCTCCTAAGGGATCCAAGAATTCTCCTACCCTTTATCCTTTCGGCCGTTGCCATGCCCGTCATTGCCCTAGTGATCTTGTTACCAATGCAGTCTGCGGTTCAGCAAGCAATATCTGGCACAAAGACTGTAGCTGTCCTTGACCTAGACAAGACGACATACAGCCAAGGACTCATAAGATACCTAGAAAACAAAGGAGTCCAAGTAATTGAGGTTACCGGTGACTCTCAACAAAAAATACAAGAAATAGCAAATAGTCTCGTAAAACAGAAAATTAGTGTTCTACTAGTAATTAACAGAGGCTTTGGCGCACAAATAGCCGAGAAAAAACAGGCAAAAATACAGCTCGTCAGCATTATCGAAGAACTATCAATGTTTTCAGGCATCCAGGCGTCCTCCATCCAGCAACTTGTAGACGACTATGTTCTCGGTCTGCTAATAAACGGGACAGGCCTAACTGTAAGTATTGTAAGAAACCCCACCAACATTACCTCTGCCACTTATCTCTCCTCAAAACAATTGTTTCTCCCCTATGGTCCAGAATTCATGTTCGGTTTCACTTTTTCAGCCCTTATTGTTCCCTTTATCGTAATGGGCATAGCAATGACAGTAATGCAAATGTCTGCAACATCCATGGCTGTCGAAAACGAGGAAAGAACACTCGAGACACTTTTAACCCTACCTGTTTCAAGCACACAGATACTTGTATCAAAGCTTCTAGGAATGTTTATAGTCTCACTCGTCGGCACAGTTTTCGAAGTCATCGGCCTTGTTCTCTATTTCGGCATACTGTCCTACGCCCTCAGCCTTCCAACGCCCAATGCACAGGCCCTCGTAAGTATGCCGACAAATCTCTCAGACGTGGTGCCAGCAAGTGGTATACCTCTTCTAGCACTGAGCCTAATCTTATCACTATTCTTCTACGCCTCAATTGGAGTAATAGTCGGGGCCCTAAGCAGAGACGTGAGGATAGCAAATACACTCATGAGTCCCATAGGCATAATATTCATTGTACCGGCTTACCTCATCGTCTTTGCACCCTCTAGCTTCTATGGGCCAGCCGTAAGAGCCCTCCTCTACATACTCCCCATAACTCAGCCAACCATAATGGCCAGAGACATGATAGCCTCACAACTGCCACCAGAAACACCAGTCTACCTCTTAGCATCTTTGCTCTTCTCTCTTATATTAATCTATATAGCTGGAAAATTATTCTCAATAGAAACTCTGTCATCACTACAATCTAGAGTTGAAAGATTAACTTTAAGGATAAAAAGAAAGAGATAAAGAAATGAACAAAATTTTATGTAGAGAATTTAATTATAAATATTCATCATTATTTACAGAACATAATATTTATTTCATTTAGTAAGACTCCTTAAATGATTGAAAAACTTAATGAATAATCCTTATTAAGGGTTACAAGCACATGTAATTCGCTATGAGCCAACAAAAAAGTGTAATACAAAAGACGACCGCAATATTTCTCATAGTTTCCCTACTCATAGGCCTCATTATAGGATACTTTATTGGCTCTGCCACCGCTCCCGCTCCAGCTCCAGCTCCAACGCCTACAGGAGAAGTCGTGCCAAAGTCCCAGTACGACGAGCTACAAAAACAGGTAGAATCTCTGAGACAACAGCTACAGCAACTCTCCGCACAGCAGGGAGGAAAACCCGTCGAAATAGTCATAACTGCTTGGACCCAGGGGCCAGAAAGAGAGTCAATATATAGACACCTTAACCTTGTCGAAGCGGCAAACAAGCTGAACCAGATATTCCAAGCCACAGGCGTACCTGCCACTGTAAAACTTGAGGGAGACTTCTCGACAGCCTCGTGGACTGACTACAGGAAGAAAGTCTTCCTTGCACTAGAAGGAGGAACAGGGCCATGCATCTTCCAGATGGAACACGTATGGTCAGCAGCGCTCGCAGAGAACGGATGGATAATTCCGCTGGATAACTATGTCAAGAAGTACTGGAACTGGACCTATTACGACATAATACCTGGACTGTGGAACTCCGTGACATATAAAGGTCACATATGGGGAATACCTCAAGACACAGAGGCAAGGCCTATCTTCTTCAACAAGCTGTTACTCAAGAAGCTAGGCTGGACTGATGACCAGATCAATGCTTTGCCAGAGAAAATAAAGAATGGAGAATTTACCCTACAGGACATGCTAATGGTCGCTAAAGAAGCAGTAGATAAAGGAGTTGTCCAGCCCGGATACGGCATATGGCACAGGCCTACTGCGGGCCCAGACTGGCCGATTGTATACTTGGCGTTTGGCGGCACACTATACGATGATTCATCAGGCAAGCTTGTGGCAGACATGAATGTATGGAAGAAGGTATTTGACTGGTATTATCTAGCCTCAATGCAAAAGTACAAAGTAATCTCGGACAAGATAACCTCACTAGACTTCAATAGGGATGTCCACCCAACTGTGGTTTCAGGCAAGGTTCTCTTCTGGATGGGTGGAATATGGCACAAGGCACAATGGGTTGGGTCATTCAACTTGTCTGAGGATATGTTCTGGAAGATGTTCGGCTTTGCGCTTTACCCAGCAGGAGAGAAGGGACTAAAACCAGTGACACTCTCCCAGCCGCAGGCATATTTCATATCAAAGACATGCAAGTATCCGGAAGTTGCATTCCTAATATTGACGCTTGCAACTGACCCATACCTCAACTCCTTGCATGCTGTTAAGAGTGCACACTTGGCCATCCTATATAGTCAGCTTTCAAGCCCAGTATACGCACAGGACAAATTCTTGGCTATGACAGGCTACATGGTTGAGTACGCGAAATATCAGCCAATGCATCCAAGATGGGGCGACTACAACACAATAATCTTCAATACAATTAAGGGAATAGAAACCGGGCAATTCAACTCCGACCAAGCATTGCAAGTCTTTGAGCAGAACTTGAAATCAACCCTAGGAGATGAAATCATCATTAAAAAGTAACAAACAAAAAATTATTTTTCTTTTTTTTAGGTGAAACCAGAATGGTTCAAAGAAACATTGCGAAATATACCACAATGGCTATAATGCTATTGCCAGCCGCCATAATAATTATTGTTTTTCTCGCTACACCATCAATACTTACAATCCTAATCTCCCTTACAAACTTGGACTATAGATTCAGATGGGAATGGGTAGGTCTTTCGAACTATTACAAATTTCTGTCCGATCCTAATACTCCTATCTTTATCAGGAATACCATAATCTTCGTTGCTGGGACATTGACATTTAACGTTGGCGTAGGACTACTTTTGGCACTTCTCTCGACACACATACATGACACAATTGGAACCTTTTTGAGGGCTGTCTGGTACATGCCTAGGGTGCTTCCAAGCGTCATCTGGGCATTTGTAATGATGTGGATGTTCTCGCCTATGGATACAGGCTTTCTCAACTCTATACTGAAATCTATGGGCGGTAAGCCTGTACTCTGGACTTTCCAGTACTACTGGCCCTTTCTCTTTATTGTAAATGGTTTTATTGGTTGTAGCCTGGGAATGGTGATATTCAGTAGTGCTATAAAATCCATCCCACAAGAATTAATTATGGCGGCGAAGGTCGATGGTGCCTCTGGTCTAACAATCGTTAGGAGGATCATATTGCCCCTTATCAAGTGGCATATAGCATTTGTAGTTGCTTACCAGACCCTCTCCCTGCTCGCATCATTTGAATACATTCTTTTGACGCTCGACGGTGGGCCAGGCTACTACTCTACAGAAGTATTGATCCTACAGGCATACCACTTGGCTTTTGGACAATATTTGGCGGCAATGAGGTATGGATATGCTGCTGTTTTTGTCACGATACTTCTTGTTATTGGGCTAGTGCTTTCGATTGTTTATTGGAAAGTTTTCAGGCTAAGGGAGCTAATGATTGAGCCCAAGCTCGAGTAGGTGATGCAGATGGTGAAAGCTAAAAGTTTAATATTAAATATGGTTGGCCTGCTAGTAGCTTTGATACCGCTCGTACCCATAGGACTGTTGGTTGCCCTCGCTTTTAGCGAGAGCCAGGTACAGCCTCAGGGCTTCACAACCAAAAATTTTGACTTTTTAGAAACGGGGACGCTTTTTGCTAATGACCCTGTATACAGTAAACTTTATCCCAATGTATACTCTGTGGCATTGAACACTTTCCTACTAGCAGTTGGCAACATGTTAATAGTTGTGCTTATCTCTTCAATGGCCGGATACATAATATCAAGGTACAGCTTCAAGGGTAGAAGTGCACTGCTAGGCTCTTTCCTAGTTATTCACGGGGTCCCAGCTTCTATCCTCCTCATAGCCCTCTACTACATGCTGAAGAGCCTCGGACTCTTGAATACCCTTCTAGGCGTGATTCTCGTAAAAGTTGCAGTGGATACTCCGCTGGGCGTATGGGTTCTGAAAGGCTTCTATGACAGTATTCCCTGGGACATCGAGATATCTAGCCTTGTCGACGGCGCAAGCCGCCTCGGAGCATTCAGGAGAATAATGCTTCCACTAGTTGCCCCCGGAATATTCGCCGTAGGGCTGTTTTCGTTCCTAAGCGGATGGGGAGAATACATCTTTGTCTACACGTTTATCCAGTCTTCAAAGAACTGGACATTCTCGATGCTTATCCGGAGCCTTGTAGGCGAGATGGGCGGGATAAACTTAGCGTTGATTGCGGCGCTCAGCATGATTTATTTAGTACCAGTCATAATCCTGTTCGTAGTTGGTGAAAAATATCTGGTTCGTGTCACAATTGGCGGTGTAAAGGGGTGAGTTGAATGGTAAAAGTTACCCTTGAAAATGTTTCTAAAAGCTTTAAAGGTGGCGTAAACGCCGTCAAAAACCTCAACCTTGTAATTAACGACAAAGAGTTTATGGTTCTTCTAGGTCCATCAGGCTGCGGCAAAACAACAACCTTACTGCTGATTGCAGGTGTATACAAGCCGTCATCAGGATACATCTATTTCGACGACAAGATAGTCAACGACTTAGAGCCAAAAGACAGAAACATAGGCATGGTTTTCCAGAGCTACGCCCTTTACCCACACATGACGATATATGATAATATTGCTTTCCCGCTTAGACTAAAGAAGCTCCCCAAAGACGAGATAGATAGAAAAGTCAAGCAAGTTGCATCTATGCTCAGGATCGACAACCTTCTGAATCGTTACCCACGCCAGCTCAGCGGAGGACAGCAACAAAGAGTAGCCCTAGCCAGAGCAATAGTCAAAGAGCCAAGCCTATTCCTAATGGACGAGCCCCTCAGCAACCTAGACGCCAAGATACGTGTAGAGGTAAGGGCAGAGCTAAAAAGGCTACAAAAGGAACTGGGCATCACAACTATATATGTTACCCACGACCAGGCAGAGGCACTAAGCTTGGCAGATAGAATAGCAGTAATGAATGAAGGCACACTCCAACAAGTAGGATCCCCAGACGAACTATACAGCAGGCCCGCTAACACCTTTATAGCTAGTTTTATAGGTGCACCGGCGGCAAACATCATAGACGCAAACATAGTCGAAGAAAAAAATGTGATGTATTTTGAGATGCTTGGATCAAGATTCCCAATGCCCAGAGACTACGCAGAAGTACTGAAAAATGAAACAAAAGTATACTTTATGGTTAGACCAGAAGATGTAAGGATAGTTGAAGGCAAAGGTTTCTCGATATTCTCTATCGAGTGGCTTGGACGTGAAGCCTTCGCACATGTTAAGGCTCCAGATGGAACACTTCTCAGAGTGATACTTCCACCCGAGTCTAAGCTAACGATAGGGCAAGAAGTTGGAGTAAACTTTAACTACGCCAAGACACACGTGTACAAAAGCACGGGAGAATTAATTATTTAACAATGGAATAAGTAAAATAATTATTTTTTATTCTTGTTATCGACATGGCTTAGATAAATGTATCCTCTATTCTCGTAGGTTTTTCATTTAGTTGCATGTATTTTTTGCTAGAGACAAATCTCCAGAAGCGCCACATGTATGTCTCTTCTTTTCCAGGAGGGCACACGAGTTCAGATAGGGGGAGGCTAGCCTTTACGCCTCCGATTGTTGCTAGCAATGCAGCCTTTCTAGGTTCAGAGTATTGTCCAACTATGATTGCGCGATTATTATCAATTATAACGAAATGGGTTCCGGGAATTCTCGAGGCTAGACGCGAAGCTACATGCGATCTCCACCCCTCCAAGTAAAAAACTTCTATTGGTCTCTCAGGATCAGGAAAGTAGGGGTACCCGTAGTTGCCAGTCCACAGCGGCGAAATGTGTCTTTGGATATGTAGCGTCAAGGCCTGTGGAGAAATGGGCTTAAGCGAGGGGTCTTCTTTACGCGCGTCTTCATAGGCAGTCTTAAACCTTTTAAATGGAGAATTCATTTTATGTGTCAGAATCGCCCAGTCAACTCTGTCTGGGACACGTAAAAAGGGCTCCTCCTCTGGAAGCTCCATCAAATCTATAATGCCGGGGTAGTCCTGTGGTTTGAAACCATATCCTGCCCTGACAAGTAGCTTGTCTGGGACCCAAAAAGAAAACTCTAAACCCTTAACAATGTAGAGAGGTTTTAGCGTGTTCAGGAATTCCTCGAGAAAATTACTGCCTGCAAGCCCGACGACAAGGTATAGTTTGCTCAAGCCTTCTAATGGAAAAATTTTAAGGACAAAGGGTGGAGGCTCGGCCGGGGTTTTCTCTGTGAAAACACCTATTACTTTTAAGCCTATCTTGTGGAAACTTATACTCCACCTGAGCCTCCACTTGGCAGTGTCTCCATGGAGGAGTTTCTTCACTTTGTCTCTTCTTATACCAGTTAAGCGGCTAAGCGACTCGAGGCTTCTAGCGAATC
>Ga0272449_1004987_pt1 | contig 10548 bp, 6 predicted proteins | sample YNPCB0241_FD_198679 | JGI IMG/M metagenome (GOLD analysis project Ga0272449, IMG submission 198679) | Hot spring sediment microbial communities from Yellowstone National Park, WY, United States - YNP-CB-024-1 | ecosystem: Environmental > Aquatic > Thermal springs > Hot (42-90C) > Sediment...
CGTTACCCGGCCTCCTCAACCCGATTTGGACGGAGGGATTTCCACTTCTCGGGGGCTACACCCTGCCTGTGCCTAGTCCCGAGCGGTTTGGCGGCAGTGGCCCGGAATCGGCGTTGAAACGTGGCCGGCTAACGCAGTAGGGTTAGCAAACTCGGGGCACCAGGGGAGCACATCGAAAATGGAATTGTGTCCTTCTCTTCGCACAAGGTAGCACGCAGCTAAGGAAATCGGCAAACCGCAGATGTTTCCCCACCGGGTCCCAGACGGACTTACGGAGATTTAGTACCGCGATGGAACGAAAAATTTCGGCCTGGATTGTCATTCCTGCCCGGCTAAATTCCACTCGACTTCCTGGCAAGATGCTGCTTCGGGAAACCGGCCAATATCTGGTTATTCACACCTGGGAGGCGGCTATTAAATCCCGTCGGGCCGAGAGGGTAATCATTGCCACCGATAGCCGGGAGATTCAGAAAGTAGCTCAACAAGCTGGGGCTGAGGTGGTGTTCACAAGTTCTGCTCCGCGATGCGGGACGGAGCGGGTGGCTGAGGCAGTTCGAATTCTGACGAGATGTCCCCCCCGTCATCCCCCTGAGGTGGTGGTTAATTTGCAAGGTGACGAGCCAGAAATTGCTCCGGAAAGTTTAGATCAGCTAATTGATGCCATTAGTTCTAATAGCGAAGTGGGAATGGCTACTTTAGCCACGCCTATTAGGGAGCGATCGCTCCTCTTAGACCCGGCATGTGTAAAAGTATTGTTCAACACCCACGGACAGGCCGTGTATTTTAGCCGCACACCGATTCCTTATCCCAAAAGCTGGGACGAAAGCTTGCTCGCTCGTGATCCCCCCCTCTATTGGCAACATATCGGGGTATATGCTTTCCGCTGGGAGGTGCTGGAACAACTTGTTGCCCTTCCGCCCGCAGCTTGGGAGGAGGTGGAGTCGCTGGAGCAACTACGGGCTTTGTGGAATGGATTCTCCATCGCGGTGGTGACTATCCCCAGTCATTTTGGCGGGATTGACACACCGGAAGATTACTGTCGATTTGTGGCCCGGTGGAAAGCAAAATGTCGGTACCCGGTCAAGGTACCCTCCTAGCAACCGGGTAACCCCCGTCCACGGATGGAGCGGCCGTTTTACCCGGAGTATCTCCGGGGGATAACTCGGTATTCCTTTGGAATCCCCACGCGATGTTAACTTGTAATTTAGCCGAACCGGTGGATGATTCCCCAGTAAAATAATAATCACACAAATGATCGGCTCAAGAAGGATTTTGTGACGAGCTTTTCACCGTAACCCCCGGAAATTTTCCCGCCCGGCCGAGAGAGTACCCCCCAATGAACGGGGCTTTTTGGGCTCATCCCTCAATCCCTGTGCCGCCCGACCCGTAGGGCAGGCTTTTCCTTTATAATCGCTGAAGTGAGGCGACCCACCGGCTTTGGGGAATTTCCGCGAAATTGGGGAGGTTTCGGGTTCGAGTTCTTGCGGCCTGTCCAGCATTGGAGTTCGTGAAGCTGCCCGGCCCGCTCTCTCGTAGCTATAGGAGTTGCGAACAGTTTTCCCCGAGTAATCCCCATTGGTGCAAAGCGGGTTGGCCAATGCAGGTATACCACATGCATTTTTTGTTCCCAGCTATTTGGCGGAAAAGTAAGGACCTATGCGTCGGACGAAACACATTTTCGTTACTGGTGGCGTGGTTAGTTCCCTGGGCAAAGGCCTGACAAGTGCCTCGATTGGGCTGTTGCTGGAACGCCGGGGGTTGTCGGTCCGAATGCAGAAGTTCGACCCCTATATTAACGTGGACCCCGGCACCATGAGCCCGTACCAGCACGGCGAGGTTTACGTGCTGGATGACGGAAGCGAAACCGACCTGGATCTAGGACACTATGAGCGATTTACCAACAGCCCCTTGACCCGGGACTCGAATTGGACCACCGGCCAAATCTATCAAGAAGTCATCCGAAAAGAGCGACAAGGGGTTTTCTTGGGGCAGACGGTGCAAGTAATTCCCCACGTGACCAACGAGATTAAGGCGGCAATTGCCAAGTTGGCTGGGGATGACGTGGACGTGGTGATCACCGAGATCGGTGGCACAGTCGGCGACATCGAAAGCCAACCGTTTTTGGAAGCAATCCGCCAATTCGCATTAGATATAGGCAAAGAAAACTGCCTTTACATCCATTTGACGTTGGTACCTTACCTCCGGGCTGCGGACGAATTAAAGACAAAACCAACCCAACATTCCGTTGGGCAACTCCGGCAGATCGGTATTCAACCCGATATTCTCATTTGCCGGACGGAGAAACCCCTGGGAGCCGAAGAGCGAGCAAAAATCGCCCTTTTCTGCAATGTTCCGGTAGAGGCTGTCATCGAAGAGCGAGACAAGGAATTTTCGATTTACGAAGTCCCGCTCCGATTGATGGAACGGGGACTGGACGAACTAATCGTGCGGCGGCTAGGCCTCCGAACCTCTAAACCTCAAATGGATGATTGGATCGAGCTGCTTAATCGAATTCGAAATCCGAAGTATGAAGTGTCGATTGCAGTTGTGGGAAAGTATGCAGAGCATAGGGATGCGTACAAATCGATTTACGAAGCGTTGGACCATGCTGGCATTGCTCACCAAGCTCAGGTACAGATTCAACGGATTCATACTCAACTTGTGGAACGTGAAGGGGCCGAGCGGGTGCTTTCCGGGGTGGACGGCATCCTCGTGCCTGGCGGATTTGGAGAACGCGGAATCGAGGGTAAGATCCAGGCGATTCGGTTTGCAAGGGAAAAAAGAATTCCCTTCTTCGGGATTTGCTTGGGAATGCAATGTGCAGTGATTGAGTTTGCCCGCCATGTGTTGGGCTGGCACGGGGCCAATTCCACGGAATTTGATAAGGAAACACCCTATCCCGTCATTTGCTTGATGGACGAACAACGCAACGTTACCCACAAAGGCGGGACCATGCGACTAGGAGCGAAGCCCGCGGTGATTGTCCCGGGAACCCGGGCTGCCACTTGTTACCAGGCAGAGCTGGTTTGGGAACGCCACCGGCACCGGTATGAAGTAAACCCGCATTACGTGGAGGATTTGGCTAAGGCGGGCATGATTGTGGCGGCAAAGAGCCCGGATGGAAAGTTGGTGGAAATGATCGAAATTCCTAGTCATCCCTGGTTTGTAGGGGTACAATTCCATCCAGAATTCAAAAGTAAGCCCACGGCTCCGCATCCACTTTTTGTAGGATTTGTTCAGGCGGCTCTAGCTCGGCGACACGGGCTGCATGCTAGGTCAGACACCTCGCCTACCCAGGTTCCTGTGGCTGAGGTGTAAACTTGATTAGATGGAGCTTTGCCCATTGGTCCGGATGAAAGGCTCAAGAAAGAAGTCAGAGGTGTTGCGGAAAAAAGTCTGTACGTGAGTTTCAGGTAGATTGTTTCAGTTCAGGGAGCAATCCACAATGAACCAGTCAGAGTCTCCAGCAGAGCGGCGAATTATTATCGACGAAGATTGGAAAGCCAAAGTGGAAGCGGAGCGGGAGGCCCTTCGCCGACAGCAGACGGAGAAGGCTCAGCCCCGGGGGCAAAAACAGCCAGGTGAAGGCCGATTTCCTGAGGCGTCTTTAGAGTATTTGATGAATATGCTGGGTACCCAAGCTCTCCTTTCGCTAGGGGTAATTCCCAACCCGCTCACTGGTCGTCACGAGGTCAACCTCGCTCAGGCCAAGCTGTTCATCGATCTCCTGGGCGTGTTGGAGGAAAAGACCAAAGGGAACCGTACTCCGGAAGAAACGGAGATGCTTCAGGGGATGCTGGATGAACTCCGGCTTGCATTTGTGAACATTCACGAGGCAATTGTCTCCCAGCTAGGCCCGGATTTTGGGAGAACTCCGCCCGAAAGTGGGCCTCCGGAAGTAAAGATAAGCTAAGGCCGAAGAGTCAGAAAGGCGGGGTAAGCCGGAGGTGGGTACGTACGTATTTGGGGGCCTTTCCTTGCCGGCTATGCGTTCTCGGCTTCCCATTCCCGTCCGACCTAGGTTGCAAAATGCACGGTTTCAGGTAGAAGGTTGGCCTGCGGTGGGTTTCGGCTTGGGAGGGAACCTCCGGGACTTGGGAAGGAGCAAACCTTCCTTTGAGAAAAGATGGCCCTATTCTAAAGACTCTCCTGTAAAGCTGGCGTTTGATGTGGGGAGGCTGCCCCCGAAGAGTATGATGAAGGCATTTGATTGAAATGTAAGAGAGCTTCGTGGGAGAAGCTCTATAGGGTGGAAAAGCACGGGGAGGGAGAACCGATGTATGCCCAGGCCTAGACCCGCCGCAGAGGATATCCGCTTTTTGGGGCAGGGTAGATGCTGCACTGAATGTTTCCTGACCGCTGCGGCGTTAAGTTTTTGACGGGAAGTTTCGGCTGCTCCGATGTCCTCAGGGCAAGTCGAGGAGGAAGTTGGGGGTAGCTCATGCTCGGACACGGAGAATAGATCGACCAAAATTGCTTCGAGCTCGGTACCGTGCTGGTAGGGGAAAAGAGTGGAGTGATTTTTGGAACGGTAAGAAAGGGAGGGGTGAAGGAGGATCTTTCTAGTAAGCCCAGTGGGAAGGACCCCGAGCAAGGAGCGAGGATCGATGTGGAGTGGTGGGGGTTTAGCGGATAGGCTCCGCAGCCGGTTGGCGGTGCTTTATGGTCCGATGGGAGCGGCAGTCGCGGAGCGGGTCATTCAATTGGTAGAGCGTTATGCCCGACGAATTCGGCCGCGACGAAAGACCGCTTGGGATGAGCGGGATATCATTTTGATCACCTATGGTGATCAGGTCCACGATGGAAAACGCCCTACGTTAGAAGTATTGGAAGAGTTTTTGTGCAAGCATGGTTTGGTAGGGCTGATCCAGATTCTGCATATTCTGCCTTTTTTCCCTTATTCGTCGGACGACGGTTTTTCCGTCATCGATTACAGGCAAGTTCGTCCGGAGTTAGGCACATGGGAGCATATCCGGAGGTTGGGTGAACGATTCGATCTGATGATCGACCTCGTGCTCAACCACGTGTCCCGAAAAAGTGAGTATTTCCAACGCTATTTGGCCCGGGAAGAGCCGTTTGTTCGCTTTTTCATCGAAGCTCATCCTGACCCTGCTTTGGTACATGTGGTTCGTCCGCGGGCAAGCCCGCTGTTAACCCCTGTGGACACAAAAGCCGGTCGACGTTATGTGTGGACAACTTTTAGCGAGGATCAGATCGATTGGAACTACGCGGAACCGCAAGTTCTGCTGGAAATGCTGGATATCCTCTTGTTCTATGTGGAGCAGGGGGCCCGAGTCATCCGGTTAGATGCCATTGCTTATCTGTGGAAGCAGATTGGAACCCCCTGCATTCACCTTCCGGAAACTCATGAAGTGGTAAAGCTTTTCAGAGATATTTTGGATACGGTGGCTCCGGGAACATTACTTTTGACGGAGACGAATGTTCCTCACGTAGAAAATGTAAGCTACTTCGGCCAAGGGGATGAAGCCCACCTCGTCTACCAGTTTTCGCTTCCCCCTCTCTTACTGGAGGCTTTTCTCAGTGGGCGGGGAGATTGCCTTTCATCCTACCTCCAAACGGCAGGAACCACTCCCGTAGGGACAACGGTAGTGAATTTTACAGCAAGCCATGATGGAATTGGTGTTCGGGGTTTAGAGAATCTGGTGCCAGAGGAACGAATCCAGTCCCTTTTGGATGCCGTCGTTGCTCGCGGCGGTTTGATTAGTCGGAGAATGGCTTCCGATGGGAGCCAGGTCCCGTACGAACTGAATATCACGTATTATTCGGCACTTGCTGATCCGGAACAGCCGGACTCACCAGAGCACGTGCGGCGTTTTTTGGCTTCTCAGGCCTTTGTGTTAGCCCTGCGAGGGATCCCGGCTGTTTATTTTCATAGCCTTGTGGCAACTCCGAATGATCTCGATGGAGTGAAGCGGACCGGACACAATCGATCGATTAATCGCCGAAAGTTCCAATTGGGGGAATTGACGAAACTCCTTGAGGACGACGGTGTTCCAGCCTCTGTTTTTCGTGCCTACCGGAGATTAATTGAGATTCGTATTTCCCAGCCTGCGTTTCACCCGGAAGCTCCTCAACAGGTGTTGGCCACCGGGAGTACCTCTCTTGTCGCCATCGAACGGCAAAGTTTCGACCGGGCTCAGAAAGTTTTGGTGATTCTGAACGTTGGCCGGGAATCGGTGAAGGTGCCCGAGCATGTGCTTCGAGGACGAAGGGTAGTCCGCGATTTACTTGCTCCTTGGCCTGAGCTTGCTATTCTTCGGGAATCGAATAGCTCATCGGGTGATGAAACGCAGCTACCCTCATCAGACCAACCAAACAGGGCCGTGATCCCGGCAGGTGGAATCCTGTGGTGGGAAATTGAGGGATGATTTTGTCACCCGCGAGTCTGCCTTCAAAGGCCTTCTTCCTATTCACTCTGGTTTTTGCAGCTTTTGCCTGCGAGCTTTTTGTGCCTCCCAGAGATTCTGAGGATAGATATTTTCCGGGGGAATTGGCTCGAACCACCGGCCGGTGGGACTTTCCGGAGACGGAAGCAGGCCCACCTCTTGTGCGGCAATGGTGCCTTTTATGCCTACAAGATTGATAGCGTCAATTCCGAAATGTCGGGGCCAAGGCACAGCACGTTCACTCCGGATGCACCAGAAAGTGGCTCCTGCGGCTGTGTGATTCCCCCGCATTCCACCCCCGCTGGAAGCAAAGACTCGACTGCCACGGCCCACATCAATGTCCGTAAACAAATTCTCATATGGGGCCCAACGATGATGGTCAAAATTGATATCCACACCTTTCCCCTCTGCAAAGACACACCCAATCGCGGACTGAACCGTCAGGTCATGAATGAAACGACACTCAAAGGTAAAACCTCGGCACAAACAATCGTTCCCAAAGAAGGTGACTCCGTGGTGGCCGCAGTAGCCTTCCCGTGATAACCTCTCGGGATCGGCCTGGAAACGGATTTGCTCAATGGTGCAGAAGTATCCACCCACAAACGGACCGTTGTCTGCATTGCGAATGACAATATCTCGCAGCCAGCAGTGAGCTGCATTTGAGCCAATCTCCAGGGGGTTCCAACCGACTTCGCGGAAATGCCCTTGGTACTGTTCTACGGGGAAATCGAAACAAATTCCTTCGATTCCCACATCGGTCACCCCAGGAGAAAATCTCTGGACAGTTGGTTTCCAACGGAGCTGCACATCGAACCGTAGTGGCCGATCCAAGACCACTTCTTCCCCTTTCACCTGTAGGACGCGGAAGACCTGAGCAACTTGCCAGGCGTTGAGTCCAGAAATGTCCCCCGGTTGTCCGCGATAAAGGTAGCCCAAAAGCGACTTTTCACGATCATCACGCAGACGAAGGATAATTTCATCTCCAGGTCGAAAGGGGTTGGAAGCCAGTCTCAACCGATCGTCTCCCCGTTTTTGCTCCCGGGTTACCGCTAGCTCTGCTCCCCTGCCGGGCCAGCCCCTAGCTCCGATAGAAATTAGCCCCCCGGCCCAAGACCAACCCGTCGTCGGTTGGTTGCCGTCGGTTTTAGCCGGCCAAGGTTTCAGTCTTTCACCGGGCATTTGGAACACAAGCACGGTCCGATCGGAACCGGCTCCACGAACGACGGTATGGGAGCCCCTGAGCGAAAATAGACCGCTGAGCAAATACCGACCCGGGGGAATCTCAATTATTTTGCCTCCGCCTTTCTCGAAGGCCTCTCGAAAGGCTGCACTGTCGTCTGCCTTGCCATCGCCTTTGGCACCGAAGTCCCGCACGGAAACTCGCTCTCGTGGAATGCGGTAAGGCTCTTCTCCCCGGCGATAACCGGCTTGAGAAAAATCGGGAAGACGACTCTGGGGGGACCATAATTCTCCCTCTCGGCCCCACAGACGTGAAAACTGGGGTTGCCCGGAAGGCTCCTGGCCGTAGCCTACCGTGGGGAACACCCCCACCGCAAAAACCGCAAATGTGGTTATGCCTATCCCCAGCTTTCGAAACCGCTCGAGGAAGTAGTACTTTTTCATCACAAGGTTCTCCTGACAATTCCTAGTCACCATAAAGTACATACCGCGATACAAACAAGGAGATTTGCTACAGCTAGCCGTTGGGCAACCAATTTATCCGATGGCTGGAGTCGGTGGTTGCTACCAAATGGTTGATCCGGCAAGGCGTTGGACCCGTATCACTTCCAGATAATCTGCTTCGGAAGGAAGGTGATGGCAGGGGAGGGAGATTGAAACCGGCCGTTCCAGTGCATGGAGGGATAAAAGGAAGTTCGTTCCGAGCTGTTTCAATACGTCGGCTCCAATGCCATAACTGCCAAAGCTACGGAGTTTCCACCTCTCCGCTCATCCCCATGAGCTTTTTGAATGGTGCGATAGCACACCGGCGTATAAGACAATACTCGAGTAGCCACCGGTGGTTTTACCAAATGGGTTTTTTTTCCTGAGTTCGGTTGTTGCGAAGGAAAGACTCTAAGGAATGAAACAGAGGACCGGCCGACACCGCCGGAAGCAATTTCAGCCCTCCAGCCGCAAAGCCCTGTATTAACCCCAGCCAATTACTCCAGGTCGATTACCGACAAAGTTGCCGGCGGGTCAAACGTGGAATTGATACAACCAGCAAGCGGCCAGTCCATGTTGGAAACAATCAGTTCGTTACCCCTCACTAAAACCTCCACGGGCATATCTAAACTGCCATCCATTCCGTCGGTGTCCCCATTTTGAGCTAAGGTGACCACCCGACCATCCAGATGCACCACATGAACGGCGTTAGCCCGAGGGTCGGCCACATAAATGACCTGCCGCTTTGAATCAAAAAACAAACCGTCCGCACTTTTCATGGATTCCGATCTGGCAAATATCTCGTTCGCTACAACGTTTCCATCTTGGTCAAAACGGATGCGGTGTACGGTTCCGTCGTAAACATTCCCCACGTACAGATTTCCCTGATGGTCCAAGCATAAACCGTCAGCCCCGAGAGGAGCCGTCTTATCAAAGGTCTCAAGCACAGCAATTAAGTGGGGGTCATGCAAAAGCTCCTCGGCCAAAACGATCACTGCATCCTCCAAGTCTTTTAAGCGAAAGCGGAACACACCGCTCAGGGCTGGATAACGTTCGGCATCAATTTGGGTATCCGTCACATACAAATACTCTTGGTCACAAAGGACGGCGTTAGCGATGTTAAACCCTTCGATAGCCGGTCCTATTTCCACAGGCAGTCCGTTGGCCATTTTGATCCGGCATACCCGAGATTTCCTTTTCTCATCCCGCTGGTTATCGGCCAGGAAAAGATCTCCGTTCGGAGCGACACAAATTCCCATTGGACCAAACGGTTTACCTGTGGTGGGGTTATCGGGAAGTTCCAAAAATAATTCTGCCTGGTTATCCGGGGTGATTTTCATGATTACCGGTCGTTGCGAGGTATCATTAAAGTTGGGTACCGAGAGAAGGACATTCCCATCGGGCAGTAAACACATGGCATCGGGAGTGTTACACAAAGCTTCTGGTAGTGTGACAAGAAGACGCGGTTTTTTCAGCGAGGCCGGCAGAGACTCAATCTCCCCAGTTTTTATCCCTTCTCCGACATGCTCGGCAGGAGGCTTAGGTTGGGGAGCTGATTCCGGGGGAGAAGGAGTCTTGATGGCTGCCGGTCCTTCCAGGCTCGTTGGCCCAGGGGAAGTTTTCCCACACCCCATCAGAAGAGCCAGGAAAAACGTTAAGGGGGCCATGACGAGGAAATCACTCCCGGCCCGCCGGTATCCGGAATCGCTTCGGTAAAAGGAATCGTTCATATTTCATTCCCTCAATGTTTTGCCAACAGCCGTCTGGAAGATTCTCCCAGCACCTCTTTACACATATTGAGAACGCTCGGTTATGCCGGTAGCGACGTCCTGACTGTTTGGGGATGTGTTAATTCCGAGGCAACATACTGCACCGGCTACCGCTTTTCATCACCGAAACTCGTAGTTCCCAAAGGTTCGAACCAGGGCTTTGCCCACGACCTCATCGGGTCGACACTGGGCAGAGCATCCTTTGGTAGCGGGAGGATCGGTTTGTGTCCAGGCCGAAAAATTTGGAGCCTCTGAATATCTCCCAGCAACTGTGTAAATCCTTCCCGGAGACCGGAAAATGTGGCCAACTCAACCGGGTATTGGAATGTCGCTTTTACGGGCTGGAATTATTCGCCGTTTCCGGTTGTTGTTTCACAAAGCCTTGAGCGTTACCCCTCTGGATGTGACAACTAGCAGCCTTTTCAGACTCCAGGGGTTTAGTTCCGAGCGGCTGCTAAAGTACTACTTACCAGGCAGGGGTGATTCGAAGTAGGACTTCTTTCCCCTCGTTCTTTGTTCGAGCAAGTGTCCCCAGACATTGCTTGCGCCTGAACTCTTCCACCTTTAGCTCTCCGCTGGTTCACGCTGGACTTTCATTATCCGAGAAGTAGGTTGTGGATGCAAAATCCCGAGGAACGTTTTCTGCCACTTTCCCGGGGCAGAAAATTCCGATCCAGCCTCTGTTTGGAGCCGCGAGCTTGGCTGAGAAG
>Ga0272449_1004988_pt1 | contig 10547 bp, 9 predicted proteins | sample YNPCB0241_FD_198679 | JGI IMG/M metagenome (GOLD analysis project Ga0272449, IMG submission 198679) | Hot spring sediment microbial communities from Yellowstone National Park, WY, United States - YNP-CB-024-1 | ecosystem: Environmental > Aquatic > Thermal springs > Hot (42-90C) > Sediment...
TATAGATGATTAAAGAAGAGATAAAAAAAGCTTTATCAAATGCCAATTTAAGCGGTGCATTAACAAGATTTTCAGAAGCCTATGCTGTAAGCAGGCGTAAAGCCTATGAGGGGCTTGATTTTGAGGGAATAAGAGAAAAAATTGCAAATATTAAATCCTATGTAGCAGATCACCTTCAAGAACTAATTCAAACTTTTATAAAATCTGCTACAGAAAATGGTGCAAAGGTTTTTTATACTAAAAGTCCAGAGGAAGTAAGAAATTATATAATTGAACTTGCAAAGAAAAACAATGTAAAAAGTATCGTCAAATCAAAATCAATGGCAACAGAGGAGATTCACTTAAATAAGTATCTAAAGGAACAGGGTATCGAGGTAAACGAAACAGACCTTGGTGAATGGATTATTCAACTTGCAGGGCAAAGACCTTCCCACATGGTGCTACCAGCAATTCATCTTACAAGGTATGATGTTTCAGATGTCTTCACAAAAAAAGTTGAACCTGTCCAGCCAGATATTGCTCAGATGGTTAAATTTGCCCGTAAGCACTTAAGAAGAAAATTCCTTTCTGCTGATATGGGTATAACAGGTGCCAATATAGCCATTGCAGAAACAGGAACACTGGTGCTCTTTACCAATGAGGGTAATGCACGTTTAACAATGTTACTTCCTAAAATTCATGTGGCTGTTGTTGGCGTTGAAAAACTTGTTGCAAAACTTGAAGATATATTTTCAATTATAAGGGCACTTCCAAGAAGTGCAACAGCACAACTTATAACAAGTTACATATCTTTCGTTAATAAACCTGAAATTCACATAGATGGTTCTCAAAAAGAGTTTCATATAATTCTTTTTGACAATAATCGCACTAATATAGCACGAGACCCTGTATTTAAACAGAGCCTTCAATGCATTCGTTGCGCCTCATGTCTTAATGTATGTCCTGTATTCAGGATTATTGGTGGCCATGTTTTTGGTAAAGTTTATACCGGTGGAATTGGAACCATACTTACTGCTTGGACCGAGGGACTTAAGGCATCTAAGGACATACAGGGACTCTGTATTCAATGCGGAAACTGTGTAAAAGTCTGCCCTGGTAAAATAAACATTCCTGAACTTATTCTTGAAATAAGAAAAAGACTTTCGAAAGAAGAAGGATTAGACTTTAAAACAAAGGCAATATATTCTGTAGTAAACAATAGAAAATTATTCCATTCAATTTTAAGAACTGCCTCAAAGCTTCAAAAACCCTTTGAAAAAGGCGGATTTATAAGGCATCTGCCATTCTTTCTCTCGGAATTAACAACTGAACGAAGTCTTCCTGCTATTGCTGATGTTCCATTCAGGGATAGATTTAAAAAAATTGAACAACCAAAGTCTCAAAAGAAAGCTATATTTTTTGCAGGATGTCTTATTGATTTTGCCTATCCTGAGATTGGAGAAGCTTTAGTTAAATTGCTTAATTCTGCTCAGATAGAAGTCCTTTTTCCTCAGGAACAAACATGTTGTGGAGCACCTGCAAGATACTCAGGAGTGATGGATGTAGCAGCCAATAATTCAAAACAAAACATAGAGGCACTGCTTAGCGTAGAAGCAGACTATGTGGTGTCTGCCTGTCCTACATGTACAGTTGCTCTTAAAAATCAGTTTATTAAGGACTTAAAAGAGCAAGATTATGATGAAAAAATAATAAAATCTGCAGAACATCTTTCAGAAAAAGTTATAGATGCTTCAGAATTAATTTATAGACTTGTAAAAGAGGGTAAAATTCAGTTTAAAAAACTATCAAAAATTGATTTTACCTATCATGACCCCTGTCATCTAATAAGAAGTCTTAATATATCTCAACAACCAAGGGAAAGTTTGATAAATGCAGGATTAAAACTTATTGAGATGTTTGAATCGGATACATGCTGTGGAATGGGTGGAAGCTATTCATTGAAATTCCCAGAAATATCAGGAACAATCTTAAGAAGAAAGCTTGAAAATATTCAGAAAACAGAAGCAAAACTTGTATGCACAGACTGTCCAGGCTGTGTAATGCAAATTCGTGGAGGAGTTGATAAAGAAGGGCTTCAAATTGAAGTAAAACATTCATTAGAAGTGTTAGCTGAAAGAATTAAATAGGGGGTAGAATAAATGATTAAAAATTTTAATGTTAAAAGAGTTTTACAGGGTAGACTTTATAAAGGAGAAGAGATTGTATCAAGCATTGTAAAATTTTTAAAAGAAAAATCAATAACTTCTGGATTAATAAGCGGAATAGGAGCTGTGACAAGAGTTAAAATCGGATATTATGAACAGAGGGAGAAAAAGTATATCTCTCATGAATTTAATGAACCAATGGAAATACTTTCTCTAAAGGGAAATGTTTCAATTAAAGATGGAGAGCCTTTTCCGCATATTCATATTGTTCTTTCAAAGGAAGATTTTTCATGTATTGGAGGGCATCTTTATGAAGCTGAGGTTTTTGCTTTTGAATTTGAAGTTATAGAACTTGATGGCATATCCTTTGAGAGAGACTTTGATGAAGATACAGGGTTATTTTTGTGGAAAAGTTAACCCAACATTTCTTCAAGAGTTACTTTAATACATTCTGACAGAGATTGAAGATTATAACCACCTTCGAGAACAAAAATTTTAGGGGCGTAAGAAGATCTAAGAATACTTCTTACTATACTCCTTACTCCTTCAGTGGTTACATTTATATAGCTCATTGGATCATCTTGATGCATATCATAACCAGCAGATACGAGTATAAGTTCAGGTTTAATTTCTCTTATTTTTTGTGGTAGTATATCTTGAAAAATAGTTAAATATTCCTTTGTTCCTGAACCAGACCTTAAAGGAATATTGTAAGTACATCCTTCTCCCGCACCTCTTCCCATCTCAAGTTCTCGTCCTGTTCCCGGATAAAAAGGAAATTGATGGGAACTGAAAAAAAACACTGAACAGTCATCTTCAAAAATATGTTGAGTGCCATTTCCGTGATGGACATCGAAGTCAATTATAAAAATCTTTTTAATTCCCTTTGTTTTTGCATAAGCTGCACCAACTGCAACATTATTAAAGATACAAAATCCCATTGCATGGTCCATTTCAGCATGATGACCTGGTGGTCTTATTGCACAAAAAGCACCATCAAAATTTTTGTTCAAAACACCATCAACAGCATCAAGCACAGCACCTACTGCATAACATGCAACTTCATAGGAATGTTCACTTAGATAAGTATCTGGATCTAAATAGCCAGGTGGAGAGTTCTTTATTTTTTTTATGTAGTGAGATTCATGAACCAAAGCTAATTCTTCTTCTGTTGCTTTTCTTGGTTTTATGTGGAGCAATTTATTCCATAGCTCTTCTTTTTTGAGACGGTTTACAATTGCAATAAGTCTATCCTTTGACTCAGGATGACCAGGAGGAGTTTCATGCTTAAGGAAAATATCATCATATATAAAAGCAATTTTCTTATCCATAAAAAATGATAGCTACTTATGATTATTAAAGTCAAGAAGATTAACAGGACTAAATCAAAAAAGGATGATATTATTTATTCCGGCTGACTTTTTAGGTTCAAAGCCAACAAAAATAAGAAAAATCCTGAAAGTACTGAAATAGGCACAGCCAGTATGGCTACTAATGTGAATTTTTCCAATTTCTCGATCAGCAATTTTAGTCTAATTATGTGTCTATTTGCAATTTTTGTATAAAATTTGTAATTTTTGCATTCTTGCTATGATATCTAATTGTTATAAAAAAATATTTTCCTTTGTAAATCTAATCTAATTTTAAATTGCTTATTTTGGTAAAAAATTTGTAGATATCGAAGTTTCTGTAAGAGATGGCAAAATGACTGATTTTTATTTTTCTATAGGAGATTATTACCGTATACCTATTGAAGAAGGTGTAGTTGTTAAAAAAAGAACACACTTCATCGTTGAATAAGAAATACCTATCCTATTTTTAATTGTCAAAGAGGCAAGAGTTGAGCCAAATTTAGTTATAAAATTAAGAAGAGATGGATACAGGTGGTATGAAATAATGTTAAAATTTGGCTCAAAACTTTAAAGAGTATTTTAAAAATATATAACTGACAAAGTTTAGCATAAATGACAAGGAATACTATTTAAAGAACAAAATGGACAAGACAGGGAAAGCATTATTTAAGGCATTGAAATTATCCGAACCAGCCCATACAACAGCCAAGGAAGACTTCGTAACATAAAAAGATAATAAAAATAAGGGAGTTACAAGTCTGTTGTACAAAAATTTGCATTTTTAAAAAATAAAATTCAATTTTTTCAATGACTTACAAGGATTAAATTGATAAACTCAGGTTGAGCGTAACTACAAAGTAAATTCAGAATCTTTGAAATTGGAATAATTGCAACAGAGGATAAGAAGAAAGGAAAATAAAAATAAAGTTATAATGCCGAAGGCGGGATTTGAACCCGCACGGTGTAACCACCACCAGATCCTGAATCTGGCGCGTCTGCCAGTTCCGCCACTTCGGCATATAACTTTATTTTAAGCTGCTTTCTTAAATTTTTCCATTATCTTCCAGCTTTTAAGAATATCAATGGCTCTTTGAAGTTGATTGTCATCCTTTTCATCTACTTCTTGAGGTGCAGTCTCTTTAGGTTCAACTTTTTCTCCCTTTAAGTGTTGTTCTAAGTCTTTTTCTCTTATTACAGGAACTTCTTTCCCGTTTTTAGTCTCAAGCTTAACAACGATGTCTGGATTAATACCTACAGCATGAATGCTTCTACCCTTAGGTGTATAATATTTAGCCGTTGTAAGTTTTAAAGCAGAACCATCGCTTAGTGGTATAAGACTCTGAACTGAGCCTTTTCCGAAGGTTTGAACTCCGAGAATTAAAGCCCGTCCCCAATCCTGTAAAGCTCCTGCAACGATTTCCGAAGCTGAGGCAGAACCCTGATTTACAATAACTATCATTGGCACATCTGTGTACATAGGTCTTAATCCTTCTGTATAGTAATCCATTTTTTCTCCAGATTTTCCCTTTATAGATACAACTAAATATTTTGGTGGTAAGAACTGTTCTGCAACATCAACGGCAATGTTTAGGAGTCCTCCTGGATTATTTCTTAAATCCAAAATAAGTGATTTCATGCCTTTTTCTTTTAGTGTTTTAAGAGCATTAGCTAAATCCTGAGCTGTGGTCTCTTGAAATTGGGTGAGTTTTATATATCCTATTTCGTTTTCTATCATTTTGAATTTGACGCTCTTGATTTTGATTATATCCCTAACAATAGTTATATCTTTTGGTTCTTTCCATTCATCTCGCTGGATTGTAAGAGTTACAGGCTTTCCCTTTGGTCCACGCATCCGAGAGACAGCGTCATTGATATTCATGTCTTTAGTTGATTGTCCATCGATTTTTATTATTTTATCGCCTGCCTTAATACCAGCTTTCCATGCTGGTGTATCCTCAATGGGAGCTATTACTGTTAATGCACCATCTTTAATGCCTATTTGAATACCTATGCCTCCAAATTCACCCTTTGTTTCTGTTTGAAATTCCTTGTATTCCTGTGCAGTTAAATAGGCAGAGTGAGGATCAAGAGATTTTACCATACCTTTAATAGCTGAAAGTATTAGTTCTTTTGAATTTGCTTCATCAACATAGTGTTTTTTTATTGTAGTAAAAACTTCTGTAAAGGTTCTTAGATCTTCGTAGATTGAATCGTTTGTTTGAGCTACAGACCATCTACCAATAGTGATCCCAGATAAGGCAATAAATACAATTAAAACAGAAATAAATAATATTTTTTTAATTCTCATTTTTCCTCCTTTTTTATCTTCTTAACCATTGTTCAGGATTAAGAGGTTTCCCTCTGTATCTTATTTCAAAATAAAGGGCTGTTGTTTCTATATTTGATTTTTCTCCTAAGGTACCAATCACCTGCCCTCCTTTTACAAAACTACCTTCTTTTACATTCATTGATGCAAGATTTCCATAAACTGTATAATATCCTTCTCCATGGCTTATTATAACAAGGTTTTCATATCCTTTAAAATAGTTGGCATATACAACCTTTCCTTCTGCCGATGCTTTAACAGATGTGCCAGCTGGTGCTTGAATATAAATTCCGCTTCTAAACATAGGTACATTAAATAATGGATCCCTTTGATTTCCATAGGAAGCAACTACTTTTCCACTTACAGGCCAAAGAAGGGTTCCTTTTCTTTTTACAAATGTGCCTTCAGGTAAGTCTACCGCACCTGTTCTTTTTTCTTTTTTTTCAGTTTCCTGTAAAAGTTTTGTAAGTCTTCGAGCATTTTCTTCAAGTTCTTTTATTTTTCTTTCATACTGAGATTTTTCCTTTTGAACTTTAGCGAGTAATTTTTCTCTTTCTTTTTTCTTTATGACCTGTTCCTGTTCAGTTTCTTTAAGTTCTCTTTCTTCCTTTTTTAGGGATGCATATAATGTTTGAAGATCCTTTTGTCTTTTGACTAATTCTGTTAATTCTTCTCTATATTGTTTAATTAATTTTTTGTCAATATATATTATTTTCTGGGTATTTCGTATTATTCTTAACGCCCTAGTGGTATCTTCTTCGGTGAGTAAAAGTAGATAAGGGTCTGGTTGATAATGAAGTTTTTGAATTCCTCTAATTCTTATTGAAAGATATTTTTTTCTATTTTCTAACTGATTGCTATATATTTTTATGTCCTTTTCTGTTTGTCCAATTTTTAACTGGATAGATTTTATTTTTTCTTTATGAGCAGAGATTTTCTTTTCTATTTCATATAGTTCCTTTGTCACCTTTTGTAATTCCTCAATAAGATTTTTTTCTAATTTTTTTGTTTCTTGTAATTTCTTTTTATGAATATCAATTTCTTTTTTAATTTCCTTTAATTCTTCCTTTGGTTGGGCTGAATAAACAGTGCCTACTATGAAACTTAATAATATAAATACAGCTAATACAATATATATTTTTTTAAACATAGTGTTACTGATATTTTATTTTACCTAATGCTACAAATGACGAAGCTACTCCTAAGAGCAATCCTATACAGGGAAGTATATATAGAATCTCAAAAGGAAAAACTAACTGAGTAATAGCAGGTAAAAATTCAATTACATTTTTTGAATGCAAAAAGAAATAAATTATTACAATTGATACTGTAGCTAAAAGACTACCAAGGAGTCCTAAAATTCCGCCTTCAGTAATAAAGGGATATCTTATGTATGAAGGAGTTGCACCAAGAAGTTTTAAAATTTCGATTTCCTCTGTTTTTTTCCAGTAATGATTTTTAACAGTTGCATAGATTATAAATAAAATTGCCAAAGAGAGAAAACAAAATATTATTATTCCGAGATTCCACAATGTAATTTTTAAAGTTTTTAAAGCATATATTATTTTTGATGGATAATAAACATCTTCCACTAAATCAGATTTTTTAATATTCTGAGTTATCTCTTCTATCTTTTCTATTTTTTCATCTTTTATAAAGGCTTCGACAGTATTGGAAAGGGGATTATAACCAATTAATTCAATCATTGACGGCTCTATTATATTTTGCATTTCTTTTAATGCATCTTCCTTTGATATATATTGAATCTTTGTAAAAAATCCAGTTTCTTTAAGTTTATTAATAAATTGATATATTTCAGTTTCAGGGATTTCATTTTTTATATATATAACAATAGTTGCTTTACTTGACAGTTTTTTACTGAAAATATCCAGATTATAAAGCCCAATTAATACCGCAGTAACTATAAAAAAACAAACTCCAATACTTACAATTGCCATTAATGTTGACCACTTACTTAACCAAAGATTTTTAATTGCAGACTGAAGAGGAGATTTCATTGTAAAATTTTTCCCTCCTTCAAAAGGATTACTCTATAAGGAGTATTTTGAAAAAGTTCGGGATTATGAGTAGCAATTACAACTGTGCAACCCATAGCATTTACATTTCTGAAAAGAGTCATTACTTCTTTTGATGTATCGGGATCAAGATTTCCAGTTGGTTCATCGGCAAGTATTATTCTGGGATTTGTAATAACTGCTCTTGCAATGGCAACTCTTTGTTGTTCTCCTCCAGAAAGAGTTCGAACAAGACTGTCTGCTCTGTGTCTAAGTCCGATATTTTTTAAAGTATCGTATACTTTTTGTTTTATGTCTTTTTCTTTTTGTCCTAATATGAAAAGTGGAAGGGCTACATTTTCATAAACTGTAAGGTCCTGTCTAAGTCTGAAATCCTGAAATACAAATGTAACAAATCTTCTTAAATAAGGAATTTCTGATTGTCTGATTTTTGAAAGTTCAAAATCTCCTACTCTAATTTCTCCTTCATCGGGTCTTTCACTACCAAAAATCAATCTAAGTAGTGTAGTTTTCCCCGCACCAGATGGACCAGTTATAAATATTAATTCTCCTTTTTCTATTTTAAAAGAAATATTCTGTAAAACTGGTGTTGAATCATAATATTTATAAACTCCCAAAAAACTTATCATTTCTTGAAAAATTCTTTTGCAACTTCGACAATATTTTGAGCGGTAAGTCCATAAATTTTTAATAATTCTTTCCAATCTCCAGAACAACCAAAAGTATCCTTAATGCCTATTCTTCTTAAAGGAATAGGATAGTTTTCAGCAAGAAATTCTGAAACAGCTCCTCCAAGTCCACCAATTATTGAGTGTTCTTCTACAGTTATAATTAATTTAGATTTTTTTGCAATTTCCAAAAGTGTTTCTTCGTCAAGGGGTTTTACAGTTGAAAAATTGGCCACTCCAGTATGAATTCCTTCTTTATTTAGTATTTCAGAAGCCTTTAATGCTTCAGATACCATTAACCCATTAGCTATTATATTTACATCTTTACCTATATTAAATACATGGGATTTTCCAATTCTAAATTTATATTCTAACGGCATAACAGCAGGCACTTTTGCTCTGCCAAGTCTAACATAAACAGGTCCATAATACTCTGAAATAGTTACTATACACTGACTTGTTTCATAGGCATCAGCGGGCACAATAACAGTCATACCGGGTATTACTCTCATTAATGCCACATCCTCCAATGCTTGATGAGTTGCACCATCTTCACCAACAGTAATTCCACCATGAGTTGCAACAATTTTCACATTAGCATTAGAATAACATACTGTTTGGCGAACCTGTTCCCATGCTCTACCAGTTGCGAAAATGGCAAATGTTGAAGCAAAAGGAATTTTTCCTGTTAAAGCTAATCCAGCAGCTGTGCCTATCATATCCTGCTCAGATACACCCATGTTAAAGAATCTTTCAGGGAAATTTTTCCTAAATAAAACTGTTTTAGTTGAACAGCTAAGGTCTGCATCGAGAACTACTATATTTGGATTTTTCTTGCCGAGTTCAACAAGAGTGATACCATAGGCATCTCTTGTTGCCATATCCTTTCCACATAATTCAGTTAATTCGATTAAGTCACAACTACACTCAATTTTTCCCATTGCTAAGCTCCTTAAGTGCAATTTCAAGCTCCTCTTTTGTTGGAGCAATTCCGTGATACTGAACTTTACCTTCAAAAATAGAGACACCTTTACCTTTTATTGTTTTTGCCACAATCATTGTAGGTTTTCCTTTAATCTTTTCAGCTTCATCTAAAGCTTCTACAATTTCTTCCATATTATGTCCATCTATGTTAAAAACATTCCATCCAAAGGCTTTAAATTTTTCATCAATAGGAGAAACATCCATTACTTCAGAACAACATCCGTCAATTTGGAGATTGTTGTGGTCAATTATTGCACAAAGATTATCTAATTTATAATGGGAAGCTGACATTGCGGCTTCCCATATTTGTCCTTCCTGAATTTCTCCATCCCCCAAAAGACAGTAAACTCTTGATGGAAGTCCATCAAGCCTTAATCCTAATGCCATACCATTGGCAACAGAAAGCCCCTGTCCTAAGGAACCTGTGGATACTTCTATGCCAGGAAGACTTTTACAACAAGGATGTCCTTGTAGGGGAGAGTTTATTTTTCTTAGAGTACCTAAAAGGGATTTATCAAAATATCCTGACATAGCTAATGCTGCATATAAAACTGGAGCAGCATGACCCTTTGAAAGAACAAATCTATCTCGAGCATGCCAATTGGGGTTTTTAGGATCATGTTTCATTTTATAAAAATAAAGAGCAGTTACTATGTCAGCAGAAGAAAGACTTCCACCTGTATGACCTGAACCAGCTAATGCAAGCATTTTTACAATTTCGATTCTCAAATTTTTTGCCATTTCTTTTAAAAATGCTATATCCGCCACTGTGCCTCCTAAAAATTCTATAGATTAATTTTTTAATTATAAATCAAAATAGCAAAAAAAGACATCTTTAATAAATTGTCCTAAAATTGTCGATAGAAAATTCAAAGAGTGATTTTTTGACTCTAAAAGTCCTCTTAAGAGAGGATTTTATCTAAAATTTTTCATCTACCTATCTTTTACATCCATTTTTTTATCCCTTGTATCCACCTGTCTATCTTCTCCTTTGCCTCATCAAAGCTCGCAAATTCATTGCGCCAGTATAAAAACAA
>Ga0272449_1004990_pt1 | contig 10545 bp, 8 predicted proteins | sample YNPCB0241_FD_198679 | JGI IMG/M metagenome (GOLD analysis project Ga0272449, IMG submission 198679) | Hot spring sediment microbial communities from Yellowstone National Park, WY, United States - YNP-CB-024-1 | ecosystem: Environmental > Aquatic > Thermal springs > Hot (42-90C) > Sediment...
CTGTTATTGTTAGTAAAGATATTGGTGGTCAAATGGCTGTAGCACCTCTAGTTGATGACTATCCAGGTTTACCTGAGGTTTCAGGAGCTAAACTTGCTGAGATGTTTGAAAATCATGTTAAGAAATATGGTGTTTCTATAATTGTAGGAGACTATGTAAAGTCTGTTAATAGAGATGGTGAGTTGTGGTGTGTTGAGACAGAGAATGGTAGGAGGTTGTGTGGCTATGCAGTTATTCTTGCTATAGGATCTGCTAAGAGAAAGCTTAATGTTCCTGGTGAAGACAAGTTCATTGGTAGAGGGGTATCTTATTGTGCTGTATGTGATGGTATGTTCTTTAAAGATAAAGTTGTAGCTGTTGTTGGTGGTGGAGACTCAGCATTTTCAAGTGCACTCTATCTATCGACAATAGCTAAAAAGGTTTACTTAATTCATAGGAGAGAGAGCTTCAAAGCATTTCCACATTATGTAGAAAAAGCAAAGATAAACCAAAAAATAGAGCTGATTACAAATACCATAGTTACTGAAATCATTGGTGATAAAAAAGTGTCTAAGATAAAGGTAAAGAATATTGAAACAAACGAGGAAAAAACTCTAGATATAGATGGCATCTTCATAGAGATAGGCTCCGAACCACCAAAAGAATTCCTAAAGTCAATAGGATTAGAACTTGATGAAAAAGGCTACATAGCTGTAAACCCAGATATGAGCACAAACCTACCTGGGATATATGCATGTGGAGATGTAGCTGGTGGGAAACATAAATATAGATTTGAACAAATAATAACAGCAGCTGCAGAAGGGGCAATAGCTGCTGACTCTGTATATAGATTCCTTCTAAAAATAAAGAAGTCTAGCTAACAACAACACAACATTTTGCAAAATCTATAACTTTGGAATTGAATATGATAGCTAATACAACAACCACTAATACTAATGCCATAGCTAAGGGCACCTCTACCTGCATCCTCTAAGCCCATATATACTTCTACCAATGACAATACTAACAAGCCTAGCTACATCACTAAACCAAGACACAAGTTCCTTGTATAATAGTTATTTGTTAGATTTCCTATAAAGATCACAACAAATTACCTTGCTAATAAACAATATGAGTAAATTCTACAATAGCTATCCAATTATTCTTGTATACGAGAAAGCTCCTAATATCAATCATATCTTCTCTTAGACCTAAAAACCTTCTTCTCTTTTACCACATGCAATGTGGTAGATAACCATTAACATTGAAGCAAAAAGCTTTTCATGATCTTCAAACTCTCCAGTTGCTTAACTATTCCATAGAATAGCTATTTAAACATATTAAAATATATTGTTAAAAATAATAAGGTTGTGGTTTCTCTTTATAATCTTAAAGCTTAAATTATGTAACAGCTACATAGTTTCTAATAAATATCCTTAACACTTGTTTCTCTAAACATTGTATAAGGGATGTAGTTATAGGGCTATATATGAAATTCTAGTTGATTGTATAAACATCGTTATGAAGGTAGCTCTGACATCTTCTTTTCAAGCCATTCTTTAATGAATCTCAGGTTCTCTATGGTCTTTGGAATGAAGGAGGAGTATACCTGGGCCTTTTTATACATTTCATCAATTACTTTTACTAATTCTTGGACACTCTGCTTAGTCAAGTTCTTTAACTGTTCCTTCAACTTCTCTAGGTAATCTATAGCTGTCCAAGCTTCAGGAGAGAAAAATTTATAGCGACTCAACTCTTCAATACATTCATCAATCTTCTTTCTAACCTCTTCAATTCCAGTACCAGACACAAATCCCACCTAGCTATATAATACTACATGAAAAGCTTTATAAATCTTGTATATCAAGACCCTCTACACCATCTCCAGTATTTCTAAATAACATGTTGCAGAAAGTTGCATTAAATCTAAGGCCTTCTCTAAGAGATTCAAGGGTTTAAAACCTTTTATCATAAAGGAGTTATCAAAGTTGATCTCTATATCTTCATAGTAAGGATCTCAATAAATGGATTCTCCTGTTAAAGCTTATGACAACTATGCTTAGCTAGTATATCTTCTCTTTAGGAGCTTGGGATAGAAGTCTTGGACATGTCTTGGAAAAGGTTATAAGCTCTTTAGTTAAGAAATATAGTTATGTCAAGGTCTACTAAATCTGTTAAAGAGCTGTTAATTGCTTGGAGCATATCCCTATCCCTTATCCTACTATCTTCATTATTTTTAGGCTGGAGCCCTATAGCTGGTTTTGGACTCTACCTTGCTTTATTCTCATGGTGGGGATGGCCACTAAGAATATTGAGACTAGATGAAGAGCTCTTCATGTTGGTTGCCTTAGCCCTCCCTATAGTTACTGCAATAGTGACGAGGCTAGCTCTAGAGAAGATGTTGAAGGACTTCTGGGCAAATCTCTATATATCAACAATGATTTACTATATAGCTGGCACTATATACTATCTCATCACCCCCTATACAAAGCCCGACATCGATGTAGTTTTATCTCTCCTTATCTGGACACCCATACAGCTATCCTCCTGCTACATCACACAAAACCTTTTTAGACACCTCTAGCAAAAACCAACAAACCTCACCACAATTTAATTCTTCATCCCAGAAAAACACAAAGCAAACCTGTTAATACTAAGCCACATGAGGATCCCTAGTAAATTAGCAAATTGCTTCTCACCTCAAACTATCTCATTTAAATAAATAGATCATAAGATCTCATTAAAGCGTAACATAGCTATTATCTCTTTTAAATAAATCAATTTTTAAAATACATTTCCTTAGATCTAAATGTAGCTCTAAGGAAATCTACTAAAAGCATTATTCAAGGTCTTAAACTAGTACTTATAATGTGCTTTGCACTACCTTGTTTCTACTTATGGAAAAGATTGAATATACGATTAACCCAACACGATAAAAACCTTTAGCACTTGTTACACTTTAGAAAGATTCATAGTTACTATTCTTAAAGAATTAAATATCCAATATTTAGCAATATCAATCCACTTTAACGATGCTATATGAGTAATACGTAAATATCCTTATAACTACCTCTACCTAAACATAGTTAATTTTAAATGAAAGCTGATTTTATGAGTGTTATATCACTTAGAGGTTTAAAGATTTCTTCACTTAAAGAAGCTTACTAGAAAACTTAAGAATAAGAGGTATCTGGAGGTTTCGAAAGCGGGTTATGAGAGTTAGAACAAGATAACTTGAAAACAAAGAATATTTTCAGCAAATTTCATACAATATGAAGAAGCATTTAAAAGCTATACATCCTTACTTTCTATCTAGTTTGAATGGATTTGCTGTTGTGCCGTAGCGCCATTCAGCATCTTTTAGTCTTTTCTTTTGTTCGTGTAGAATGTTGAAGAGTTTCCTGGGGGTGTCTGGTATTGCACTGTACATTCTCCATATCCTCTCGATTTTTTCTAAATGCTTAGCTATTCTAATGGTGAAGAGCTTTTCGTAGAGCTCTTCCCTAAATTCCTTGCCTAGTTCCTTTTCGAAGAGCTTTTTGAGGTCTGTGTAGAGGGGTATGAAGCCTGTTGGTGTTTCAATAGCATCAGCGTCTCTATTAACCCTTAGCTCCATCCACTTTAACCATACATATTTATCTCTCTTATTGGTTAGATATTTTCCATTTTCATCTCTAAGAAAGTAGTTTACTCCAAAAATGTGCGGCTTAGTTATTAAGGTCTCGCCAAATCTAAAATGAAGCTCTGTAAAAGCTCCTGGAGATATTGGAAGGAAATCTAGTATTGCATATGGGTTAAACTCCTGAGTGCCAGCCTGCCCTAGAACAGCTGTTGTTCGCTCAGACTCTAGTGAAGCACCCTTAGTTACTATGCCATGATCCCAGTTAAAAAGCCTCCTCCACAGGTACCCAGGTATAAGGATCTCTGCCACCGAAAATCATGCCCTTTACCAGTACACCACCAGGGTCGTTTATTCTAGGGTCAAGCTTCTTCAGATAGAATATGCTTGTTGTGAACCTGGCATTTGGATGTGATGGTCTTATCTCATCCCCTTTCTCATTGCATTTACCAAGCCATCACACACCAGCATAGTTTATCCCTGGTTTTGGTAATGTTGGTTTGCCATTCCACCAAATCTCACCATTCTCTGTAAGCAGGACATTTGCAAATATGACTTCAGTATCCATTCGTGTGAGAATCTCATAGATCTCTGCATCATCTATGGGATTAATATCATCAACAATGCCAAACATCCCAACCTCTGGGTTAACAGCTCTTGCTTCACCATTGCTATTCCTTATAATTGCAAGGTCGTCACCAACCACAGTATCTGCAATTAGAGCCGTAGATGTCTTACCACAGCCAGCGGGAAAAGCCCCTGTGAAATATGTGACTCTATCTCCAAAGCCCTTTACACCAACAATAAACATGTGTTCACATAGCCAACTCTCTTTATACCCCCTATAAACACAGAGGCGTAAAGAAAGCTTTTTCAACCCTACTGTGTTGCCTGCATACTGCGTATTTACACTATATGTCACCTGATCCTCTACATCGATGTAGATTCTACGCCTATGAACATTTACAGACCAGCCATTGTGATCCCTTTCACTAGCGCTGTGCAGAAACCTCATGTAGGGTATATCATCTTTATCTGTGAACACATCATAGCAAACTCTGTAGAGTATGTTACTGCTGTGTATAACATATGCAGAATCTGTTACTTGAACACCGTAGAGAGTATAGGGAGAGTTTCTAGGTCCAAAGCAATAAAACCCTATATACATCTCTTTATTTCTCATAGCCCCTCCAAGCAACTCCTGCACCTCATTCAAACCCTCATTCCTCTCCTTAGTATTAACCATAGCCACCTCAACACCACGTTTAACAAGAATTCTTGTATTCTCTCTATCTCTTGCAAGGTCTCTAGGACCATCAAAATGCACTACGTGAAGAGGATTATACTTAGACTGTATTTCTTCTCCATTCTCAATAGCTCTTCTACGTATATATGCTATATCCTCTGGGTTACTAGTCACCACAAATATCTTGCTAGGCTTAGTCAACTTCGCTACATCAAGAAGCCACTTTAGCAGAATAGTCTGCTTTATCCTAGTAGTTTCTCCATATTAGCAGAGTCGGTATAGAGAGACAATGCATTTAGCACTTCTTCACGCGTCTTAGCAGTATAATCAATAAATAGACACCTAGAGCCACTAAAAATATACTATTTATGTTGAGATAGAAAAGCTTTTTAAACTTGCATCAAAATTTAAAAATATTTAAAGAATTAAAATTATGTGGTTAAGGCTTAAGGATGATTGTATGGTTATTGAGCTTATAGATGTGTTTGCTGGGTATAGAAAAGGCGGCTTTGTTTTAAGAGGCGTTAACCTTAGGATTTCTAGCAATACCATTGTTCTAGGTCCTAATGGTAGCGGTAAAACAACGTTGCTTAGGGCTATAATTGGGACTGTGGTCTCTAGAAAAGGTAGGGTTGTTATTGATGGTGTTGATGTTGATTCTATAAATGGTTCACCAGGTCTAGTCTCAGCCAACCTGCCAGAATTGGTGATACGATCGAGACTACCAGTTAAACATATCGCTTCACTCTATTTAGATCTTGTAAATGGGGACTACGACCACTTCAAAGAAATTGTCTCGAGAATTGGTGAGGAAAATGCTCTGGATAAAGGGCTTCATGAACTATCAGCTGGTTTACGTATAGTGGTTTTAAATGCATTGGCATTAGCAGCTAAAGCCAAGTATATTCTTCTTGATGAACCCTTTGAAAACCTAGACCCTGCTAGAAGAGTTGCAATGTTAAATGAAATAGTGAAGTCTAGCGGCATCAAGGTCATGGCTACACACACCACATGGTTGCTGAGAACTCTAGATGTCTGGGATATATACTTAATAGTAGAGGGGCTTATATATGGATCTTTGAAACAATATGAACTGATAGAACTAAAAATCTCAAGAGAGCCTATAAGTGATGCTGTACTCTCTATTAAATTGAGAAGCGGTAGCGAAGTCTATCTATCTAGAAGAACCGGTGTACCTCTTTCAAGTCTCGATTCTCTTGACAAGCTCTATGAGGTGTTGACGTGGCAGTACTAAGAGTTTACAAATTTTACTTAAGAGATGTGTTGAGTAATGGTTATTTCTGGTTCTGGTCAGTTTTCTTCATGATGTTCTGGCTCTTTATGGGGGCATTTGTATATGGTGCACGATTTACATTAGATGAGTTTAGCAAACAGTTTCCAATAGATATGCCAAGTCCTGTTATAGAGGAGGCATGGAGAGAATCCACGCTACACTATACCGCTAGCTGGTATGGATCAATAGCCCTCTTCTCAATGTCGTCAATAACTATTGGATTAACCCAGTACATCTTCTACTCAACTATACCGATAAGATATCTCACAAAGTACTCTAAAGCATCGCCACTAAAATTCTACACAGGCTTCACCCTCTCAGCCATCACAAGCACAGCTATATACACTCTAATACTACTCATCACCTCAATATTACTCTATAGCTACAAGTTCCACGGGTTTAAAACAATAATATCACCTAAAAACATGCTAGGGGTTGTCTTCACAACTATTACTGGAGGACTATTGATGTACTTCTTATCCTCGACTATAGCTCTACTGCTAATAGTTTTGAAGAAACCCAAGCTATTAGCTCTTGCCAGTTTCGTACCATATGTTCTGAGTTTTGGATTAGGTATGGCTGGTCTAATTGCTACTGGTGGCAAAATCCACTTTTCACCATTTAACTTAATACTCCTACTCAACTACCACTACTATGCAGAAGCTACCATTATACTAGATGACCCAGTAACTAAAATGTGGTACAATGCATTAATAGGTATTGGACAAGCAGCTGATCCTTTAAAACTATGGCTAGCTCTAATAGGGTGGACACTACTATTTGCTACAACAACATTAATACTATTCAGGAAACAAAGAGGTATAAGCATAGAGGAGATAGTCTCGCTTTAGAGAAGGTAAAAAATAGAAGGAATAGTGTTGATTTTAGGAGAATTTGTTGTTACCTGGATGTAATGAATGTAGTGGGTTTCCCAAGGCAATCATCTATGAAGCTGTAGATATTTTTGAATGTTTTGTTTTTGCCTAGGGGTTCTCTGCATTGGGTCTGGTTCTCATACCCTCATCTCCAGAGCTATCAGGGCTTAACAAAACCCAAGCTTCTCATCCGCTTAACCCCTTATACATTTGCCTTGGGAGCAAACCCTCATTGGCATAGGTTCACAGAGGCTTTTAGCTATACTCTAAACGTTTTTAACTACAGTATCAGCAAACTATTTTCACCTTTTCACAGCTTTTACTATCCATAGTGAGAGGTAGATCAAGGCTCCGATTAATAGAGTCCACATGCAGAGGTAGTATATTGGTTGAGTGAGTGAAGGGTTATAGAGAGGGTTGGCCTTCAACGGATAGAAGGGATGGATATCTCCATAGAGTGGAGAGTCTAGCAGAATATGTGAGATAGTCCCTATTAAACCAGCTAGTAGAAACGGTTTTTTGTCTATAGGTTTAGCTTCTTCAAGAAGAAGAGCCTTGTAAAGAGAATTAAACGGCTTTTCTAGATATATCATGGCATAGCCTACTGCTATCCCATAAGGAATAGCAAAGAGAAATGTATGTAGATAGCCATGTAGCGGATAGTCCAGCTTTAGAACTATCACTAGTAGTGGTTCAACATCTACAGCAATGCTTGCCACTATAAGCGTTGGTAGATGAAGCCATCTTCTCAAAAACAAACCAAAAACAAAAACTGGTCCGAGATGGAGGGGTGTAAAAGGCATAAAATCCACACTAGAAAGATATGAAGAAGAGCTCTATAAAAATCTTTATCGTGGACCTAGATTTAAAGACTCAATTAAAAGCAATTGCAACCCAAGTATAGCACTTTTCAACCTCTATAAAACTTAGAAGAAAGCTGCTTTTTAAAAGTTGCAAAATTGTATTAGATAGGCATTGAAGCTTAGCATCTATATTTCCTTAGATATTTGAATAAAAAGTTGATTAACGCTAGAAATTCTACCTCTTCACCAACTTTATTGCCCCAAATGGACACATAGATATACATGCTGGTGTTAATCCTCCTTGCCTAAGAGGTAAACAAAGGTCACAGTTCACAATATCTCCTCTGCTTATCCTAATGGCTTTTAAAGGACATGCGTAGAGACAGTCCATGCATTTATTGCATTTCTTCATATTGATGAGCACCTCACCTAAGCTACCTCTAATTATTGCATCTCTTTTACATGAGGACTGGCATTGTGCCTTTGTGCAGTGTAGGCATGATGTTGGGAATATCAATCCCTCATCTGTTTTCCTAATCCTTATATATGATTTTCCATCATGAACAAAGTTACATATAGCGTTGCAGGTTTCACACCCAATGCATCTGCTATAGTCAAATACTCTTAGAAATGGCTCCATAGATAGACATGCATTTGAATCTACCTCTGCGTATCTACCTAGGAAATCGCATATCGATTTAGCTATACTATCACTCCATGGTGCAAACTCTGGCACTTGTTTCTCAACAGATCTCAACTTCTTTACCATATCTTCAATCCTTACCTTCTCTCCTGAAAGCATTGCATCTATAGCTTTCACGGCTTTTAATGCATGGTCCACAGCCAGCCCTATTTTTGAAGGACCTGTAACCACATCACCAACAGCGAATATGTTGGTGTTTGGTATCCTATAGTCGTTTCCAACATTGAGTTTTCCAGACGGATCAACATATTTAACTATGTCTCCAGAATAGATTGGAGGTGTTGGTATTTCACCAATAGCAAGTATCACAAGGTCTGCCTCTATAACGAACTCTGTTCCTGGAATAGGTATAGGTGTAGGTCTGCCAGTTTCGTCGAGCGATCCTAGCTGAACTTTTACAAATTCTACACCTTTGGCATAACCGTTTTCAACAACTATTCTCTTGGGCTGTGCAAGCTCAATCCATTTAATCCCTCTAGCCATAAGCTCCCTAATCCTATACACCCCTGCAGGTGCTTCTCTAATTGTTCTTCTATATGCTAGGTAAACCTCGTTTACATCCATAGATAGGCACTCTTCAATAGCATCAACAGCTGAAAGACCTGCACCAATAACTATAGCCTTTTCAACGTTGTGGAAACGGCTAGATCTAGCTAAACCCATTTCAGCCAACCTTCTACTGTATAGAAAGCTCAGCGCTGTGGTGATGTTCTTTGCATTCTCACCTTCAATTCCTAAGTGCCTCGATCTCCAAGTACCTGTTGCGACAACAACAGCGTCGTAGGCTCTTGACAATTCAAGTAAATCTATCTTTCTCTCAACAAATTCGTCTCCTTCATCATAACCCTCTCCCACAGCAACCTTTGTCTTTAAATAGAATTCTACACCAAAGCTTTGCTCAAGATCCTTCCAACCCTCTACAACCTCGCTAAGAGATGTCCTTGAACGCGGAATAGCAAAAGTCATCATTCCACCGGGATATGGAAGCTTGTCATATATATCAATTTCATAACCTCTACAGGCAAAGTAGCCGGCAGTTGTAAGACCTGCAGGACCTGCACCAATAATAGCTATTCTCTTTTTAACACCTCCAACCGGTTCTCTACATAAGAATGCAAACTTCATTTTACCCCACCCTAGCTTACTGCAGTATCAGCAGTTTAAAACCTCTCGACATAATTTTTAAACATGGGATGTTTTTGCATATAAATATAAACATCTATATGAATCTAGCAAAAAAGCTGGGCTGGAAAAACAAAGAGCTTGTCATCGATAGAGAGAAAATAACTTTCAAAGAAATTCTGTCTATGGTTAAAGATCTTAAAGACATTATCATCGATAATCTAGATGAATATATAATCCTGATAAACGCTCTAAATATTAAGCTTCTTAAAGGGCTTGAAACTGAGATACTGGACGATGCAACCATAGATATATTTCCCCCTGCAGCAGACGGTGCCAACATCCATTAAAATAGATAGCTTTCACACATTCTATAGCTATTTACTTGAATCACCGAAAACTTTTGCATTAGCCCTCTAAATGCTATGGAGAGACACAACCTTATCCCATAGTTTTAAAATTGTTTAAAACTATTACATCATGGATATAGATGTTTCCTTTGTAGGAGATTATCAATAGGCATGCGAGTGCTTATTGATATGTAATCAGGTTAATATAAAAGTTATGAAGCTTTATATATTGGTTTTACAAAAATATTTTCAAGGTATGAGTTATACCTCTTGGAGGCTACATAGGTAGAGTTCTAAAGAGCTAATCTAACAGAGGGCAAGCTACAGATTGAGGATTTACCATCAGACGACGTTCTTAGGAAGTGGGTTGGTGGTCGTGGTCTTGGAGTATACTACATGCTTAATGAGGTTAATCCAAGAGTAGATCCGCTTAGCCCTGGGAACAAAGCTATTGTTGCTACAGGTCCCTTGACAGGTGTCACAGGTATACCTTCATCTGGTAGATGGTACTCAGTAACAAAGTCTCCACAGACGAACACTATCCATGATTCTCA
>Ga0272449_1004992_pt1 | contig 10543 bp, 9 predicted proteins | sample YNPCB0241_FD_198679 | JGI IMG/M metagenome (GOLD analysis project Ga0272449, IMG submission 198679) | Hot spring sediment microbial communities from Yellowstone National Park, WY, United States - YNP-CB-024-1 | ecosystem: Environmental > Aquatic > Thermal springs > Hot (42-90C) > Sediment...
TCGGACCCGGGGCAGAAATGTTCACAGGATTCATGGACAACACCGACGTGGCGAAGCTGATAATGAAAATCACCGGTCTGAGCAGCTTAAGTTTCCCAAAGGTCGGCGCGTCTGCGGGGTATTGATACACTCTGAGTTCAACGATCAGAATGAAGGGGCGTCTGAATCGCCCCTTTCTGTTTTGTCGGACAGATTTGATCGAATCGTATCTAATCGGGAGCATCCACCGTTATGTTTCTGCTTTCCCGGCACTCTTAGTCAACATATGTGTGCTTGACTTACCATGAGACTGGTGCTATTTTAGGATTGCACACATGTGCGTTCATGCACATTTGTGCGTAGACCACTTACACAGGGGGTGTATTTATGAAAAGAGGTTCTACTGCAGTAAGAGTGTTACTCACCATCGCGCTCCTGATCTTGCTGACCGCTAGTCTCGCGCTCGGCCAGGTCTCAGTACAGATTCCCAAAAAGTTCGAGAACCCAAAGAACGTACGCATCGCGTTGGTTCGTGAAGTTGGAGAGGGCAGTTTTTTCGAGCGGTACCTCGCCGGAGCACAGTCGATGGCAAGGGAACTGGGTATAACGCTTCTGGAAGCCACAGCGCACGGAGATATGGCTAGGATGGTCACCATGGTCGAAAACTTCATTGCTCAAAGAGTGGATGCCATCATCATCGATCATGGCAGACCAGATCCGTTGGTGCCGAAAATCAAGGAAGCACTCGAGAAAGGTATCAAAGTCGTGACCTTTGATTTGGTGGTCGACGACGACAGGGTACCCGAGATCGAACAGGACGACCTTCTCATTGGTTATCTCATAAGTAAGCAGTTGGCCATCGACTTCGCTGGCAGGGCGAACGTTGTCTACATAAACGTTGGTGGATTCGCTCCTCTGGACAAGAGGGATAGGATGTGGCAGGTGATCAAGTGGCGCTTCCCAGGGATCAAGGAGGTGGCCAAGACAGGTGCAGTCACTGGTTCAACGGCTGCCGACACCCAGACTAGAATGGAAGCTGTACTCAAAGAGAAACCGGAAGCGAACGCAGTTTTGGCCATGTGGGACGAGTTCGCGAAAGGTGCTGTCAGAGCGATAATGCAAGCTGGAAAGAGCTCTCAGTTCAGAGTTTACTCCGTTGACATAACAACGGAAGATATCCAGATGATGATTCAAGAGAACAGCCCGTGGGTTGCGACCGTCGGGACTGATTCTTACGCGGTTGGAAGACTCGCCGTTCGAGCAGCCGTTGCACTCGTTGGGGGTGAAAAACTTCCGAAGTATCTGCTCGTCGAGCCTCAACTCATCACGAGAGAATTCTTGTTGAAAAATAAGATCACCAACATGGACGAGTTGGTGAGAGCTTTGCCAGCGTTGGGGGAAAGCAATTTGATCTGGCCCGAGTGGATAAAAGCGCTGATTGAGAAAAACAAAAAGTGAGAAGGGGGGAGAGGGCAGGGCGCACAGCCCTGCCCTTGTTATTTATGTCCGTGCTGAGAGGAGAGGGTCTCTCTAAGAGATTCGGAGGCGTAGAGGCTTTAAACGGTGTCGATATAGAAATCAGATCTGGTAGTGTCCATGCTTTGGTTGGAGCAAATGGCGCTGGAAAGAGCACGCTCGTGAAAATATTGACAGGTTACTACGACTCATACGAAGGTCAGGTTACGATAGATGGTCAGCCGATTCAACTGAGACGTCCCACCGACGCTTTTCGCAGCGGTATTGAAGTGGTACATCAAGAGGTTGACATTCAACTGGTGCCTAACCTCACTGTGGCCGAGAACCTCTACTTGGAAGCCTTGGCAACGGGAGATAGCGGTACCGTGCTTTCGCTGAGAAAACTCGAACGCGAGGCAAAAACGTATCTGGAGAGCATAGGATTCTCATTATCAGTTCGAGTAAAAGTACAGGATTTATCCTTGCATGAGAAACAACTACTCGTTATCGCGAGGGCATTACTACACAATGTCAGATTTCTCATACTCGACGAGCCCACGGCGTCGCTGAGCTTTCTGGAAAGCCAAAAGCTCTTCCAGTTGGTTCGAAGTCTTAAACAGAAGGGTGTTGCAATCCTGTACATCACTCAACGTTTGGATGATCTTCCAAACGTTGTGGACGAGGTTACCGTATTAAGGAGCGGCAAAAAGGCGGCCTACTTCAACCGGCTACCAGAGCTGACGAAGATCGTCGAAGCCATGTTGGACATGCCAGAAATCGATCTTTTCCCAAAGGACAGACGTGTAAGCCTCGGAGAAACGGTGATGAAGGTCGAGAACCTAAGTTGGAGAAACAAAGTCAGAGGGCTCAGCTTCGAGGCACGGAGAGGTGAGATCCTCGTATTAACGGGTCTCACTGGCGCTGGAAAGACCGAAACGCTCAAGTTGCTCTTCGGAGCGTTGCAGCCCGACAAAGGTAGAATTTTCATCGACGGAAAAGTGGTTGAGATCAAAAATCCAACTTTAGCCATTCGACATGGTGTGTACATGGTCCCAGAGGAAAGAAGAAAAGAAGCATTGATTCTTGACAAGACGGCGAGGGAAAACATAACAATGCCGTTCATGAAGAACTTCTGTGGACCATTCCAAAAGGTTGACAGGTCCCTTGAGACTAAGTACGCTGTAGAGACAGCGAAAAGAGTTGCCCTCGTACCTCTGGACGTCGAAAAACAGGCGCAGTACTTCTCTGGAGGGAATCAACAAAAAATAGTCTTGGGAAGATGGCTCGCCGGCAACCCCAAGGTCCTGTTGTTAGACGAACCGACTCAAGGTGTCGACGTTGGGGCGAAGAAAGAAATCTACCACCTAATAGCAAGTGTTACAAACAAGTGTGCGGTAATACTTGCTACGAGCGACATAAACGAAGCAATTGGAATAGGTGACAGGATATTGGTCATGAGGGATGGAAAGATCGTGGCTGAGTTCGCTAAAGAAAATGCAGACCCAAAAGAGATTCTGAGTTACGCGACGGGGGTGAAGGCATGAAGTCTGGTGTCAGAGACCAGGTTTCGAATTTCCTCCTGAAGTACGGGGTGATTACCACCCTGGTTATCCTAATAGTTTTCTTTTCACTCACGACGCGAGCGTTCTTCACTCTAGATAATTTTTTCGATATCCTCAGAGCCGTTTCGATTCTCACCATAGTATCGATAGGCGTGACCTTCTCTGTCGTCGTTGGCGGCATAGATGCTTCCGTTGGATCGGTGGCCGGTTTGGCTGTGATGCTGTCCACAGCATTGATGGTGATCTGGCAGGTTCCTTGGTACTGGGCGATAATTGCGTGCCTCATGGCTGGAACCATGGTGGGATTGTTGAACTCCTTCCTCATCTTGAAACTTCGAATACCTGACCTACTCGCCACGGTTGGAACACTCTACCTCGTTCAAGGATTGCAGATGTGGATAAGCAAAGGCGATGCCGTTTATCGAGGCATGACCAATCCTTGGGACCCCATAAGGAGTGTGACGAAAGGTTTCATCCCCAGGCAGTTCTTAGTCCTGGGACAGGGTTTCGTCTTCAGAACCCCACAGTTTCGTGGAATCCCAGTACCTGTCTTGATAATGTTGGCCGTCGTGTTTACGACGTGGTTCTTTCTCGAATTCACCAGATTTGGGAGGGCTTTCTACGCCATTGGAGGCAACATGGAAGCTGCCAGACTCGCTGGAATACCGGTCAAGCGGTATAGAACGGTCGCCTACATAATCAGTTCTTTGTTCGCCACTTTGGGTGGGATCGTTCTGGCATCGAGAATAGGTTCCGGAGCCGTCAAAGCTGGTGATCCATACCTGCTGGATGCTGTGGCTTCGACATATTTTGGCTTCGCCGTCTTAGGCATGAGAAGGCCCAACCCTTGGGGTACGTTCCTTGGAGCAGTTTTCGTGGGCGTAATGCTGAACGGTCTGACCATGCTGAATGTGCCTTGGTACATCCAGGACGTGATCAAAGGCTTGGTTCTAGTGTCTGCGCTGGGAATCAGTTTCGCGATAAAAAAGGAAATTCGCTGAAGGGAGGTAACGAACATGGAACAACTGAACGAAAAATCTGTTATCGACTACATAGAGAGGACGGATCTGCGTGACAGGTATCTCGGTATGGGCGAATTGAAGGCCAACATCATCGCGGAGGGAAACGTGAACCTGATATTTCGCGTAGAGAACCTTTCGAACGGCAGATCGGTCATCCTAAAGCAAGCTCTTCCTTATGCCTGGAGGTACCCAGATTTCAAAATGCCTGTGGATAGGCAAAGAATAGAATACGAGGTACTCAAAATAGAATCGACGTACGTACCAGAGCATGTACCTGAAATATATTTTTACGATGACAACAGCCATGTGCTGGTCATAGAAGACCTCAAGAATCTCCAGATCATGCGAGAAGCTCTCATCAATGGTAAGACGTTACCAAAGGTTGCCGAACACGTTGGAACCTTCATGGCAAAAACTCTTTTTTACACTTCCGATCTCTACCTACCATCCGGTGAGAAAAAAGAGATGGTTGCGAAATTTCTAAACCCCATTCTGTGCAAAGTCCAAGAAGACCTGGTCTTCACTCAGCCCTACATAGAACATCCCAACAACCGTTGGAGCAAGCCTCTCGAGTCCATCGTGAAGAGAATATACGCAGACGATGAGTTGAGAAGTGAAATCATGTTTTTCAAGGAACTCTACATGACGAAGACAGAAGCTCTCATACACAACGATCTTCACACCGGATCGATCATGGTGGATGAGAACACCACTAAGGTCATAGATCCTGAATTCGCGTTCTATGGCCCAATGGCCCACGACATAGGCACGTACTTCGCGAACCTGGTCATAGCCTACGCAGCGCAGGAAGCACACAGAATTGACGACAAAGAGAGGAATTTGTACCGCCAGTGGATCTTGCTTTCTTTCGAGAGAACATGGCAGGTCTTCCAAGGTGAATTCTTGAAGGCTTGGGAAAAGGATATAAACGATCAATGGCCCTCAAGGAGGTACGCCGAAAAATATGTCAAGAGATTATTGAAGGAATCGGCAGGATTTGGAGCAGCCGAGATCTTCAGGAGAACCATAGGGATGGCTCACGTACACGATTTCTGGACGATAAAAGATGAGTACCTGCGAGCTCGTGCCGAAAGTATCGCACTGGACGTAGCGATGCAGTGGGTCAGACTATGGCGTAGTTTCGAGAAGATCCAGGACCTGACCGAAGTGGTCCAACACTCCAAGCCATTGGTGTGATGGGAGGTGAAGAGCTTGAGCACGTTTAGATCGATAGAGTGGAAAGAGGACAGGTTGATCATCTTGGATCAAAGAAAACTCCCAGAAGAAACCCGGTACGTAGAGTTGAGAACCATAGAGCAGGTGGCGGAAGCCATAAAGAGCATGGTTGTGCGCGGAGCCCCTGCGATAGGTGTGGCAGCTGCGTACGGAATCTTGTTGGCCGCTTTGGAACCAAACGATGAGAGAGAAATCTACGAGTCTCTAAAGAGGGCCGACGAGCTCTTGCGCTCTTCGAGACCGACGGCGGTCAATCTGTTTTGGGCTCTCGATAGAATGAGAAAAATTTGGGAAAACTTCAAAGGAAATGTCGAGGAATTGAAAAAGTCTCTTGAGATAGAGGCCAAGGCGATAGAAATGGAAGACGTCTTCACAAACCTGACGATCGCCAAGAACGGTGTTAAACTGATCCCGGACAACGCAAAGATCATACACCACTGCAATACCGGCTCACTCGCGACCGTTGACTATGGAACCGCGCTTGGGATTATTCGTTACGCACACGAGATAGGAAAAAAGATCCACGTCTTTCTCGATGAAACGCGTCCTCGTTTGCAGGGGGCGAGGCTGTCAGCGTGGGAGTTGAGTCAGCTCGGTGTTCCGTACACGGTAATCGTCGACGGTGCAAGCGGTTTGGTGATGAAAAAGTTCGGCGTGAACCTGGTACTGGTTGGTGCCGACAGAATAGCTGCAAACGGCGATACCGCGAACAAGATCGGTACTTATAACTTGGCCATAGTTGCTCGCTACCACGGCGTTCCTTTCTACGTGGCAGCACCATCGAGTACCATAGATTTGAGCACGGCCAATGGAGAACTCATAACGATCGAGGAACGATCGAAAGATGAAGTCCTAAGAATCGGTGAGACAACGATAGCGCCACGGGACAGCGACGTTTTCAATCCAGCCTTTGACGTGACCCCTGCGGAACTGATCACTGCCATCGTTACGGATAAAGGTATCGTCTACCCACCGTACGAGGAGAATCTGCCACGACTGTTTGCGAACAACAGGCCTTAGAAAGGGGGAGTTAGAATGTCGGTCGAAAAAGAATGGGCAGTTCAGATCCAAGATGTTGCAAATAGAGTCAGACGTAGGGTGCTCGAATTCACATTGAGGAACGGTGGTGGGTACCTCTCTCAAGCTTGCTCGAGTGCCGAGATACTCTCAGCATTGTACATGAAGATCATGAACATTGGCCCATCTGTAGCCCCGAAGATTCCTTTGCCCTTTCCCGGTGTTCCTTCCAAAGACAACAAGAACTATTTCACGGGCGCAGGATACAACGGTCCCAAGGAACCACACTTCGACAGATTCTACCTCAGCCCGTCCCATTACGCTCTGGTTCTATACGCAGTGCTGGTTGAAACGAATCGTTTGGCGCCCGAAGGTTTAGACATGTTCAACAAGGATGGGAGCAGCGTGGAAATGATAGGTGCGGACCACTCACCTGGTTTGGAGTTGATGTCTGGTTCTCTTGGTCAGACTCTTTCGCAAGTCTTGGGAATAGCTCTGGCGAGGAAGAGAAAAGGTGAGACCGGCAAGAATTGGGTGTTTATGTCGGACGGCGAATTCATGATAGGTCAGACCTGGGAGGCCGTTGAAACGTTGAGTTTCTATAAACTCGATTCTGTGTGTGTTTTCATCGACGCGAACGGACAGTGTGCCGATGGCAAAATCGAGAGCGTCAACAATGTCGAGCCTTTGAAAGCACGATTGGAATCCTTCGGAGCGGTCGCCGTGGAAATAGACGGTCACAACGTGGAACAAATCGTGGAATCCGTCGAGACCCCTCACAAGGACAGACCTTTGTTCATCATCGCCAGGACTTCGCCATACTGTGGAATCGATGTGTTACAAAAGAGAGCACCAAAATTCCATTACATAAGGATCACCAACGAGCAGGAGAGAATGGAACTCGAGGAATTCTTGAAACGCAAGTGCGGAGGTGATCGTACATGAAGTGGGAGGATCGTGTCCACGAACGAAACCTCGTCAGGTGGGCCGCGGACAAACCTGAAGTCGTAGTGTTCTCCGCCGATTTAACCAGTTCCACAGAGATAGGACTTTTCAAGGAGAAGTATCCAGATAGGTTTTACTCTTTCGGTATGACCGAACAAAACATGATGAGCGCGGCTGGCGGTATGGCTCGAGAGGGGTTCACCCCTTTTGTTCACACCTTCGCTGTCTTCATGTACAGGAGAGCGCTGGATCAGATAGAGATGAGCATCGCTTATCCAAATCTGAGGGTCAGAATCGTTGGGTTCCTACCGGGTATAACCACCCCGGGTGGCGCATCTCATCAGGCTATAAACGACATAGGTGTACTCAGAACGGTTCCGAACATGACGATACTCGAGACTGCTGACGCGACCGAGGTTGAAAGCGTTTTGGACGTAGCGCAGGCGATCGATGGACCCGTTTACATTCGTCAGTTGAGGGGATTGATTCCAAGAATTTTCAAAGAACCGATGAAATTCGGAGAAAGTAGAACCTTGAGCAGAGGAAACGACGTAACCCTGATCACGTCTGGTATCATGACGTTCGAAGCATTGAAAGTTATCGAGCCTCTCAAGAAACGCGGAGTGTCGATTCATCATTTACATGTTTCGACACACAAACCATTCGCGGACGAAACCGTTCTCGAAGCAATAGAAAACTCAAAATACGGTGTCATAACCATGGAAAATCACACAACGATAGGAGGTTTGGGGAGCGAGGTGGCCGAACTGATAGCAGAAAACGCGATACCAAAGAAATTGATACGCATTGGCTTGAGAGACACGTACGCACACGGCGGCAGTAAAGAATATCTGATGAAATACTATCAGATCGATGCAATGAGCCTCGTTCGCGCTGTGGAAAGACTCATCGGTGAAACTTTGTCCATTACAGAGGACGATTTCGTCGAACCGCAAGCCGAAATCGTTGAACAGGCTCAAAAGGCCGAGGACCTATAACAACAGGTGGTGGAACTGGATGATCGAATATGACACCAACTTCGATTTGAGCGGTGAACGCTTCAAAGTGACTTACCGAATTTTTGAACCACCCGAAAGAGCGAGGGATGTCGCGCAGCTGATATGCGTCGAACAAACCATAGAATTCCCAATTGAGCTGACCGGTGAACGGATCAAGAAATCTGTTGTCGGTCAGATAGAAGACCTATCACAGGAAGCCTCCTCCACTATCGTCACCATCAGTTACCCCGTCGAAGTCGTTGGACAAGAGCTGACACAGTTCTTGAACGTCATCTTGGGAAATTGTAGCCTTTTCCCAAACGTGAAGATAATGGATCTCCAGCTGAGCAACACGCTGAGAAGGATCTTCGCAGGACCACGGTACGGCATCGACGGTTTGAGAAAACTCTTGGAAGTGTACGACAGACCTTTGCTCGCGACAGCAATAAAGCCTCTAAGTCTGTCGGCGGATCAGCTCGCCGACATGGCTTATAAACTCGCCCTAGGTGGCATCGACATAATAAAGGACGATCACGGACTCGCGGATCAATCCTTCGCAAAGTTTGAAGAACGTGTTGTCAAAGTGACGCGCGCAGTCAAAAGGGCGAATCGGGAAGTAGGTTCACGCACCATATACGCTCCCAACGTGACCGGGAGTGAGTCTGTAGTCTTGAAAAGAGCAAGTTTGGTCAAGGAGCTGGATTCAGGGGCGATTCTTATCGCACCAGCCCTCGCTGGTTTCAGTACAACCATCACGCTGTCACAGCAGGTACCGTTGCCGATCCTGAGTCATCCGGCCTTTCTCGGAGGTTACATCTCTATCGTCGATCACAGAGTTTTGTTTGGGAAGATTCAAAGGATTCTTGGTGCTGACGTTTGCATATTTCCGAACTACGGCGGAAGGTTTACCTTCTCAAAGTCAGAATGTGCGGAGATCCACAGAGGACTCAAAGAACCGTTCGAACCTTTAAAGGCCACTTTCCCAGCGCCAGCAGGAGGTATGAACATAGAGAAAATCGAAGAGATGATAGAATTCTATGGCAAAGATGTGGTATTACTCATAGGTGGAGCACTGCACAAAATTGGTCCGAACCTCATCGAGAACGTCAAAATTTTCAAAGAGAAAACGTTGGAGGCGTCTAGAAAGTCGTCTTGAATTCTTTAAATCGTTTAGTTCCGAAATCTTAATCTTTCGTGCGGGAGGGAGAAACAGTCAAGTGTTGGAGATCCATGGTTCCAAGGATATGGTCACAATCGTGGCGTGGATGTACTACATCGACGGACTTACTCAACAAGAGATAGCCGACGAACTCGGAATATCTCGGACCAAGGTCAGCCGATTGTTGTCCGAGGCGCGCAAGAAGGGCGTGGTGCAGTTCCGCATAACAAAGCCCCTGCCGGAACATTACATCATGGAAAAGGAAATGAAAAGGCGTTTCAACCTGAAATTGGCAGTCGTGGCGCCACGGGACAAAAACTCTTTGGGGAAATTAGGTGCCGAGGTACTCCTGAAGTTCGTTAGCGAACAAAAGATCTGTAGAATAGGATTGGGTTGGAGTACGACCATAAGTCTGATGGCCCCATACTTACTGATGGCAAGAGATGTTGTTCATCCCCGACGAAATTGTTCTGTGCACGATTTGACTGGAAGCTTCATCGGACAGCGTAACCCATACAGCATAAGCTGGATCGTCGCGGAGATTCTCGAAGCGCGCTACATACCACTGCCTGTACCTGTGCTGGTTGAGAACCCAAGTCTTAAAAACGAAGCCTCGGTGAGTTCTGCGCTGAGGGAAGCAGCAAAGGTTGATATAGCCTTCGTCGGTATGGGATGCATGGGTTCGAAGAGCACACTTTTCAGAACGGGATTGATCTCGGCGCAAATGATGGAGGAACTTCAAGCTAGAGGGTGTAGGGGAGAAGTTCTGATGAGATTCTTCGACAAAGACGGAAAACCTGTGGAAACTCCTTTGGACGAAAGGATCGTGTCGATCGACTGGCAAGCCATCAAGAGTATCCCAACCTTCGTCGTAATGGCAGCCGGAGAAGAGAAAGTGGAACCTTTGAAAGCCGCACTGAAAGGTGGTTGGGTTTCTGGGATCATAACCGACGAAGAAACCGCGAGTGCTCTTTTGAAATGACACAAAATTCAACATATTTTGTGTTCATCGAAATCGCCCTCTTTTGTTTTCAAGATGTAAGTGTTTTCAACCCGCGAAACTCCTTCCACAGCTGGAGAGACCGTCAAAATTAAAGCAACGTGTGGCTTCTGAGCAACCAACTTCGAGGATTGTTCGTAGGTTTGATCTGAACTATGTGGGATGTGAAC
>Ga0272449_1004993_pt1 | contig 10542 bp, 7 predicted proteins | sample YNPCB0241_FD_198679 | JGI IMG/M metagenome (GOLD analysis project Ga0272449, IMG submission 198679) | Hot spring sediment microbial communities from Yellowstone National Park, WY, United States - YNP-CB-024-1 | ecosystem: Environmental > Aquatic > Thermal springs > Hot (42-90C) > Sediment...
ACTGAAGCAATACTACAAGGGTTTAGTACTTGTAGAGAGTGTAAACCATGAAAGTTATCATAGTTTTGAATCAAACTTGGGCATGTGTGGATATTAGTTTATAGTCAATAGTTCATAGTTGATAGTTAAAAACCTAATAAATCCAGTATATTTAGGGCAATACTTTAGCATTGTAGAAATTATTTACCTAAAACTAGACATCGCAGTACCAAATCTACTCCGGCGATATCGTCGGTAGCAAACAAAACGCAGAAAATTTTACGAAAGTTATAAACCCACAAACAAAAATATGTATTCTAAAAGTTTACTGAAAAAAAATAAATAAAAAATTTTTTTGCTTACCTCTTGACAACTCACCTATTATTTTGTAAATACATAATGTAAAATTATTTTAAATGAGGTATTTTAAATATGAATAATAACAACCTACCAAGATGGATTAAAAAACGTTATTTAAAACTTCTTGATAACTTCAAGGATAAAACTTTTACATATGAAGAAGCTTCAGCATATTTAAAAGAAACATTTAATGACAAAGATGACCAAGTCAAAAACATTCTTTCAGAACTTAAAAAATCTGGTCTTTTAGAAACCGACCGAAGTGAACAAGATAAACGAGAAAAAATTTATAAATTAAAACCGTTATTAGAATTAAAAAATGGAAACAACATCAACTCTAAAGACCAACTTATAAATCTATTAAAACAAGCAGCTGACTTAATCCGTACACGGGTTGATTACACATTTATATTACTTTTATTATTCTACAAAGCAATCTCTGATAGATGGGAAGAAGAATATAAGAAGATAAAAGACAATCTTATTAAAAAAGGTTGGCCTGAAAAAGAAGCAGAAAAAGAAGCAGCATCAAAAACTTACCACACTTTTGACTTTCCTGAAGAATGTCATTGGAACAATTTAAGGAAAGAACCACACAAAATTTCTGAAAAATTTTCTTATGCAATGAAACGTCTTGCAGAACTCAATCCACAACATCAAGATATATTTTCACAATTTGATTTCCATCAGTTTGTAAGTAGCCAAGAAAACACAATAATTTTAAACCAACTTGTAGAATTATTTAGCAAATTCTCATTTGAAAACATATCCTTAGATGTCTTAGGTGATGCATATGAATGGATTTTAAAATATTTTGCACCTACAAAAGCAAAAGAAGGGGAAGTATATACCCCAAGAGAAGTTATAAGATTAATGATAGAAATTTTAGATCCTAAACCCAAAAAAAGTATTTATGACCCAAGTTTAGGTTCTGGTGGTATGCTTATAGTTGCTTACAACTATGTTAAAGAAAAATATGGCAAAGACCAAGCAGATACATTATTTTTATATGGTCAAGAAATAAACTTAAAAACAAAAGCGTTAGCAAAAATGAATATGATACTTCACGGGATAAACAACTATTATTTTGAATCAGGCGATACTTTACTTTTTCCAAAGTTTAAAGAAAATAATAAGCCAAAAGAATTTGACTATGTTGTGGCAAATCCACCTTGGAACCAAGATGGTTATGACGAAGATACACTAAGACGTGCAGAATACCATCAAGAAAGATTTTGTTTTGGTTATCCAACAAAACAATCAGCAGACTGGGCTTGGATACAACATATGATATCTTCAGCAAAAGAAAAAGTTGCAGTAGTAATTGACACAGGAGCTGTTTCAAGAGGTGGAAAAGAAAAGATAATAAGACAAAAAATAATAGAAAAAGATTTAATTGAATCAGTAATTTTACTTCCAGAAAAACTTTTTTACAACACAGGTGCCCAAGCAGTTATTATTGTTTTTAATAAACAAAAACCAGAAAATAAAAAAGTAAAAATTTTATTAATTAACGCAAGCAAAGAATACCAAGAAGGTAAAAAACAAAATACTTTAACAAAAGAAAATATCCAAAAAATTGTTAGCGCATACAGAGAATTCAAAGATATAAAAAAATTTTCAAAAGTAGTAACAATTGAAGAAGTAAAACAATCAGATTATAATCTATCACCATCAAGATTTGTAAGTATATTAGAAGAAGAAAAATATAGATCAATAAACGAAATCAAAAAAGAGTTAGAGAAATTAGAGGAAGAAAGAAAAAAGATTGATGAAAAATTAAGGAGGGTGATACAAAATTATGTTTAAAATTCTTAAAATTTTATATAAATTTTTTAAAATAACTTTGATCTTTTTTATAGCCATAGCGATATTATTTTTTATTTTATCTCTATTCTATCTTCCTATTATTCAAAAATTTCAACAGTTTATTATTTCAGATAATTTTACATCCCCCCTTTTTCAAGTAATAGCAACTCTATTATTTGCCTCACTTGCTCTAACCCAACTTGAGGATATAGAAAACACTAATAGTGCTGATTTCATTCATAAGTTAAAAAACGATTTTTTTGAAGAAAAAACAAGGATTTTACTTACACTTATTGATTTAAAAGCAATTAAATTTATTGATAATGGTGATACAGCATATTTTGAAGTTATAGAAGATACTCCAAGGTTAAAAGATTTACCTGACGATATCAGAAGAAACCTTACTGAAAAGAAATTTTATACTCTTCATGAAATAGATGATTTCTTACTTGGTCATTTTGAAGATATTGGTTTGTTTGAACAAAAAAGGATTTTAGATATTGAGATGGTTTATGAAGAATTTAGTTGGTATATTGAAACTGCTTATGAAAATTGTGAAATTAAGCAATACATAGAATATTCAAGAAAAGATGATAAAGACAAAGATGTCTATGATAAGTTTGAATATATATATTACAAATGCAAAAGTTTTAGTAAATGTAAGTTAGAGAACAAAAGTAAATTTATTTGGAAATTAAAATGGTGGATCAAAGAAATATTAAAAATAGATTAAGAATTTAGATGAAAAAACAAAATCATTAAAGAACTATCTTTTATTTTAATAAAAAGAATAATCATACCGAACAAAGTTATAAAACAATAAAAATTAAAATTATGAAAACAATACAAGAAAAACTACTTGAAAGAATTAACCAACTTTTAGAAAAAGCTGAAAAAGTAAAGGCAACGGATAAATATCCTGTTTTACAAGAGCAAGGTTATGTTAGTGTTGATTTGGACAATGCTATGTTTCTGGAGTGGAAAAGTAATGTTGAAAATTTAATTATTTTGATTGCTGGGGAAGATAGTGTCTATTATCATAATTTTATCAATATGGTGAAGTGGGAATGTGTCCATCATGTTAATTATGGTATAGGAATTTTAAGAGCTCTAAAAGAAGATATAGAACAAGGTTATTTGACAAATATCAAAAATCTTGTAATAGCAGAAGTGTTTAGTGATTTTTTAGATATGGCTGAACATCTTTTAGAAAATGGATATAAAGATCCAGCAGCATCTTTAATAGGTGCTGTTTTAGAAGATGGTCTGAGAAAGATTGCTGAAAAAAATAATATCTCTGTAAAACACGATGACAATATAAGTTCACTTAATCAAAAATTAGCAGATAAAGGAATATATAACAGATTAGTTCAAAGACAAATTCAAGTGTGGGAAACTATTAGAAATAGTGCAGATCACGGAAAATTTAACGATTACAAACTTGATGATGTTAAATCAATGCTTGAAGGAGTAAAAAAATTTCTAACAGAACATCTATGAAATCCTTTTGGCCAACAAAAAAATTAGGAGAGATTTGTGAAGAAATTCTAAGTGGAGACTGGGGAACTGAAAAAGAAAAAACTGGTTCGCTCCTTTGCAAAGTAATAAGGGGAACCGATTTTGTTTTAGTCCAAAATGGTAAACTATCAGAACTTCCAGATAGATATATAGAGATTGAGAAGTTTGAAAAGATTAAATTGAAACCAGGTGATATACTCATTGAAATTTCTGGTGGAAGTAAAGATCAACCTACTGGAAGAATTCTATTTTGGGATAGAAATGAAACCCTACCAATTGTCTTTTCTAACTTTGTAAAAAAGATTTTACTAAATACAAAAATAGTAGAACCAAAATTCTTTTTTAGATACTGGCAGCTTCTTTACTTTAAAGGAATAACTAAAAATTATGAAGACAGGACTACTAATATTAGAAATTTTAAACTCAAAGAATTTTTAGAAAATAAAGAAATTCCCATCCCCCCTCTTCCTATTCAGCAAAAAATTGTTAAAATTCTTGATATGATTCAGGAGGCGGTTGAGATTCAGGAAAAGATTATTGAGAAGACGAAGGAGTTGAAAAAGAGTTTGATGGCAGAACTTTTTAAGTATGGTGCTCCATCTTTTAGAAAAGGAAGAAAATTAAAGAAAACTGAAATCGGAGAAATTCCAGAAGATTGGGAAGTAGTGAGGTTGGGGGAGATTGCTGAAGTAACTTCTAGCAAAAGAATTTTTCAAAGCGAATATGTGCAGCGAGGAATTGATTTTTATAGGTCAAAAGAAATTGTTGAATTGGCAAATAATTCTTTTAAATCTTCTGAGTTTTTTATTTCAGAAGAGCGCTATAATGAAATTAAAAATAAGTATGGTGTTCCGAAGAAAAATGATATTCTTATAACCGCTATTGGGACTATAGGAATTTCATGGGTAGTACCTGATAATCGAAAATTTTATTTCAAAGACGGTAACTTACTTTGGATCAAAAATTTAAAAAATTTAAATCCCTATTATTTAAAATATTTTTTTGACACCTTTTTAAATAGAATAGCAACTTTACCTACTGGTGCTCCATATAAAGCATTAACCATCGAACAATTGAACAATTTTCAAATCGCACTTCCCCCTCTCCCCGAACAGCAAGAGATTGCGGAGATTTTGCAAACCATTGACCAAAAAATTGAGATTGAGAAAAAGAAAAAAGAGCTTTATGAAGAACTTTTTAAAACTATGCTTAACAAAATAATGAACCAAGAGATAGATGTTGAAAAAATAGAGGTATAAAAAAATGACAAGTTTAAACTTAGAAAAAAAACTTGTTGAAGATTATGTTTTAGAAAGTTTAACTAAAAAAGGTTGGGTTTATAAAAAGCGAGAAGAGTTATCAAGAGATTCCTTAGATGAACCATTATTGATTTCTAATTTAAAACAAAAAATTAATGAGATTAACAAAGATGTAGAACTTACAGAAGATGATTTTAAAAAAGTTTTGTCAGAACTTCAGACAGCTTTTAGTGACCAAAATGGTCATAAAAAAATCTTAAGTTTTTACAAATATGGTGTTCCTATAAAAACAGAAAAAGAGAGGGTTGTAAAATATATTCAGCTTTTTGATTATAAAAATCTTACTTCAAACGAGTTTATTGTTAGTAATCAATTTAATTTTTATGGTAAAGAAAAAATACGGCTTGATATAATTTTGTTTATAAATGGTATTCCGTTGGTAAATATAGAATGTAAAAATCCTTATAGTGAAAAAACAACATATTTTGATGCTTACAAACAAATAAAAAGATACGAAAAAACAGCACCAGAACTTTATAAATATATTCAAATAGGAGTAGGTTATGCTGAAAAAGTAAGATATTTCCCGATAGTTCCTTGGCTTGATGATGTAAAACAAGAGTTATGGCGTTGGGAAGAGTTGAAAGAAGAAGATGCTATTTTTGAGATGTTATCTCCATTTACACTAATTGACATAGTTAAAAACTTTATATTTATGCGTGAGTTTAGAGGTGAAATAACAAAAGTTATAACAAGATATATGCAATATCGTGCTGCTAATAAAATTTATCATCGTGCAGTGGATTATATAAATGGTAAAACAAATAAAAACAAAGGGCTGATTTGGCATTGGCAAGGTTCTGGTAAAACATTAACAATGATTTTTGCTGCTCATAAATTATATTTTGATTTAGGTAAACCGACAATAATGTTTATTGTTGACAGAAGAGATCTTGAAAGACAATTTTATGACGAATTAAGTTCATTAGATTTAAATTTTTCGTTTGAAAAAATAGAAAGTGTAGATAATTTAAAAGAAGTTTTAACTTTTGATAATTTTAAAGGTAAAAGAGGAGTGTTTTTAACTTTGATTCACAAGTTTAACCTTGAGGATGAATTTATAATAAATAAACTTAAAAATTATGCTGAAGTTGTAAAAAGGAAAGATATAATTTGTTTTTTGGACGAAGTTCATAGGTCACAATATGGTTTGTTAGCGTTAAAGATGGGAAATGTTTTAAGTAAAGCGTGTTTTTTTGGTTTTACAGGTACACCTATTTCAAAAAAAGAAAGAAATACATATGAAAAATTTGGTTATATTAATCCTAAAGATAAAGAGTTTTATTTAGACAGGTATTTCATTGACGAAGCAGAAAAAGATGGTTTTGTTGTTCCTATTGTTTATGAATTAAGAAAAGAAGAAATAAGGTTGAAGAAAGGAGTAAGTAAAAAAGACTTGGAATGGTTTTTTGAAAAAGTAAGTATTGATGACATTTCTGATGAGTATGAACTTAAAGAAATAAAGAAAATGGTAAGAAAAAGGATAAATGAGATCACAGCAATTTTAGAGAATGAAAAAAACATAGATGTTATATGTGATGATATAGCAAAACATTACACAAAAAATTTTGATGGTAAGTTTAAAGGATTGATAGTAGCAGGTAGTAGGAGAGCAACTGTAAAGTTTAAAAAATACTTAGATAAATATTTAGATGAAAGATATAGTGAAGTAGTTATAACATTTGGTGGAGAAGACAAAGAAATTGAAGAATATAAAAATAAATTAATAGATAAGTATCAAATTTCTGACGTAGAAGAAATTATAAAAAATGTTATAGAAAAATTCAAAAAAGAAGAATATCCTAAAATCTTAATTGTGACAGATATGTTAATAACAGGTTTTGATGAACCAAAACTTGCAGTAATGTATCTTTATAAAATTTTAAAAGACCACAGGCTACTTCAAACAATAGCACGAGTTAACAGACCATATTATGAAAAACCAGCAGGATTAGTAGTTGACTATGTTGGTATTTTCAAATATATAGTCAAAGCTTTAAAATCTTATTCAACAGTTGATAGTAAAGGGATAATAAGTAAGATAAGACCAATTGATGAATTATTAGACAGGTTTGTAGAAATTCTTATGTTACTTAAGAATAATTTTGGAAAATTAGTAGGAAATTTTGATAGAGATTCGTTTGATAAAGCAATAGAGTTATTAAAAATGCCAAATATAGCAGAAAGGTTTGTTTCGTTATATTTTGAGTTAAGAAAATTGTTTGAATTCTTAGTTGCAAAAGATAAAAGAGTGCTTAAGTATGTATCTGAATACAAATGGTATTCTTGTTTATATGAGTATTACAAAAAGTTAATGAAATTAGAAATTGATGAAGGAAAAGTTGAAAAATTCTTTAATGAAACAATAAAGATAGTTCACCAAGTTATAGAACCTACAGGGTTGGAAAGTTTAAAACCTAAAGTTGTTGACTTAAATTATATTAAAAAAATAAAAGATTCTAATCTTTCAGAAAGACAAAAAATTGTAGGAATACTTAATGCGTTAAGATATATATGCACTTTAAAACAGAAAAACCCAATTTATAAGAGTATAGCAGATAGAGTTAAAAAATTAATAGAAGAATGGCAACAAAAGGGGAAAGATATATTAAAATTTGCTCCAACTGTAGAAGAAATTTTGAATTATATTAACGAGAAAGAAGAAGAAAAACAAAAAACAAATCTTACTGAAGAAGAGTTTGCTATAAAGTTAGTATTTGAAAACGTATTAGTTGAAAAATATAAATTGCAAGAGAAAGAAGTTTTAGATTTAACTCATAATCTTTATGAAAAAATAAAAAATGATCTCTACCCTGATTGGAACAAAAACCCAGCAATATCAAAATTAGTTGAAAAAAAGATAAGAGAGTTCTTAGCAGAAATAAAGCCAAAGTATAACATCACATACGAAGATTTTGAAAACTTACATAAAGAAATTTTCGGAGCTATTTATGAATAGTCAAAGTATAACTTTAGTTTATAGGAATGTTAGATTTTTAAGGATAGAAGTAGAAAATGGATTAGTTAGATTTGTTGTACCAAAAGATTATAATGAAGATATAAACAAAATAAAAGAAAAGTATAAAGAATGGATAAAAACAAAACTTGAAAAATTAAAAGAAATTGAAGAAGTATCAAAAAAGATAAAGTTGTTTAACCACGACAATATTGAAGAAATTGTTAAAAAATTTATAGATGAATACTCGGGTTTGTTAAAAGTAAAACCTCAAGAAATTTGTTTTAGAAAGATGAAGAAAAGGTGGGCAAGTTGTAATGTAGCTAAACAAAGGGTTATCTTTAACAAGGATATAAAATTCTTACCAAAAGGATTAATAAAATATATTACTTTACACGAAATGGCACACCTCATAGTAAGAAACCACAAAAATGATTTTTGGTCAATTATTAGCAAATTTGACACAAATTATAACCAAAAAGAAAAACTCCTTGCGTGTTATAGGTATAAGATGATTACGATGGGTTAGTATAACTAGGGGGGTTAATAAATATGATTATCCAAAAATATTCAGTCAATCAACATCCGATTAGTCATATTTTAGCATGGGTACAAAGTGGAGAAATTGCTATACCAGAAATACAAAGGCCGTTTGTTTGGAGTTCAACACAAGTTCGTGATTTTCTTGATTCTTTATATAATGGTTATCCTGTAGGTTATATTATTACTTGGAGAAATCCAAATGTGAAATTAAAAGATGGGACAATATCTCAAGGAAAACGTATTTTAATTGATGGTCAACAGCGTGTAACTGCTCTTATGACTTCAATTTTAGGTTATAAAATTATTGATAAAGATTATCAGACAGTAAGAATTTCTATTGCGTTTAATCCTATTGAAAGAAAATTCGAGGTAACTAATCCTGCTATAAAAAAAGATTCTAGATGGATATCAGATATTAGTGAAGTATTTAGTAGTAATTTTAAAATTCATCAGTTTGTGAAGACATATGTTGAGAATAACTCAATAGATGATTTTGATCAAATATTTGAAGCTATAGAATCTTTACGAGGAATACTGAATAATCCAATTGGTGTAATTGAATTAAGTTCAGATCTTGATATAGACACAGTTACTGAGATATTTATTCGTATTAATTCAGCTGGTTTAGTATTAAGCCAAGCTGATTTTGCAATGTCTAAGATTGCTGTTAATGAAAAATATGGTGGTAATTTACTACGTAAAGCAATTGATTATTTTTGTCATATGGCAGTAGTACCTGAGTTTTACAATCAAATACTGCAAACAGATAAAGAATTTACACAAACTGAGTATTTTAAAAGAATGAGTTGGTTAAAATATGAGAATGATAATCTTTATGATCCGTCTTATACTGATATGTTGCGAGTAGCATTTACTTTTAAATTCAAAAGAGGCAAGCTTGAAGATTTGGTAGCATTACTTTCTGGACGAAATTTTGAAACTCGTGAATATGAAGAAACTATAGCAGAGGAGTCATTTAAAAAACTTTCTGATGGTATTATGGAGTATATGAATGAAAATAATTTTAAAAAATTTGTGATGATAATTCGTTCAGCAGGTTTTATTGATACTTCAATGATACGTTCACAGAATGCTTTAAATTTTGCCTATGTTTTATATCTCTTATTGCGAGAATTAAATTTTAACCAAGCATTAATAGAAACTTTGGTTAGGAAATGGTTTGTTTTATCGATTCTAACTAGTAGATATTCAGGTTCACCTGAATCACAATTTGATTATGATATTAAACAGATTTCACAAAACCCTGTAGAGTACATAAATAACACAATTGCTGCAGAATTGTCCGATGCTTTTTGGAATTTAGGTTTACCACAACAAATGAATACATCTGTAGCAAGTAGTCCTGAATTTAATGTATTTTTAGCAGCCCAGGTTAAAATGAATGATAAAGGTTTTCTATCAAAGGATATTACAGTAAGAGAATTAGTTGAATTAAAAGGTGAGGTTCACCATATCTTCCCTAGGGAATATCTTAAGAAACACGGATATACACGAGGACAATATAATCAAATAGCCAATTATGTTATGGCACAAAGTGAGATTAATATAGCTATCGGCTCAAAACCTCCGAATGTTTATTTTAAAGAGATTTTGGAACAATGTAATGGTGGCAGATTAAAATATGGTGGAATAACTTCGTTAGAGGAGTTAAAAAAGAATCTGGAGATGCATTGTATACCGTTTGATATAATCAATATGGATGTATCAAATTACGAAGAATTTCTGGAAGAAAGAAGAAAGTTGATGGCACTAAAAATTAAGAATTACTTTTTTACATTATGATTGTTAAAAATAGGAGCTAAAATTAGATTATCATATTTTAATCCAAACATAAACTCCAACCAATAATTAAACATAGTTGTTTAAAATTTTTTTCGTGATTCTCATGTTATAGTTTCTTTTCTTCCTCACCTATTGACAACTCTAGATTTATTAAGTATAAAAAGTTAACAAAACTGTTTAACTTTTGTCTTTGTCAAATGAAATTTAGAAGATGTAAGAAAAGTGTGATTTTTGTCACATCCTATTGACATTTGT
>Ga0272449_1004994_pt1 | contig 10541 bp, 8 predicted proteins | sample YNPCB0241_FD_198679 | JGI IMG/M metagenome (GOLD analysis project Ga0272449, IMG submission 198679) | Hot spring sediment microbial communities from Yellowstone National Park, WY, United States - YNP-CB-024-1 | ecosystem: Environmental > Aquatic > Thermal springs > Hot (42-90C) > Sediment...
GGATGAGAAGCATAGTATGCTAAATGTCGTGGGGCACGCTGACCCCCTTATATCTATTAATCAGTATGTATTAAGTGGTGCAAATAATTGGCATAAGGGACGATTCTGCAGCAGTGAGATAAGTTCTAACACGATACAATGCACCCCACCCTCAATATCAAGCGTTAGTTCACTAATGCTCTATGACCAGTTGTACGAAAACGACTGGATAGAATTTTGGAATATAACATATACAAATAATAAAATCGCTGACACTTTATCTAAAAAGCAGAGCTTTAAAGAGTGGATTAAGAATAATTTTAACAAAGAGGTAAGGGATAAAGAGTCACTGAAGACCTTCGCTAAGGAAAGAGTAGAATCCCATATGGAAAAGCTAATTTCCTTAATGGCTAACCTCACGAAGATTAGTATGGAATTAGAAGATGAATTGAAAAATTACGTGAAAGTTTTGGAGAAAAGGATACCGTTAGCGATTCGGCGCGAACAGAAGGGTAGTAATATGGTATTAGTTCTTGACAGAAGCGGAAGCATGAATCAAATTTTAGTTAAGGGTGTAAGTAAGATTGATTTAGCAAAAGATGCTTCTTCAAAATTTGTCAATATGTTATCTGAGCATGATAGAATCGCGCTTGTTACGTTCTCTGATAATGCAGAGCTTAAAGTAGAACTAACTAATGATCGCGTAAAGGTTATCGATATTATAAATAGTTTAACAGCGGAGGGTAGAACGGCAATGGGTGATGCTATGAGATTAGCTTTGAATGTTCTTAAAGATTCTTCATCTGAGAGGAAGGTCATAGTCCTCCTGACTGATGGTTGCCATAATACAGGTAAGGAAAAACCTGAGGCAGTATTGAGAGATGCAAAAGAAATGAAAATACCTATATTCACAATAGGGATTGGGACGGGAGAAGTCAAAGATCCATCATCTATTGAATGTTTCAATGAAGATATTCTACGGAAAATCTCTGATGAAACTGGTGCAACATTCTATTGGATTAACCCGAATATCGGTGTTGATGAATTAGAATTGTGGAGAATTTATGCAAGGATAGCATTAGGAATAATTGATGTTAAACCTATTACTCTCTTCTCTGATATAGTTATGCCAAATGCTGTAAAATCTCATGTTTTTGAGGTTGGTGATAATATTGAAAGATTGACTACAATGTTAAGTTACAGAGGTAGTAAACTCAATTTAGAGTTAGTATCACCTGATGGCGATGTAATAAATAGTAGTAGACCAAATATTATCTTTATAGAGGGTATTGGAAGTATCCTAGCCATCGTTTCTTCACCACTCCCTGGAAGATGGGAAGCTAGAGTAATTGGAGTTGATGTTCCACCAAAAGGTGAGCCCTACATTTTATCAATCGGTGTGAATGCTTTATCTATCTCTCCAAGGGAATTATCTGTAAATGCTACTCAGTTGGAAAGAGAGATTAAACTGATGATAAGGAATGATGGAGAAATTACGGCTAGTAATGTGACTGTTTACGTAGACGGTCCATTAAAAGATTACATCTATGTTAACCCAGTAAAATTTACGATAGGAAGAGGAGAGAATGTAACATTAGATGTTAAGGTAAGTAAACCTGATAGTTATGCGAAGAGGTCAGCTAGGATAATTTTAGATAATAATGGTTTCAGGTATGTGGTGCCCGTTAACCTCATCTTAAAAGGCTTGATAATAAACGCATGGATCGGTGATGAAATATATGTAGGGGAGAGAACAGTTTTAAACGTTATTGTTTTTGATGACTCATACTCCCCCATAACTAATGCTAAAGTTACAGTCTCTATTGATGGAGATACTATAATGCTGAATGATGATGGAGTCTCCCCCGATACTATTGCAGATGATGGATTATATGCAGGATTTTTCACACCTACTTCTTCGAGACTTATTACACTTAACATAAGAGCTGAAAAAGATAATTATCTACCTGCGTTCATGCCTTTGAGTCTAAGAGTGTTAGAGTTATCACCACTAAATCTTCTAATAAGCTTTCCACATCAGTTAACTAGAGGTGACCCACTAATTATCAATTCCACTCTATTAGATGTGAATGGTAATAGAGTAGATGGAGGATCTATAGAAGCAATCATAAATGGAGTACATCATAAATTTGTAGAAATTACCCCTGGATTTTATCAGCTGAAAATTGATATAACAAATGTATCCAGACAACTCCTTTTAGAGGTAGAAGCTATTAAACGTGGCTTTTTACCTGTAAAGAAGAACATCACAATTACCATTTTAGAGAAAGTTACAGCTGGTGGTCCAAACATACCAATTATTAACTATGGTCTACTCATCCTTCTAGTACTCATTTTATTCATAGTATTTATATCAGTAGTAGCTTATAGCTATTCACGGAGAGGGATAATATGTGCTTCATGTGGTTTTAGAAACAGGCGGGGCGCAACATACTGTAGAAACTGTGGAAATAGATTAAAGTTAAGGTCTTGAAATAATACAACATATAACCGAGACGTTTAAGAATAATTGTTTACTCTCTCCCTCCATACTTTTCATGTCTATGAATTATGTTAGACTATGACTTATAGGGATTATGAGGGCTTTGGTAAAGTGTCAGGAGTAGAGGTAAGTGGTGCCCCACACTTTTTACAGAAGTTGGCGGAGAGGCTATTTTCTGCTCCGCATTTGGGGCATCTAACCGGATACGTACTCTTAAAATAGTCCGTGTAATCTCCACGTTTTATTTGTACACGCTTATCTATTTTCCAAACTGTTATTGAGACCAATTGGGGAGCTTTTAATCTAAAGAATTGAGATATTAATGCTAGAGCTACTGCTATCCAGCTTACAATGAATCCTGCACCTGTAGTTACGGTAAAGGCATTACCAGGCATTATAACGTTGTATCCAGTGTAGAGATCACTCCCCAAAACAGTATATATTAAGAGACCTATTAACCCTAGACCTCCGCCAATGAAACCATGAAAGAAAGTTAAGACAGCAGAGACTATTAACAATACGACTGTAACTAAGGCTAGAGAAGTGTAGACAGGAACTCTAGCTAATAATGAAGTAATTACACCGACTATCTGTGGAGGTGGAGGTATTCCTAATAATCCGGTAAGATACAAAGAGAATGAGCCCGTAAAGAAATCAAGTGATGAGAATTCTCTAGAATACGTAGTTAATCCGGCTATATATACGACGCCTATCCATGGAGAGAAGATAGTTAATAGTATTATTATTCCAGCAATAATACCTACTAAGTTTAAAGTTATGAGTCTTTCTCTCTCACTCATCCTCCCGCCCCGCTTATCAAATCTTCTATATGTAAAGATCTAGATAAGCTTTAATTATGCTTGTTCAGAGACCTCTGAACGGTATTAACGATCACGTTCTTTTGCAAGCCTATGAAATTCACAGAAATGCTTTAAAGTCAGAACGTAGGGATGAATAACACTGATTATTATGCTTGCAAAAGCTTAAATATGCTGAGAAATAAAGACAAGCTTTGATAATAATGTTGGATTTGGATAAAGTCGGAAGTCTGAATTTAACTAAGTCCGATCATACTCTAAATCAGTATCTAGTAAATAGTACCTCTTTTAATGAGAAGAATCATAGAAACGGTAAATCGAGAAAACTTATTTATACTAGGATATTCGTGTCGCTAATCTTGATAACTTTCTTTATATTGTTAGCATCTTTTTTCTTAGTAGCTGGTGAGTCACCAGAGATCCTTAATGTCTCTACTGGCGATATTCCAGTAGGTATCGCTACTATTAAACTAGAATATAATGTTCAGGTAAATGTTAACAATCCTAGCAAAGCAATAAAGGGTTCAACTACTGATTGGACAATCAATATTTATGATGGAAGAGTTACATTATACTTGAAGGTAGCCGATTTAACTTTCTCTAAATCTGTAGATGTACCCCTGGTCAGCGAGTTGAAGTAAATTTAGCACCTGGAGTTATAGCTTACCTCTACACTAAGATCTTAACGGATGTCATCGTAGATGGTAACGCTGTTCCGGACAAGAATAATCTACTAATAGATAGAGAGGGGTCAATTAGTTTTCATGTTAAGATACTAGAGAATACGAAGACTGGTGATGTAATTAAGGTTTCCCTACCTATGAGGTTAAGTGTTAGAGGGGGGTTAAAGATAGATCTAGGTCCTATCTCTGAGAATATAGTAGATATTGAGTTAGGTGAATTCCCTCTGAACCCTGTAATCGAGAAGACGATTGAAGTTACTGAACAACCTCCTATACTACCAGGCGTTACAATTTCTATCTCATCCACCATTTTCCTAGTAATCGCTATAGTAATGATTATATTCTTCTTCGCTCTAATCTACTATTTCCGTAGAAGGATTCTATCTTCATAAAAAGTCAAACTTTTACAGCTATATCTAACATCTATTCAAGAGGTAATTGAAATGGTCCTGAAAGGATTGCAGTAATATTGTCTTCCTCTCCTCTCTCTAATGCTACATCGCAGAGTGATTTTAGGATGTTAGTGTACCCTATCTTTCCATGATACTTCATAATGTATGAGTGGATCTCGTCCATCGAAAGTTTGTGAACGAACCCGTCGCTACAGACGAGTATGAAGAATGGCTCTCTATAATACTGTATTGTAAAGTCAGGTATCCAGTCTGGAGTTCCTAAAGCCTTAGTGATGACGCTACGGTGAGGATGATACATCGCTTCTTCAGGTGTTATTTGATTTTTTCCAATCATCTCTTGAATGAGTGTATGGTCGCGTGTTAGGAGGATTATTTTTTCTCTTGTAAGTATATAAGCTCTGGAATCTCCTACATGACCTACCCAGAGCTCTACCGAATCTCTTCTTTCTTGTACAACAACTGTAGTTGCTGTTGTCGCCATCCCGATAGATTCAGGATTTGATTGAGAAAACTTAATTATCTCATTATGAGCTCTTGAATATGCTTTTAGAATAATATTTGCTGGGTCCGAAACTCCTTTACTCGAGACTGCTAATTCATATAGAATGTATGGTCCTATAATGTTTGCAGCTATTCGAGATGCGATTTCACCTTTAGCTTGACCTCCCACCCCATCGGCTACAACGCCAATAAATCTATATATTCCCCACCCCTCTATTATGCTTTTCTGGAGACAGTAGAAAGCAGCGTCTTCATTATTAGTTCTTCTGCCAATAGTAGAATAGGCAGCTGCTTTTATTGGTCTTAGAGCAAGTTTCTTTAAAGCCATACTGGTCACTTACGTGCTGGTCATCCTGCGTGGATCTATAAACCTGATCATGAAGTACGGTCCTAGTTTTTCATGATAGCATAGAGCTATGATGTCATCATTGTTTAGTATCCATGGTCTGTTAGTTTCTAGCTTTTTAACGATAGGCTTGTTTGATGTCGGGTCATAGTATATGATGTGAGCATTATTAACAGACCCTATGAATTCAACATAGATGTAACCACCTTTCGGATATACTAGAAGATGATGCCTGCTTACAAAGCTGCTTGGATCAGTTATATTAATTCTCCTCGCATACCTATATCTACCGCATTTGTTACATGGACTATGGGTTCTCCCAATTTCTATAGGATTGGTTATCGGGACTTTTTCTTCTCCAATAAGTAGATATGGTTGCTGTATTTCTAAGATGGTGGCTCCTACTAAGTGTTGAAGGAACTCTGTTGCAGATTTAAATCTGAGGTTTGGGTTAGGATTCATTGCAGTGTTAATGACCTCGCTGAGTCTCTGCGATATAGCAGGATTTATTTTAGTTATGGGTTTAGGTGTATCACCATCAAGAACTTCTCTAGGATTTTTACCACTTGCTATGTAGTAAAGTGTAGCTCCTATAGAGTATATATCTGATAAGGGTGAAGAGAATCCATATCTTTCCTGCTCTGGAGCTGTAAAACCCAACGTAACTGGCCATACTGGGTCTCCTTCTTTAAGCTGCTGGGTATAGAAGTGTTTCGCTGTTCCAAAGTCGATTAGTTTAATCTTTAAAGTCTCCGAGACTAGTACATTTTTTGGATTTATATCTCTGTGGACTATGTTGAGTGCATGTATATAGGATGCAGCGTCTAGGAGCTGCTTCGCTATTACCATCAACTCATTCTCATTTACGATCTTTCTCCTCTGGAATTCTGTGTAAGCGTTAGGTGCAGGGAAGTATTCTAATACAAGGTATGGTTGGGGGTTGTAAGTGAAAGCTATTGCTTTAATAATGTTTTCATGTGAGAGTTTCTTTAAGATATCATATTCTACACCGATCCGTCCCTTCAGAGACTCATTCTCAGATACATTATCTGTTAGTCTAGGTGTCTTAACTACATATAAGGTGTTAGCTAACTCATCTTTACAAAGATAGATAGACCCCATCCCTCCCCTCGCTAATAGTTTTACAACCTTTAATCTTAGATTATCTATTGTTAGTACTTCGCCTATCTTTAATTCAGTGTTCATGCCGTAAATGTCAACTCCAATACGTCTGCAATGTTTATTCTATCTCCTGAGGTGAGTTCAATCCAGTCTTTCCCCCTAATATCGTTTCCATTAACTTTTGTTCCATTCTTACTTCCAAGATCCTTAACATAAAACTTGTTTCTCTCAAGCTTTATTGCAAAATGCCTTCTACTTACGAATCTCGCATCTTCCGGCTTCAGTAAGTTTAGTAGGTCTTCTCTACCAAACTCTCTTGATGCCCCCTCATTTAAATCAACCGGAATAGTTTGAGAGCCTAAATTTAGAAAACACCGTCTTGTAGGTGTTAAGCGTTGTAATAATGTTCCACACATCTCACAGAAATTTGAATCTGGTGGATTCCAGTGTCCACATCTAGGGCATCGAATAACCTCTCCCGTCATTTTAATCACCTTTCGATCTCAACACTGTTGTATCTTCAAGCAGCTTCTTAATATCTTCTTCGCTTAGCTTACTTCCCAATATTTGTGAACAAGTTTTAAGTAGAATCTCAGTCATACGTCTCATTTCTTTATCAGACATAACATGCGTGTAATCACTGGAAGATTTTAAGGATTTTAATTCACCATATATTTTATCTACGATCTCCTTATTCTCTAAGTTCTTTTCAAGGAGTTTCATATATTCAGCTAGTGTAAACTGTAGCCTAGGTTTAGGATCTGACTCGGTAGAGTATTGGTCCCGATCACTAGTTACTTCTACAGCTAAATCCTCTGATAGCTCAAAATCTTCACCTGCTATTGTATATCTAAGTATGCTGTGTTCTCCAACATTTAGAGGTTTGATATTAGCCTTTACTGCGATCCTCTGTTTTACACCGATCCTTACATCCTCTAAAGGCATCTCTATACCTCCATCTCTTCTAACAATATCCGTCATTCTACTTATTGCGTCTCCTATTCTATATGCTTCTAGTATCTCTACTCCTTGGAATGGGTTTATGAAAAGAGTTGGGTTGGTTAAGGCGACGCTCTTCAGTTCAGTAAATGATTCTTGAAAGAATTCTTGGACTTCTTCTGCTTTTAGAATATGCCTCCAGAATCCTCCACTAGCTGTACATAGTGAAGCTAAGATTCTTTCATCGTATTCAATCCCTATCCCTACAGCTACTATTGTGATTCCTAACCTTTTAAACTGCTCACCTATCTTCTCATAGTATTCAGGGTCTAACTCTCCTATGGTTGGGATCCCATCTGTAAGGAGGATTATTCTCTTTACAGTGTCTTGAGGCGGTGACACTCCTGGTGCTATTATTGAAGTCTTTCGGCCTAGTAATTTATCTAATAATGATTTCTCTTGTTCCACTTCTATGCCTTCGATTACTGAGTATGCTAAACGGATTCCATCTGATAGGTTTGTGTAGGTTCCTGTCTTGAGATTGCTTATATTTGAAACTACCTCAACTTTATTGACCGCTGGTTGGAGGGGTACGGCTACTTTTGCTTTCCTCTCGAAAGTTACCACTGCGATATAATCTGTAGGCTCAATCTTCTGAATATAATTGATTACAGCTTTTTTCGCAATATTTATCTTGCCTTCATCTTTCATTGATCCAGAAACATCGATGCAGAAGCAGATCTTGGCAGGTTTCCTCTTAGAAGACTTACTTAGCTTTAATGTATCCTCACTCAATATATCTGGATAGAATATTTCAAAGAGTATAAAGACCTCGTGAGGTTTATCAGGCTCTAAAAAGTATTTGTTAACATTAGCAGATACACGTATGGTTGAAGACATCAAATACAATTTTCCCTATACTTGTTTATAAGTTTTTAAAGAACTCATTTCAAAATTATTTAAAGCTTCTCTTTCTTGTTTTTTGTTTCTTTACCAGTTTTAGTAGAGGCTCAGATATACGTGTAGCCCTAGTAACAATAACATCAATAATCATACACCAAAGATGCGAAATTTAGAGATGAATTCAAAGTTAAGCTACTGGACTTTTTATCCTTAGAGTCTGTATTTATTTGTAGCTTAGACGTTTTTATCAATAGTTCTATTATCTATTATGTTAGGAATCTTACTCTATCTCTGTATCTTCTACAAGATTCTTAATGAATTCTTCTATCCTTTTGAGCCGATTTAGGGTTCTTCCTGTATTTACTGTTGTGAAAATTATCAAGGTGATCGCTATAGTTAGTGCAGCGTATGTGAATATGCTTAGTTGTTGTATGTTTAGTATGTTTGTATAGAGTAGTTGGCTGTAATCTGCTGTAAGCTTTTTTATCTGGTTTTCGAGTCTTTCGATGGTTCTATTCTGCTCAATGATGTTCGTAATTAGGTTTAAATTTACGTAGCCGATGTTAATGAGTTGGTTATTTTTATCTATGTAAAAGTATGATGTATTTGTTAGAATGTAGTTACGGTTTGGTTTTATATGGTAGACCCCCTGAGGGTGGTTAATGAATGTGTAGGAATTATTAACGAGTACTATAGATTCTGTATTGTTAGGGAATAGTATCTTGAAACTTAAACCCTGCTCATTATATCTATCAAGTAAGTTTACAATTCTAATTGTAAAATTGTAATTATTTCTGATGTAATGTTCCGGCCACTCTATAACAATACCATGCTTAACATACGGTCTTAACATACGTTCAGGACTGCCAATCCAGAACCCTAGTCCATACACCTCAACACGGTCACCGTCATTTATTTCTGTGAATGGAGTTTCCCTGTAAACCTCAACAACTTCACCAACTTTCAGCCTATTGCTTGTATCCAGCAACAGCTCTTCTACTTCAACATCTACTGCAGGCAATCCATTAGTATACTGCACATGACCTTTCACAGTTCCTCTAAGTTTAACAGACCACCTGAAAACAGCTATAAGAGAGCCGTTACCTGTTACACTAGCGGTAGTCTGTCGTGAGCCAGAATTCACAACAGAGACTTCGCCAGTTGTACTCCAATTGTAGAATATGTAACCTTCGGGAAAGTCTGCTTCAATCTGATAAGTGCCAGATGCATGCTCACCACTTTGACCACTAGTGTAATTAATTCCAGAGAACGTTATAGAACCAACATCAGGAGGCTCTGTGGAAAAATAGATTTTATAAGTCTCTTGTTGGCTCTCATAGATCATAAAAGAAAATGTCTCTGATATTTCATACCATGGGTTTTCCATAGAATACTCCTCCGAATAAGACCAAGACACGTATACCGTTATTCTTACTTCACCAGCTCTTCTAGCAGTAAACTCTCTTGTTGAGTTTACTGTAACAACTTCACCTGGATCAAGTTTTTTAGGTGAAACAGAAATAAGCCGGACATCTTTTACGATATTGACACTATCAGGAGGGTCGAAACTCTCATGGGAGATAGGTATAACATAAATCGGTTTATTATCCAGATTTTTAACTTTAATACTATACGTAAAATTTTGTCCCACTAAAACTGGAGAAAGATCAGTCTGGAAAGAGAAGATAGAGATAGGAGAACTTTGAGCATCTTGAGGAGTTGGGATTAAGAATGTAGAAATGAGCAATAGGAAAATTGTTCCCAGGCTGGATAGCCTCTTCAATTTTAGCCTACCTGCATAAAAATGTCTTCAACTTTTACTTAAGATTTTCTCCTTTATATCTCATAATATTCAAGTGTCCTTGATTTTTATTGTTGTGTGTAAGTTTTTTATTATTGCTATGGTTGCTGCATAGTCTTCTACTGATTGTTTCTTCCACGTGTTTATGTTGTTGTAGAATCTCCCAGTTCTCTGCTTCAAGTATCCGGAGAACTTTTCAACACATTCCTTAAACCGAATCTCTGATATTGATATTTTAGACCAATCTTTTCTAGACCACCTATACCATGGGTTCTATCAACTACTATCAATGGCTTATTAAGGCACCCATCCAAGACCATTCTAAAAACTTCATAACAATAACCATGATTTATACTCCATGAAGTATAGATTGCCAGTATCTCCCCGAATCAATATCTACGACAGACTATACATATGTCTACATATTATAAATGCTGGAGTAATGTGTATTGTTCTCTTTGGGCACTCTTAACATTCTTAGCTATGGGTCTATCTAGGTCTTAATCCGAATTTTCTCTCAAGCCACTCGAGCC
>Ga0272449_1004996_pt1 | contig 10539 bp, 9 predicted proteins | sample YNPCB0241_FD_198679 | JGI IMG/M metagenome (GOLD analysis project Ga0272449, IMG submission 198679) | Hot spring sediment microbial communities from Yellowstone National Park, WY, United States - YNP-CB-024-1 | ecosystem: Environmental > Aquatic > Thermal springs > Hot (42-90C) > Sediment...
CTCCTTTAATGGAAATTTTTTGGCTCTGTAAAATATACTCTGAAAATTTATCGAATCTCTCTCTGAAAATATACTTCTGATTGTCTGATAGAAATTTGGGTAAACTACACGATAGATAGATAGATAGATAGATAGATAGATGTGCAGAAAATCAGATTTTCGTTCTCAAACCTCAAAAAAGTCCCCTCCTGAGGTTTTTCACAATTGATTATACTCATTTTGCTATTCGTGTGCAAGTAGAAAATTTTTATTAACCTATCAACACACCCCACTCCTCCTAAATACAGTGTCGGTGTACGGTGAACCGTGTCGGCTTTTGGAAGAACCATCTATAAGAGGGGAATTAGTCCGTGTCAGTAATCAGTGGTCAGTGGTCGGTGTGTTCTTTCAGAACACTCATCTATGCGAGGGAAACTTTTTTAGAAAGAAGTTTTCATTTTGCAGAGGTGGGCAAAAGCCCATGAAAGTTTACCCACATCCCACCTCTTACTTACCCATTTCTCATTTCTCACTTGCCCATTTATATTTACCCATTTCCCACTTCTTATTTACCCATTTATATATTTGCATTGTGTAAAATGAAAAAATCTTATATATCGATTTCGTGACTTTGATATCGTATAAGATTTACAAAAGTATAAGAATGCTCACGGCACCTATTGGTGAGATAGTAAATTTAGTTCCATATAATTCGTCAATTCTGGATTTAGGCGGCGGAATGGGTGTAATCGCAGAAGAGATCAGAAAGCATAGAGGCTATAAGAGTTACTCGATTGTAGATATAGATGACAAAAGACTTACGGAGGTTAAGAAAAGACTCAAAGACATAGAGACTTATCCGGGTGATGCCCTCGATATCGTCGAAAGATTCATAGACGACAGGAGGCTCTTCGAGACCATTATCATATCAGATATGCTCTATCTCTGCGATGACAGTTATACAGAAAGACTCATAATTGAGAGCCTCGGCTTGATTAAACATAATGGGATATTTATTATCAAAGAGGTGGACTGGAATCTACTCGTAAAATTTCAGGAACTTTTATCTGTAAAACTCTTCAGGTTCACCAGAGGAAGGGATATCCATTTCAGAGGTGTTGATTATTACGAGGGCTTATTAAAGAGACACAATCTGAATTTTGCAATCCTGAGATTCAATCGCCTCTGGTATCCGCACTTTATAATTACTGTCAGAAAATAAGTTATCCAATCTGGTTCTAACAAACCCATATTTTAGGTCTTTATATTTCCTCCGATTTATAATATTATGTATTCTATTAATTGGAGGAGAGTTATGAAAAAACCGATTTTTTTAATTGTAGTACTGATGTCATTCTCTATCTTTCTTGCCGCTCAAGGTGAAAACAAGGCAAAAGGCACGAATGACAAAGAGGCCAAGATTGCAGATATCAGAAAACTGATGGAGATCACAGGCTCAGGAAATATCGGAATGCAGGTCTTGAATAATATGATCGATTCATACAGGAAGATGCTGCCTCAGGTCCCTCAGTCCTTCTGGGATGAATTCTTAAAAGATGTAAATCCCCAGTCCCTCGTAGAGCTTATAATACCTATCTATGACAAATACCTCACACATGACGAAATCAAGGATATAATAAAGTTCTATGAAAGCCCATCGGGTAGAAAACTCATACAGGTTCTGCCTCAGATCACAAATGAATCTATGGAGGCGGGGAGGATGTGGGGTAAAGAGATGGGAGAGAGAATCATAGAGAGACTTCAAAGAGAGGTAGAAGAATCAAAGGGCAAGTAGAAAAATTGTATGAAGGAGAGGGATATGAAAAGATTGCTCTTCATATTGATATTCATTATCATAGGCTGTGAAGAAAGGAGTCTACCTATCAGTGATATTGTGTCAGATACAGGCACAAATGAAAAGAATGGTCATCAAATCGGTAGTTTTTATTTCGAGCCTGTGGATTCGAAGACATTCAATATCAGATACAATAACCTTCTCCTCTCTGGAAACAGAGATGAGATGTTTTCACTATCCAGTGTAGACATTGGATATGAGATGATGTATGGCGCCTTCAAGCCAAAAGACAGAATAAAGAAGGGCTGGACCGCGGTTGACAGGATAGAATACGAAAGTATTTCAAATAACGAGATGAGGGTCAAATTATTCATAAAAGATAATCTCGCAACTACCATTTCACTGATTAATCACATCAATGAATATGGTGAATACCTCGAGATTTCGTACAAAAGGGACGGTGACTACAACAGAATATCTCTATCCCTCGATTGTGCCAATCCCGAACATTTTATAGGATTCGGGGCACAGTCAATAGATGTAGATCATTTTGGAAATACCCTATCGGGATGGGTTCAGGAACAGGGGATTGGAAAGGTTATGCACGACAATTACGATGACCTATTATGGTATGTACAGGGGAGAAAACACTCATCACAGATACCGATTCCACAGATACTCTCGAGCAGGAATTACATACTTACAGTCAAAGACAATATAAGACCGTTAATCTCTCTCTGCAGCGATAACTCGAATACCATCAGAATAGAGGCAGGGGCTGATAGCTCCATATATATCTTCCCATCGAATACACCGATAGAATCTTTAAAACTCGCCACATCAGTTACTGGCCGAAGCCGCGTACCTCCTGACTTTGCCTTCTTCCCCTGGATAGACGCCATATTCGGGAGTGAGAATGTAAGAAGGGTTGCACACAAGTTGCGAGATGAAAAAATCCCCGCATCTGCCATCTGGACAGAGGACTACAAAGGTGCTGAGTTTAAGGGGGATAGATATGTCCTGAGCGAAGGGTGGGAGATAGACCGAAATCTCTACCCCGACTTCGAAGAACTCGCAAAAGAACTTCACAAGCTTGGATTCAAATTCCTCACCTATTTCAACTCATTTGTCTACAGGGATTCTGACGCCTTTGAGGAGCTGGACAAGAAAGGACTCCTGATAAAGGATAAGGAGGGCAAAACCTACCTCTTCGACGGGGCAAAGGGGAGTAAATCCTCTCTTCTGGACTTACTCAACGAAGAGAGTGTACTCTGGCTGAAAAGTAAAATGAAGGATACCATAGACAGAGGTTCCGATGGATGGATGGGGGACTTCGCAGAATGGCTTCCAACAGATGCAGTATTATACGACTCGAAGAATAGACAGAATGTATCGGGACTCGAGGTTCACAATAACTATCCCGTTCTCTGGCAGAGAGTACAGAGAGAGTTAATAGACTCATACAAAGATGGCGTGGATAGAATATTCTTCGTCCGATCCGGCTGGTTTGGAACTCCCGGGCTTGCCGATGTAGTGTGGGCGGGGGACCAGAGGACATCTTTTGATATAGACGATGGATTGCCCACGATAATTCCAATAGGTATAGGACTCAGCATATGTGGAATATCCAATTATTCTCACGATATTGCCGGTTATCAATCTATGACAAATCCACCATCAGACAGAGAGCTCTTCTATAGATGGACAGAATTGGGGGCATATACTCCGATAATGAGGACGCATCACGGTTATATGCCAAAACTCAACTGGTCGTGGGAGAGGGACGAAGAGACGACTCAATTCTTCAGAAAATACGCACAGATTCACTCCTCACTATTCCCGTATTTCAAGACTCTCGCTGTTGAGGCATCAAAAATTGGAATACCGATTATGAGGAGTCTCGCCCTTCACTACCCCGATGAAGAGATTGTCTGGAGTCTCAAGGATGAATATCTCCTCGGTGAGGAGATACTTGTCGCCCCAATAATCCAGAGGGACCAGAGGACGAAGAGACTATACCTGCCACCTGGGAGATGGACACCAATCGAACAGACAGGGGAGTATATCAAGGGTAGTAGATACATCACCATCGACGCACCACTCGAATATATACCCGTATTTGTCAGAGAAGGGGGAATCATTCCAATGATAAAGAGTGAAATACTGACAAATGTAGATATAGACAACTCATACAAATCATCCAGAATGGATATGAATTACCGAATATTGAAAATTTTCCTGGGCAAGGGAAATTCATTTACAGAATTCAATGGTAACAGATATACTCTCGATATGATTTCAGACTACGATAAGCACAAAGAACTTATGTTCTCACTCAAAGAATCCTCTCTCAAACAGTGTGAAAATGAACAGACAGATTCCTGCTACAAAAAACTCAATGATCATCTGTATGTGATCTATCTCTCCTCGAAGGAGAGCCTCAGTATCTCTCAGGAACAGAAAAAGATCGCGGACCTCAAAATCACCACCCCTGAACCCATTGGATTGGAGATATATTTGTATTATTGAGTGCTTAGTCTATTGCCTATAATTTATTACGATATTGTTGTTCAGTCGATTCCTTTATTCGTGTAAAAAGTGATTTCATCAATTGATAATGACTTTTAATCTTATTATAAAGCCTATCAGCGAGCCCCACATCATAAGTATGACTTGTTAGATTCCTATCGTCGGTCATCTCGAAGAATGAGAGTGTTTCAGTTTCGTTCAAGAGACCAATCGAGAAGGCCTCTCTGAAACACTTTTTTGGAGAGTTACAATTTATTCCTTCTACATAATAGAGATATTCTTTCAACAGCTTCCATACTACTTCAAATGTATATTCAAATCTCTGAATGGTGGCATCTCTAACTATCTCAGTAAAATCCTTAGAGAGTATCTCACTTAGAGAATTTAAGGACTTCTCTGACTCCTCTAATTTCCTTTTTAACTTTTCCATATTAATACTCCATCTTTCAATATCTCCTCTCTTATCTTCTCTCCTGCCTCTTTCAGGTCAATCAAATCTACCTTATAAGGTATATTCAATTCCTCAATCTCACTTTTCAATAGAATCACTTTCTTTTTATCATCTGATATAACCGCAATATCAATATCAGAGGTACTTTTGTAACTCTCTTTGACAGACGAGCCGAAGAGATAGACAGAACCTCTGAGAGTGATTGTAGATAGCAGATTCTTTATCTTATCAAGGGCATCCAGAAAGTACTTATCATTTCTCATCATTCTTCTCACGAAATGTAATCTCTCTACTCTGAACAATCTTTATATCCATATCTTTATTATGGTTATGCCCGATTAAAAGTCAAGGTTAAAATCCACAAACTCAGTAACCATCCAGTCAAATGTTTTAATTGAAACTATTGCATATATGATTAATAGAGTGTTTGTTTTGAATGTTTATATTGGGGATTCCCCTCGAAGGCACCACTAATAACCAAAGTCTTACGAAACGAATCAATGGTATCAATCCCGAATCAATAATTTGCAAGAAGACAAATTCGTATTATAATAAGCGTATGTTTATGGGAAGGACAACAAGGCAACAGACAAAAATTCTCCTTTTTATGGGATTCATCGTTGCCTTTGTATATTACTGCGAATCATCGCTCAACACCTGCAAATACGATACCGACTGCAAAGGCGACAAGGTATGTAGAAACGGTCAGTGTGTAGGCATATACGAAAATCTGGATATATGCGTCTCATCCGATACAAACTCCGATACAAACTCCAAAGATACCTCCGAACTCCAGGATGGAGATTTTGATGATACTATGGATATTAAGGTAGAGGATGGAGAAGGCGATGGCGGATATGATGACACAGCAGATAATAGTGATGTGAACTGCCCATCCCCCTGTGAGGTCGAGGGGAAGAGGTATTGTAGAGACAGCACCGGATATATCGAATGCAAAAAAATAAATCCAGGGGATGATTGTCCAGAAGAGATATTTACCCTTTGTGAGCCAGGTACCGAGTGCAGAAATGGTCTCTGTGATAGAGATGAATGTAATGAGGGCGAGACATCCTGCACGAGTAATAATACAATCTCGGTGTGCCAGAAAGATTCAAATGGATTCTTGAAATATAAAGAGATGCCCTGCAACATCGGGACTGTCTGTAATAAGAAGTTATGCTGTCCTGTCGATATGGTTGAGGCAAATGGCTTCTGTATAGATAGGTACGAGGCGGTAGTCTCAGACAAACCAGATTGTACTGGAACGATATTTGGTCAGAACGGAGATAACTATCCATCTACATTCCCCGATGATGTAGATATAGAAACCAATCCCCCACAGACTCCACTCTATGCTTGCTCTATCGCTTCAGTTCTGCCATCTCGATTCATCACATACTATCAGGCAAGGGCGGTCTGTTTAATATCAGGGAAGAGGCTCTGTACAGAGGCGGAGTTCATCTCAGGCTGCACGGGGGACAATCAAAACTATAAATACCCTTATGGAACTGAATGGCAAATCAATATGTGCAATGATTTTATATTTAATAAAGATGTGAGCCAGACAGGGAAGTATCCGGACTGCAAATCCACTTATGGAACATACGATATGTCCGGCAATGTAGAAGAGTGGATTCAATCAGAAACGAATAATGATGTATATTATGCGATGGGAGGAAAGGTTGGAGTAGGGGCGACTAACAGTACCTGCCAGTCAAAGGTATCTAAGAGCCCCACTGCTTCAAATAATTTACTCGGTTTCAGGTGTTGTAAATAGGAATTACTGCCCTTTCGAATTATAATACTGCTCAAGTATCTGCCTAACCTGATTTGCATCTGGGGCATCGGGCTGGAGTTTTAAATATGTCTCATACTCTTTAGCCGCCTTATCTGTCTGCCCTATCTTTGTATAGGCTATGCCAAGGGAACGATGGGCTGCCGCCAGATCTGGTTTTAACTTTATAGCCTTCTGGAAGTTGGCTATTGCCTCGGCGATCCTGTTCTTCATAAGAAGTTTGTTCCCTTCGGCTGTATAATCCTCTGCTGAAGGCTCTGCAGGGGAGGCGGGTGATTCTTTCGGAGGAGTGACCTCCTTCTGTTTTGTGGGCGGAGATACCTCCTCTTTTACAACTCCCTTCTGTGGTCGTTGAGCAACCTTCTCCTCCTTCCTTTTTATCTCTTTCTCGACCTCTACTGCCTTTGGGGCCTCTCTCTGAACCGCCACTCCGGCAGATTCACTTTCTCCAGACAATCTCGCCTTTTCCTTGATGGCAACCTCATTCCCGGGATCCAGCTCGAGAACTATGTTGAACTCTGATATAGCCAGATTCTTTTTCCTCTCTTTTGCATAGTTTATACCCTGCTTTAGGTGGTATTCTATATAATTTGCCTTTAGATTGGTCATCTCCTTCAGTGCAAGAGGATAATAATAACTATCCTTTGGTATTGAGTTGAATCGCTTCCAGGCATCATCCCAGTTTTTCATAGATAGAGAGGCCATTGCCTTATCGAATATCTCCTTAGTCTTCTCCTCCATTATAGCCTTATTGAGCAGTTCCTGAATGGTCTTATCATCCTTATATTGATTGGCGAGGAGGGAGAGCTGGTTTTTGGCATCCCCCCAGTTAGCGGCAAGTAAATTCCTCTGAACCTCTTCGAGTTTTTGCTGATATGTATTCTCTCTTGCGGTACTGCCCTGAGGTTCACCACGGGTAAAGAAGACTACAGCAACAATAGCAACTACCAGAACCACAATACCCCCGATTATGAGAGTTAGAGGCCTCTTTCTGGGGGCAGTTGTCTCAGGGAACTCTACAACAGCGGTCTTCTCCTCAAATGCCGATTTCTCTTTTTTCTGAGGTAACCTGACGACAGCAGTCTCCTGATACACCGAAACCGCCTTTTCGTCTATGAACTTCAGTTTTAAATGCCCGAGTTCGATAATATCCCCATTTTTGAGTTCAGTCTTCACATACTGCTCACCGTTTACCAGAACTCCATTTGCGCTCTTGAGGTCAAGAATCTTGAATACACCATTTTCATAAGTTATGCGGGCGTGCTGTCGGGATATAGATTTGTGGTCGAGGACAATGTCATTCTCCTCTGTCCTCCCGATATTCATTACAGTCTTGTTTAGCGGGAACTCCTTTGATGGAAGCTGCCCTGCAAAAAGAACCAGACGGGCAGAGCTATCTGGAATTAGTTCAGCCTCGATGTTCACCTCCGGCTGGATATTGGGCATCCTGACCACTGCCGTAGACTCATATCGAGCCTCAGGTGCCTTTTTGACAGGAGTAATCTCCTCCTGCTGCCCTGCTTGAACTTGCTGAACCATCCCCTCTGTCTGGAATGTTGCCTCAAGCCTCTTCTGCACCGCTGGTGGGAGCTCCTGAGTTATCTCATCACTTTCCTGCTCATACTTGAGGATTATCTTATAATCACCGATATGAACAATGTCCCCGTCTTTTAAATAGGCTTTGCCGTGAATCCTGTCCCCATTGACCTTCACACCATTATAACTATCAAGGTCCTGTATCAATATCCCCTGGCTGTCCCTTATAATCTTTGCGTGATATCTGGATACATTTCGCTCTGTTAGTCTTATTACATTCCCCTCCTTTCGACCAATAGTAATCTCAGGCCACTTCAACGGAACCTGAGTTATTCTGCCTTCATCATCTTCGATAATTATCTTATACATCTTCCTCGATTAACTTACAAACAGACCCATAATTAAACATACCACAAAAAGAACTCCTATTCAACCATCACCTGACCACTAAAATAAATAAGAGGCATTGAGACCTATTGTGTTAAAGAGATAGGTATTAAACCCGCCAAGGGTATAACTATAATTCAGTTCTATATTAAGATTTTCGAGGGGAGAATACCCAACCCTCGGAACTATCTTAAATGCACCAACATCCTGAGGGACAGTCTCAAAGGGGTTTGTATTGTCTTCCATTGAGAGCGGAAGGATTATATTCAGTCCAATGCCTGCATACAAGCCTTTCATAATAGTGTAAGCATAATTTACATCAAGGATATACTGATTCTCAAGTCTCTCATCATTGAAGACAAAACCCGTGTCACCATATAATGTATGCACACCAAATTCTTTCTCAAACAGATATCTAAGTCTCAGAGCAAACCTTCCATCACCGATATTGTATGGTTCGGGGTCTACTTTATTGGAGGTGGGAATCAATATAGAAGCAGCAAGAGAATGCTTGAAGAAGAACTCTTTGATGGGTAGCCTGAATCCTACCTCAAAATCCAGAAGCCTCGTCTTATCTACTCCTTCTTTTAATGTTGCCTCTGTGAGGTGATACTCAGTCAACTGTCTTTCCTTAGATGGAACTGACCTATCAGCCTGCCAGATTCTGAACCCGAAGTCAAAGTTGAGTTTTTCGAGAAGCCCATATGTAATTGCCAGCCTGTAATAATTCTCCGAATACTCCCTTGAAAATCCCGATGGCATAGCCTTTGAATCCCCATCGTAGTAAGTCTTTGTCGGGAGAGAGAAATCCATTGATAGCTGCGTGAACAGGGATTTATGAGTTAACGACACAGGTTCCCTTGCAAACGATACCGATGAAATAACAACCAGAACCATGAAAAGTACTAAAAATTTTTTCATAATTCTCCTCCTAAAATTACATAGACATATGACATATTACATAAATTTATACTATTGGCAATAAAATTAGTGAATATTCAACGAATATCTGCAGAATAGTGTTAGATACAAATGGGGATTTATCCCAGTTTCCTTCGGTTTTTTCACAAATCAGCCGCTATCGTCACTGTTTACCTTTGCCTGTGAATCTATACCCAATATCACTGCTGTCCAAAATATTTTAGATTTGCATAACTCATAAATAAAAAATACCGACAGAACAATCAATTAGGACAGACTATTTCTCCTATCTCAGGATAAGGCTACCATCTCCATTTCCTCTTCTCTCTTTCGTCTTGCTGTCCAATTTATATCCCCCTCAAACTCAATTGTTCGTAATCTGGCACTGCTGGAGGCGTCTCATATGGATTATTTATCCATTCCCATAAATTCCTGTGGGTAAATAGCTTAACTTAATAACGCTACAAGATTTGATAACAACCACCCAAAGGTTGATCGATATTGTAAAAACTTCAGTATCAATATCGCTATCAAAGCTGTCAATACTGTCCAAATCTGTGTCATTACCGCATTTGGCTTTGTTCCTACAAAACTCTCTATCTTTAGCTTCTGTTTTATCATCTTAAAAGATCTCTCTATCTGCCAATTATCCTTATACATGCATTAGAATGCATTAGGAATGCATTAGAACTGCATTAGTGCCAAATACATTACTGCCAGATACACAAAGTAGAACAATTTGTTCTAACTCCTTGATATAATTACATTTTTCCTCATAAGTGCCAGGTACAATTGCTTCCCATTACCCCACCCAATTACAAATACACCCTACTTCCCCCAACCCATTGATATTATTCCACTTCCCCTATTTGGTGTCAGGTACAATTACCTCCAATTACCTCCAATTACCTCCTTGAGGGACGCCTTAAGTGCCATTTACCTTCCAACCTCTAACAGACACACAACAACTTAATCCCACAAGATAGTGGAGGTTCAAAATGGTGTCAGGTACTTTTCTGCTTTTCTGGCATAATATTTGCAGACAATAACACACTTTTGTAACTCTTAAGGAGGTTTTCCTTGGGTAGACCCATCAGATTATCAGCTCCTAACACCACTTACCACATCATCATCCGCTGTAATAAC
>Ga0272449_1004998_pt1 | contig 10538 bp, 11 predicted proteins | sample YNPCB0241_FD_198679 | JGI IMG/M metagenome (GOLD analysis project Ga0272449, IMG submission 198679) | Hot spring sediment microbial communities from Yellowstone National Park, WY, United States - YNP-CB-024-1 | ecosystem: Environmental > Aquatic > Thermal springs > Hot (42-90C) > Sediment...
ACATATTAAAAGATACCTCCTAGACATGATTCTCATAGCAGAAAATGTGAGGTGAAGAGTAAGACTTAAAGAAATCCCATAGTAGTAAAAGAATGCTAATAAACATATCGAATGATATTCATTTCCGGCCCCTGTCTACCTCTTTTGCCAGCTCTCTTGGATCCACTCTTTTAACTCCAGGTATTCTATCATAAATTGTGTCTGTGGAAATTATAGTCCTATCCGGATCTGAAAGGAGGGCTGTAGCTGCATAATATGCATCAAATATTGAACTGAAATTGTATTCAAGCATTAGTGACATAGCCGTAAGAATGATTTCTGTAGTTGCTGGAATCCAGTACAAATTATTTATGTTTGTAAGGGCAACAACCTTGTTTAACAGAGTCTCCAAGTCGATGCCAAGCTTGACGGAAACATAATAGAGTTCATGGATAACCTCACAACTGGCGCTAAGCCTTATCATCCCACTATCAGCTGCACTTAGTATTGAATCTGCGTAAGGCTTTAACCAGTCCCTCTCCTTCACATGGGCTAAAGCAATGTCAGTTTCAATCAGCAATCCCCTTCCTCCTCAACTTATCCTCAACTTCTTTAATTGCTTGAGATTCAGCTAGAGATCGAAGCTCCCCCTTATCCTTCTCAGTACGCAGCCATGATGAGCTTGCCTCAACAGGTTTTGGAGGTATCTTCAATAGGACAATCCTCCTCCCAACTGGGATAACGAGAAACCTATCCCCAGGCGTCACGATATCCTTCGGCAACTTTATCCTACCCCTATCATCCGCTTTAACCACATACGCCAATATTATCCCCATTCTTGTTCTATTTCCCCAGAAATATAAATATATCCCCATTCATAACCGCTTTGTAAACTTAAGCTTGTGGTTTAATTCTCCTGTTTGACTATAGTATTTCGCATAACTTTTTTCTATAGGTTTCTTTGAGTATATGTTATGGTCGATCTGCTCAAGGCTTTGAAAATGGAGAGGAATTACAAATTCAACATAAGGCAAACAGATACCTAACATGAAAAACGATAGTGGAAAAAGCTTTAGCGAAATACTATAGTCAATGCTTCTCATATGTCTTGGATGTACTTTAGCCATGTGTTCATGTAGGTTCTTTGATTTAACTTTAGCCCCACATAAACTACATGTGGTCCACTCATCTCTCCCTGCTGGATTCATCAATTCATTTAGGAACTCATCTACTGTTAAGCCCTTACTATGTGCTATCTCCTTAATTCTCCCAGCCGTAGACCTCCTAACAGTTAAGATTGCCCAACCCTTCTCAGGCATATAAAACTATACAAAACCCCTCTATAAATTTGACTGTTATGAATGAGGTGTAAACTTAGTTTACTTCACGGCTCTTAATGGAATATGCATAGATGTTGCTTTCTTTTGGTGGTTTCCCATAGATTGAAATGCCTAACAATACGAGGTAGTATATTATTCCAAGTATCCCCATCCAAATGCATAAGCTGTAGATTTCTGGTGTAAGGGATGAATTGTAGAAGGGATTTGCGGCGAACGGGTAGAGCGGCTTTATATCGTCATAAAGAGGAGCATCCAGCAGAACGTGAAGCTCTACTCCAAAAATGCCTGCAATAATAAATGACTTGAGGCTTAAATTGCCATCCGCCTCTAATAGAAACATTTTGTAAAGTGAATTCAGAAATCTTTCAAGAAGATACATAACACAGCCGAAGGCTAAGCCCATAGGTAAAGCCAATAAGAAAGTATGTAAGTATCCGTGCAGGGGGTACCTTAACCTGAAGAAGAGAACAAAAAGGGGCTCCACATCAACAATAACATTTGCCGAAATAAACGTTGGAGCGTGAAGATACTTCCTTAGCAGTAAACCCAAACCCAAGCCGGGACCGAGATGGAAAGGAGTAAAGGGCATAATTCAACCATTAAAAGCTATAAACCGACAAGTTAAAAATATTCTCCTAGAATTGAAGAACATGACAGCTTAAGCTCACCTTCCTAAATGACAATATTATATTTTATGTTCTCAAATCTATTTATTGGGTTTGACGTTGTGTTGTTGAGGAGTATTTGCTCCCCGTTAAATGATGAATGTATTGACTTACTGAGCCTCTCTCATGAAGGGTAAGGTGGTTGTTGAGAGAGGTGTTTGGTGGAGGATGAAGCATGTAGTTCCATATTCACGCGTAATGTCGGTTGATGTAATTCAAGGCCCCATCTCAAGACGCTTTGGAATAGGCTCAGTCCATGTCTACACAGCCGGCTATACAGGACCGGCTGGCGGAACTGCTGGTCCAGGAACAAGGAGTGCTGAAGCAACAATTTGGGGTATCCCTAACTTCACTGAGGTAAGAGATACGATAATCAGCATGGTGAGAGGTAGACCACTCTTCGGAGCACCTGAAGCAGCAACACGTGACGTAGGATCGGAGATTTTAGAGGAGTTAAGGAAAATAAGAAAAGCTGTGGAAAACCGCGCGTGCAAATTTCGAAATTAAGTTATAAAGCTGTAATTTTGACAAAATATGATAAAGCTTTTCATCCATTGTTGTATAGTTCTAATTTATTTAAGCTGCATTTCACTTATTCCATAATATCCTTTACAGGTCTTTCCCTAATAGAGTGATCAAGAAGAAATATAAGGAGATCCGCTGTTAAAAGAACGATGAACCCTGCTACCCCCATAACTCCAATAATTAGATCACTTCCTCCTTTAACTACCATAATAGATAATCCTCCGGTGGCATTGAGAGAACCATGAAGAATTGCAGCAGCAACAACAGATTTTGACTTTAGCCTAATGTAACTGAATAGGGGAGAAAGGAGGAGGCAAAAGATAATCATCATGAATACGCCCTATATAGCAGTTCCAAAATAGATAGGTTTAAATAGATTTGAACCATAATTTTATGGATGTGGCGCGGACTATCGGATGATGCGGATAGCCTTAAGATGGAGGGACTTCCCCCACATAGATGAACTCAGGCTGGAAACGGCTTGAGAAGGGATGTGTGGGGTGGGTTCCCTGACTGGGTTGGAGGGTGATGCCGAGCCCCCTATGAACCCGAGAGGGGGACAAGACCTGTTGAAGACCAAGAGCTATGTAAGTCTATTTAAGACTACGTAGCTCAGAACCCTTCCACTGGATGTTGAGGATAATTATGTCCTTGAAGGATGAGTGGGGCATGCCATATACCCCAGATAACTCCAATAATAGCTGAGGATTTCCAGAACCCCATGTAATCAAACTCTCTCAGGAGAAAACCTCGCCAACCCAATTCCTCACCAAAACCAGTAACAGCGTTTATAGTAATCCCAGCAAATAGACCTTGGATTAAAGAAATCCAGAAAATATGAATTGGAAAGGCGGTCATCCAAGCTTTCATCTGCTCAATCTGCTCCGCCGGTACTTTTCCCTTAAATCTTTCAAAAAATCCTGTCATCTCAGGGGAATAACTTACCCCAGGAATAAGTAAACTGATTCCTATGGTAGCAAAGGCAATAAGCGGTGGAAGCAACCAAGCCACCAGCCACCATCGGTTTAATTTAAAAGAGATTCCTAAAGGCTTCTTTAACGGCTCCTTGTAGATGACTTTCTGGATTAAGATTGTGGATATCATAGGCATAAACATGAAAGCTGTTCCTACTATATATGCACTAACCGTCCCCCATTTTCCGCCTAGAGCAAGAAATAGGATCACTATGAGCCAGCTAAGCATGAGGGTTATTCCAATAAATAATCCTACTCTTTTGACTCTTTTACTCAACATATCACTCTCCGATTATAGAATGCATATAGCTCATCATTATACGAATTGAATATATAAACTTAATGTATAATAATCAGTGAAATTACTTTCATTGATTTCAGAGCTTAATTTTTTATATTTTCCGTTAATTTATTGGTTTCCAAAAACTTGAAGAATGCTTGAAGCGATAATAAATCCTTCAGAAACGTTAAATTCATTTTCATAAGAATAGCCCCTATCATCAAGCTCTGAAACTCTCAGCTCTTCTATTTCTTCTAAAAAGCTTACGAACATACCTTTCATTTTACCATACCTCTAGCTGTTTTTCAATTACTATATTTCTTTTAAGCTTTTCTTTACGTATCAAAATGCTGTAGCTTCCGCAACAGCTACAAATGCCCCTCTTTTGATTTCCCTATATTCCCTTGTCGTCTTTACTAATTAAGTGGAAACGCTGATTACAGCAATAATCCCTATTTCTAAAAATGCTGAAGGTCTCCATTTAGCCGGACTATTAGGTACTGAAACATATTGAGGATCTGTTGGAATTTATATTGATGAGGAAATAGTAAGAAGGTAAAGGAAATCATTTAAAAATCTCAGAAAATACGTTAGAAGAGGTAATAGGGAAGGTTGAGGGATTCAATTTGAAAAGAAACGGGCCCGGAGGGATTTGAACCCTCGACCATCGGCTCCGAAGGCCGACGCGCTTCCATACTACGCCACGGGCCCTAATTTCAATATTTTTAATGTATATATATTTTCTAGAGATTCTTAAAATAAGTGTTAATGATTATTGTGATAATGGTGAAGCTAAAATGGTTAAATTAGCAGCTTCCCTAATTATCTTTGAAACTTAAAACTCATTATGAAACTCCATAAAGTATGTTGATTGCTAATTGGCTTAAGGGACCTTTCAATAGGTTCTTAATCGTATCAATTACCTCTTATCGCTATTGATTTTATCTATTAGAGGATAAATTTATATGTAAATCTACTGAGTTTAAGAATTGTTAGGAGATATTGTATGATTATGGGTTGATGATATTGGTGAATGGGAGTGATCGCTATTATTCTAGCGGGGGGATATGCGAAGAGGCTTTGGCCTTTAACTAGAGATAAGCCGAAGCCCCTCCTACCCGTAGCTGGAAGACCTATTATCGAATACATCCTAGATAAGCTGAATTCATTAAGTGAGGTAGAGCACATCATCATCTCTACAAATCTTAGATTTGAAAACTACTTTAGTAGGTTTGCTGATGAAAATTATCGTGTGGAGATCGTTGCTGATAGGTCTCGATGTGAGGAGGAGAAGCCTGGAGCTATAGCAGCATTAGCTGAGATCACATCAGGTATTCGTAGTGACTGCTTAACAATAGCTGGAGATAATCTATTTACCGCCGATCTTAGGGGGATGATTAGCTTCTATAGGGAGAAATTATCTCCAATAGTTGCTCTATACGATGTGGGGGAGAAGGAGCTAGCAAAGCATTACGCAACAGTTCTTCTTGATAGGGATTGTAGAATAATAGATTTTGAGGAGAAGCCGCAGCAGCCGAAAACAACCCTTATAGGAACATGTATCTACATATTTCCTGAAAGAATACTTTCAAGACTTAGGGAATATGTTGAGGAAGGCTTAGAAAGGGATCAGCCTGGAAGATTTATAGAGTGGCTTCATAGAAGGGAGGCTGTTTACGGATATGTCTTAAATGGTTACTGGTGGGATATAGGGACAGAGGAATCATACAATAAAGCTAATAAATTCTTCTTAAGCCAAATAGAAACATCAACCCGCAAATATTAATTTCAAGACTTATAAGCCACATAATTTAGCTACATCCCTCCTAAGAACTGCTTGGAAGTAAATCGTATCAGCTCCGCCCTACAAGTAGTTTAGAATATGCGGCTTAACCAATATTAGCTTCCAGTAGTATTTAAGACTAATCTAGGGGTTTATGGACGCTGATAAAGACTTTGTAAACTTAAGCTTGCTGATTAACTTCTAGGTAAAACTTAATTTTACAAAGCGCTGGATAAATCTAGAAAAATTTTTAAGTTTACCTCTTAGTATTAGGTTTATGTTTAATTATGTTAAGCCATGGATTGAGGTTGTTAGGGTTAAGTTCTTTCTTGCAGGTATTCCTTCAACAGTTTTAGGGGCATGTATAGCGTACCACTACTTTAAAGTCTTCAACATATATGTTTTCCTCCTAACTCTTCTCGGTGTTTCTCTAGCTATGGCTGGATGCTATACGTTTAATGAATACTTTGACTGGAGGAGTGGGGTTGATCTAGTTATTGATGAGGATGACGTTACCCCGTTTAATGCTGGTAGCCGTATACTTCCTTTAGGACTTCTAGATCCTAGAAGTGTTTTAAGAGCTGGCTTCATATTCTATATGGCTGCCATAACTATCGGATTATACTTAACCGTGGTATGCGGATTCCCAGTATTGGTCCTAATGCTTCTAGGCATATTTACTGGAGCTTTGTATTGTATGCCTCCATTTAAGTGGGCTTATAGAGGGTTTGGGGAGTTTCTTATAGGCTTATCCTACGGTCCATTAATAACGTTAGGAAGCTTCTACGTACAGACTTTAAGCATAGATTTTAGGAATGTGGTTCCCCCCTCACTTATACCTGGATTCCTAATAACTCTAGTTATATGGATTAATGAGTTTCCAGATTTTGAAGCTGATAGAAAGGCTGGAAAACTAACTCTTGTTGCTAGACTTGGGAGGGATAGGGCGAAACACCTCTACTATACTTTAGTTTGCTTAACATATTTAACTACAGTATTAAGCATTATCTACGGTGTTACGCCTTTAGCAGGCTTAATTGCACTGGCTACCCTACCCCTAGCTGTTAGGAACTGTATTGTTTTAAGTAGGAGGTATATGGATTCTAAGGGTCTTATACCGGCTATGAGTGGAACAATTAAGCTATTTGTTTCAGCAACAATCCTCCTATCTATAGGATATGTTGTAGGATGGTAGGATGCGTTTCTACAGCTTATCTGAGTCATCCCTCATCATTAAGCAGATAGCTACAGCCTTAACCTTTAGGAGGGCTACTGGATGGAGGATGGGTAGATGGATATCGTCTCTAAATAGACTGTTTAGGGTTGCTGCTGGAGCATATGGGGCTGGATGCTTCGGATATCCACCCCATCCAGTATTAGAGATTACAAATAGATGCAATATGAAGTGTATACATTGTGAGGTTAGGGGTGGAGAGGTAAGAATGGATCCCCCCTTAGAAAACGTGTTTAAAATGATAGATTCAATATCTACAATACCTGAGTTTAAGATGCTTGTTTTAACCGGTGGGGATCCATTAATGAACAGTAATATACTTGAGATAATAGACTATGCTAGAAGCTACGGCTTCGAGATAGTGGTAGCAACTAATGGAACACTAATATCTGAAAACATGGCTAGGGAGCTTTCAAGAAGATGGGTTGCTGGTGTTGCTGTAAGCCTAGATTTTGTTGAGCCTAAACTCCACGACTACTTTAGAGGTGTACCTGGAACATGGATTAGAACAATGGAGGGAGTTAAGAACAGCCTAAGGGAGAAGCTTTACCTACAGGTTAACATTACTATTTCAAAGCTAAATCTCCACGAGCTTCCAAGCCTACTACGCCTAGCTGATAGGCTTGGAGCACATGTAATACTCCTCTACCAGTTTCAACCATTCGGTAGAGGCTTAAAGATAAATAGTGAAATGCTGGGTAGAAGCGAATTCCTAAATGTAATAGAAACAACTGTAAACATGCAGAAAGAACTTAACGCCTTAATAGTTCCTATAGGTTTACCTGAATACTTCGCCTACCTATCCAGGAAAGTGGATAGTAGGGTAATTCATGGATGTATAGCTGGGAGGGGGATGTTCTACGTTAAATGGTATGGTGAAGTATGGCCATGCGTCTTTCTACAGGTAGGTATTGGAAACATAATTAAGGAGCCTGCTGTAAAAATATGGAGGGGGAATAGGATACTGGCTAAACTACGTAATAGGGAGAATCTGGAGGGGCCTTGTAGGTCATGTATTCATAGAGAAATCTGTGGAGGATGTAGATCAAGAGCATACCTACTTACAGGAAACATTTTCGCATCAGATCCCCTCTGCCCATTCATCAACATGTATAAACCCATAGCTAAAACCATACCTCCGTAAATATTGGATGTAGTAACTTAAGGCTTATATACTCTATTGTTTAGCTATTTTATGCTTTATATTAAATCTTTGTTAAGGGAGGTAATCGATATGGTGGGATAGAAAATGAAGAGGTGGAAAATAGCTTTAATAGTTCTTTTGATTTTAGGAATTGGATGTATTGGATATAAATATCGAGAAGCTATAGATCATAATCTACCAACCTCTGAATCCAAACCTCCAGCCAGCGATCTCCCACAGTTTCAGTGGCTTACCACTATGATGGATAAATACCATAAAACCTTTGATGTATATACGGATGTGGGCTCCGGTGGAAATCACTTTTCCGTAAAAGCCAAGATGTGGGGGTTTGGATCAGCTGATATGGTAGAGATGAATGAATGTGCTTCTGAAGAAATACAATTACATCAAGGAAGTGCAACCTACATAAAGGCTACATTTAAACCCCAATTTGGAAATAGCTGGGGCGGCTTCTATTTTATGAATGGAGTTTTCCCACCTAATGCCCAAGAGCCTCAGCAAAACTGGGGGGATTACCCAAATGCCGGATTTAATCTTACCGGCGCTACTAAACTAACCTTTTACGCAAGAGGTGAAAAAGGAGGTGAAGAAGTAGAGTTTTTTGTAGGTGGTATTGGTTGGCCAGATAAACCTTACAAAGAATCCCTTCCAAAGGTCTCAACAGGTTATGTAACTTTAAGCAGGGAGTGGAAACAATACTCTATAGACCTCACCGGTAAAGATCTTAGCTATGTGCTTAGCGGCTTTGGATGGATTACTAACGCCCCTCGAAATCTTGGTCGAGAGATTACTTTTTACATAGATGATGTTCGCTTTGACAAAGAAGGACTTGATGAGTTGAGGTTTATAGTAAGCTATGAGACTTACCCTACTCAACAGAATAGCTTCGACGTAGTATTGCGAAATGTGGCGTATACCTACGATAATGCCCTAGCACTTTTAGCCTTTCTTACAAGAGGAAATTCAGACGACCTTAAAAGAGCAAAAATTCTTGCTGATGCCTTTGTTTACGCCTCCCAAAACGACAGATTCTACAATGATGGAAGACTTAGGAATGCCTACGCAAGCGGAGACCTTAAGTCACCCCCAGGCTGGGAGCCGAATAATAGAGGGGGTTCAGCAAGAATTCCCGGATTTTGGAACTGTAATAGGGGGGAATGGATTGAAGATAAGTTTTCTGTAAGCACCCATACAGGAAATATTGGATGGGTTATGATTGCCTTAATCTCAGCATATGAAAAATTAGGGAGAGAAGAATATCTCTCTACAGCAGAAAGGCTTGGTGACTGGGTTGAACAAAATCTTAAAGACTTTCGCGGTGCAGGAGGTTATTTGGGTGGTTTTGATGGCTGGGAGCCTAACCCTAAAAAGCTTCTTTATAAATCCACAGAACACAATCTTGACCTTTATGCTGCCTTCACAAGACTTTACGAATTAACAAAGGATACAAAATGGAGTGAGCGGGCTTTGCATGCAAAGATGTTTATTGAGGCAATGTGGGATGAGGATGAGGGTAAATTCTGGACGGGGACAATGGAAGACGGGACTACTATTAACAAGGATGTAGTGCCTCTTGATGTTCAGGCATGGGCGATCCTGGTTTTTAAAGATGAAGCTCAAAGATACATAAGAGCTTTAAGGTATGTGGAGAAACATCATGCTGTTGGAGGCGGCTTCGATTTTGACACGGATAAGGATGGAGTCTGGTATGAAGGAACTGCCCAGATGGCAGTAGCATATAGAATAATTGGAGATGAGGCTAAGGCACAGAGTCTCCTGAAGGAAATTGAGAAAGCCCAACTTCCAAGCGGCGCTATTCCCGCAGCTTCAAAAGATGAATTAACAACAGGCTTTGACTGGTTCTATTTTCATAGAGGACATCTCGGAGCAACAGCCTGGTATCTATTCGCAAAATTAGGTGTAAATCCATACTGGATGAAATAATGCCCTATAGCCGTAGCTACTGTATTTCACTGGAGAATTTGTTAATGGTGTAGAGCAAAACCTTGGCAATGAATAGATTAAAATCACCTCTTTATACAACTCAATCAATTGTTTACCTCAAGAATTAACTATAAATAATCTAGTAGTAGCACTTAACTCAGATAAACTTTACACTCCTACACCTTAATACAACAGAGTTGGCTCCAGCAAGATGCGGATCCATCCTACTATTTTGAATATGAATGTAGTTATTTAAACAGGATTCAGATAGAAAACCCCTAAAACTTAGAGATTGGATAATTACTCCTAGGAAAGAACCTATTAAACAGTACGGTTTAACTAAATCTCCGTACATACTGCTTTAAATGATCTATGAGAGAGGCTTAACCCAACCGTCTCAGCATAGCTAACCATTCTTATTATATGTCCTTCCAAATAAGTTCAATCAAACTTGAAAAAGGCAATAAGATATATAACCGTGAATGTTAGGAATTCATAGTGTTTAAGCTATTGAAAATGAAAACATTATTTATTTGGATTAAGGTTAAGATAAAAGAAAAGAATTTCAGCAGCTTATGGCTTAATTTCACAACGTAAATCATCCATATGATAAGATGAAGAATCCTCAATATTTCCTTATACTAGCTTA
>Ga0272449_1004999_pt1 | contig 10531 bp, 9 predicted proteins | sample YNPCB0241_FD_198679 | JGI IMG/M metagenome (GOLD analysis project Ga0272449, IMG submission 198679) | Hot spring sediment microbial communities from Yellowstone National Park, WY, United States - YNP-CB-024-1 | ecosystem: Environmental > Aquatic > Thermal springs > Hot (42-90C) > Sediment...
TATACTTCTTCATAAAGAAAAAAGGCTTTTTACACCAGAATCAAGTTTTAATTTTTTTGCAGTCTAAATTGCAATGTTAAATGTAACGTTTTTTAAAAGGAACTGGGAATTAAAAATTGATTATAACAACAATCATGTATGATATTAGTTGCTAACATATTCCAGCTTCTCTGCAGTAAGAGTGGAACTTTTATTTTGTATATTCTTTTTTCAGATAATACACTCTACACCTCTACTGTAAGTATTTTTGACATCTTAAAAATAATCTATTGCTTTAAAAGAAAATGATTGCAAGTTTTATTTTGAAGTTTTAAAATTAAAGTTGTTTTTTATAAATTCAAAAGAAAATTAAAATCAGTATGACAAATTTCGACAATCTACAAAATGGGTATTAATAAATTAGGAAAAGAAAATTAGTTAAGAGGGATAAAATATGAGTACAGAAAAATTTTCAAAAGATGAACTAATAAGTGTCATAATTCCCTGTTATAATGAAGCACAAAATATTGAACAAACCCTTAAAGAAATTTACAAATATTTCGATAAGTCTGTACCCGAATATGAAGTAATTGTAGTAGTTGAAAAAAGTACTGATAATACCTTGGAAATAGTAAACTTATCAAAAAACCAAAGAACAATTGTATTAGAGAATGCCAAAAAATTTGGTAAGGGATATAGCTTAAAAAAAGGTATATATTTTGCAAAAGGACAATACATACTTACTTGTGACGCAGATCTTCCTGTGGATATAAAAAAATATTTTCTTCCTATGTTAGAACTACTAAAGAAAAATGAAAAGGTTGGTGCAGTTTTTGCAACTGCTTTGGCTATAAAAACATGCAGGAAGGAGAGAGGTTTCGTAAGAAGTATTGTTTCACTGATATTTTTTGTTTTGAGACAGTTGTTTTTACAATTACCTGTGAGTGACACACAATTGGGGTTTAAACTGTTTAGAGCAGATGTGCTAAGAAAATGCTGTGAAAAAGTTAATGAGAATGGATTTTTGTTTGATTTGCTATTAACAGATTTGATGTTAAATGCAGGATATCAGATTGAGGAAATAAATGTAAAAGTTGTAGAAAGAAAAATCAAATCTTCTGTTTCTGTCGCTGAAATAATAAAAACTACTTATAAGTTTTGCAAGTATGTATTGTTTACGCGCTCAAAATTACTTAGAAAATGTACAGATAAAGTGATGATAAATGAGAAAAATAAAAGCGTAAAAGCATCAAGTATCTGAACATTATAGGTGGGGATAAAGTGAACGAGCGGAAAAAAGAAATTGTATATATTGTTCTTGACTTATTCATTGCTGCCATTCCATTTTTGTACATTACCTATCTCTATAGGTTAGGGGTTGCAAATTTGGAAAGTTTGAGAGAGGTAGTATTTGCCAATTCACTTTTAAGTACTGTTTTTTATATTTCCAACATTGTTATGTTTCTCAAAATAGAATACAATGTCAGTTTTTACACAACTTTTAAAGTAATAAGCATAATTTCATTAATTTTGGGAATTATATTGTATATCTTATATCCATCTTATGGATGGGCAATAAGTATACTTTTGTTAATGGACAGTTTTGTTATTTTTCTAAGAGGAACTATGTTGATTGAGAAAAATTACATAAAAGGGGCTTTAATTAATTTTTTGTTGCACACAAGTAAATTTGGGATATTAATATTGTTTCCTTTAAATGGACTTTTGACAAGATGGATTGTATCAAATATCGGTGGATATTTGCTGGTATTGGCAGCGTATTCATATTTGATAAAATGGATTTTGAAAGGAGAAAACAAGAATAGCTTTGCAAACATAAACATTAATGAAATTAGAGAAAGAGCTTATTATTTATTTTTTGTGATGATGATTTTTGTAATTCAAAATATTGATCTATTAGCATTAAAGGGAATGAACTTTTATAACTCGCTTGTTTTAACAAGGCCATGGGGAACAGTTACTTATGTTGTTACAGTATCGATTGGAAATCTTGTTTTGATTAATAAAAAAACATATCCCTATTGGATTTATCTAACTGTGGCATGGGCTGGAATTTTCATTGGTTATATTTCATTGGGGGGATATATAAATTACTATCTTTTCAAAATTCCATATTCATTTAATTTGAGTATATTACCAATTTTATTTTACCTTTTAATGGCTACAATATTATTTGCAAATTACTCAAATTACATAAAAAAGAAACAATTGATAATTGAACCATTGTGTTTATTCATGTTAATTGGAAGTTTAAAAAATAAAGTCTTGTTGGTAAGAGAATTAAAATTTGAGGTATTAATTTTGATTTTAATATCTTTAATAATTTTTCACATGTTTATGACTTTTTTATATTCAACTTATAGTAAGTGTAAAGAAAAATATAAAATAACAAGTTAAATATTGCGAGGGGAAGAAATGAAGACTATTTTAGTGTTAACACAAAGGGATATATATCATAAAAAAGCTGGTGGTGCAGAAAGATACTTATTTAATGTGCTAAAAGGTTTGAGTAATCATTACAAAATCACGTGTCTATGTCAAAATGATGGTACTCAGAAAGATTATGAAGTGTATGATAATATAACGTTTATTCGGTTTAAAACTAATTTAATTAGCCTAATTTTCAAAGCAATGTTCTATTATAAAAAAAATAAGGAAAGTATTGATTTAGTAATTGACCATACAAACACGCATCAGTTTTTCACTTTTTTATACGTTGCGAAAAATAAGAGATTATTAATAGTTCATCAGCTTGCACTTGAGATTTGGGAATATTATTTTCCAATGTACATTGGTAAGGTGTTCAAATTGCTCGAAAAACTCCTTTGGCGTCTTTCATCTGGAATGGCAGTAACAGTTAGCCAGTCAACCAAAGAGGATCTGCAGAGGTTTGGGTTTAAAGAAGAATTTATATGGGTTATAAAAAATTCAATAAGGCACAAGTACATTTCACTTCCACCGGCAGAGAAAGAAGACTATCTTGTTAGTATAGGAAGATTAGTCCCGTATAAAAGGTTTGAGGATGCGATTTATTTAGCAAAGAAGCTTAATAGAAGAATATATATTATAGGAGAAGGGCAAGAGAGATATAAAAAAAGATTAAAGAATTATACAAAGAAAATTAAAGCGGATGTGGTTTTCACTGGATATGTTACTGAGGAGAGAAAACAAGAAATAGTAGAGAAAGCCTATATGCACATTTTTCCGTCTATTAGAGAAGGATGGGGGCTTGTGATAAGCGAAGCTGCTAACTTAGGGACACCTTCCTTAGTATACCCTGTTCCTGGCTGCCTGGATGCAACAAATTACGGAAAAGCTGGTTTTGTGACAAAGAGGATAGGGAAGGATTATTTGTTGGAAAAGTTTCTAAGCATTGATAGGGAAGAATATGAAAGGATGAGAATTTGTGCATTTGAATTTGCTTCACAGCTAAACTATAATAAACAATGTGAAGAGTTTCTACAGGTTATACAAAGCATAATAGAAAATACATAAAGGGTTGGAGCAATTATGAAGCTGGGAATTTTAATAACAACATATAATGATGGAGATATTATCTTAAGATGTTTAGATTCTATCTATGACCAACTTGACAATTTAAATTTTTCAGTTTACGTTGTATGTGTTGATGATGGTTCAGATTCACCTCTTGCATATCCTCATTTTGATATTCTAAGGACTGAGCACAGGGGAAGAAGCTACGCAAGGATTGAGGGTCTGAAAAAAATTTTGGCTGAAAATTGCACACATTTCTTATTTTTAGATAGCGATATGGTCCTTCCACCTGGCTTTCTCAAAAAGTTGCAGACAGTGGTGGAAAATTGTGACAGTGATGCCTTCATTATCCCTGAAGTGGCTTTTAGTAGTTATAACAATTTTTGGACAAAAGTTAAAGTCTTTGAGAGGAACTTATATAGAGTAAATTATTGTAAAGAGAGTGGGAATATTGAAGCAGCCAGGTTATGGAAGTTATTTTCTTTTCCGGGGTTTGTTGAGGGGTTGGAAGCATTTGAAGAGATTCAGCCAACAATATTGGGTATTAAAAAAGGTTTAAAGATTATAAAGACCGAGGAGATTTTTATCTATCATGATGAAAAGAAGGTAACCTTACGAGATTTATTGAAGAAGAAAAATAGCTACTTTTGTTGTATGCTTGAATCAGGCAAATGTTCAAAGTGGGATATAATAAAAAGGTATTATTTCTTTCGTCCCCATCTTTACCATAAGGAAAATTTAAAAAAATACATAAGGCATCCTGTTTTAACAATTGGAGTTATATTGATGTATCTTATATTGACACTAAATTTTCTTTGGGTGAGTATATCCCAAAATTTTATTAAAAAAAAAGGGATGATGAAGAAATGAGAAGAAGAGAGAGGAATATTCTATATAAGATAAAAAGAAAGAAGTTTTTGACAAAAACAATTTTAGTTGCCATAATTATAGGAAGTCTTATATTATTAGGTTGGAATACCGTGGTAAAATCAAGCAGTTGGTTTAAATCCATAATTATAGAGAACATGGACTACAACTATGGGAAAGATTCAAATAGTATCCAGCCTTATGCACCTAAAAAAACACAACCTAGAGGGAATTAAGGTTAACATTTTTTAAAAGCAAATGAACGAGGGATAAGGATAAAATGAAACAAGAGGAGGCATTTCAAAGGCAAAGGAAGTTAGCAAAGGGTATTTCATTGCTTGCTGTAATAGCAATCATCCTGATAGATACAAAGAATATTTGGTTGAATAATGGTTTTATTATCTTCAGTGATCTTGACTTTAGTGGAATTAACGACAAAAGGTATATTGAAAGAATATGGGGGATTTTCAATCCACATTTTTCTTCAACTAATTTCTTTAATTTATCTCGTTTGTTTTTCATACTACCTTTTTATGTATTAAATTTTCTGTTGTCATTTTTTTATAACCAGGCAATGCTTAAGTTGATAATTTTATTTTGTTTGCTAATATCTGGCATAGGTATGTTCCTATTATGTGAATATCTATTGATAAAAACTCTCAAAGGTTTTCCTGATTATGTGCATTATTTTGGATTAATAATACCGGCTGTGTATTATGCATTAAATCCATGGGTTATATTCAGAATTCAGCATATATTTCTTTTGAGTGGGTACAGTGTGTTTCCGCTTATAATAAAAGAATTTTTGAGGTTATTTGAAATAAAGATTTTTAACTTTCAAAAAGATATTGAAGAATATCAACAAAGAAGAAGAGTTACAAAAGAGCATATTATTATAGATGAGAAAATAAATCTTAGAGACTTCTTCAAAATAGTTTTGTACTCCATGATTGGTTCTGCAGCTATTCACTATTTTTTCTTCTACATCATTTTTCTTACTATACTATTTATAGGAATTATACTAAGAATATGGAAACTGAATAGGTATTCTGAAGCTATACTTTTGTTTTACACAAGAAAATACTTTACAATGATTATTTTGATGATAGTTGGAAATCTGTATTGGTTTTTGACATATTCGATAGCGCTATTATTTGTTAATATTGAACCTCAAAATGTGAATGTAGTTGATACACTTCAGTTATTTTCACGAAATAGTTCTGTACAGAATGTTCTATATTTAATTTCCTACTGGCTTCCATTTTTTAACTTAGAAATGTTTTTAGACAATATGTTTTGGATTGCTGGAGGAGTCTTCCTTCTCATAATTGCATACATAATATTTTATCGCTTTGGGTGGCATTTTTATGTAAGACTTTTTACTATAGTAACAAGTTTGGTAATTTTACTTTCTTTAGGAACAAATGTTGACCCCTTAGCTGATGTATATGTTAAGGTAGTAACAAACATTCCGGTAATAGGTCATCTCTTTAGAGATCCTAACAAAATTGTAGGTATACTGGCTTGTTTTTTAGCTATAATCCTGGGTTTTGGAGTAGACAGAATAGTATTTTTCCTGTTAAATGCAGGCTTTGGCAGAAAATTTGCAGTAGCTTTTGTTTTAGTCATGTTGCTTTGTTTCTATTACTATCAAAGACCAGTTAAAATTTTCTACATCGATAATTATTACAAGGGTGTGCCAATTCCTAAAGAATATAAAGAAATAAGCAAGTATTATACAAAAGATGGTAAAATATTGTGGATACCTACTATGGACAATATGGTACTTTCAAATGGTATATCTGCTTATAAATGGAATGTAAACAAGGAAATGCCTGGTTCAATGAAGGCGGTTGGGGATTTTCATGTATATGCATCTTCCAAAAATACAATATTTCAACATGAAAACAATGTAGGAACAGTTTCCTATTTTTATTCTTATTTACAGCATCTATTGGATAAAGGTGGAACTAACAAAATAGGCAGATTATTAGAGCTTACAGGTTTCAATCAAGTGGCTTATCACAGAGATGTCCAAAATCAAGAAGAAAGACAAAAATTTAATCTTTTTGTTCTGGAAAAACAAAAAGGAGTTAAGCTAAGAAAGAAATTAGGGTTTATTTATCTTTACGATGTAGAGAAGAATCCAAATAACACAAAATTGGATATTTACAATACCAAAGGGTTAAACCATTTTATTCAGCTCTTTGATTTTGAAAATATATTAGGAACAAAAGGATATAACATAGTCTGGTCTCAAGGGAAAAGAGAAGAGTTTGACCTTAGAAAGGTAAACTTAGTGGTAGGTGATAACAGATTTGATATTTTTCAACAGATTATACCTGAGAAATATATAATTCCACTATTTGACAAAATAAACACAGGAAATCCGTATGTAGGCTGGGCTAAGTCAATGTGCAAAGAGTCAGACTGGTTTTGGATTCACAAAGTAAACAGTTTAAATCGTCTGCCCTGGGATTATGATTATGGTAAGGGATTCATATTCACGTATACACCCTATACAGTGGAACTTCCTCCATATAAATTAAATAAGAATGTTGGGGAGGTTATTCTCAACTCCAATGATATCGTAAAAACAGATTTTTTTGAAATTGACAAAGAAGAGACAAATTTTAAACTCGAGATTACAAAAGATGTAATGGGCAATAGCATCTTAGCAGCGGAAGTTGCCCCAAAAAAATTTATTGGTAATGTTTTCTGGAAAATTGCAAGGTCAAAACTTATGTCAATAAAACCTGGGTTTATAAGTCTTCGAGCAGTAGTTTCCGGTGTAAATGCTGGAAAAGTTCATTTTAAGCTCAAATTTTTCAATCAGAACATGAATGAATTAGGAGTGGTTTATGGTAGTGTTCCTGGAGAAGTAGCTGAATTTAATAAAGCACTTATAACTGCTAATGCTGTTGTACCACCTGCAACAAAGTATATGAGGGTGGAGCTTTGGTTACTTGAAGATCAAAAAACTCCGGTATATTTTTGGATTCATGACTTTAAGTTGAGATATTTTTCGAGCATTTCATCCAATGAACTGAGAATAAAAGTTCCTTCATATATTAAAGGAGAATACCATCTTTACGTGAGAGCTTTAGTGAATGAGAATGGTGGAAAGGTTAAAATCAATGATACCAAAATAAATTTAAAAGGTGATGAGAACCAGTTTAAATGGTTGTATGTTGGTAAATATACCAGAGACACAATTGTTATAAAACCAGAAGAAGGGTTTGTACTTTTGAACCTTCTTTGTGTTTTACCTGATTGGTTACATAAAGAAATTCAAAACATGGATTTGAAGAGTAAACAAGCAATAGTGTTGTTTAGCAATGAATTTACATTAGAAAAAGGTTATAAAATTAAAAATTTGGAAAGTTATTATCTTCATCCAAACTTTGTTGACAGTCAGTTAGACGTAATAACTGAAGGGATTTATACTAAGAAAATAGATATATTAAGAAATGATCACTATAAACTATATTTTATAGGAAATATTACAAATAAAGTAGCAATAACATTGAAAAATAAGGACAATAAAGTTATGAGATTTGGATATTTGAAGTTTTTAAAACTAATTAACAATAACTTTAATGGTATAAGATTTTATGTTTCTAACAAGCCTTATTCGTATTTTTTGAATATTGAAAAAGAAGGAAATCCAAAATGGAATTCACAATTATACTATATTGATCTTGGTTTTCTGAAAAAGGGGCAGTATACTTTAGAGATAAAGCTTGAAAATGGATTAAAATCTTTAACAGAACCCAATGATATTCATGTTTTACATCCAGAAGAGGTTAAGGTTAATTTAAAAGTGGATGACACTCTTTATATATTAATTTCAAATATTCTTCAAGAAGCTGTGACAACTAAGAAGAAAGAAAATAAAATTTTTAGCAGCAAGTATTCAGATATATACTCTGATAGAATTAAATACTGGCTAATTTATGGAACAAAACAAATAGAGTCAAGGAAAAATGAATTATACTATGTAGACTTTGATATTAAAACTAAAGGAATGGCAGAAGTTAGTGCTAAGATTTTATTTATGGATAAGAATAAAGTACTTTATGATAGTCAATATATAGACATATTTAACAATAAAGGACAGAGTATATTTTCAGCCAAAAAGGATGGTTTTGTGCAGATAGTGTTTTTTGTACGTAGTAATGGTAAAGAAGATGGTATGTTTGAATTGAAACAAATTAGATTTATAGAGATAAGCGAAATGAACAAATTCTCCTCGGTAGTGATTTTACCAAGCAATATACAAAAAGGTAGCAAATTAAATATATTGAATGAAGCTTATAATCCTCTATGGGAAAACAATGGTGAAAAAGCAAAACAAGCAAATATTTTCTTAAATGGTTTTTATAATCAAAGCAACAAATATACATTTGGGCAAAAAATACAGATGGCTTATGTGTTTGGTTTATTAGTATCAATTATATATATTTCAATAAATTTATGGTTGATATTAAAAAGAAGGAAATAAATATACTATTAGATATGTGTGTATAAATTCTTAATTAAAATAAATGCTGCAATAAACGTCCAATTAAAGAGTTTTTTTCGAAATCCAAAGGAGGAATATGAGGAAAGAAAAATATCATTCGGATTATCCAAACAAAAAGAAAGAGTCTAATGATTATTTTGAGTGATTTATTTTTCCAGGCATCAAAAACTTGTTTGGATTTTCTAACTTTGAAAATAATATATATTACAGGATATAAAATTACTACCACCCACAACGGGTGGTAGTAAAATGCAGCCAACAAATTTCCTTTTAACACAGCTAATAAAGCTCTTGTCATACCACAGCCGGGGCAAGGAATTCCCCATATACTTCGAAATAGACACATTTGTTTACTCCTTGTTTTTTGAAGTATCAGTTGTTGAAATAACTGAGTCATTTTTAGAGCTTTCAAGTTCCCACACTTTATTCAGGGATGCTTGGAGAATCATAGAGCTTATGATTCCAAGACCAAAGAAGCTAAGGATAAGGTTTATAACAGCATTATCTTCTGGAGGCAGACCAGCTTTTTGCTGACATTCAACAGCAATTTTGCTATATTTATAAATCCAATAAAACCAATAAAGATCACATGTGATTATACAAAGTAAAAGTTCGAGGCCTGGGCTTAGAGTTTGTTTTCCCAAATATTCCTGAGTCTCCTTTGAAGTCGCATAAATCCAGTATAACCAATAAATACCTAATGTAATGATTGAGAATATTAACAGTCCCACAACAGATCTTTTTTTACAAAAAGATTTGCAGAAAGCCTTGTCCTTTTAGGACGGGGATGAATGCAAAGATTGAAAATGAAAACCAAACATGATATAATTGAATCAAATCTTTAAAAATAGCAGAGTAGATTATAATGAATACCTACAGGTCAACCAGACATGCCAAATTCTTAATCAACTACCACTTTGTATGGATACCAAAATATCGCAAGGACTTTTTAAAAGACCTTGAGGTGAAAAAGACGGTCGAAGAAACGGTACAAGAACTGTCCAAGGCATACAAGTTTGATATTTTAGCACTTGAAATAATGCCTGACCATATTCATTTGTTTATTTCAGCACTTCCAAGATATTCGCCAAGTGAACTAATTAATGTAATAAAAGGTGCTACTGGGAGGAAGATAGGACAAAAATTTCCTCAGTATAAACAGAAGGGTTCAGTGTGGACAAGAACATATTTCGTGGCAACTGCGGGCAATGTTTCTTCTGAAACAATCAAAAAGTATATAGAAAATCAGTGGAAGAAGGCAGAAAAAAATGGATAAGACATATATTCTACCTGTTCCAGAAAAGTATCAGAGTTTGGCAATAGAACTTTCAATTGAGTCAGGCAAAATCTACTCTAAGGCTGTGAGTTTTCTAAAGCGAATGAACAAAAAGGGGATAAAGATATCACGAAAAACATTTGATAGATACATGGAATGGTGGATACACCAGAAGGATTTCACACTTCACAGTCAGAGCAAACAGGCAGCATACCAGCAGGCATGGACAGCGTATCAGGCAACATTGCAAAAAATTAAAAAGGCAAAGAAAAAAGGAAAAGATACATCCAGAATAAGACTGCCATACAGAAACAAGAAATACAATAAAGTAGTGTTCAAAGAAAGTGCAATTCATTTGAAAGGTAATG
>Ga0272449_1005001_pt1 | contig 10528 bp, 12 predicted proteins | sample YNPCB0241_FD_198679 | JGI IMG/M metagenome (GOLD analysis project Ga0272449, IMG submission 198679) | Hot spring sediment microbial communities from Yellowstone National Park, WY, United States - YNP-CB-024-1 | ecosystem: Environmental > Aquatic > Thermal springs > Hot (42-90C) > Sediment...
TACCTAATGTTAAGACTATGACTGAAGTAGCTATGGAGATATGTGAAAAGGTTTTTACAGTATCTAGAAAACATTTTGTGACAACAAAAAAGCTTTTTCCAAAATATGTTAATAAGCTTGAATATGTTACCAATGCTATTGATTTAGAGAGATGGCGTAGAATTGAAGGTGATATAAAGGATATAGACTCTTTTTCTAAAGCTCGTCAGAATCTCAAAAAAGAATTCATATCTATTCTGCAAGTTTTATCTGGTAAAAGAATAGAGGATAAAATGATTATATCATGGTGCAGAAGAATAGTTAGATATAAAAGACCATATTTTATTGAATGGCTTCTAGAAGAAAACAACATAGATCTAAGAGATAGAATATTTATTGTGGTTTCAGGTAAACCTCATCCAAGCGATGAATGGGGTAGAAAACAAGCTGAAACATTTACAAAGTTTTCAAAGGCATTACCAAACTTTTATTTCTATCCAAGCTATGGAATAGAATTTGCATACTACGCTCTAACAAGCTCAGATCTTCTGCTTTTCACACCATTTAGTTGCTGGGAAGCTAGCGGAACTAGTATGATGAAGGCCGGTGTCAACGGGGTTCCAACACTTTCATCTCGAGACGGAGCAAGTCTTGAGCTTATTGAAGACAATGTCAATGGATGGTTCTTTGGAGTAGAGCTAGAAGAATTCATAGATATTGAGAAAAATGATATAGCATCCAAAATAGATGAGAAAGATTATAACGATTTTCTAAAAAGATTAACGGAGATAGTAGATATCTATGAATCTGATAAAGAGAAATTTATAGAGATAGCATACAATGCATATAAAACATTTACACCATATGTAGATATGAAACGCCTACTTAAGCAATACTATTCCAATTTCATAGAAGAATTAAAAGATAAACAATAATAATGCAAATAATTATAGTCAACTATAAACCACCCTTATTTAAAATATTCTATATTACTAAAAACCACTATACATCTCAACCCTTTTCAGCATTCATTATATAATCTATGCATGAAGGGATCATTACACAGCTGTTTTACTACAGAAAACCTAGATTGTAAATATAAAAATAAATTTAAATTAATATGTTTGTGGTGTTTCTATATACGTTCTATTCCAAGAGCTTTGGCTATATCATATATGACTGGAGGTTTCCACCATGTTAGTTGAAGTGATTTAATTATCCCTATAATCCATAGAATAACTATAGCAAGGGATATTAGACTAGCTAAAATCCATCCTATAAATGGTATAAACATTAAAATTCCATTTATAATAGATGCTATTATTATTATTATAAAGAATGATAGCGATAGATAAGCCCAATACTTTGTATATCTATATCCAGGTTTAAGCACTAATGCAAGTATTGCACCAATTATTGATAAAATCCATGCTAACAAACCCCACAGCTTCTCATCTTCGCTAATACCACTAGTTTGTTGAGACATTCACATAACACCCTTCTATATAACCAGAGCAAAAATATATATATGTATATGACGCTATGCCAAATATAGTTATATACAATAAATTTCTATTGTATTTGATACTCAAGATAGCGTTGCGAGTATAGTACTTTAATTGACTTGCTAACATCATTTATCTTGAGCCAGTCCTCAAAACTTAGTCTCCAGCCAACTGCACCTACAAGATCTGTGACTTGGTCAGGGCTCTTTGCACCTGGTATTGGAACAACTACAGGACTTGACATTATAAGCCAATTAAGAGCTGCTTGTGTTGGTGTCTTACCATATTTTTCACCAATATTCTTTAGAAGTTCAACAAGTCTCCATATATTTTCAAAGTTTTTTGAATGGAATAACGGTTCATTTGCTCTTACATCAGTGAATTTTGGAAGGTTTTCAGGTGTATACTTTCCAGAGAGTGCTCCTTTGGCAATTGGGCTCCAAGCTTGGATAGTTATACAGTTCTTCTCAGCGTATGGTATCAGCTCTTCTTCAGCCCATCTCTCAACAAGATTATATCTAATTTGGAATATCTCTATATCGATTTTCGATAAACTATTTCTAAAACTATTAACAAGTTCTATAGGGAAGTTGCTAAGACCAAGATACCTAACTTTACCAAGTGTTACAAGCTTCTCTAATGCTTTGGCATATACATAAGTTGGATAGTTGTGCCATGCAGGTGGCCAATGAGCCAACAACCCATCTATATAACCTAGCCCAAGTATCTTTATAGATTTGTCAACAGATTTAAATATATCATCTGGATTAAGGAAATCACCAGGAATTTTGGTTGTGACAACTACCTCATCTCTTTTAACATTAAGATCTCTTAAAGCCTTGCCAAGGGCGTTTTCACTAGCACCCATTCCATAAACCATAGCTGTATCAAAGAAGTTGATACCAAGTTCAATAGCTTTAGCTATAACTGCTTTAGCTTGACTATATTCAGTTACGCCCCATGCTTCGCTAAATTGCCATGCACCTAAACCTATCCTTGATATTTTTTCTTTTGTTTTTCCAAATGTTGTGTATTCCACGATTTTTCACCCATGGATGTAGATATATCCTTCTCTAGATATTAAGTATGCTATTTATGACAAATAGAGAACAATGTTTAGATGGGTTTTATGTATATTAGGTTTTAGAATTCTTCTATAGCATCTATAACTTCAAGAAGATTTGTTATAATAGCAATACCGAGATCTCCTAAAATTATTTTCTTTTCTCTGGATCTATCTATATAGATAGCCTTCATACTTGCAGAAAGAGCTCCACCAACATCTTCAACAATGCTATCACCTACATAAGCTATATATTCAGGTTCTATTCCAATAGCTTTGCTAAACTCTAGAAATATCTTTTTATCAGGTTTATTGATCCTCAACTCATCTGAAAACAAAGCTGTGTCTATATAGTTTAACACCCCTAGTTGTTTTAGGATTTTTTTAGTATATGAACTATTCCAAAAAACAGTATTGCCTATAATACCTATCTTAAAATCTAGTCTCTTGAGAATTTTAAGAGTCTCTAACACATCGTTAAAAAGAAGCTTATTTATATCAACTGTTTTAAATGCTTCATCGATAATATTTAAAAGCTCATCTATATCCACATTAATTGTATTTGCCAAAATCTTTTGAGATTCAAATATAATTTGAAGCCCGTCTATATCGCTATATCTTCTCAACTTTTTTGCATAGCTATAAGCCTTAGCTATACACTTTGCTACTTTATATATATCGCTACTAAATCTATTTGAAACAATATATGCTATTTGATTAAAAACCACCCCTATATCTAACAAAGTGTTCCATACATCAAATGCTATAGCTTTTACAGGCACTTTATTCAACCTATATAATACATTATAATCACTATTTATAAATATTGTAGGGGATACAGCCACATCTATACTCATTTAGATTATATCCTCACAGCATCTATACACTAAACTAGTTATTTTTATGAATTTTACAAAAGATGTACGGCTGCTGCAAAAATTATAGATATCACTGGAGATAGAATAGCTATATACTTAAAAGCTATAGCTGTTTCGCCATAGACAATCCTGCTTATTGCTATAGATGATGCAACTACTATAATAATTGCAGGTATATAATACATTGTAGATGTCAATGGAAGACTGATTTTATCTATAGCTAAGCCAGATAGATAGAGAGCTTTCGATATATATGAAAGAATAGTAAGTGAAAGAATAGCACTTATAGCAAAAGCTATTATTGCAAGTATAAGCACAGCTTTATAACCTTCAAGTCTATGTTTTCTAAGCTCATCGAGTCTAGATATGTGGAATACATATCTCTCAGCAGTTAAAAGAATATCTGTAACTCTACCACCACTACCCATAGATATAGCTATCGCAGCAAGAGAAACTCTTACATCTCTTGGAATATCAGAAAAGCTTATCTCAAATGAATGTTCAGGACTATAACCAAGTTTTGTAAGCTCAACAAACTTTGTGATATAGATATTAATTGGATTGCCCAACACCTTACCAGCTTCACTCAATGCATCTAATACAGGCATACCTGTTTTAACATATGAAGTTACAAGAGGTATTAGATCTATAGATTGTTTTTTTAAAACTCTAGACATTTTAATTCTATCTCTATACAAAAGATATAGTATAGCTGTTAAACCTGAAATGAAGAAACCTACTAAGGTATATGAATCTGATGTTACAAATATAGGTATTGGAATAACAACAACCTCTATATATATTTGGACACCATATATACCTCTGAACATCTTAAACCCGGCTATATCTGATATCAAAGGCAGCAGATATAAAGGTAATATAAGTGATATAGATATAAAGAGAATAGATAATGATATAATTCTTTTTAAATTCATGGCTTAAGCCTCGACACAACGACATCTGCTAACACTATAATAACCAAGGTTGATATTGGGAGTAATATAAATGACGATAAAAACATTAAATACTCAAAAGATATACCAGCTGCTGGATGAAATATAGTAAGAGTTGATATAGAGCCTATAAGAACAGGTATAAGAAGTGCTAAAGCTACATAGATCTCTATATATATATTCAAAATCTCAACAGCTCTTCCAATACTAATCTCATACCTTGCTATATATCTATCTAGCAACATCTTTATAGATGAGTAGACATCCCCACCTATATTCGAAATTGATGCAAGTGATATTAAAAGCTCGCTAATGCTCTTTGAAGGTGTTATCTCAGCAACTCTTCTTAAAGCTTCATCCAATGGTATACCTACCTTAACAAAGGATTTTACTAAGTCAAACTCTAGTGAAAAGTATTTATAGTCTTTGCCAAGAACTCTTGAAATATCTTCAAAAATGTTGTAAATATTTTGGCCACTGGTAATGAGAAAAGCAACGGCTGTAAGAAGTATAATAGCTTTAGAATCTACTATAGCACCTCTATTGCTATATAGTATCCTTGGTACAGCTATTATCAATGCTAAAGAGAGAGGAAGTATAAATAAAAAAGAAAATATTATTGTTATTGATAAGGAATATGGTAAAGATATCCCATTAGCTAAAGCTATATATAGAAAAATAGCTATAGACATTACTACAGCTAATAAGATATATCTAGATGCATTTAAGAAGTATCTATCTAGACTGCTAGATATTTCAGAGCCTATTACATAGACATCAAGCTTTAGTCTAAATACCTCATTTACTTTGTTAAGAAGATAGCAAAGAAGTTTTAAAGGAGCCTGTATATATTCATAGAATCTTTCTTTCAATATCTCTAAGCCTCTCAATGTTTAACACACCCTCAATACCCTTTATAATTTCTTTATATGTTTTTTCAGGGTCTCTTCTATATCTTCTTGCAAGTACATGAAGCGAAACTATATCTAGGTTGTTTCTAGCTGCATAGAATAATATAGCGGATCTTCTATATAGATCCTCAACAACTTTTTCGTAGTCCAATAGTAGAAGATTGCTAATATCTCTCAACACTTTACTGGTGTCTATATCTATTGACCATATATCTCTATGTCTATCCCATATAACAAGCGTTTTAACAGTAATTCTATCCTCTATAGGGTTATAGTCTTCAGCTTCATATATGTATGTAACCTTTCTTGTAACACCCTTTACATCAACAAGTCTTAAAACCTGTACAAAAAGCTTAGCAGTAGCTATAAGAGACCTAGAAACAGACATGGGTGGCGCAATAAGTCTTCTAATCAACGATTCAATGTTTTCAGCATGAATTGTTGTGAGACCTCCGTGACCTGTAGAAACAGCTTGGAAGAAGCTATATGCCTCTCTAGATCTAATTTCACCAAGAATAACCACATCTGGTCTTTGTCTCATCGCAGATTCTATTTGTATTTGCAAAGTGATGTTCTGTATATATGGGTCGCTACTTAGTCTTGTAACCGTAGAGATCCAGTTGTCATGAAATGGAAGCCTTATCTCTGGTGTGTCTTCAGCAGAGACTATTTTTAGCTCAGGAGGTATAAACATTGCTATTGCATTCATAAGTGTTGTTTTGCCAGATCCTGTAGGGCCATAGAATATTATGCCTTGCTTATTTTCAGCAGCAAGCCATAGAAGAGCAGCTACTGCAGGGCTAAGCATACCTCTATTGATAAGCTCTGCAATTGTATATGGAGATTCTCTAAATCTTCTAATGGTAAAGCTATGGCCAGAAAGAGAAACAGTGTCTAACACTATATGAACTCTGTAGCCCTCTGGTTTTAGAATTCCTTCAACAATGGGTTGAGCAACGCTAACCTCTCTACCAGCTTTATATGCAAGTCTTCTTACAGTTTTCTCAAGGTTTCTATAGCTAAGAGTTTTATTGCTTTCAAGCCATTCATATACACTATGAAAAACATATATAGGTCTGTCAAAGCCGTCACATGTCACATCCTCTATATTTGGATCTCTTATAAATGGATCTATCTCGCCATAGCCAATGAAATCTCTTAAGATGTAGTATACAATAAATTCAATTGTATTTGACTCAACTCTACAGTTCTTTACCACTCTTTTACAAATTTTATAAACTAGTTCTTTAGCATATTCATAGCTATCGTCAAAAGTGTTAAAGCTTGAGAATGTTTTAAGGATATTAACATCAGCTACAATATAGCTATAAACGCTATTGTATATCTTTTCCCCTATAGAGTTGAGACTAGGTTCAGAAACTATATAAAGAAGTTTACCATCTATACCTTCAACAATAGATACCGCAATATAGTTACGGAATCCAATGGTATAGCTATCTACAACTTTTCTGCTTATAACATCCATAGATTTTAACCACTAGCTATTTATTGACACTCTAACTAGATGCTCAGCACTATTAATTCTATACACATTAAAATTCCTCAATATAACCATATGCAAACCTCTTGCTACTTTAATATTTTAACCTAGTTTAGCTAAGGCTTTTTCTAAAACCTTAAAACTTTACTCAGTAAGTGCTGGCCATATAAAGCCATAGCTTGCTTCAACACCATTAGTTGTAACAACTTTGACTATATATGTATATCCAGGTTTGTATGACGTGGGATTACCTATTTTTAATGATATTTCTTTTACTTTTTGAGGCTCTATCGAGATGACAGGCTCTATAGATACTATATCTATAGCAGTCCCTTCAACAGTGAGGATATAGGCTGAAGCTATATTTACTGCTACATTACCAAGGTTTCTAACATATATCTTTGCTTCTCTATTACTTACAATATTTATAGCCTCTATCTTTATCCTTTCCTGCCATGCTGATTGTATTTGTGGTGGAGGTGAAGATATAAATCCTGACACCCACATCCATAAAAGAGCACCTGCTGCTATAGATATTATTATAAGTATTATGGTTGCTATAACTGGTGAAACACCTTTTAAAAACATTTTATTCATATTTTTTCCCATAAAATAATACAGCTTTCATCTTTTTAAACATTTCCCTACATTAAATTTATAAAACCTCTAATGAGATGATATTTAAGTAGTTAAAATTTAGCAAAATTTGATATCTAAAAAGAAATGGTGGTAGTGGGTGTAAGATATATGTTCTTAAAAGGTGTAAGTGAGTATGTTTCAGTATTTATAGTTACTATCATTACCTTAGCTGCAGGTCTTGGTATATTTATCTATGCCTATGCTATTATTGATGGTTATTATAGTTCACTTAGCCAAAGAATAGAACAAGCTATAGCCGAATACAGACAAAACTTAGATATTATGGCTAGCTATATAAGAGGTGATGAGGTTATAGTAATTGCAGTTTCAAGCGATTCTTCTGTAGATATTAATGCCATATATATAAACAACAGCCTATATACATGTAAAGCTTATATTGATAACAAAATATATATTGTTGATGGAATAAATATAGTTAGAGCACCATCTCTATCTATAGCAGTAATTAAATGTCCTATAGAAGGTGCTCTAGCATATATAAAAATTGTTTATAGAGGTGGCGAGGTTGGTTCATGGGCATCAAGAATTATATAGAGGTATTGCAGCAATAGTTGGTTCAGTTATACTTATAATCATCTTTATAACTGCGGCTGCATTTATTATAATTTCATTAGAGAGAATGGGATCTTTAGCTACAATGATGATAAATCATGTCATGGAGAGAAATAGTGTGCAATCAACAATATATGGTATAGAAAGTTTTTGGAGTTTTAATGGGACTGATATAATTCTATACGTAGATAATTCAATGGGCAAAACAGCAATGCTAACAGCAATCACAATTATATATAGTGATGGAGATTATGAAACTATATCTAGAGCCAATGCTACTGATATACCTATATCTATAGCTTATCTAGGAAAACAATACGATATGCCACATAAACTATTGCCTCCTTACCCATTGCCACCAGCAACTAAAACCATAGTATACATAAGATCATCAAAAACACCAGTAATAGTATCTATAGCTGTTATGACATCATCAACTAATATAGCTATTTCATCGAAAAGCATAGAGTTTAGAGAATTGATTAATAAGATGATGGTTGCAAAATAATATTGATTCTACATAGATGAATAATGGTTTAGATTAATAATATGAATATTTCAATGTGGTTCTTGGCACTACTATAATCTCTTGAAACATTAATAGAGATTTCATTCTGATATATCTATTCCTCTAACTTTTAGAGAATCAATTAATACATCAATTCTAGATAAAGCAATCTCTATCGATATTGCAAATATCCTTAAATAGTATCTATACCCAGTTTCACCTTTAGCTTTAAGAACTATTTGAATATCTCTCAACTCCTTTAAAACACTATTTAAAGTTATCATTAATAGATAAACCACTGAGAATCTTCTTAAATGACTCGGTGGCGTAGTTGCAAATATTATAACCCCTGTTGATAATGTTGATGTTGCAACTAATAAGGCTCTTATGACATGGTATAAATTACCATTTAAAGCTAATGTTATTAAAAGCATTGATATGTATAGAATAGCAGCTGAGAATGCTATATATAGAGCTGTTCTTTTTAAACCTAAAAGGATTGTAAACAGCCATACAATTAATGTATATATTACAGCTACCTTTATATCTATGCTAAATGGAATTAATATTGATAGAATAAATAGTATTGATTTAAATGGTATCAACTCTGCTTTACTAAAAAGAGACTTTTTCTCTCTAAATGTAATAATCTCATCTATTACATAGCTTAGCACATATATCACCTATTGTGATAAGACCAGAATTCAAAAGAGTTTCATCATCTATGTCATTCCATGTTCCTCTCTTGACAACTTCTCCATGGTTTAAAACTATATATGTGTCTGGTTTGAGAAGATATGCATAGAATATTTCATGAAGTGCTATAACTATGGTTTTACCTTTTTCTTTGCCATATTCCACTATCTTTATCAAAGCCTCAATACCTTCTCTATCGAGATTTGTAAAAGGTTCGTCTAAGAGCCATATTGGCTGATCTGCAATAAGTATAGATGCTAGAGATACTCTTCTAGCTTCACCACCACTAAGACTTGTAGGGTCTCTATCCATAAGATGTCTAGGAACAAGGGTATTAAGTATGTAGCTATCACCTGAAATCTTATGTATTTTCAATATAGCTTCAACCTCATCTTTTACACTTGCTTCTATAAATCCATAGAATGGATTTTGCCAACAATAAGCTATAAGCCTAGATAGTTCTCTTCTATTCAAATTCTTTATATCTCTACCATCAACTTTGATATCACCTATAAAACTAATTAGACCAGCAATAGCTCTAAGCAATGTTGTTTTCCCAGCTCCGTTTCTACCTAAAACTATATGGATACCAGAATCAAACACAATACTTATATTTCTAAGCACATACTTCTCATTATATTTAACTGTAAGGTTCCTAACTTCAATTCTAGGCATAGTACTACATCCCACTATTCATCTATATATTTTAGCCAAAATGCTTATAGGTTAAAGACATCATAATTAAAAACCTTGTGTAGATGTAGATTATGAGGGTTATAATAGTTAGATCTACTGTAATCGCAGCTATATATATAGCACTCGTATTGCTTTTACATCCATTTAGCTATGGACCTATACAAGTCAGAGTAGCAGATATGCTTTCCCCATTACCATATATAATGGGTATTGAGAGTGTATTTGCCTTAACTATAGGAACATTTATAGCAAATATCTTTTCTCCCTTTGGTATATGGGATATGGCTATAGGAACCCTATGTACATTTATCTACTCAATAGCTAATTATATCATTGGAAAAGTTTTTGGTTATAGAAGATGGCTTCTTCCAATAATAGCATTGATAGACTCTACAATAGTTGGAATATTTATAGGCGTTATACTACTAAGTTATATATTTGAAGCTGGTCAAGCACTACCACTATTTATATTTATCACAATAGGAAATCTAATAGCAACACTTCCAGGAGCAGTTATAGTTGTCCCAGCTATAAGAAGAATACTTATTGTAAAAAGAAAGTAATAGCATTCAATGACGAGAGCAGAGGCTGTTACAGAACTGATGATAGGTTTGAATTGCTGTAAA
>Ga0272449_1005004_pt1 | contig 10524 bp, 8 predicted proteins | sample YNPCB0241_FD_198679 | JGI IMG/M metagenome (GOLD analysis project Ga0272449, IMG submission 198679) | Hot spring sediment microbial communities from Yellowstone National Park, WY, United States - YNP-CB-024-1 | ecosystem: Environmental > Aquatic > Thermal springs > Hot (42-90C) > Sediment...
TTGAAAAATTTAGAACTAAATGAAAGAAAAAATTATTGAAATTTCAAAAAGGGCAGAGGAGGCACAGTTTTCTCCGATTAGAAAATTCGTGCCTTTTTTAGAAGAAGCAAAAAGAAAAGGATTAAAAGTTTTTGAACTTCACATTGGACAACCCGATTTGGAACCCCCAAAAGAAATCTTAAGAGAAATAAAAAATTTTAAAGAGAAAATTTTTTCTTATAAAATCTTCCTTTCTTGGGAACTATCACCAAAGGGCAAGAAGATTTACTTGACAACCAAATTAGAAATTGTTAAAATTGATAATAAAAGGTTGAAACCATCAACTGATTTAGCTCAAACAGTTGATGGAAAATTAAAAATTAATTCCAACCTTTTCGTTAGAATTGGTTGGAAAGGATCCATAAATTTATGGAAAAAAACCCATATAAAATTATAGAAGGACCCCTTTACGAGAGTCGAAAAGAGTTCTCTTCTTACGAAGAATGGGTCAAATTCTTAAACAATTATGCTACTGAGGCAAAAAAAATTTACGAAAAATATAAAGAAAATCCAGAAAAAATTGAAAACGAAGAAGAACGGAAAAAATTTGAACAGTTTAATCTTTACCAACAATTTGAGAGCGATGTAATATTGGTTGAGATTTTTAGGGAAAAGTTTAGAGAAGCTGCCCTAATTGCTTTTTTAATCAAAGAGGCAAAAAAAGAAAATATTTCGCCAGAAAAAATAAAAAATTTACTAATTCGCTTTGCTATCGCCAAAGCAGAGGTGAATAAATTTGTTAATTCCCTCGGTCCACTTTTGGAGTTTGCCCGTCGAAGGGTGTTTAAAAAAGAGAAGAATTACTATAAGTTTGTAAAGTTAAATAAAGAAAAGGCACAACTTGAGGTTTTAGCTGAAGTTCCTTTAGGTGAGTCAGCTATTGCTCAAGAGATATTTGAAAAAAAAGCTAAATCTAACCTCCAAGAAAAAGAAGAAAAAATAAAAAAAAAGCTGATGATAATTGCTCAGGGTAGAGATTTTTTAAGAAAAGATGTTGATTTGCCAAAGATTTTAGAAGATTGGGAAATTCTGGCTGAATTAGAAAGTCTTTCCAAAAAGACCGGCGAAGAAGATTTGGTTTCTTATGCTAACGAATTGATGGGAAAGAAAGAAGAAGAAGAAGAAAAGATCCTTTCTTCAAAAAAAGAAGTAGAGAAAAGATTAGAAGATGTTACATCTCAATTAGAATCTCTCTGGGAAAACGATTTTGTGAGATATAAAGTTTATCAAAGATATTTAGAGAATTTAATAAAACAAGATCAGTTAGGAGATCCTGCTTTAGAGATTCCTTCACTAATCAAATTAATGAACAAAATTGCTAGTTGGGAAAGAAGGCATACCGAAACTCCAATTGGCGCGGTTTTAATTGGTCCGCCAGGAACTGGTAAAAGCTTAGCCATTGAACATTATTTAGCCATTCATCCTGAACATAAAAAGAAAGGCCCGCCAGTAATTATCGATATGAGTCAGGAAACGACCGAATTTATTCTTTTGGGCGGAGAAGCAATTGAAATAACCGACAAAGCCGCCACAGTTAAAATGCTTAAGGAAATGTTTGATTGGGAAAAAGTAATTGAGGAAAAATTGAAGAGTGAAGAAATAACCAAGGAAGAAAAGGAAGAATTGCTTTTACGACTAAAATTTTTGCGTAAAGAAGTCGAAGATTTAATTCATGCTTTTCAAGGCCAATATGTGGAAGTTAGAAAGAAAATAGAAAGAATAAAGGGAAAAGAAGCTGACGAATTAGCCAAAAAAGCTGGAGAAGAATTGTTAAATGAAGCAGAAAAAGAAAAAATTGATAGAGAAGCGATGGATAAAATAAAAGAGTGGATTAATGATGCTTTAGTGAAATGGCAAGCTGGAGAACTTGGGAAAATTATGTATGGTAATGGTTGGCGAGATGGGATTATTTTAAAGGCTTTAAAGGAAGGAAGAGACATCATCATTAACGAATATAACAATGTCCGATTATGGCCTGATACTTTACGCGATCTTTTCCAAACTGCTTATGGTGGAGAATGGTTTTTTGCTGGGACCGGGAGAAAATACCCGGTTTATTCCCGTATTTATTTAACCGCTAATGAAGGTTCAAGTGCGGAAAAATTTTTCTATGATACTGCTCAAATAACAGCTGCTTTTTTAAGCCGTTTACCAGCACCAATTGAAGTAGAATTGCCATCTCAAGAAGAAGAATTATTAATTGTTCAGACAAAATTAAGTGATACTAATAAAAAATTTTTGTGTAATAAAGAATTAGAGGCAAAACTTTATACCACCGGAGCTTTAAAAGATGCTGAATTTTCTCTTAAATACAATGAAAAAGAACTGATTGTCTATCTTTTCAAAAAAATTTTGCCGAAATTAAGAGCTTTGGTGCTAGAAAAGCCCAAAGAGGTACCAAGCTTGGATCTTCGTCATATAAATAGATTTTGTCGCGATTTAGTCAATCCACATACTCGAGAAAGAACCAGAATTTCCGTTGAAGAAGCGTTTATAGAAAATTTCTGCAAACCCTTTATGGCTAATCCTACTGCTTGGGAGGTTTTTTGCCAAAGCGGAATTATTGAGGAAATGTATAAAGTAGGTCTTTTGCACCAAAAACCAGGAACTGAAGTTCATAACTTTCTCATTAAAGTTTTAGCCAAGAAAAAAGGAGAAAAATTAGAATATATTTCCGAAGAAGCAAAAAGAAATGTTTTAACTAAATTAGAAGAAGAGCTCCAAAAATATGATGCTGAATTAATTAAAAATCTTGAAGAAATGAAAGGAAAAGAGTGGTCAGAAATTGTTAAAAAAGCTAAAAAAGAGAAAAAAGTTTTAGTTATTAATCCTTATCTTAAAGAAACTTTGCCAACCAGCTTCTCCAAATATTCACCCATTCCAGAAGAAAAAGCATTCTAAAAGGTCAAAAATCAAAACTCAAAAATCAAAAATTATGCCAGAAAATTTAGAAAAATTCACTTCTCCTGATCAATCAAAAAAGACAGGCAAACTTACTCCTGAAGAAATAAAAGAAATGGTTGAAAAATACAAAGAAGAACATGAAGGGTTACTGCCTGAGTATTTTTCTTTACCTGGAGAAGAGAAGGAAGAAGAAAGAGAATATCCTGAAGAATTATTGATTTACTATCAACTAAAAGAAAAATTAAAACCAATTGAACAAGGATTAAAAAATGAAACTTTAATAAAAAACATGTTTAAATGGGTATTTTCTCATATCCAGGGAAAGGAGGCCGGTTTGAGTACTTTTTTTGGGTATTTTCATCTTTTCTCATTTCCGAAGTTTCAAGAAATAAAAGAAAGATATCCAAAAGAAATTCAAAAGATTGAACAAGGACTAAAAAATGAAACTTTAAGAAAGAATGCAATTAAAGAGACACTCTCTTATATTCAAAATGGAAAAAAGAAAATACGAGACGCTTGGTTGGGTTTCATAAGTTATTTCTCTCTTTTTTTTTACTCGAAATTTAAAGAAATAAAAGAGAAGTATCCAAAAGAAATTCAAAAGATTGAACAAGGACTAAAAAATGAAACCTTAATAAAAAATATGATCGAATATATACTTTTTACTATCCGGCAAGGACGAGGAGGGGATTGGGCATATGCCATGGAGGCGTTTAACAGCTATGCTTCTCTTCTTAATTGTCCCAATTGTCGGGAGATTAAACAAAAATACCCAAAGGAGATTCAAAAAATTGAAGAAAGTTTAAAAAATGAAACTTTAGTGAAAAATGCAATTGAAGGAATAATTTTTTACATAAAAGAGGGGCAGAAACAAGAAAAAGATCTAAGAATATATTCATCTGCCTACGATGCTTTTGTGAGTTATTCATACCTTCTTTCTTATCTTTCTCATCTTTACAAAATCGGTCAAAAGAAATTAGCAGAAATAGAATCCCAAAAAGCCATGCATCCAGAAAAGAAACTACCACCTATGCCAGAAGAAAAGGCGTTTTAAAAGGTCAAAAATCAAAACTCAAAAATCAAAAATTATGTCAGAAAATTTAGAAAAATTTACTTCTTCTGATCAATCTCAAAAACTAGGAAAACTTACTCCTGAAGAAGTGAAAGAAATGGTAAAGAAATACAAAGAAGAACATGAAGGGTTATTACCTGAATATTTTTCTTTACCTGGAGAAGAAAAAGAAGAAAGAGAATATCCAGAAGAATTATTAGATTATTATCAACTAAAAGAAAAATTAAAACCAATTGAACAGAGATTAAAAAATGAAACCTTAAGAAAGAATGTGATTGAAAAAACACTTTCTGATATCCAAGAAAGATATCAAGAGAAGAGAGGCGCTGCGGTTGCTTTTCGTGACTATTTTTATCTTCTTTCTTATCCAGGATTTAACGAAATCAAATTAAAATACCCAGAAGAAATTAAACAAATTGAACAAGGACTAAAAAATGAAACTTTAAGAAAAAAGTTGATTAAAGAAATACTCTCTGATATCCAAAAAGCATATCAAGATGAGAAGGTAAGCTCTTCTGTGTTTCTTGCTTTTCGTGACTATTTTTATCTTCTTTCTTATCCAGGATTTAACGAAATCAAATTAAAATACCCAGAAGAAATTAAACAAATTGAACAAGGACTAAAAAATGAAACTTTAAGAAAAAAGTTGATTGAATTAATACTTAGGCATATCGAATACGGTCAAGAAATAGATATCTCTGCCTGGTGGGCTTTTTATGGCTACTCTTCTCTTCTTTCTTATCCAGGATTTAACGAAATCAAATTAAAATACCCAGAAGAAATTAAACAAATTGAACAAGGACTAAAAAATGAAACTTTAAGAAAAAAGTTGATTGAATTAATACTTAGGAATATCGAAGAAGGAAAGGATTATAAAGACTGGTTTGCTTTTGATGGTTACTTTTCTCTCCTTTCCTACCTTTCTCACCTCTACAAAATCGGTCAAAAGAGATTAGCAGAAATGGAATCCCAAAAAGCCATGCATCCAGAGAAAAAGAAACTTCCACCCATTCCAGAAGAAAAAGCATTCTAAAAGGTCAAAAATCAAAACTCAAAAATCAAAAATTATGTCAGAAAAAAGACCAAAAATTTCTCAAGAACAACCCAAAGGAAAACTTACTCCTGAAGAAATAAAAGAAATGGTAAAGAAATACAAAAAAGAACATGAAGGATTATTACCTGAATATTTTTCTTTACCTGGAGAAGAAAAAGAAGAAGAAAGAGAACATCCAGAAGAATTATTAGATTACTATCAACTAAAAGAAAAATTAAAACCTATTGAACAAGGATTAGAAAATAAAACCTTAAGAGAGAATGTGATTAAATTAATACTTTCTTATATCCAAGAAGGTCAAAAAGAAGGAATTACTAAGGCTGCCTGGGATGCTTTTCATGGCTACTCTTTTCTTCTTTCCTATCCAGAATTTAATGAAATCAAAAAAACTTATCCAAATGAAATTAACCAAATTGAACAAGGATTAAAAAATGAAACCTTAAGAAAGAATGCGATTAAAGAAATACTTTCTGATATCCAAGAAGGTCAAAAAGAAGGATACACTGGGTTTGCCTGGGCTGCTTTTCTTGGCTACTTTTCTTTTCTTTCCTATCCAGAATTTAATGAAATCAAAAAAACTTATCCAAATGAAATTAACCAAATTGAACAAGGATTAAAAAATGAAACCTTAAGAAAGAATGCGATTAAAGAAATACTTTCTGATATCCAAAAAGGTCAAAAAGAAGGAAATAATATATTTGCCTGGTGGGCTTTTGATGGCTACTCTTTTCTTCTTTCCTATCTCTCTCATCTTTACAAAATCGGTCAAAAGAAATTAGCTGAAATAGAATCCCAAAAGGCCATGCATCCAGAAAAGAAGCTACCACCTATGCCAGAAGAAAAAGCATTTTAAAAGGTCAAAAGTCAAAACTCAAAAATCAAAAATTATGCCAGAAAAAAGACCAAAAATTTCTCAAGAACAACCCAAAGGAAAACTTACTCCTGAAGAAGTGAAAGAAATGGTTGAAAAATACAAAAAAGAACATGAAGGATTATTACCTGAATATTTTTCTTTACCTGGAGAAGAGAAGGAAGAAGAGAAAAGAGAATATTCAGAAGAAACAATTTTAGCTTATGAAATAAAAGAATTTTTGGAAAAGATAAGACCGGAAATAGAGAATGAAACATTAATTGAAAATGTGAAAGAAGAATTGAGACTTAGGATTGAAAAAGGGAACATTCGAGAAGAAAGTGTGATTTTAAACGTCTGGAGTGCTATTGAAATTTATAACGATCTTAAGCAATCGAATTTCTGGTTTTTACTTAAATCAGACGATCAAAAATGGATAGAAAAAAATATTAAAAAATCTCAATTAATTGAAAATGCAAAAGAGGGGTTGGTATCTGATATCAAAAAATCTAAGTGGATGAGTGTTGTTTTTTATTACAATCTTTTAAAGCAATCAAATTTATGGAATTATGTTAATCAAGACGATCAAAAATGGATAGAAAAAAATATTAAAAAATCTCAATTAGACGTAAAAGAAATTTCAGAAATTACAAAAGAATTAAAGTCAGAAATTAATCATGCCCAAGGAACAGGAGATGCAGCAGTGGAAGACTCGTTTTTGCCTATTAGTGGTTATATTCAACTTAAACAATCTAATTTTTGGTTTCAACTGGAGCCTGAAGATCAAAAATGGATAGAAGAAAATATAAAGAATTACCAATTAATTGAAAACTGCAAAAAAATATTTAAAATTGCTGTTCGCCATGGTCAAAATCCTGGCGAAACTTCATGGGCTTCTGCTTCCATTGCTTTCTATTGTGATTTCTCTCAATTTCAAAAAATTTTAGAAGAACAAGGAAGAAAAAAGGAGATAGCTAAAGAAAAAGAAAAAGCTATGCATCCAGAGAAAAAGAAACTACCACCCATGCCAGAAGAAAAAGCATTCTAAAAGGTCAAAAATCAAAACTCAAAAATCAAAAATTATGTCAGAGGAAGAATCAAAAATTGAATTTTTTGAAAAAAAAGAGGAAACTCCTCGAAAATCTTTAAGTGAGATTTTAAGGGATCGCTGGTTAAATTTGATGAAAGGGAAGGAAAAATTGGAAAATTTTGAAGAGATAGATTTTAATAAAATTTTGCCTGATTTAAGATTTTTGTTTGGCGAAGAGTTTGAATTTAAACCAGCTGATTGGTGGAAAACTGCTTCTGTTTTAGACAAAAAAGTTCTTTATTATCCAAGAAAATTTGGTCGAATTCCGAAAGATTTACCTCAAGAACTTAAAGAAAAACAAAAAGAAATTCAAAAAGGCGGGCTTTTGCATGAGGCTGGCCATCATTTAGGCCTGGTTAAGGTTTTAGAGCGATTTTTGCTTGAAGCTGACACTCAAGAAAGAATTTTAGGCGATCTTTCTTTAGGCGAGGTTTCTCAAGAAAGAATTCGAGAAGTGCTCGAACGATCGAGAAAGGAGCTGGAGGCAATTAGTGAAAGAGTTAATCTTGGCCCTTATGTGGCCAATCTTTTATTTTTAAAAGACCTTCATAATCTTGTTTTAGATATTTGGCTTGAAGCTTATGAAAAGAATTATCCAGAAGGCGAATTGAAAGTTGAGGCAGAAAAAGGATTAAAAGCGCTTAATGAGGAATTGTTTCCTGAAGTACCGAAAACCCTTCAAATTAATTTAAAAACTGGACAACAAGAACTTTTATCTAATCAGTTTAAAACCGCTCTTCTTCTTAAAATAATGAGACCTGATTGGAAAGAATGGGGAAAGACAGGTTATGATTTATGGTTTAAAAAAGGTTTTGTTTCTGAAGAAGTAAAAAAATCTTTAGAAAATATTATGAAAAATAAAGCCTTAGAGACCCTAACCGAAACTCAAGAGCTTAAGGAAATTTTAATGCCCAAAGAAAGAATTCAATGGGTAAAAAAGAAAAAACTTCAAGAAGCCTATTTTGCGATTCGGGCTGAATATATCAAATTGCTTTTGAAAGATTTTGAAAAAATAATCGAAGAAAAAGCAAAAGGAATTCCTCAACCCTGTGGAGGCGTTGGAGGAGGAAAAAGGGAACCAATTAATTTTGACGACCTCCCACCAGAAATTCAAGAACAAATTTTAAATCAAATTTTAGAACAAATTGAAGAAGGTGAGGTTGGGACTCCTTCTTTATCTGAAGACGATGAAGAGGAAAGAAGGAATATTCTTTCTTTAGGTCGGGAAGCAATTGAAGATGAAATTAGACGCAGAAGAGAAGAAAAAGAAGGAAAAAAACTAGAGGAAAAAGGGGAGAAAAAGGGGGAAAGTAAAACAGAAAAAAGCTTAAGAGAACAATTGGCGAGAATGAGTCATGAACGCCAAATTCACGCTGCTTCAGAAATGGAAAGAGCTGCTCTTTTGGGACTTTCTCCTGAACAACTAAGAATTTTTGAAGAGAAAAAAAGAGAAATGGCTGGACAGATTAATTATTTGACCAATTTCTTGGTAGAAATTTTAAAACATAAAATGGAGCCAGAATTAAAAACTCATCAGCCAATGGGTCATTTAATGCCAGGTCGTTTTCCAGATTATATAAGAGGAAGAAAAGAAGGAAAAGAGCCAAAAGTTTTTCAATACCTTAAATTAAAAGGAGTAATGCCAGCCATTGATTTGCTCTTTTTAGTTGATCATTCTGGCTCAATGAGTGTTCTTGATAAAAACAAAAAAGCTGCGGAAACCGTTCTTTTATTTAGCGAGGCTTTTTATCGAGCTGAGAAAGAATTAAACAAAATTTTACCCAGTGCCAGGAAAAAAAGAGAGTATTTGCGCGAAGGATTGATTACTTTTAGCGATAAAGCGATTTTAAGAAAACCTTTAGATACTCCGCTTGATGAAAAAACTATTGCTCAAATTTTCTTTACTGCTGAAGATATTTCTGGTGGTGGAACAGCTGATGCTGAAGCTTTGAGAAATTTGATTAAATATCTTAAAGAAGAAGATGTAAAGTATAGAGGAAAGTGCAAGGTTTTAAAATTAGTAGTGGTAGTCACTGATGGTCAAGGGGAAAGAGAAAAAGTCAAAGATGTTTTAGAAACAGCAAAAAGTATAAAAAATACTATTTTTATCGCGGTTGGCGCTGGCTCTGATACAAAAGATGTTTTAGATACTTATGGTAAAGAAATGAGAGGAGTTAAAGTGGTTGCTATTCATATTCCAGATAGTGAAATCAATCAAATGCCTCAAAAAATTGTTCAAGCAATTGAAAAACCAATTGCTGAAGAGGTAATCAAACTTTAATTATGCCAGAAAATTTAGAAAAATTTACTCCTGATCGATCAAAAAAAACAAGAAAACTCACCCCCGAAGAAGTTAAGAAAATGGTAAAGAAATATAAAGAAGAACATGAAGGATTGTTGCCTGAATATTTTTCTTTACCTGGAGAAGAAAAAGAAGAAGAAAGAGAATATCCTGAAGAATTATTAGATTATTACGAAATAAAAGAAAAATTTAAAAAAGAATTAGAAGAGATTGAAAAAGGATTAAAAAATGAAACCTTAAGAAAGAATATGATTGAAGGAATACTTTCTAATATCCAAGAAGGTCAAGAAGAAGGAAACACTGAGTCTGCCTGGTGGGCTTTTCTTGACTACTCTTTTCTTCTTTCCTATCCAGAATTTAATGAAATCAAAAAAACTTATCCAAATGAAATTAACCAAATTGAACAAGGATTAAAAAATGAAACCTTAAGAAAGAATGTGATTGAAGGAATACTTTCTGATATCCAAGTAGGTCAAAAAGAAGGAGAGACTGTGGCTGCCCAGGACGCTTTTCTTGGCTACTCTTTTCTTCTTTCCTATCCAGAATTTAATGAAATCAAAAAAACTTATCCAAATGAAATTAACCAAATTGAACAAGGATTTAAAAATGAAACCCTAATAAAGAATATGATTAAAAAAATACTTTCTTATATCCAAAAAGGTCAAAAAGAAGGAATGACTGTGGCTGCCTGGAATGCTTTTTCTGGCTACTCTTTTCTTCTTTCCTATCCAGAATTTAATGAAATCAAAAAAACTTATCCAAATGAAATTAACCAAATTGAACAAGGATTAAAAAATGAAACCCTAATAAAGAATATGATTAAAGAAGTACTTTCTTATATCCAAGAAGGTCAACAAGAAGGAATGACTGGGTCTGCCTGGAACGCTTTTCATGGCTACTCTTCTCTTCTTTCCTATCTCTCTCATCTTTACAAAATTGGTCAAAAGAAATTAGCAGAAATGGAATCTCAAAAAGCCATGCATCCCAAAAAGAAACTACCACCAATACCAGAAGAAAAAGCGTTTTAATAAAAAGTCAAAAGTCAAAACTCAAAAGTCAAAGATCAAAATTTATGATTCAAGAAAAGCAAATTTACAAGTGTTCAATTTGCGGAAATATTGTTGAGGTTTTGGATGCTGGAGGAGGGACTTTGGTTTGTTGCGGAAAGCCAATGGAGCTTTTAACAGAAAAAACAGAAGATCAAGGAATGGAA
>Ga0272449_1005006_pt1 | contig 10523 bp, 10 predicted proteins | sample YNPCB0241_FD_198679 | JGI IMG/M metagenome (GOLD analysis project Ga0272449, IMG submission 198679) | Hot spring sediment microbial communities from Yellowstone National Park, WY, United States - YNP-CB-024-1 | ecosystem: Environmental > Aquatic > Thermal springs > Hot (42-90C) > Sediment...
CCACCTTTGGCTCCTCCCAGTGGCAATCCTACAACCGCTGTTTTCCACGTCATCCATGCTGCCAGAGCTGTAACTTCATCTAGGGTTAGTTCTGGATGGTATCGGATGCCGCCCTTAGTTGGACCTAGCGCGTCGTTATATTGTACACGGTATCCCGTGAAAACCTGTATGCTCCCATCATCCATCACAACTGGAATATTGACTATCAAAGTGCGCATGGGTCGCTTTAGAATTTCGTGAATGCCAGGGTCAAGTTTCAGTTTTTCGGCTGCGATGTCCAACTGTTTAAGGGCGGCTTCATAAGGGTTTGGCGTAACAGCTAAAGGCGCCAAAGTGTCTATTTTAACAAATGTTGCTGATTGGAGTTTTTCAACAAGGTTCGTTAGTATTTGTCTTGCCACTTCGCCATTTCCTTCTCTGCTTCCGTAAAACCATAGGTAAGTTTCAGCTACAGCGTCTTCCTTCCTTGAAAACATTGAACCGGCAGAAGCCATTTTTGGGCTTTCGGAAAAATAGTCAACGATGATTCGAAGCATGTTTAACTCTTCAGTGGTTAATGGTAAGAGTTTTCTTATGGGTTCAGGAGCCTTGACATGGACGTATTCGGCTTCCATGATTTTCTTTTGGAGTTCCTCAAAGACTTTTAGAGAATCCTCGATTGGTATTCCAAAATTTTCCGAATAAGTTGTTAGAAGGGCGTAATGAGCTGTTGTGTAGCTTTCTATTTTTGCTGTTAGCTCGGGTTTTTCAGCAAAGAAGTCCACCATTAGCTTTAGCATTCCCAGTTCTCTAGCGGAAAGCTCCATAGAGTTTAACATTTCATTTTCCACCTCTTTTATTCTGGAACCTTATTATGACTGATGTTCAACTATAGAAACATTATGTTCATAATGTACAATAGTTTACACCATTGAAATATGCGAAAAAGCGACGTAACATTTTTAATGATGCATGTAAACCTTAAACCCGGTGCATCTATTGTCAAATAATGATGAAAAGCCTGCTTTCTACTCAACTGGGGTTAAAGGACTTGACAAGCTTTTAGGCGGTGGATTATTATTAGGCGAAAACGTGTTATGGGAAGTTGAATCCGGAACTTTTGCAAGAGAATTTCTATGCTCTTTCATGAGGCAAGGCATAATGGAGGGAAATCAAGTCATATATCTAGAGTTTATTTATCCCCCTCAAGCCATTATGCTTCAACTTGCCCCTCTAACAAAAACGTTGCCAAGCGGCTGGGAGAAAAAACTCCTTGTTTTAGATTGTTTTTCAGAGGCTGCGGGGCAAGGTGAGCTAATATTCAACGACTTTTACGATAAAGCTCCAAGCTGGATTAGAAAAGTCCCCAGTTCCAAAGACCCAGACCGTTTTCACCACTTTTTCGGGAGAATTGAAAGGGAGTTTGTCACTCCCGGAACAAGACTTGTTTTCAACAGCTTATCAATAATGGAACACAACTGGGGAAGGGATGCCGTTAAAGCCTTTTTCGGGCATGTTTGCCCAGCGCTTTATGCATATCAAACCCTTGCCTACTGGACTATGGCTAAAAACGCCCATCCCAAAGAGTTCTGCGCCTTAATTGAGCATATGACACAAGTGGTTATAGACCTTACTCGGCAAGAAAACAAGAACTTTTTATGGATAAAGAAGGCTGGCGGTAGATACAATCCCCAAACATATACGCGGCGAGAATACACCGTCGACGGGATGAGCATAGAAATTCTCTAAAGCTTTCCATGTACAAAAATGTTCATTTTTTGTTGTTTTTAGGATAACCTTTAAATGTTAACGTAATTTTAACCATGATCACCATTTACAAACGTAAAGGTGAGAAGCATGACAGAACGCGTTTTCAGAAACAGCTCCTACCTAAATGGGAAATCAACAACTGGAACAACAACAAGGGTCAAAGACACAAGCCCAACAAGTGGCATGTGCCCCATATGCATCCGCGACTGCCCAATACTGTGTGAAATAGGCTTGTCAGCATTTAGGGGAAGGGAAGCCCTCTACCCAGAACCAGTTCAATTTGGCTTCAGCACAGCCGGAGCCCTAAAAGACTTCGGATTAGACTGGTCCCACTTCAATATCCAAGCAAGCCTTTTCGAGGCCCACGGTATAGAGGAAAACCCAGACGTGGCGTTATTCCCAAATGTGAACATAGAAACAAAGGTTGGAGGCATACCACTAAAAGTTCCCATATTATGCGGCGCCTTCGGCTCCACCGATGTTGCAAGGCTAAACTGGGAAGGCCTAGCCATAGGCACAGCCCTTTCAGGCGCCATGATAATTGTCGGAGAAAACGTTTGCGGCATGGACCCAGAAGCACAATTCACAAATGGCAAAGTAACCTACTCAAAGGAGTTAAAGCGCAGAGTCGACCTTTTCCGGAAATTCTGGGATGGGAAATACGGGGAAATAGCTGTCCAAACAAACGTTGAAGACCAAAGACTGGGCGTGGATGTCTACGCCATATCAAAACTTGAAGTGAATGTCATCGAGCGAAAATGGGGACAAGGCGCAAAAGCCATAGGAGGCGAAGTCCGCGTAAGAGACCTTGATAGGGCTATAATGCTGAAAAAAAGAGGTTACATAGTAATCCCAGACCCAGAAGACCCAGCGGTGCAACAAGCCTTCAAAGAAGGAGTTTTCAAATCCTTTGAAAGGCACAGCAGGGTTGGCATACCAAAGGAGAAAGATGTCATAGAAGACATAGAGTGGCTGCGAAAACAAGGGGCGAAACATGTAACCCTCAAGACAGGCGCATACCGGCCTTCAGCAGTGGCATACACGCTTAAAATAGCTTCAGAAGCAAAAATAGATGCTGTATACTTTGACGGCGCTGGCGGCGGCACAGGCATGAGCCCTGTTCCAATGATGGATGAAATGGGCATTCCAACAGTCTATTTGGAAGCCATAGTGCTAAAATGTGCCCAAATATTGAAGAAGAAGGGCCGCTATGTGCCGGACATAATTATGGCTGGGGGCTTCATAAACGAGACCCAGATTTTCAAGGCAATAGCCATGAGCAACTTTGGAAATGGACCATTTGTAAAAGCTGTTTTGATGGGGCGTTCACCGCTTACCGCCGTGATGAAGGCAAGCTACTTCAAACAGTTGGCTGAAGAGGGAAAACTGCCGAAAGCTTTTGCCGACAAATTCGGCGCAACCCCAGAAAAGTTCTTCATAGCCGTTCCAGAGCTTAAAGCGAAATATGGGGAACGCTTCAAGGAAATTCCATGGGAAGCCATAGCCCTCTACACTTACCTAACAGACCGCATAGGCGTTGGACTAAAACAGCTTCTGGCTGGTGCTAGGAAATGGCGGCTAGACCTAATCAACAGAAACGATCTAATGAGCCTCTCAGAGCTAGCAGCTAAAGTGACTGGCATACCGCTGGCTCACGAAGCAGAAGCAGACACCATCGAAAAAATATTGGATTAGCCCTCTCCCCATTTTCTTTCTCGTTTAACAGCCAAACCTTTTAAAGAAACTCAAAGTATTAGTTTTGGGGCTCATGTTATGGAGAGGAGCTACTCTGCTTTAGATACAGCGCTTGAACAGTTAAGGATAGCTGCAGAGAAACTCAAGTTGGACCCTGGATTGCATGAAATGCTCAAATATCCTAAAAGAACGCTTATGGTTTCGATAAATATCAAGATGGACGATGAGTCCATAAAGACATTTTTGGGATGCCGTGTACAGCACAACGATGCACGGGGGCCGTTCAAAGGCGGTATAAGGTATCACCCAAACGTCACCTTGGATGAGGTTACAGCATTAGCCATGTGGATGACTTGGAAATGTGCTGTCGTTGATATTCCATATGGGGGAGCCAAAGGCGGCGTTTGCTGTAACCCGAAGGAAATGTCAAAAAGCGAGCTTGAACGGTTGACAAGGCGTTACACAAGCCTAATACTGGACTTGATTGGGCCCTACCGTGATGTGCCAGCGCCAGATGTTTACACAGACGCGCAGACCATGGCCTGGATAATGGACACTTACAGCCAATTAAAGGGGTATAGCGTCCCCGAATGCGTTACTGGAAAACCTTTAAGCGTTGGCGGTTCTGAGGGAAGAGCTGAAGCTACCTCTTTAAGCGTTATGTTCTGTGCCAGAGAAGCTGCAAAAATTCTCGATTTAAAAATGAAGGATGCAAGGGTTGTGGTTCAAGGATTTGGAAGTGTGGGATGGAACGCTGCAAAGATAGCCTATGATTGGGGATGCAGAATAATAGGCGTGAGCGACTCGACTGGCGGAATATATTGCCCAAAAGGATTAAACCCCTACAAAGTTTATGAATACAAAGCGAAAACAGGTTCCGTCCTAAACTTTGAAGGCTGCAAAAATATTACCAACGAGGAGCTTTTAGAATTGGAATGTGATGTTTTGGTGCCGGCAGCCCTCGAAAACCAAATAACAAAAGCCAACGCAGACAAAATAAAGGCAAAAATAGTGGCAGAAGGAGCCAACGGACCAGCAACCCCAGAAGCCGACAAAGTGCTTAACGAAAAAGGCGTATTCCTAATTCCAGATATACTGGCAAACTCTGGCGGCGTAACAGTAAGCTATTTTGAATGGGTTCAAAACCTAACAAGGGAACACTGGACCCTAGAAGAAGTAAACCAGAAACTTGAAAGGAAAATGGTGAAAGCATTCAGCGACGTATATAAAACTTCAAGAGATGAGGAGGAGCCTATGCGAACAGCCGCCCTAATGCTTGGCGTTGGACGGGTGGCTGAAGCAATTAAAACTTTAGGCCTATGGCCTTAATGAACTCCTTAAACGCCTAAAGCAAATATAAACTATGAAAATCTTAAACCCTCTTGTCGGATTTTCTAGACTACACTTTTTATATCCCAATTCAGAGAGTAGGAATCGGTTGAAAGGGGAATGCAGTTGCAGACGGGTGTTGCGGGAAAAATTAAAGCCTTAGACTTTATGTTTGAAAACTCCTTGGTTAAAGTTATAGCTAACCGCAACTGCCCGGAAATCAAGCTTGCCGGATTAACCGTCGGCCCTTTTGAGGAAGGAAACGAGTATGAGGTTTTATATTGGGTCGCTCGGGAGCTTGAAAAGTTCGGCGTTGTCCGCTTTAGAAATGAAGAGCTGCTCGACTCAGCCAGGCTTTACAAGATTCACTGGAAAGAAAGGGTTCAAACAGCTGGACAAGTTTCAGAACTTCCTAAGGATTTTTATCCCAAGCTTCGCAGGTATCTTGAGGGGCTTAGAGAGGAGGGGGCTAAGCGTCCGGAGAAGATGCGGGAATATGAAAAGGCGAAACAGTTGGCACTGGACATTTTAAACCTAAGGTTAAAGAAGGTTGTTTCCCTTGCTTCTGCACCTGCCCAAACTGAACATATCCTAAGGAACCTTACAGCAGAGGAGAGGCTTCTTTATGAACAAATTTACAAGCTTATAAATAAATGGAAAGCTCAACTTCTTGAGCATGAAAACGGGGGAGGCGTAGAGAAAAGATGACAGAAGAACTTGAAATTATAGACCCACAGGAGCGCTTCCAAGAGCTTTTTAAAACAGAGAAGTACCGCCAGAGAATCTCCCAGTTGGCGGTTTCAGGTAAAACATCCCTTATAGTGGAATTCGAAGACATATTAACGTTTGACCATAGGCTTGCAGACAAACTTTTAGAGAAACCAGACGAATACTTGAAGCATGCTGATAATGCAGCCCAAAGCCAACTAGCCATAGAAGCCCCGGAATACGCGGAAAAACAGAAAACAATCGTTAGAATCGTTAGGCTTCTGGAACCGACGCCGCTCCGAAAGCTTGGCGCAGCCCACATTGGAAAACTTGTGATGATTGAAGGCATAGTGGTGCGCTCAACACCAGTCCGCCCTATGGTGATGCGAGCAGCCTTCAAATGCAGAGGATGCGGAAACATAACATACGTTGACCAAACTGGCCCATTCCTCAAGGCTCCTTTTGCGTGTGCTGATCCTTCATGTAGGCGAAAGGGACCTTTCGACTTTATCCAAGAAGAGTCAACATTTATAGACTCACAAGACCTCCGAATACAAGAACGCCCAGAAGACCTTCCGCCAGGGCAACTTCCAAGAACATTGCATGTTAAGCTGGTTGGAAGCGAAGTTGTTGATGTGGCAAGACCAGGCGATCACGTCTCTATTGCGGGCATAGTTCGTGCTGCAGCCCCAACCATGCCTAGGGTTGGAAAACTACGCACCTTCGTCCTGCATTTAGATACAAACTCCATCGAAGTCTTAGGAAAGGAGCCAGAGGCGACACTTCCTTCGCCGGAAGAGGAGAAGCAGATTCTTGAACTGGCAAAGGACCCTTGGATACATAGGAAGATAATAAACTCTATTGCGCCTTCGATTTACGGTTACGAGCATGTTAAAGAGGCAATAATGTATCTTCTCTTTGGCGGAGTTCCCAAAACGCTTCCAGATATATCGATAAGGGGTGAGTTAAACATTCTTTTGGTGGGCGACCCTGGAACAGCCAAGTCCCAGCTATTGCAGTATGTGGCGCGAGTGGCTCCTAGAGGGCTCTACACTTCTGGTAGGGGAACAACTGCGGCTGGCTTGACGGCGGCGGTTATACGGGAGAAGGGCGGTGGGATGAGCCTTGAAGCTGGAGCCCTTGTGCTTGCGGATAAGGGGATTGCATGCATAGACGAGATAGATAAAATGCGCCCGGAAGACCGTGTTGCAATTCACGAAGCCATGGAACAGCACACGGTTTCCGTGGCGAAAGGCGGTATAGTGGCAACCCTTAATGCTCGAACAGCCATATTAGCAGCTGCAAACCCAGCTTTAGGCAGATACGAGTTTCGCAGGACAATTGCTGAGAACATTTCTCTTCCGGTGACAATCCTTTCAAGATTCGACCTAATATTCGTTTTAAAGGATGTTCCGAACAAGGAAATTGACGGTAAAATGTCAGAGCATATCCTTGAAATTCATCGTAAAGGCTTAAGCCCAATTGAGCCCCCCATACCCTTAGAGCTTTTGCGGAAATACATAAGCTATGCAAAGACGATAAAACCATTCTTAACCAGTGAGGCACTGCAACGCTTAAAAGACTTTTACTTGGCTATGCGTTCAGCAAGCGAATCAGAAAGTTCTCCAGTCGCCATAACTGCCCGCCAACTGGAATCACTTATACGTTTGGCTGAAGCCAGAGCCAGAGCTGCCCTCAGAACCGAAGTGCTAGCTGAAGACGCGGAGGCAGCCATAAACATGATGAAAAGGTCTCTGGAAGAGGTTGGAATAGACCTATCCTCATACAAGTTCGACATAGACCTCATAATGACTGGAAAACCCAAAAGCCTCAGGGACAGACTGCAAGTGCTGCTTTCACTGCTGACGGAAATGGAGAAGGAAATTGGAATGGTTGACAAAGTCGCGTTAATTAATAGGCTTGAAGTTGAATACAAGATTCCAAGAAATGAGGCGGAACGCCTAATCAGCCAACTTCTAAGGGAAGGAACAATATATGAGCCCAGAGAAGGCTACTTAAAGAAGACTTAAACCAGCCTTTATTGAAGAAAAAGAGATGCGTAGTGTTTACTCTGCTGCCTCAACGTTGGCTTCAACGTAGTACTGGGCATTTGCCGTGAACACTGTTATACCAACCGTCTGACTTACATCCTTTGAAGATATACTATCAGGTTTCTCTATGTATAGGACTATGGTCCATCCCGACTTCAATGTTAGATCGCTTGAGGCTTGTTGCGCGCGCATAGAAGAAGCTTTAGAAAATCAGAAGGAACTCCCCGCGGATTCGCCTTTTGGAAAAGGTGATGCTGCCGAGCAAATTGTTCAAAATAATTGATAAGGAGATTTTGTAAACGGCTAAGAAATGTAAGTGATCTTCTTGTCCTCCTCTCTCCGCATCTCTTCAGCCTGCAACATTCTCTTCTCCTCGATTTTCCGCAGCCTTGCCACCATACTCTCAGCCTTCGCAATTTCAGCGTCTAAACCAGCCAAGTCAACATTTATCCCCAAAATCTTCAGCAAAACCTCTAGGACGCTTTTAGCCGCCTTTGGATCTGGCAAGTATCCACGGGTTTCTCCAAGAAGGCATAAAGCTTCAATCCTTCTGAAAGGCGCCAGACCAAGGATTAATCCGGCTGTTCCCACAATGGGGCTCCCCATGGGGCTTATTACAGCGTTTGCCTGCAAGGCCCTATCGAGAAGGCTTTGACTTGTGGCCGCAGCCACTACTCTTGGATTGTCAGTTTCAACTCTATAGCCACCAATCGTTATGATAAGCTTGACGCCGTGTTTCTGAGCAAAATCAAGTATGCTATTCGAAATCTCATACTGTCCCTCAATGGTCTGCGCTTGGCTATCCCCGGTGAAAAGGATTAAGTCGCTTTCTCCTTTCTCATTTTTCCAAAAATAAAAGGTGCCCCTCAGAAGCCTCACGCTTCCCTTTTTACTTACTAGAACGAAGTATGGAAAATGGGGTGAGTACAAATATGCAAGCTTCTGCGCTTTCAATTGTCTAATTAAGTAGCGAGTGGCAATTTTACCAACAAGCCCCAGACCCGGAAGACCCTCAATCAAAATTGGGTTTTTGGGCTCAACCTTTGTTAACTCTTTAATCACTGTCTCTTTCATTTAACGTCTGCCTCCCTTTTTAAAGCCATCCTGTATTTGAGGTATTTGTCTTCGGGTGAAAATTTAGGTGGATGTGGCACTCGAACTGGCCCGCCGCAGTATGGACATTTATCCTTCTTTAGAGTATACCTTCTACATTTTTCGCATTTCCTCAATAGCCAAGCCAACTATTTCTCCCTTCTAAAAACTCCTTGTCCACCGGCCTTAATAACATTTGAGACAATGTTTTCGACAATTCTCTGCAGAACTGTCTCCGCATGTTTATAGTTGTCGGCTAAAACTTCAATGCAGTATTTTGGCGCCGCCACCACATAGAACCTAACGCTTACACCCCGTGTCTTCTCGGATTTTTTGGCGTTTAAAAAAGCCTCTTTAATTATTTCCACCCCATTGGGTTTTAGGCAGCGAAGTTCAACTATACCCCTAATCTTAACCGTGGGTAGGCGAATCCTCTCTTTTGCAACCTCCACAAAAACTTCAGCCAACTCCTTTGGAACTCCAATATTTGTTAAAACTTCTAAGCCTTCTTTTGCGGCTTTTTCAAAGCCTTCGTACAAGCTGTATTCCTTTTCAATAAGTGCTCCAGCCTTCTCATAAACTTCCTCAACTGATAAGCCAGCCTTTTCAGCAACACTTCTGAGAAGTGCTTCAGCCTTCCGCTCCCTTTTCCAAGAGAGCATTTTCTCAATTTTCTCTCTCTTTGTAACCCTTCTAAGGGATAGGTCTATATGCCCCTTCTCCACGTCAACCCGCAAAACCTTCAAAACAACCTTCTGCCCTTCCCTAACAAAATCCCTTATATTCCTAATCCATGAAGAGGCAACCTCGGAAATATGTAGAAGGCCCTTCCTATCAAACTCGTCAAGCCTAACATAAGCACCATAATCAGTAACGGACTCCACAGTGGCAATTACTAAGTCGCCCACTTCCGGCCACTCCTGTCTTCTCAAAGCCATTCTGCGTTATCCCTCACTCAAAAACCGCGGCAACCTCACCCTTGATGACTGCTTTACCACCGGAAGGTTCAGCCAACTCGGCGCCACAAACATTGCATATAACCCTGTTCACAGCATGGCTGAAAATAATCTGCTCATTACCACATTTTAAACATTTAACCCTAACAAAAGTGCTTTTAGGCCTCGGAATAAGTTTCTCCCACTCAGCCATAGGCTTATTCCACCCATAATTTTAGGCTATAACAAGCTTCCTTAATCTTATCCCCTCTTTATGCCTCGTGTAACCACAAACCTTACACTTCAACTTCAAAGTCTGCTTTTTAGTGGTCTTAGCAAACTTCCTCTGTAAGGGATATTTCTGGCCACCATAGCCCTTCTTTTCCCTCTTGTGGTGACGTTCACCCTTAGCTAAGGCTCTACGCTTACCAGCCTTATAAAGCGAAACCATATGAACCTGATACGTCTTACACCTTGGACAGTAAGTTCTAATTTCTTTAGGCATATTCATCTAAATCACAGCCAACCTTTGCATAAGAAAACAACACCTACTCATATACTTTTTCACTTCGAAACTAGCGAATATTAAGCCAACAAATTTCAGCCCACATTAATTCTCTCAGCCAAACCTTGCCTAATTAAAATCTTGGCGTTTTCACTAGGCAGTGAAGCTACATCCTCTACTTTAAAGGGTCCATAAACTTTCATATCCTGCCCAACAATAGCTGGGACGTCCTTCAAGAACTTCAATACTACCATTTTAGATGCATATTCGCTGGTGGTTGTTGGTTTGCGTCCTTCTAAAAATTGTTTCATAAACTCTTGGAAATTTTCAGAAAATTGCAAAACTTTTCCGTAAATGTTCTGCTCTTCGCCAGACAAAAAACTAGGCGAAATCTTCCCCCCCGTTATAATTTTTCCGATTATCTTCTTGCGCCTTGCTTGAATAATTTCTCGTATCATC
>Ga0272449_1005007_pt1 | contig 10521 bp, 11 predicted proteins | sample YNPCB0241_FD_198679 | JGI IMG/M metagenome (GOLD analysis project Ga0272449, IMG submission 198679) | Hot spring sediment microbial communities from Yellowstone National Park, WY, United States - YNP-CB-024-1 | ecosystem: Environmental > Aquatic > Thermal springs > Hot (42-90C) > Sediment...
GACTTGCATGCCTTATCCACGCCGCCAGCGTTCAGCCTGGACCAGGATCAAATCCTCAAGTAAGAAAGTAGAGTCGGGACAACTCAAGAGAACTTTCTTCTATTAAATTGTAAAGGTCTTTCAGTCTCCTGAATTTCAATCTTTTCTAGATTTTTTTCATTCTAACTTCCGCAACCTCCTTTTTTCTTTTTCATGTTCTTCGCTTCTTTTACTATTTTAATTTCTAAGAATGGTTTGTCAAGTCCCCTCCCCCTCTTTCTTTTCCTCTTTTTGCTCTTCTTTTTCTTTCTTCTTTTTGTGAACTGCAAATTTTTTCCCTTCAATTATTTTCTCTGAAATCAAAAGATTATAAACGCTTTTTGAGGGTTGCGCTCCTACCGACAACCAGTATTTTATTCTTTCTTTTCTCAAAATTTTTTCCTTAGTTAGGGGATTCCAAAAACCAACTTCTTCCACAAACCTTCCCCCTCTGGGAGGATTTCTTTTGTCAGTAACAACAATTTTGAAAGATGGTTGATTTTTTTTACCTACTCTGAAAAACCTTATTACTAACATAATTTTTATTTTTTTATAGTTATAAAGTTGATTACCACCCTTTTATTTTTAATGCATTCTTTGCCGCATCTTCTTCTGCTTCTTGTTTAGATGATCCCTCTCCTTTTGCCACTAATTCTTCTCCCAAAAAAACTCCGACAATAAAATGCTTTGCATGATCTGGCCCCCACTCTTCTAAAACTTTATAAGTTGGGGTAATTTTTGTTCTCTCTTGGGCTTCTTCTTGAAATCTTGTTTTCGGATCTTTGAAAAGTCCTTTCTCAATGATTTCTGGAAGTTTTTTCTCAATCAAATTTTTTTCAACAAAATCTTTAGCAGTATCGTAACCTTGGTCGAGATACATTGCTCCGATTAAGGCCTCGAAAGTATTTGCTAAAATATATTGTCTTGCCTTGCCAGTTTCTTTTTGCTCTCCTTTTGATAAAAGTAAAAAATCGTTAAATCCTAATTCTCTTGCTAAATCTCCTAAAATCTTAGCATTCACTAAAGCAGCCCTCCAATTTGTTAACTCTCCTTCGTTCTTTTCTGGATATTTCTTATATAAATATTCGGTCACGATAAGCTCCAAAACCGCATCTCCTAAAAATTCAAGTCGTTCGTTATGTGGTAAGTAGAATTTTGGATTCTCGTTTAGGTAAGATCTATGACAGAAGGCCTCGATCAATAAATCTTTATTTTTAAAATCCAGTCCCAATTTTTTTTCTAAAATCAAAAAATTTTTCATGGACTTTTCTTTTCCACGATTTCTTTATAAAGGTCATAAACTGTACCCAAAACTCCATTAACAAACTTTCCAGAATTTTCTCCCCCAAATCCCTTTGCTAATTCAATTGCTTCATTAATTGCAACCTTTGGAGGAACTGCTTTTTTGTCTCCAAATAAGAGTTCGTAAATTCCAATCCTTAAAACATTCCTGTCAACAATTGACATTTGCTCTAAGGGCCAATGGGGTGCAGTTTTTCTGATTATTTCGTCGATTTCTTTCAAATGTTTCATCACTCCAGAAACTAATTCTTTAACAAATTTACCGTCTAAACCAGGTCCAAATTCTTTCAAATTTCTCTCAACAATTTCCTCTAAATTTGCTTTTTGATCATAAAAATCCCACTCATAGAGTGATTGCATTGCAATCGATCTTGAAAGGTGTCTCGATGGCATATTATTTCTTTGAAAGTTCTTCTAGGTTTAATTCTTTTGGTTTTTCCTCTTTTGTTTCCTCTTTCATTTTCATTTCCTTTTCTCTCTTTTTTCTTTCTTTTTCTTCTAATTTTGCTAAAACATCAACAACCATTTTTTCCTTGTAATAACCACAAAAAGGACAAACAATGTGGGGTAAAATAAAATTTCCACACTTTTTACATTTTACTAAGTTCGGTTCTTTTAAGTAAATATGCATCCTTCTTCTTCCAACTTTTGATTTTGAATGTCTCTTTTTTGGAACTGCCATGATTTATAGTATAACAAAAAAACTAACTTAATACAAGAGTAATTTCTTAAATAAAAAGCAGGGCAACGCCCTGCTTTTTACTCATTTTGACAATTTGACTTTTCTTTAATAATGTTTGAGAGTACTTGAATGCTTCTGTCTTTATCTTTTACTTTCTCCAATAGTGCTTTAATAATAAGCTCCTTTTGAAAACTATCTTCTTGGGCTTCAAAAAGAGCTGAATTTTCTTTGCTGCAAGTTTCAAGAATTCTTAAAAGAGAAATTTTCGTTCCTAAAATTGTATAAGTTAAGAGGAGAAAAAGAATGAACGCAACTACCCATCCCAAAATCGAAATTAAAGAAGTGTTTTTTGTATCCATATTTATTTGTGAAGGTTCTGTTAAAATTCTGACCTTTAACCAAATTATACTTTATTTTTTTCAATTTGTCAAGAAAAGGCTCCCATGGGATGGAATGGGAGCCTTAAGACCACTTTGAAAACCTTGATACGTATTGCCAAAAAGTTCGCCAGCACTTTATCGAGGGATTCCGATAAAAAAGCTCTTTTATCAATTTGTGTGAGAAGATCTCGTGGAAACTTTCTGGTAATTTCTCGCAAAACTCTTCTGGGGTCACCTCTTTCTTTTCCCAAAAGAATGTTATGTCATTGTCTCCAACCACAATATTTGGCTTAAGCAAATTTGGCCCTAATTTTACATTTTTTGAATCTATCCAGTGCATCAATCTATTAAAAGCTATTTCACAAGCTTCTTCTGGATTTTCTGCCTTAATGTCTCTATATGATTTTATTAGTGAAAGAACAGTATATGATTTTTTCATAGGCTTTTTTGTTTTGACCTTTAAAATCCCCTTCCATTTTAGATTGTCAAAGAACAATTGGCCCATCCCTACCAATTGTTCTTTTGATGGTAGGAGGGATTCGTTTAAATTTTAGCACGAATACAAAAATTTGTCAATATTTTAAACCATTTTTTGTTGACTTTAACTTTTGAAAAATTTAAAATAAAGCAATAAAGATTAAATTTTTTATTTGATTATGAAATTCACTCATTTACATTTACACTCACATTACTCTCTTTTGGATGGACTTCCCAAAATTGATGAGATTTTGGATTACTGCCAGAAATTGGGAATGGACTCTGTTGCCCTAACCGATCATGGAGCAATTTACGGAGCGGTGGAATTTTACAAAAAAGCAAAAGAAAGAGGAATAAAACCAATAATTGGAGCTGAGCTTTATTTGGCAATAGAAAGTAGATTTCAAAAAAGGCCAGGAATAGATGATAAAAGATATCACATTGTATTGTTGGTAAAAAACGCAACTGGTTACAAAAACTTAGTAAAATTAATCACCAAATCCCATTTAGATGGGTTCTATTACAAACCAAGAATCGATGAGGAGCTTTTGGCTCAACATTCTGATGGTTTAATTTGTCTCTCTGCTTGTTTGCAGGGAAAAATTCCTCAGTTGATTTTAGCAAAAAGGTTTGATGAAGCTGAAAGAACTGCTTTAAAATACCAAGAAATTTTTGGAAAGGAAAATTTCTATTTGGAAATTCAGCATCATCCAAACATAAGAGAGCAAAAGATTGTAAACGAAATAATAATTGAGATTGCAAAAAAACACAAAATTCCTTTAGTTGCAACTAACGATTGCCACTATTTAAGGCCTGAAGATGCAGAGGCCCAAGATATTTTAATGTTAATTAACACTGGAGCGGATCCTAATGACCCTGAGAGATTAACAATGAGGGCTGACGATTTTTCAATGAGATCATCCCAAAGAATGATTGAAGATTTCAAAAATTTTCCAGAAGCAATTGAAAATACACAAAAGATTGTTGAAGCCTGCAACTTTGAATTCAAACTTGGAGAAATAAAAATGCCAAAATTTGAAACTCCAGACGGTAAAACTCCTGAAGAATATTTAGAAGAACTTTGTAATGATGGGGTGAAAAAAAGATACGGGGAAAAAATTGATCAGAGAGTTTTAGAAAGATTAAAATACGAACTCGATATTATTAAAAAAACTGGTTTTGCATCTTACTTTTTAATCGTTCAAGATTTTGTCAATTGGGCAAAATCTCAAAGAATTGTAGTAGGTCCTGGCCGGGGTTCGGTTGGAGGATCTTTAGTAGCTTATGTTTTGGGAATTACCGAAATTGATCCTTTAAGGTATGACCTTTTATTTGAAAGGTTTTTAAATCCAGAAAGAATTTCTCCTCCAGACATTGATTTAGATTTTACCGATGAGAGAAGGGATGAGGTAATTGAATATTTAGCCCAAAAATATGGCAGAGAAAGAGTTGCTCAAATTATAACCTTTGGAACGATGGCAGCAAGAGCAGTTGTACGAGATGTGGGAAGGGCTTTGGGTTACTCTTATTCTTATTGCGACAAAATTGCAAAATTGATTCCGATGCACTCAACTTTGGACGAAGCATTGGCGAAAGTAATAGAACTAAGACAAATTTATCAAAGCGATGAAAATGCTCAAAGATTGTTGGATTTAGCAAGAAAACTAGAAGGAAGAGCTAGACATGCTTCAACCCATGCCTGCGGTGTAGTGATTTCGACAGTTCCTTTGGATGAGATTTGTCCTCTTCAGCATCCAACCCAAGATGATGAAACCATCGTAACTCAGTACGAAATGCACTCTTTGGAAGATTTAGGACTTTTAAAAATTGACATTTTGGGATTGAAAAATTTAACTTTAATTGAAGAAACTTTGAAAAAAATTTATGCAATTTACAAAAAAGAGATAAAGTTAGATGAAATTTCTTTTGATGATAAAAAAACTTATAAGATCTTTCAGCAAGGAGAAACGATTGGGGTTTTTCAGTTTGAGTCTGAGGGAATGAGAAAGTGGCTAAGAAAATTGAAACCCAGTACCTTTGAAGATTTAGTCGCAATGATTGCCCTTTACCGACCAGGACCGATGCAGTTTTTGCAAGATTATATCGATGGAAAATTTAAAAGAAAAAGGATTGAATATTTGCACGAAAAACTAAAACCAATTTTGGAAAAAACTTACGGCGTAATGATATATCAAGAGCAATTAATGGAGGTGGCAAGAAGTTTGGCTGGTTTTACTTTAGGAGAGGCGGATGTTTTGAGAAAGGCAGTGGGAAAGAAAATAAAATCTCTTTTAGAAGCACAGAGAGAAAAATTAATCCAAGGAATGATAAAAAACGGAATTGATAAAGAAGTGGCGCAAAAAATCTGGGAATGGATTTTGCCCTTTGCCTCCTATGGTTTTAATAAATCTCATAGTGTAGCCTATGCCAAAATTGCCTTCTACACTGCCTTCTTGAAAGCCCATTTTCCCGTGGAATTCATGGCCTCTCTTTTAACTTCTGAACAGGCTGATGTTGAAAAAATTGGATTTTTAATAGAAGAATGCAAGAGAATGGGAATTGAGGTTTTACCACCGGACATCAATGAGAGTTTTAGAAATTTCTCAGTAGTTCCTGGAAAAAATCAAATTCGTTTTGGTTTGTTGGCAATCAAAAATGTCGGTGAGAACACTGTCGAGGCAATAGTTGAAGAAAGAAAGAAAAATGGTCCGTTTAATTCTCTTACCGATTTTCTTTTAAGAATCGAACCTCAGAATCTAAACAAAAAATCTTTGGAAGCGATGATCAAGGCGGGTGTTTTTGATAGGTTCGAAGAAAGAAACCAATTACTCTTTAATTTAGAAAAACTTTTAGAATGGAATAAAGAAAATTATAAAATCAAAAATCAGGGCCAAATGGGACTTTTTGATTTGTGGGGAAAGAGAAAATTAGAAATAAAATTAGAAAAAACAAAACCCGCAACAAAAATGGAAAAATTAGCCTGGGAAAAAGAATTGTTGGGTCTTTATGTAACTTCCCACCCTGCAGAAGATTTCAAAAGAATATTTGAAAAAAGGGCGATTCCCATTTCGAAAATCACAAAAGAAATGATCGGAAAGGCAATCAGGGTCGGGGGGATAATTTCTTCAGTAAAAAGAGTAATTACAAGAAGTGGTTCTGCAATGTTTTTTACAAAATTAGAAGATGGAAAAGATAAAATTGAGGTTGTCTTTTTTCCAAATGTTTTGACAAGAAAGCCAATTGCCCTACAAGAAAACAAACCAATTATTGTTTTTGGAAGAGTAAGTGAAGAAGAGGGAATTCCAAAAATAATTTGTGAAGATTTTGAAGAAATAGTAAAAAGCTAAAATATGCACCAAAAATTTAAAAACTACACACCAAGTCAATTAGTCATTGATCCAAAAGAAGAAATTTTAAATTGGAGAGAAAAAAATATCCAAAATTTTGGTATTGATTTATCTTTTGTGGATGTTCCTGAAAAAGAAAGAACAAAGCATGTTCATAGATTACATCCTTATCTCGGAAAATTCATCCCCCAATTGGTTGAGGTTTTTCTAAAAAAATATTTCAGACCTGGACAAATGATTTTAGATCCTTTTGTGGGTTCTGGAACAACCTTAATTGAGGCGAACATTTTAAATATGCCCTCAATTGGAATAGAATTATCGGAATTCAGCTATCTTATTGCTAAAGTAAAAACTCAAAAATACGACATCGAATTAGTAGAAAAAGAAATTTTAGATATTTTAAATAAAACAAAAGAGTTTAGTCGAAAAATTCAAAAAAATCAAATATCGCTTTTTGACGATTGGGATTTTGAACCATCGGAATATTTTAAAACTTGGTATCATCCAAGAGCTATTAAAGAAATCTATTTTTATCGAAGTTTAATTCCAAACTACCAAAACCAAGACATTCTCAAAATTATTTTGTGTAGGGCGGCTCGATCTGCAAGACAAATTCCTCATTATGATTTAGCTAGGCCCAAAAAACCTGTAAAGGAAAAATATTGGTGTATCAAACATAAAAGATACTGTGAGCCGATAGATAATGTAATCAAATTCATCAATCGGTATAGTTTGGATACCATAAAAAGAATTAAAGAATTTGATAGATTAAGAACTTCAGCTAAAATTATTCTTTTACGTGGTGAGGCTAGGGTAATAAAATTACCGCTCCAAAGAGAAATTGATGGCATATTTACTTCCCCACCATATTTAGGTTTAATAAATTATCATGAACAACACCGATATGCTTACGAGCTCTTTCATTTCAAAGAATATCCCGAAGCGGAAATTGGCTCACCTAATAAAAACGGAAACGCTGATAAAGAAAAGTATAAAAACGACATTATAGCTGTGTTTAAAAATATGAATCCATATTTAAAGGTGGGGGCAAAAATTTTTATTGTAGTAAACGACAAGTACAACCTTTATCCTGAAATTGGAAAAGAGTGTGGATACAAATTTGTAGATGTTTTCCATCGCCCGGTTTTAATGCGTACAGAAAGAGATAATAACAGGTTTTCGGAAAGTATTTATTATTTTATGAAAGAAAAATAAAATGGCTCTGACAAAAAGGCAAAAAGAAAAAATAAAAAATTTTTTAAAAGAGAAATTTGAAGAAAAGCTTGCAAGATATAAAAGAGAAACAACTTATATGCCTTTTTTAGTTAGATTAATCCAAGACACTGAAAAGGTCGCAGCGTATTCTTTTATTCAATCAGTCGCTACTACCTTAGGAATGTCAATTTATGAAGAGGTTTCAAGAATAATTGTCTAAGCTTCGGCAGAGGAATGTAAAACGAAGTACGATTTAAACAGCACGCTTTCACGAGAACAAAAAGAAGTTATTGAAGAAATAATAAGACAATTGAGAAACGGAGAAAGAAAAGTAAATAAAGAAAAAGAAATTGAAGAAGTTTTAAAAGCTTCTTGGGAAAATGGTAAACCACAAAAAGAGGGAAGAATTGTTGATTTCTATATGAAAAGGAATGGAATAGAATACTTTTTTGAAATTAAAACAGTTAAACCTAACATTGATGTATTTACTGCCTCAAAAAGGAAGCTTTTAGAATGGATAGCTAGATTGAGAAGAAAAGCAGAAACAATCTTGGCTTTTCCATATAACCCTTATCATCCTCAATCCTACACCAGATTTACTGAGCAAGGGCTGTTAGAACATGGAAAGGAATTATTAGTTGGAAAGGAATATTGGGATTTTCTCGGAGGAGAAAATACATATGAAGAACTTTTAGAAATTTTCGATCAGGTAGGTAAGTTTTACAAAGAAAAAATTTTGGAAAAAATTAAAGAGGTGGCAAAAACAAAGTTTAAAGATTAAAATCATAAAAAAGTTGTAGTAAAATCAATTCAATTAAAAGGATGGGGATAATTAAATAACATGAAAAAAATAGAAAAAATTAGGCATTCTTTGGCTCATATTTTAGCTTATGCGGTTCAAGAACTTTATCCGGGAACTAAATTTGGTATTGGACCTGCAATCGAAAATGGTTTTTATTATGATTTTGATTTGCCAAATAAAATCAACCAGGAGGATTTGCCAAAAATTGAAGAAAAAATGAAAGAGCTGATTGGGCAAAATATTACCTTTAAAAAGAGAGGCATCAAAAAAGAAGAGGCAGAAAAAATTTTCAAAGATCAACCTTACAAACTGGAACTGATCAAGGAAATTGAAGGAGAGAATGTTTCAATTTATGAAAGCGGAAATTTTGTAGATCTTTGTGCAGGTCCTCATGTAAAATCGACAAAGGAAATAGACCCTAAGGCTTTTAAATTAGTAAAAATTGCAGGTGCTTATTGGAAGGGGGATGAAAAAAATCAGATGCTGACTAGAATTTATGGGGTCGCTTTTGAAACTAAAGAGGAATTGGAAAATTATTTGAGAATTCAAGAGGAAGTAGAAAAAAGAGATCATAGAGTTTTGGGGCAAAAATTGGAATTGTTTTTGTTCGATGAGGAAGTTGGAGCTGGTCTTCCAATTTGGATGCCAAAGGGAGCAATTTTAAGAAAGATAATTCAAGATTTTCTTTTTGAGGAATTGAAAAAGGAGGGGTACCAATGGTTAGTTACTCCTCATATTGGAAACTTGAATTTATGGAAAACCTCTGGCCACTGGGAACTTTATAGAGAAAACATGTACTCCCCTATCAAAATCGATGAGGAAGAGTATCTTTTAAAACCGATGAATTGTCCTTTCCATGTAAAGGTTTACAAATCAAAGATTCGCTCTTACAAAGATTTACCAATAAAGTATGCAGAATTTGGAACAGTCTATCGATATGAAAGATCTGGAACTTTGCACGGATTAACAAGGGTTCGGGGTTTCACCCAAGACGATGCCCATATTTGGTGCACTCTTGAACAATTGGCAAAGGAAGTGGAAAAATTAGTGAGGCAAGCTCTGAGGATCTTGAAAATGTTTGGCTTTAAAGAATATAACATTTATTTAGCAACCAGACCTGAAAAATTTGCTGGAACAGAAAAAATGTGGAAGAAAGCAATGAATGTTTTAAAGTATGTTTTGAAAAAGCAAAAATTAAAATATCAAATAGATCCAGGGGGTGGAGTTTTCTATGGACCGAAAATTGACATTAAAATCAAAGATTGCCTTGGAAGGGAATGGCAATGCACTACGATTCAAGTAGATTTTAATTTACCAGAAAGGTTTGATTTAACTTACATTGACAAAAGAGGTAAAAAAAGAAGACCGATAATGATTCATAGGGCTCTTTTGGGGTCGATAGAAAGATTTATTGGGGTTTTACTTGAAAACACTGGAGGGGCTTTACCTTTGTGGTTATCTCCTGAGCAAATTTGGATAATTCCGGTTGGAAAAAGACATGAAAAATATGCCAAAGAAATAATTAACGAATTTGCGAATTGTGAATTGCGAATTAAATTAAAAAATGAAAACGAAACTGTTTCAAAAAAAATTAGGGAAGGAGAAATTCAAAAAATCCCATATATGTTGGTTGTCGGAGATAAAGAAGAAAAATCAGGGTCAGTTAGAGTAAGAGAAAGGCAAAAAGGAGACATTGGCGAAATGAAAATTGAAAGATTTCTTGAAAAAGTGAAAATGGAAATTGAAAAGAGGAAATAAAAATATGAAAAATTTAAAAATATTAGTTGCTTTAGCTTTGCTTTTTGCCCTAGGAAGTGTTGTTTTTGCCCAAGAACTTTCTGAAATAGCCAAAGATCTTGGAGTTTCAGAACCAAAAATTTTGCCAGGAAATCCTTTTTATTTTTTAAAAGATTGGGCAAGAGGAATAAGATTATTTTTTGCTTTCAGTTCCCTGAAAAAAGCTGAATTAAGATTAAAAATAGCCAATGAGAAGTTGGTTGAAGTGCAAAAGTTGGTTGAATTGAAGAAAGATCCAAAATTGATTGAGAAAACTTTAGAAGATTTTCAAAATGAAATTGGAAAAATTGCAAAAGAAAGTGGAGAAAACTTAAAACAATTTTCTGAAAAGCTAATCCATCAACAAATTTTACATCAAAGAATTTTACAAAGATTAGAAAATCAAGTTCCACCACAAGTTTATGAAAAAATAAAGGAAAATCGACAAAAACACCTTGAAACATTTGCTCAGGTAATTCAAAAAATCGAGTCAAGAGAAAATATAGTAGAGAAATTGGAAAG
>Ga0272449_1005017_pt1 | contig 10510 bp, 8 predicted proteins | sample YNPCB0241_FD_198679 | JGI IMG/M metagenome (GOLD analysis project Ga0272449, IMG submission 198679) | Hot spring sediment microbial communities from Yellowstone National Park, WY, United States - YNP-CB-024-1 | ecosystem: Environmental > Aquatic > Thermal springs > Hot (42-90C) > Sediment...
GCCACCGACCGCGTCCTGGCGTGCCGACAGGCTGCCGGCGGCCACCGGGCCGAGGTCACACGGGCGCCCCGTCGGCCGCAGGCGGGGACGGTGCGGCACCCGGCCCCCGGCGCACGAACGTCTTGATGCGCCGCTCGAACTTCACCCTCGGCATCAACACCCGTCGTCCGCACTTGAGACATCGAATGCCGATGTCGGCGCCCAGCCGCACGACCTCCCACTGGTCGCTGCCACAGGGATGCGTCTTGCGCATGCGCACCACGTCGCCGAGGACGATCTTCAGCACCGGCATGGCACCGAAGCCTCCCCTCCGGCGGGGCGACGCCGTCCGCGCAGATGTATCTTGCCCACCCCGGTGTGCGCCGAGTCTTCCCAGACGGCCGCCCCGTCGGTATGGCGTTCAGCGGCGGGGGATGAGGGCGTCCACGGGCGCGAAGTCGTCAGACAACACCGGCACATCGTCGGTCCTGATCGGCGACTCGTAGAGGCTGGCCGCAGCGTCCACGAAGCGCTCGACCGTGACCCTGCCGCTGGCCGCCAGCGCGTGCGCGCGGCGCCGCACCTCCGCCGCCGACCGCCGCGGCGCGTCGGTGGCCACCACGATGATGTTCCGCAACGACGCGGGCGACCCGTAGCGGGCAAAGTCCACGGGGAACACGTAGACGGTGGGGAACACCTGCCCGATCGTCTTGTAGATGGCCCGGAAGAGCCGGCTGTCGGGGCCCTCCAGCGCCCCGATGATGTTGGACGTCACCACGCCGCCGGGCGCCAGTCGCGCGCGGGCCAGCGCGAAGAACTCGCGGGTGGCCAGGTGGAAGGGGATGGTATCGATGAGGTAGGCGTCGGTGAGGATCACGTCCTGCGGCTCCGTCAGCCGCAGCAGGTGCAGGCGGCCGTCGCGCGCCTCGATCCGCAGCCGCTCGCCGGGGGTCACGGCGAAGAAGTCGCGGGCCGTCCGGACGACCTCCGGGTCGAGTTCGGCCACGGTCATCACGACCGACGGGTAGTCGGCCACGTAGCGGGCCGGCACGGTCCCGCCGCCGAGCCCGATGAGGAACGCCCGCCGGGGCTCGTCGACGAAGACCAGCGGCAGGTGCATGTAGTCGGCGTAGGCGAACACGGTGCGCCGCGGCTGCTCGCGATCGATCGCGCTCTGCCAGTAGTTGTCCAGCTTCAGGTACCGGATCGGCCCCTCGTCCGTGACCGTGATGCGGTGGTAGACGGTGTCCCGCGCGTAGACCACCGGGGGTGCCAGCGCCTCCGGGCGCGCCACGCCGCCCACGAGGAACACCGCCATGACGGCGGCCGCACCTGCCGGCACCATCCGCCGCCCGGCCAGCCAGCCGAGCACCGCCATGCCCATGAGCGCCACGCCCATGAGCAGGATGATGGCCCGCACGCCCAGGTAGTTGATGAGGACGAACGACGTGGCCAGCGTGCCGACGATGGAGCCCACCGTGCTGATGGCGTACAGGGAGCCGGCCGTCTGCCCCATGGTGGCCACCGCGCGCGCGCGCAGACGCACCGCGAAGGGCGACACCATGCCCATGACGACGCTCGGCACCACGAAGAGCACGGTGGCCCCCACCAGCGGGTTCAGCTGGGGGCCGAAGTCGGCCCGGGCGATGGCGTCCAGCACCGTGGGGGCCATCACCGGGATCGGCACCGTGAGCAGTCCCGCCAGGAAGACGATCCCCGAGAACACGGCCGGCGAAGGGAACCGGTCGGCGAGACGACCGCCCACGGCGTAGCCCACCGACAGCGCCGTCAGGAACACCCCGATCAGGCTCCCCCAGACGTAGATCGAGTTGCCGAAGTAGGGCGCCAGGACCCGGCTGGCAATGATCTCCAGCGACAGCAGCACGCCCCCGCTGGTGAAGACGATGACCTCGAGGATCGACGCCACCTCCCGTCCGTGGGCTGGTTCGACCACATGCTACCACGGCCCCAGCCCGCGGCGCGGACCCCAGCCGGTCCGCCCGTGCGGGCTACGACAGCCGCCACGGCCGGCGAGGTGCAAGACGCCTGCCACGCGCGACCCCGTGGCGGCGGGCCCGTCCGACAAGTGCGGGGGGCGTTGCCGTGGCCAGGGTGCGGCCGGGGCGGGGTCCGCCGCTACGAGACGACTTCTGCGGGCACGCGCGCGGTGAAGGTCAGCCTGTCACCCTCCAGATCCACCACCACCGTCTGCCCCGGCCGGAACTCGCCGGCCAGCAGCCCGCGCGCGATGGGGTTCTCCACTTCCTTCTGAATCAGCCGACGCAGCGGCCGCGCGCCGAAGTCGGGGTTGTAGCCCTCCCGCGCCAGCCAGGCCTTGGCGGCGTCCGTCACCTCGAGCCCGATCCCCTGCGCCGCCAGCCGTGCCGCCAGCTGCCGCAGCTGCAGCCCCGCGATGGCCACCAGCTGCTGGCGTGTCAGCGGCCGGAAGACGACGATCTCGTCGATGCGGTTCAAGAACTCCGGGCGGAACGTCTTACGGCACTCGCCCAGCACCAGCACCCGCGCCATCTCGAACGCTGCCGGGTCCTGCTCCTCGAGCCCCTGGAGGTGCCGGCTGCCGAGGTTGCTGGTCATGATGATCACCGTGTTCCGGAAGTCCACGGTGCGGCCGTGGCCGTCGGTCAGCCGCCCATCGTCCATCACCTGCAGCAACAGGTTGAAGACGTCCTGGTGTGCCTTCTCGATCTCGTCGAACAGCACCACGCGGTACGGCCGCCGCCGCACGGCCTCGGTGAGCTGGCCGCCCTCCTCGTAGCCCACGTATCCGGGCGGGGCCCCCACCAGGCGGCTCACGGTGTGACGCTCCTGGTACTCCGACATGTCGAGCCGCACCATGGCGCCCTCGTCGTCGAAGAGCACCTCGGCCAGGGCCCGGGCCAGCTCGGTCTTGCCCACGCCGGTGGGCCCCAGGAAGAGGAACGACCCGATGGGCCGGCGCGGGTCCTTGAGGCCGGCGCGCGCGCGGCGGATGGCATCGGCCACCGCGGTCACCGCGTCGTCCTGCCCGACCACGCGCTCGTGGAGCCGCTCCTCCAGGCGCAACAGCTTCGCCATCTCGCCCTCCAGCAACCGCTGCACCGGGATGCCCGTCCAGCGGGCCACGACCTCGGCGATCTCGTCGGCCGTGACCTCCTCGTTGAGCAGCCGCCCGTGGGCCTGCACCTGTCGCAGCTGCTCCTCCTGGGCTCGCAGCTGGCGCTCCAGGTCGGGCAGCTCCCCGTAGCGCAGCCGCGCCGCCCGCTCCAGGTCGGCCCGGCGCTCGGCCTCCTCGATCTGGTGGCGGACCTCCTCGATCTTCTGCTTGGTGGCGCGGATGGCCAGGATGGCCTGCTTCTCCTGCTCCCACTGGCGGCGCAGCGCCTCGGACTGCTGGCGGAGACCGGCCAGATCCTCTTCGAGCCGCTGCAGCCGCTCGCGGCTGGCTGGGTCGGTCTCCCGGCGCAGTGCCTCCCGCTCGATCTCCAGCTGCATGATCCGCCGATCGACCTCGTCGAGTTCGGCCGGCTTGCTGTCGATCTCCATGCGCAGCCGGCTGGCGGCCTCGTCGATGAGGTCGATGGCCTTGTCGGGCAGGAAGCGCCCACTGATGTACCGGTCCGACAGGGTTGCGGCCGCCACCACGGCCGAGTCGGCGATGCGGACGCCGTGGTGCACCTCGTACCGCTCCTTCAGCCCCCGCAGGATGCTGATCGTCTCTTCCACCGACGGCTCGCCGACGTAGACCGGCTGGAAGCGCCGCTCCAGCGCCGCGTCCTTCTCGATGTGCTTGCGGTACTCGTCCAGGGTGGTGGCGCCGATGGCGTGCAGTTCCCCCCGGGCCAGCATGGGCTTGAGGAGGTTGGCCGCATCGATGGCGCCCTCGGCGGCGCCCGCGCCCACCACGGTGTGCAGCTCGTCGATGAACAGGATGATCTGCCCCTCGGCGGCGGCGATCTCGCGCAGCACGGCCTTCAGGCGATCCTCGAACTCCCCGCGGTACTTGGTCCCTGCGATCAGCGCGCCCATGTCCAGCTGGATCACGCGCTTGTGCTTGAGGCCTTCCGGCACGTCGCCGCGGACGATGCGCTGCGCCAGTCCCTCCACGATGGCCGTCTTCCCCACGCCCGGATCGCCGATGAGCACCGGGTTGTTCTTGGTGCGCCGGGCGAGGATCTGGATCACCCGCCGGATCTCCTCGTCCCGACCGATGACGGGATCCAGCTTGCCGGCGGCCGCCAGCTGGGTCAGGTCGCGGCCGTAGCGCTCCAGCGCCTGGTACTTGCTCTCCGGGTTGGGATCGGTGACCCGCTGGGCACCCCGGATCTCCTCCAGCGCCTGGTAGATGCGGTCTGCGGTGACACCCGCGTCGCGCAGCAGCGCAGCGGCCTCCCCGTCGGCGTCCTGCGCCAGCCCCAGCAGCAGGTGCTCGGTGCTGACATACTCGTCCGTCAGCCGCTCCGCCTCGCGCTGCGCCGCCTCCAGCACGCGGGCCAGCCGCGGTGTCAGCGCAATGCCCCCCGTCGGGGCCGGCCCCCCGACCACGCGGGGCCGGCGATCCAGGCCGTGCACCAGCCGGGTGCGCAGCACCCGCGGGTCCACGTGCAGCTTGGCCAAGATGCGCGGGACCAGCCCGTCCGGTTGCGTGGCCAGGGCCAGCAACAGGTGCTCCGGATCCGGCGCCTGGTGCCCCCGCGCCGTCGCTTCCTGCTGCGCGGTCAGCAACGCTTCCTGTGCCTTTTCGGTCAACCGATCGAATCGCATGGCCATCTCACATCCCTCGCTCGGGTACCTGCCTCGCCCAGGCCTCCCCGGCTGCGGGCGCACCGCAGCGCCCCGCGGCGCGCCCACAGCAGCCTGCTCCAGCCCGTCGGCCCCGGTGCCCCACCGTTTCGGCACCCGTGCCGGCGGCTGTCAGCCCTTCCGCGACGGCTCGCGCTGCAGCCGCCGCAGTTCTTCCAGCAACGTCCGCTCCCGCGCCGACAGCGTCGTCGGCACCACGACCTTCACGCGCGCGTACAGGTCGCCTCTCCCACCCTGCGCCCGGGGCAACCCCTGCCCGCGCAGCCGCAACCGCTGACCCGACTGCGTCCCCGGCGGCACCGTCACCATCATCCGGCCCTCGAGCGTCGGCACCTCGACCTGACCGCCCAGCGCGGCGTCCACGAAGGGCACCGGCACCTCGACCACGAGGTCGTCGCCCGTGCGCTCGAACACCTGATGCGGCGCCACCTCCACGGTCAGGTACACATCCTGCCCGCCGGCAGCGCCGGGCAGGCGAATCGTCTGGCCCGCCCGCACGCCCGGGGGCACCTGCACCTCCACGCGCCTGCCGTCCGGCAGCTGGACGCGCCGTCGTGCCCCCTGGAGCACCTCCTCCAGGGTCAGGGTGATCGTCCCGATCTGCCCTGGCGGCGCCCCCGCCACGCCCTCCGACCGCGGTGCCCGGTCCCACACCTCACCCGTGGGCCGGCCCCGGGCCGTGCGACCGAACCCGCCCAGGTCGCCCAGGTCGCCGAAGAACGCGCGGAAGAACTCCGAGAACCCGCCCAGCCCGCCCCCGAGCAGGTCCTCCAGGCGCTCGCCGCCGACGGTCACGGTGAACCCGCCGGGGCCCGTCCAGGTGCGCGTGCCGCCGATCCGCCCGAACAGGTCGTGCAGCGGCACCCCGGACTGGTACGCGTCGTAGATCTGGTCGTACTGGGCCCGCTTCTGGGGATCGCCCAGGACCTGATAGGCCTCGTTGATCTCCTTGAACCGTTCCTCGGCGCCCTTCGACTTGTTGACGTCCGGGTGGTACTGGCGCGCCAGGCGGCGGAACGCCTGGCTGATCGCCTTCTGATCGGCCCGCCGGTCGACGCCCAGGATCTTGTAGTAGTCCTTGAACTCCATGGCTCACCCTGGGCGCCGGGGCAGGACTACTGCGCCACCCGCACCCTGGCAGGCCGCAAGACCTCGTCGCCCATCATGTACCCCCGCTGCACCTCACCGACCACCGTGCCCGCGGGCGTCTGGGCGTCGGACGCCACGGCCTCCACCGCCTCGTGCACCCGCGGATCGAACGGCTGCCCCACCGCAGCGATGGGCCGCACGTTCATGCCGCGCAGCGTCTCGAGCACCTCACGGTGCGCCAGCCGGATGCCGTCGAGGATGGCAGCCGCGTTCGCCTCGCCTGCCCCCTCGCCGGCGTGCTGCAGGGCCCGCTCCAGCGTGTCGACCACTCCCAGCACGACCCGCAGCAACGCCCGCCGGGTGGTGGCCACCGCTTCCTCCCGCTGCCGGGCGGCGTGCTTCCGGTAGTTCTCGAGATCGGCAGCCGTGCGCAGGAACTGCTGCCAGTTGCGCTCGGCCTCCTCCGTCAGCCGGGCCACCTGCTCCCGCAGGGCCGCCACTTCCTGGTCGCGCGCGGACACGGCCTCCTCCTCAGGGGCGGGGGCCGTCCCGCCCTCCGCCACGTCCCCAGCCGCCGCCCCCGAGGCCTGGGGTGCGGGCTCCCCGGCGCTGGTGGTCACCTGCACGTCGCGGGGCGTCGAGCTGCGCTCGTCGCCCGCGAGCTCGCCGTTGATCGTCCGCTCCCTGTCCATGGCCCCCCGCTACGACGTCGGCTTGTACTCGGCGTCGATTACGTCGTCACCGCCCGGCTTGCCCGCGGGACCACCCGTCGGGCCGCCCGCCGGGGCGCCTGCCGTCGCCTTGTACATCGCCTCGCTCAACTTGTACGATGCCTGCTGCACCGCGTCGGCGGCGCGCGTGATCCGCGCGATGTCGTCGCCCTTCAACGCCTCGCGCAGTTCTCCCAGCGCCTGCTCCACGCGCGCACGCTCGTCGGCCGAGACCTTGTCGCCGTGCTCGCGCAGCAGCTTCTCCACCTGGTAGAGCACCGAGTCGCCGCGGTTGCGGGCTTCGGCCGCCTCCCGCTTCTTGCGATCCTCTTCGGCGAAGCGCTCGGCCTCCTTGACCATCCGCTCGACCTCGTCCTTCGCCAGGGTCGAGGTGCCGGTGATCTTGATGGACTGCTCGCGGCCCGTGGCCTTGTCCTTGGCCGTGACGTTCAGGATACCGTTGGCGTCGATGTCGAACGTCACCTCGATCTGCGGCACCCCCCGCGGCGCCGGCGGGATGCCGTCCAGGATGAAGCGGCCGAGCGTGCGGTTGTCGCGCGCCATGGGGCGCTCGCCCTGCAGGACGTGGATCTCGACCTGCGTCTGCCCGTCGGCAGCCGTGGTGAACGTCTCGCTCTTCCGGGTGGGGATGGTCGTGTTGCGCGGGATCAGGGTGGTCATAACGCCGCCCAGGGTCTCCACGCCCAGCGACAGCGGCGTCACGTCCAGCAGCACCACCTCGCGCACCTGCCCTGCCAGCACGCCGGCCTGGATCGCCGCACCCACCGCCACCACCTCGTCGGGGTGCACCTCGCGGTTGGGCTCCTTGCCCGTCAGGCGCCGGACCAGCTCCTGGATCATGGGCATGCGTGTGGCCCCGCCTACCAGGATCACCTCGTCGATGTCCTTTTCGGTCATCTTGGCGTCGGCGAGGGCCTGCTTGAAGGGCCCGATGCAGCGCTCCACCAGATCGGCCGTGAGCTCCTCGAACTTCGCCCGGGTCAGCACCATGTCCAGGTGCTTGGGACCGGTGGCGTCGGCGGTGATGAAGGGCAGGTTGATCGTGGTCTGGACCACGGTCGAGAGCTCCACCTTGGCGCGCTCGGCGGCCTCGCGCAGCCGCTGGAGCGCCTGGCGGTCGTGGCGCAGGTCGATCCCCTGCTGCTTCTTGAACTCGTCGGCGAGCCAGTTGACGATGCGCTCGTCCCAGTCGTCGCCGCCCAGGTGGGTGTCGCCGCTGGTGGCCTTGACCTCGAAGACCCCCTCGCCGATCTCCAGGATCGAGACGTCGAAGGTCCCGCCGCCCAGATCGAAGACGAGCACCGTCTCGGCGCCCTTCTTGTCCAGGCCGTAGGCCAGGCACGCGGCCGTGGGCTCGTTGATGATGCGCAGGACCTTCAGCCCCGCAATCTCGCCGGCGTGCTTGGTGGCGGTACGCTGGGCATCGTTGAAGTAGGCGGGTACCGTGATGACCGCCTCGGTCACCTTCTCGCCCAACACCGCCTCGGCGTCGGTCTTGAGCTTCTGGAGGATCATCGCCGAGATCTCTTCCGGCGTGAACGTCCGCCCGGCAGCCGGGATGCGCACCACGGCCATGCCGTTCTGCCCCTCTTCGACCTTGTAGGGCACCATCTTGCGCTCGGTCTCGACCTCGGCGTACCGGCGGCCCATGAATCGCTTGATGGAGTAGACCGTGTTCTCGGGGTTCAGGATCGCCTGGCGCTTGGCCATCTGGCCGACCAGGCGCTCACCGGTCTTGGTGAAGGCCACCACCGACGGCGTGAGACGGCTCCCCTCGGCGTTGGCGATCACCTGTGGCTCGCCGCCCACCACGTGCGCGATCACCGAGTTCGTCGTGCCCAGATCGATGCCCACGACCCTGCCCATTGGCTCACTCCTCCTGCGGCGCCGGGGCGGTCGGGACCAGTCCGTCCTGCCCGGGACCCGCCGCCCGGCGCCTCACGCGTGCCTCTGTCTCGCGCTCCCTGACCGCTCGCCCGCGCGCCCCGACCGGTCCGCTCCTGCCGGACCATCGGACGCCGCCAACTGCCGCGGTCGCGGGGATTACGACGCCACCTCGACCTTGACCGTCTTGGGCCGCGCCCGCTCCGACTTCGGCACCCGCACCTCCAGGATGCCGTGGCGGAACGTCGCCTTCGCCTCTTCGCTCTTCACCTCGCCCGGCAGCGGAATCAGGCGCTGGAACGCACCGTACCGCAGTTCGCGGCGGTAGTAGTTCCGGCCCTTCTCCTCCTGCTCGGCCTTGTGCTCGCCCTTGATGCTCAGCCCGTCCGGCGTCACGGTCACCTCGACGTTCTTGGGATCGAGGCCGGGCAGCTCCACCTTCGCCACGACCTCGGTGTCCGTCTCGTAGACCTCGACGGCAGGCTCCCAGATCGCCGGCACCATGGCGCGCCGGGGCCGTCGCTGTCCGAAGAAGTCCTCGAACAGCCGGTCCATCGACTCCCGCAGCGACATCAGGTCGTCGAACGGATCCCACCGCATCAGGCTCATCGTCCTCTCCCTCCTCCGCCTGCGAGTAGTCGTTCCACCAGCCATCGCACCACGTCACCGTCCTGACCCCGCTGCCCTGGCGCCGTGGCGCCCACGCGTGCCTCCAGCCGCTCGAGCATCTCCAGCACCAGCCGCACCCCCGCCAGATTCAGCCGGTGGTGCTCGATCAGCTGGCGGATCAGCCGGACCCGCTCGATGTCGCGCTCCGAGTACAGCCGGATCCGGTTCCGCCGCGCCGGTTGCAGCAGGCCCTTCTCCTCGTAGATGCGCAGGGTGCGCGGGTGCAGCCCGCAGATCTCCGCGGCTACGCTGATGACGTACACTGGACGCGTACTTCGCACGATCTGCACCCGCATCCCGCACGCTCCCGCGCGCCTGCCACCTCTCACTATATGGCGTGGCATGGATGCTGTCAAGAGTCTTGATAATATCATTGTCAATGTTTTGACAATGAGTTTTCGCAGCCCAGACCATCGACGGGTGCCCACCCGGTGCTGCGAGGGTGAGGCGGCCGGCCCTGGACCCTGCGCTCAGGTCCGGACGCCTGCGTAGATGAGCATCCCCCACGCCTTGCGCGCCCGGACGGGCGTCCGCCGCCCAGGCCAGCCGGCGCCACCGCCTACGCTACCGGCGCCCCATGCCGCGATAGACGAAGCCCGCTTCCCGCGCCTTGCCAGGATCGAGCACATTGACGCCGTCCAGAATCCGGGGGCGCGCCATCACCCGCCGCAAGTGCGAGAGGTCCAGTTGGCCAAACTCCTCCCACGCGGTGAGGATGACGACCAGGTCGGCACCTGTGGCAGCAGCGTACGGATCGTCGCACAGGGCCACGGCGGGGAGGATGCCGCGTACCTCCCCGTTGGCCACGGGGTCGTACGCCCGGATCACCGCCCCCCGGCGCTGCAGCCGGTCGATAATCCGGACCGCCAGCGAGTTGCGCACATCACTGGTGCCGGGCTTAAACGCCAGCCCAAGCACCGCCACGGGGCGCGCGTACGCGTCGCCATCCAGCAACTCCAGCGCCTTGCGCACCGTCTGCCGCACCTGGTGGTGGTTCTTCTCCATGATCGCCCGAAAGAACGCCGGTTCGTATCCGGTGCCTTCTGCGATGCGAATGAGCGACACGATGTCCTTCTCAAGGCAGGGGCCCCCGAAGCCGATCCCGGGCGACAGGTAGGCGCTGCCGATGCGCGGGTCGTAGCTCATGCCGCGCAAGACCTCGAACACGTCGGCACCGGCCGCATCACAGAGGTTGGCCAGTTCGTTGACGAACGAAATCCGCATGGCCAGGAACGCGTTGGACGCGTACTTGATCAGCACAGCGTGCTCGAAGGTCGTCTCGAGCACCGGAGCCTCCAGGCGCACGAACAGCTCGCGGACCTGCCGTCGCGCCTGGGCGTCGGCCCCCCCGATGACGA
>Ga0272449_1005019_pt1 | contig 10505 bp, 8 predicted proteins | sample YNPCB0241_FD_198679 | JGI IMG/M metagenome (GOLD analysis project Ga0272449, IMG submission 198679) | Hot spring sediment microbial communities from Yellowstone National Park, WY, United States - YNP-CB-024-1 | ecosystem: Environmental > Aquatic > Thermal springs > Hot (42-90C) > Sediment...
GTTGAGTTTCGCTGGAGCGAGGATATCGACTTTGCTACTTTAATCACTTCTTTGGGGCGAATTCCTTTGCCCCCATACATCACCAGAGCCGACGAGGATATCGACAAAATCCGCTACCAAACGATTTATAGCAAAGTTCCCGGCTCGGTTGCCTCCCACACAGCCGGACTTCATTTTACCCAAAGTGTTCTCGAAAAACTGAAAGCTAATAGTGTCGATTTCGCCGATATTTCCTTACACATTGGGCTTGGCACTTTTAAGCCAATCGAAACAAGGAATATTTTCGAGCACAAAATGCATTCCGAGCAATTCCACATTGAGTTGGCCACGCTGAAAAAGATTTTGTCCTTTTTTAGAAATAGAACTTCTCAGCGTATTTGTTTAGCAGTTGGAACAACCAGCGTCCGAACGCTTGAATCAATTTATTGGCTTGTGCAAAAATTAGTTACACAAAAGGATAAAACATTAACTTTGCCAATAGACATTGAGCAGTTTATTTGGAGGAATTATATCCCATTGTTAAATCCTGCCGAATCGCTGGAATTTCTAATCGAAAGTTTGGAAAAGCAACAGCTCAGCTCAATTTATGGTTCAACTCAACTGTTCATTACTCCCGGATACAGAATAAAATTTTTCGATGCCTTGATAACAAATTTTCATCTGCCCCGAAGCACATTGCTTTTGCTTATTTATTCTTTTGTTGGTAAAGAGTGGAAGAGAATTTACACCGAAGCTTTGAGCAACAATTATAGATTTTTAAGTTATGGCGATTCGTCTTTACTTTTTAAAGTTGTGGAGTGAAATTAGAGAAAATGGATAAACTGTTCCCCAAAATAATTGACCCTTTGCTTCTGCTCGATGCATATCGAAGCGGATTCTTCCCTATGGCAGACCCCGATACAGGCAAAATCCATTGGTTTTCGCCCGACCCTCGTGCAATTTTCCCAATTTATAGTTTAAAGCCTTCCCACTCCACAAGACAAATCCTTAAGAAAAATATATTTGAAATAAAATTCGACACGAATTTTGAAAAAGTTATCCTTGAATGTGCAAATCGTCCAGACTCTTGGATTAACGAAGTAATCATAAACTCCTACATTAATCTCCATTGGATGGGCTTTGCCCATTCAGTCGAAGCATACATCGATGGCAAACTTGTTGGCGGACTTTACGGCGTTTCGATTAATGCCGCCTTCTTCGGAGAATCGATGTTTTCCAGAGTTAGCAATGCTTCGAAGGTTGCCTTCTATCATCTTGTTGAACATTTAAAAGCCAAAAACTTTATCCTTTTGGATTCACAATTCATCAACCCTCATACCCAAATGCTTGGTGCAATCGAAATTCCCCGCCACCAGTACCTAAAAGTTCTTAAATTTGCTGTATCGCAGACCTCAGTAAAATTTTAAGACCCCGAAACGATGAAAATATAATTTTCCAGACATCGGATGTTTCAAAAATGTCCGATGTCTGATTAAACTTCGGTTTGATTTAATTCCAGCATATTCAAATATCTCCCCAAACAAAAGTTTAAAAATAATATAATTTTTTCATCGTTTACTTTAATTGATAATTTTGATGGAACTATGTCCAAAGTTATATCGAACGAAAGAGTAACTCCAAGGCTATTTAAAAATAACCTGCTCGAAGCCTTTTCGAAGGTAAGTTGGTATGTGCCTATGCTGTTGTATCTTCCTGTGGTGGCTGTTTCGCTTTATTTTTCTTTTTCAAGTATTAAATTTGGATTGGTTTTTCTCTTCTTTGTTGCTGGGATTTTTGCTTGGACATTTGTTGAGTATCTTTTGCATCGGTTTGTCTTCCATTACGAACCTAAAAGCGAGCTGGGTCAGCGCATTCATTTCATTTTTCACGGCGTGCACCACAGTTACCCACGCGACCCACTAAGGCTTGTGATGCCCCCTTCGGTTAGCATTCCGCTTGCATTTTTCTTCTTCTACCTCTTCAAATCCATATTCCCCGACCCAACTCATTTGCCGTTTTTTGCTGGCTTTGTATTGGGTTACGTAATTTACGACACAATTCACTATGCAGTCCACCATTTCCCAATACGAAACAAATTGTTGCTGAAAATCAAGACGCACCATATGAAACACCACTATAAGTCCGAAAATTCCCGCTTCGGCGTCAGTTCCCCACTTTGGGACATAATTTTCGGAACAAATAGGTAAGAATTATTAAATAATTCTTTTAACACTTTTTTAACCCTCCTATTTCGAAAATCACTCGAAGCATTTTGGAATCTATAACAGCACTATTTTAGGCTAAGTTCCTTTCCCACGAAGCCTTAAGTCCTTCTAATTGTTGTTTCTGATTGAGATTATAAAGTAGCTTGAAAAAACAAAAATTTTCCTTGCATATTTATTATTTTTTTAATTTTGTATTTTGATATTTGTCTAATTATAAAAATGTCGAAATGAGAGAAAAGATTGAATTATTTAAAGCGCTTTCGGAGCCGAATAGAGTTAGAATTTTATTACTGCTGTTAAATCGGAGGATGTGTGTTTGCGAAATAACTTCGATTTTGGGTATTTCGATGGCAACAGTTTCAACCCACTTGTCGATTTTGCGTAAAGCAGGATTTTTGGAAGATGAAAAGGATGGGAAATGGATTAGATACGGTATTACCAAAAATTTTAAAAATCCAATGGTTAAAGAAATCATCGATTGTTTGGCAAAATGGTTTGCTGATGAGGAAGTTATCAAAAATGATGAGATTAAAGTTAAGAAGATTTTAAATAGTTCTTTAGAAGGTAATACAGTATAAAAAAAAATTGATGATAGCTTTATGAATTCAAACTTTATAAATATATCGACCTTCCAAAATGGAATGAGAACAAGGAATATTAATCTTTACAAAAGAAATGAAATTTTCAATGGAAAATGAAGCTGAAATAAGCGAAATTATAAAACCTTCATTAGCAGATTCAATAATAACAAGTTTGCACATCGGAGCAACAGCCTATGGCGGGCTTGCGATGGCAGGGCAAGTTAAAAAGAAGTTAGTCGAAGAAAAAAAGTGGATTAGTGAGAAAGATTTTTTAGATGCTTTGAGTTTGGCACAAATTCTTCCAGGTGCCACCTTTGTTACATTGATGGCTTATGTAGGATATAGACTATACAAAATTCTCGGGGCTCTCGTTGTGCCCTTCTTTTTTATTTTACCAAGTTTTATTGCAGTAGTTGTTTTATCCTTTTTATACTACCATTTTCCAAACCAACCATACATTGTTAAAGTTTTCGCAGGTCTCAATGCGATGGTTGTTGCTTTGCTTATTAATGCAGTTATTACTGTTGGTAAATCTGTTTTCCCAAAAATTTCATTGAAATATTACAAAGGTTTTCTGATTGCAACATTCGTTCTTGTTCTTGCTTTCTGGTTGAAAATTGAAATGATTTATTTAATACTTGGGGCTGGGGTCTTGGGATTCCTTTTTTATTATTTCACCGGTGAATTCGAAGGAGTGGAAGAACAAAATAAATCGTCGGCGACTGCACAGAAAAGGATTTCAATTTTATCCAAAAATGTTTTAAAATATTTTTTGGTTATAGCAATTGTTGTCGCTGCGCTATGGATTTTATCTTTTATTCACCCTTTTGGTGAACTTTTCGCATCCTTTTTCAAGGTTGGGCTGTTTTCATTTGGTGGCTATAGTTCACTTCCTTTAATGCAACACGAAGCGATAAATGTCCATCACTGGCTTTCGTTAAAGGAATTTAGCGATGGAATTGCGTTGGGCCAAATAACTCCGGGCCCAATTTTAATCACTGCGGCGTTTATTGGACTTAAAGTTGCGGGTCTAACTGGTGCTGCGATTGCGACAATTGCAATTTTTTCCCCTTCGATAATACTAATAATTCTTTTATATGAACTGCACGGAAAAATTAATAAGTTGCCTGTGGTTAAGGTATTTGTAAAAGGAATTCTCGCAGGATTTATTGGACTACTCGTTTATTTAGCAATAAGACTGGGCATTCTTTCTTTAAACAATTGGCAAACTTGGACGATTTTTGTTTTATCAACTATTGCTCTAATTAAATTTAGGTTTGAGGTATTATGGATAATACTTTCGACAATTATTCTTTCGCTGATTATTTTGTGAATTTTTTGGAATGACCAAAATGAATAAAGTGACTTACTTTTTAATAATAATATTATTACTTGTTCAAACAACTTTTTCTCAAACCAAAGAATATAGTTTAAATGAACTTGTTAATATTGCATTTCAAAATAATCCGCAGCTAAAAGCAAATGAAAAAAATATTCAAGCGGGGCTGAAACAAATTGACTATCTCGATAAAGAATATCTGCCGCAAATCTTTTTTGATTTTAACATTTCCCGCTGGAAATGGCTTTTACCAAACAAGCAAAAACTACTCGGCAATTCATTAAATGATATTTATGCAGACTTCCGAATCAATCAGCTACTTTATGATTGGGGTAAAAATTCGCTGCAAAAAGATTATGCGAATAGGAGCGTTGATATCGACAGAAATTTTACAAGGAAATTAAAACAAGCGTTTACGTTTTTTATTGCTAAAAACTATCTGGAATTATTAAAAGCAAAACGAACAGTACAAATTCAGGAAGAAGCAATTAATCAATTAAGAGAACATCTTAAAAATGCAGAAGCACTTTACAGTATTGGTAAAGTCTCTAATCTTGATGTAATCAAAGCACAGGTTCAGATTGAGGTTGCGCTTGATGAGCTTGCAAAAGCAAAGAATCAACTTGATTTACAGAAAAATAATATTAATGTACTTTGCGGAAATACTCTCGGTGATTCGTTTGATGTGGTGGATAATATAGATGATTTATGGAATCGATATTCAAATAAGAATTACGATATAGAAGAGCTCAACAATTTATTGATTGCCAAACATCCCGATCTGGAAAATATCAGAATTCAAAAAGAATTGAGAAGCAAAGAAGCGGAAATATTCAACAAAGAATACTATCCGAACTTTTATGCATTCGGAATAATGAACGTGGAAGACAGCAAAATACCTACGGGACATTTTAACTGGAATGTTGGTTTATCTGTTACTTATTCATTGCCTTTTTTCCGCGGCTCTAACTTTAAAGAAAAAGTAGAACAATCAAAAGTCAGGATGGAGGCATTGCAAGAAAATGAGAATTCGATTCTTCAACAGCTTGAAACAAATGTGAAAAATACTCTGGTCAAGCTAAATGATATCAAAAGCCGATTAAGCGGTATGCAGAAAATTGTAAAACTTGCAGAAGAAAGCTTTACAACAGCAAATTTAAAATATAACATCGGCAAAGGCAGCAGTCTTGATGTACTTGATGCTGAAACAGTTTTAACGACTGCTAAACTTAACTTAAACCAAGTAGTAATTGATTTTTTATCAACAATAGCTGAGCTTAATTACAATATTGGAAGTGATGAATTACCATTTAGCCAATAAAACGGAATAAATATTATGAAAACAAAACTATTATTATCTATCATAGCAGTAATGATTATAATTTTTGGCTGTTCAAAAAGTGGTGATAAAGCCAGGCAAAAATCAAAACCAAAAGCTCCGCTCGTAAAAGTTGAAGAGCTAAAATATTCGCCAATTTCAAAAGCAGTTAAGCTAATAGGGACAGTGGAAGCAAAAGTAATGGCAACAGTGGTTGCTCCAATTGATGGCTATATTGAAAAGCTTAATGTTCAAGAAAATCAGTTTGTTAAAAAAGAAAAAGTTCTTGCCGTTATCGCTTCCCAAGAGCGCGCTTCTCTTATTTCGCAGGCAAGAAATAAGATGGAAGAAATAAAATCAAAGATAGAAAAAACGTCACCTAATAGCCCAGAATATTCCCAATTAAACTCGCAACTTGAGCAGGCAAGAAAAGAGTTGGAATATGCAGAAAAATTATTTTTAGGTATACCTGTAATTTCTCCTATGGATGGTATAGTTACACAAAAATTTATTGAATCTGGAAGTGCCGTTGTTGCTAAACAAAATCTTTTTACTATTGTTGATTTTAATTCTCTGATTATTAAATCATCGGTCTCCGAAGATCTGTTCTCTAAGATAAAAACTGGCGAGAGGTTAAAAGTAAAATTCAATGCATTACCAGAAAAAGATTTTTATGCTATTGTAACACTAAAATATCAGCAGTTTGACCCTGTAACAAGGAATTTTCCCGTTGAATTAAAACTTATAAATAGAACTAAAGAAATTGCTCCTGGAATGATGGCTGAAATTGAGTTGGTAACAGACAAAAAAGATAAAGCTCTGACTGTTCCCAACGATGTTTTCATAGTTAACCAAAAGGGTGAAAAGATAGTTTTTGTGGTCAAAGACTCAGTTGCTATTCAAAGAATTGTTCAAACTGGTATATCAAATGAAAAAGTAACTGAAGTAATATCCGGTCTGAAGGAAGGCGAGAAAATTGTTGTGATGGGTCAAGAACTTTTGAAAGATGGAATGAAGGTAATGGTTCAAAAACCAAAAGCTCAAAAGAGTGGGATGGGTAACCCCACTGAAACGAAAAAAGAAGGGGAGAAGAAAAGATGAATCTATCAGTCGCTGCGATTAGAAGACCGGCAACAATTATAATTTTAATGATTGCCCTCGTTGTGGTTGGAATACTTGGATACACACAGCTTGCAACGAACCTTTTGCCGGATATAACTTATCCAATGGTTAAAGTTTATATAACCTGGCGCGGCGCTACTCCCGAGGAAATAGAGGATAACATTGCAACTGTTGTAGAGCGCAAAGTTGCAACGGTTGATAATCTTGATTATCTGGAATCTCAATGCACCGAAGGATTGTATGCTCTTCAGGTCAATTTTACTTACAATGCCGATCGAGATGTGGCTTTTCAAGATGTTCTTTCAAAACTCGGACAAGTACGAAAAAATTTACCGAAGGATGCCGAGGAACCTTTAGTATTCAAAGCCGATCCCTCACAATTGCCGGTAATGGATTTGCTGATTACTTCTGACCAAATGGATTTGACCAAACTGCGAACTTATGTTGAGAATGAACTTCAAGATCAGTTCACTTCGATTGAAGGAACTGCCGGAACAGAAATCACTGGCGGACTTAAAAGAGAAATCCGTGTCCATATCGATCCAATAAAATTGCAAGGTTACGGAATATCGATTGATAAAGTTGCACAAAGATTGAGAGACGAAAATCTTGAACTTCTCGGCGGAAGAGTAATTTCATCCCGTCGGGATTATATTGTTAGAACTGTTGGTGAATTCTCTAATGTAGATGAGATCAGGAATCTGATAATTTCAAAAGGTAAAAATGAAGGATTAGTTCTGTTAAAAGATGTTGCCGATGTTAAAGATGCCTATGCAGTTCAAAGATTAAAGACAAAATTGAATGGAAAGGAAGGTGTAAAACTTTCTGTATTCAAGCAAACCGGTGCTAATACAGTCGAAGTATCCGATAAGGTGAGGAAAAAACTTGAAGAATTAAAAACTATTCTTCCGCCTTCAATAAAAATGAGTATAATTTACGATCAGGCAGATTATATCCGTTCAGCGGTTGCCGGTGTTCGAGATGCTGTCTTGATTGCGGCACTTCTGGTTGTTCTTGTCACGGCATTCTTTTTAACAGGTTGGAAGAGAGTCTTAATTGTTTCACTTACTTTGCCGGTTACATTGCTTGGCACTTTCTTCTTTATGCAATTGCTGAATTTTTCAATCAATATATTTACTCTTGGCGGCTTGGTTGTAGCAATAACTGTTTTGCTTGATAACTGTATTGTTGTTCTCGAGAACATTACTCGTATTCAGGAAGAAGAACCGGAAGAACTTCATCCCGTGCAGAAAGGCGCATCTCAAGTGAGCGGTGCTGTTCTTACTGCAACTCTAACGTTTATCGCTTTGTTCCTTCCGTTCCTTTTAGTTCCAGGATTAGTCTCGCTATTATTTAGAGAATTGATTATCACTGTGGCTATAACAATCACACTATCTTTAATTGTTGCTTTAACACTAACTCCAACACTCACTTCATTATTTTTCAGAGAGGGCAAACCAGTTCATATTAAAAGAGGAATTGTATCCAAGCTTGCTGATGGATTAGTTCATCTTATTATTAAACCATATAAACCAACTTTGCGTTGGGTGTTAAAGTTCCGTTGGATTATAATGCTTTTAACGCTCGGATTATTTTTCGTTGGAATAATTTTCTTAAACAAAATCGGTTCTGAATTCTTACCGAAAGCAGATGATGGATTAATTACAATCAAAATAAAAATGCCAACCGGCTCTTCAATGGAAGAAACTCACAAAGTAATTTCCCAAATCGAAAATTTTGTGAAAGACCAGCCATATATCGATAAATACTTTTCACTTGCGGGCGGTAAAATTTGGGGACTTGTAACTTATGAAATAGCAAATGAAGGTGAAGTAGACATTCAACTCGTGCCTCGCTCGAAAAGGACAATGACTACCGATGAATATGTTGAATGGCTTACACCTTTAATTCAACAGAACGTAAAGTTCCCGGGTGTGAAAATGAAAGTTTTTCATACAAAGCTTAAAGGAATTAAACAAACAGGCGAATTTGATATAGAAGTTGAAGTAATTGCGCCGCGGAGCGAACCAATTGAAAATATTTATGAGAATGCCACACGGGTTTCCTGTTTGCTGAAACAAGTTGACGGGCTTACAGGTATTGATGTTTCTATTGATATTACAAAACCAGAGTATCAAGTTTTTGTTGATAGAACAAAAGCAATTGATCAGGGTTTGAGTGTAAATCAAGTTGCAAGTACAATCAAATCAAGTATTGACGGCAATGTTCCAACTCAGTTCAAAGAGAAAGGTTATTACTATCCGATACGAATTGTTGTTGAAGAGACGGACATTAAAAGTATAAGTGATATTGAGAATCTTTCAATCTATCCAAACAATGGAAGTAAGATAAGATTAAACACAATTGCGAAAGTTGAACAGCGTTCCGGACCGCTGGAAATTGATAGGAAAGATCAAAACCGTGTTATTAAAGCAACAGCAAATGTTCAGGGCAGGACTGTTGGCGAGGCAACTGCTGATGTTCAGGGCAGGACTGTTGGCGAGGCAACTGCTGATGTTCAAAAATTATTGAGTACATTCACTTTGCCGGCTGATTATAAAATTAACTTCGGTGGACAGTCGCAAATGCTGAGTGAAAATTTCAATACAATGATTATCATTCTACTCATTGCAATGTTTTTTGCTTACGCGGTGCTTGTAATAAACTTTGAAGATTTCATTAAGCCGTTTATAATTCTTATTCGTGTTCCGCTTTCATTGATAGGGGTTTCTTATGCATTGTATATTACAAATCAACCGATTGGCGTTACAGTAATGATTGGTTTTATAATTCTTGCGGGGATCGAAGTTAATCAGGGTGTGGTTCTGATAACATTTATTGACCAGTTGCGAGAACAAGGAATGAGTTTGATTGATGCAATTCAGAAAGCTGCTGTTGTTCGTCTACGTCCTATTCTGATGACGGACATTGTTGGAATTATCGGTTTGCTTCCGCTTGCATTAAGCATTGGAGAAGGAACAGAATTATTAAAGCCAATGGCAATTGCGGTAATCGGTGGATTGGTGTTTGGTTTGCTACTGGTATTTCTCTTTTTACCAGCGCTGTATTATATTTTTGAAAAAAGAAAAGAAAACAAATTTATTAATCCTGTTTAACTATGTTTCATAAAAAAAAGGAGTGTTTCTATGAAAACTTTTAAAATCTATTTTGCACTGTTGCTTTTTGTAGCAAGCAGTTTTGCTTTTGCACAAAGCAGCTCGTTTGACAAAGAAGCGGCATCGTGGCACAAAAAAGCTGTTATGACTTGTGGTATGCTTCGCGATATGAAAACTTTTGATCCACAGAAAATGCTAAATAATTTAGCTGAGCTTTCTTCTGAGTTAAAAGTTTTGCAGGATAAATATGCCGATAATCCCCCTCCTGAATATGCAAATGATCCATTATGGAAAACTTACTTTGAAGATCTTGAAGACAATATCGCAATTGTAAAAGAAAAAGTTGCAAAGAAGCAATACAGATTAGCCCAGAATTATTGTGGTAACTTCTGCCGTATTTTTGGTCGAATGCATAAAAACAACGGCTTGACTGACTTAACAGATTTAATGTTTTCTCTTCGAGCCGAAATTCGTAGTACAATGGATATGTATAACGCTAAAAATATTGCAGGTGCAAAAGAAAGTCTAACGATGATAAAGAGCTTGCTAAGTAAAGTTGATGAAAAGGCAAAAGCTTTTGAGAACAAAAATTTTAAAGAAGCTTATGAACTATTAAAATCCACCGTCATAAAATGGATTGAAGCCGTAGAAAAAAATGACTCTAAATCTGTTATGGAAAACTTTAACTCGTTTATGGAGAGTTTTCCAAAACCGTATGGGATGACATTATAAATCTGTCACTGCGAGAGACGGTAGTCTCCAAGCAGTCTAAACAATCGTAAATATTAGGAGAAATAATTATGGCAAAGGATTTATCAAATCAAA
>Ga0272449_1005020_pt1 | contig 10504 bp, 13 predicted proteins | sample YNPCB0241_FD_198679 | JGI IMG/M metagenome (GOLD analysis project Ga0272449, IMG submission 198679) | Hot spring sediment microbial communities from Yellowstone National Park, WY, United States - YNP-CB-024-1 | ecosystem: Environmental > Aquatic > Thermal springs > Hot (42-90C) > Sediment...
TACGAACTTTAAAGTTCAAGAAGTGATCAAGTTCCCATACCTCTGGATTTATTTTAGTTTTCAAGAGAACTTTTGCTCTCTATAAATTTAATTTTAAAATATTATAACTAAATTTTAACATACAAGATGTGAGAAGTTTAGTTTAATTAAATTCTTGATTACTACATGGTTGTTAGTTTTTCCATTTTTACATATAACTACAGTTGAACATAATCTCATTGATGATTATTGTCAAGTTTGTTTTGTTGTAAATTTGCCAGAAGTAAACTCTGATTCCGGGAATAATTTTAATTTAAATCTTGAGCATCTAATTTACATAAACAATTTTAAAGAAAATTTGTTTTTAAAAAATATTTATTTTATTTCCATAAATCCGAGATCTCCACCTTTATAATAGAAATTCAAAACTTGTTTTCTTTTAAATAATTCAAAATCTAATTCTTAAATTTTTAAAAAAGGAGGTAAAATGAAAAAAAATTTGATTTTGCTTTTGATATTGTTTGTAAGTTTTAACATCCTAAGCGGTGAAGGAAACTCTTCAAATACAATGACAGATTCTACTCCGCTTCCGGGTATGAGAGGAAAACCGATAAATCTACCTGATGTAAGTGCTCTTGGAAATATAGTCGGTTATACTTCGGATGATAAAAGTGATAAAGGAAAAAATGATCTTTTATTAAATGAAGTTGAAACGGCATTTCAAGGATATGTTTATCCTGATGTGAGAGCAGATATAATACTTGCAATCCATAAACATGATGAGGAGTATGAATCAGAAATATGTGAAGTAAAAATAAACTTCCAAAATCTTGGCTATGGTTTTTCTGGTGAAGCCGGGAAAATACACATTGATTTTGGAAAGGTGAATAAACTTCATACCCATCATCTTCCATTTACAGATAGACCGCTTGTTTTAAATAAATTTCTTGGCGAAGATGAACTTGCAGGTCAAGGTGCTACGCTTAAGTATTTAATTCCAATATTTCCTTTTTACAGCCAAATTCAAGCAGGTTTCTGGAAGATAGAAAAACCAGAAGAGGGACAATTCTTTCCAACTGATAAATCTTATTCTGCAAGATGGAATTCTTCTTTTGATTTAGGAAATAAAAAGGAATTAGAAGTGGGATTTAGCGGTTTAACTGGAAGAGGTCCCGGTTATGTTAGTGAGACAAAATCAAAAGATAGTGTTGATTTAGTTGGCGCTGATATAACCTTTAAATGGTTTCCATCATCTTATGAAAAATGGACTTTTCAAAATGAGTGGATACATTTGAGAAGAGAAATTCCTCAAGGTAAATTAAACAGAGATGGTTTTTACTCTTTTATAAATTACCGAGCAAATAAATATTGGGATTATGGTTTGAGATTTGATTATTCAGAAAATGCTTTTCCTAAGATCTCTTATGAAAGAGCGGTATCAGCAATAATTACAAAACATTTAACTGAAACAACATATTGGCGTTTTACAGCAAAGCATAGAAACATTGATGGTAAGAATATAACTGAAGGGTGGTTCCAGTTATCATTTGGTATTGGGCCTCACAGCCATGAACTTGAATAAAATGGAGGGTTTATGAAAAAGTTTTTTCTATTTGTCGCTTTATTTTTTGCTTCATCTTTTTTGAATGCAAAGATAAATATTGTAGCTGCATCTATGGATTTAAAAAGTATAGCCGAGTTTGTTGGAGGCGATAAGGTAAGTGTTGAAAGCATTTCAGAAGGTGCCCAGGATCTTCATTTCGTTGAGCCGAGACCTTCAATGGTTATGAAAATAAAAAAAGCAGATATGGTTTTAAAAATAGGGCTTGAGCTTGATATATGGATGGATTCTTTAATTTCGGCTTCAAGAAATAAAAAGGTTATGTATGGAGAAGTTGGCTTTGTTGATTGCTCAAAAGGAATAGAAAGACTTGAGGTTCCACAAGGGAAAATTGATGGGTCTATGGGCGATATACATCTTTATGGAAATCCTCATTATTGGCTTGATCCTTTAAATGGAAAAATAATTGCTAAAAATATTCTTGATGGGCTTGTAAGAATTTCTCCTGAAAATAAAGATTATTTTAAAAAGAATTACGATGATTTCTGCAAAAAAATTGATGAAAAAATGAAAATCTGGCAAACTCAGATGGAAAAGTTAAGTGGCAAAAGTATAATAACATATCATAGGTCTTGGAGTTATTTTGCAAAAAGATTTAATATAAAAGTTCCAATAGAGATTGAACCAAAACCAGGGATTCCACCAAATCCAAACCATATACTTAAAATCATTGATACTATTAAAAGAGAGAATATAAAAATTATTCTTGTTGATAATTTTTATCCGTTAAAAGCGGTTAATAAAATAGCTGCTGATACAGGTGTTAGAGTTGTGGTTGTTCCTTCTAATGTTGGTGGAGAAAAAGAAGTGAGAGATTATTTCGAACTTTTTGATTATATAATCTCGAAACTGACTAAAGAATAAGTAAAAGGTAAGAGGTAAAAAAGTGAAAAGTGAGAAATGTTAGAAATATTGAATGGTAAATTATGGTTTTTTTGGGATGTAGATTATCACTAAGAAATATGGAGGGAATATGTTTGAGTTGATGGTTCCGGCTTTTTTAATATCAGTGATTCTTGTTGGTATTCATTCCTATCTTGGAATTCACATACTTAAAAGAGGTGTAATATTTGTTGACCTTTCTCTTGCTCAAATTGCGGCGCTTGGTGCTATAGTTGGTGTACTTTTTGGATATGAACTTCATACTACAAATTCTTATTTGATTTCTCTCTCATTTACTTTTATAGGTGCCTTAATATTTTCACTTTCAAGAGCCAAAAAACATAAAGAAATACCTCAGGAAGCAATTATAGGAATAGTTTATGTTGTAAGTGCTGCTTTAAGCGTTCTTGTTATGGATGGGTTGCCTTCTGGAACCGAACACTTAAAAGAAATGCTTGTTGGAAATATTCTTTTTGTTTCAAAAAATCAAATTATAAAAACATTTATTCTATATTTGCTTGTTGGATTTCTACATTATATATGGAGAGATAGATTTTTAATGATTTCGTTTGAACCTGAAAGAGCTCAAAATGAAATAAATGTAAAATTATGGGATTTTATATTTTATTCCCTTTTTGGAATAGTAGTTACAAGTTCAGTTGAACTTGCAGGCGTATTTCTTGTATTCAGTTTCTTAATTATTCCGGCTGTGGCATCTTTTATGGTTTGTAAAACGCTTGGGAAAAGATTGGTTTTTTCCTGGATTTTTGGGGTTATTATAACAGTATTTGGACTTTATCTAAGCGCAAAATTTGATACTCCAACAGGTGCCACTGTGGTTAGTGTTTTTGGACTTTCTCTTTTCTTTGTCTGGCTTGTCAAAAGATAAACAAAAATATAATATATTTATTGTTGAGTTCCTCATATATTCTAATGAAAATTTTTAAGTAATATTTTTTTCTTAAATTTGACACTGGTTATTAAAAATGTTACAATTTTTATATAAGTAACACGAAAAGAAGAATCTGGTTATGATAAAAAATATAGGATTAAAAATAAGAGGAATGATATCTTTAATCTTTATATTTACTGGGATTTCTTTTGCTATGCATCCTTTGATAACCGATGACACAGGCGTTCAGGGTAAAAACAACTGGCAGTTAGAATCAAATATAGAATATGGAATAGAAAAAGAAAATGGAGAAAAGTATAAAACAACTCTTTATACAAACGCTTTAACATTTGGTTATTCTGATAATATGGATTTAATCCTTTCATCGCCTTATATCTGGATAAAAGATGAGTTAGGATCGGAAACAATTAAAACAAATGGTATTTCAGATCTTACTTTTGAGGTTAAGAAAAGATTTTATGAAAATAATGGATTTTCTCTTGCTTTAAAGCCAGGATTAATAATACCAACAGGCGATGATAATAAAGGACTTGGAAGTGGAAAAATGGGATATAGTTTATATTTAATATTCTCAAAAGAGTATCAGAAATTGAAACTTCATATGAATTGTGGTTATATAAGAAATGAGAATAAAAATGATGAAAGAAAAAATATATATCATTTTTCAATTGCTGCTATGTATAAGATTTCTGGAAAGACAAATATTGTTGCAGATCTTGGTGGTGAAAGAAATACTGATAAGGATTCAGACATAGATCCTTTATACGGAATAATTGGGGCTATATATTCTCTAAATGATAATTTTGAAATAGATTTTGGATATAAAGCTGGTTTAAATTTAAGCGAAACAGATAATACATATCTTTTTGGTCTTACTTGGAGGTGGTAATATGCATATACCTGATGGATATTTAAGTCCGCAAACTTTTATTCCTTTCTATATAATTATGATTGCTATATGGAAAAAAGCTATTGAGAAAATTAAAAAAGAACTTGATTTAAAAAATATTCCCTATGTTGCTATGGGTTCAGCTTTTTCGTTTGTTATAATGATGTTTAATATTCCTGTGCCAGGTGGAACGACTGGGCATGCTGTTGGTTCTGCTATAATATCTATACTTTTCGGTCCTTGGATGGCTGTTATTTCTGTATCTGTAGCTCTAATAATTCAGGCACTTATATTTGGAGATGGAGGAATTACCGCTATTGGAGCAAACTGTTTTAATATGGCTTTTGTTATGTCTTTTGTGGCTTACTATGTTTTTAGATTTTTTCAAAAAAGATTTAATAAAACCTATCTCTCATCCTTTATCTCAGGATATATTTCATTGAATATTGCTGCAATAGTTACTGCAATTGAGTTTGGGATTCAACCTTATATAGCACAGGAAGGAGGTAAAGCGCTTTACTGCCCTTACCCGTTAAAAATCGCTATTTGCGCTATGGGAGCGGAGCATCTTCTTTTGTTTGGTTTTGTGGAAGGTTTTGTAACTGCTGGAGTTATGTACTACTTTATAGAAAATAAAGATGAATCTTTAAAGATAAAAGCGATGGAGGATTTATGAAATTAATTTTTAATAGAAAGCTTTTGAAATGGCTTTTAATATTAAGTTTGATAACTCCAGTTGGAATAATATTACCTGAATTTTTTAAAGCCAAAGATGCCTGGGGTGAGTGGGACAAAGATACTATTAAAGAGCTTGTGGGCTATATACCTAAGGGTATGGAAAAATTAGATGGATTGTGGAAAGCCCCTTTTGTGGATTACGCCATAAAAGGTTTTGATAATGGAATTATTAAACTCTCTTTTTCATATATTTTCTCTGCGATAGTGGGGATTTTTGTATGTATATTATTAACTTTTTTTGTTTTGAAACTTATAAAGAGAAATGAAAAAAACGCTTGAAATACCTGATTTTCTTTTAACTAAAGAACATTTTCAACCATTAAAAATTAAAAGAAAATTTAATTTTAGCAAATATATAGACAAAAATATAGAATCATTTTCAAAAATAATAATTTCTTTTAATTTTATTGAAAAAAGTAAAGGTTTATTTTTTGTTTTAAATCCAGTTTCAAAATTGATTTTTCTATTAATTTTTATTCTCATAATTTCATTTATAAAAGATTTTAAAGGTCAGATTTTTATATCCGCTTTAATTTATATTTATATTATCCTTTCAAAAATAAATTTTATGGATTTTTTAAAAAAAATATTTTTTCCAATTATTTTATTCGGTTTTTTTCTTTCTTTTTTTTCTCTATTTAATTTTATAAGCGAAGGTAAAATAAAATTTGAAATAATTAGATTTAGTTCTGAGATTAATCTTAAATTGTTTACTATTCCACAGGTTATAGGAATTACTGATAAGGGGATGGATATATTTCTTCTTCTTTTCTTAAGGTTTTTTAATTCTATTTCTGCGTCATTTCTTGTAATTAGTTCAACTTATATCTCTGATATATTTATTAGTTTAAGAGTTTTAAAAGTTCCAGATTTTTTTATAATGATGCTTATGATGAGCATAAAATATATAGATACACTTTCTAAAACAATTATGAATATGTTTATGGCGAGGAAAAGCAGAGTTTTTATGAGCGATTTTAAAAGTGAGAATGGATGGTTCTTTTCATTAATTTATCATATATTAAAGAAATCTATAAAAAAATATGAGGAGACTTTCAGCGCTATGATATCAAGGGGATTTAAGGAAGAAGTAAAATTTTCAAGTTTAAAAGAATTTAATAAAATAGATTATGTCTTTTTATTTTTAAATTTGCTTTTTGTGTTTTTTATAATTTATGATAGAAATTAAAAATTTAACTTATTCATATAATAAAAGGTTTAACGCTTTAAATGAAATAAACCTTCAAATAAAAGAAGGAGATCTTTTATGTGTTATTGGGGAAAATGGATGCGGTAAATCCACATTTCTTAAAATACTTGACGCTCTTATCTTTGCTGATTCTGGGAAGTATATTTATAAAGGTGTTGAAATAAATGAGAAAAAATTTAAAGATATGGATTTTTTGATTAGTTTCAGAACGGATGTCTCATATCTTTTCCAAAATTCCGAGTCCCAGCTTTTTTGTCCTACTGTCTTTGATGAGATTGCTTTTTCTTTAAGACAATTAAATTTTAAAGAAAATGAAATAATTGATAGGGTTAATAAAATATTAAAAATGTTTGATATAGAGAGGATAAAAGATAGACCACCTTACTCGCTTTCTGGTGGTGAAAAAAAGAAGGTTGCTCTCGCTTCTATACTTGTTACAAATCCTTCGTTGATACTTCTTGACGAGCCAACAAATGATCTGGACCCTAAAACTCAATCGACAATATTTGAGATGATACTTGGATTAAAATCCGCTGGTAAAACGATAATTATTGCTACACATGATATCTTTATGGTAAAAGAATTAAATTCTAAAGTTTTTATTATATTTGGAGATCATACTGGAATTTTTTTTAATAAGTTTTCAGATGTTTCTTTAGAAATTTTAGATAGAGCAAATCTAATTTATAATCATTCGCATTATCATAACAATATTATTCACTCACATATTCATACAGAAGCACACGAGCATAAATTATGAAAAATTTTTGGGAGTTTAAATCAAAAAAATATCCAAGACCTTTTGATGAAGGGGTTATTGAGAAAACGAAGGAGATTCTAAAAAAAATTGAATCGTACGGAATTTCATTTGAGGGTAAAGATGTAATTGATATAGGATGTGGAACAGGGATTTATGGGCTTGTTATTGCTCAAAAGGCAAGAAAGGTTTTATGTTTTGATATATCAGATGGTATGATAAATATTTTAAAAGAAGAAAGTCAAAGATTAAATATAAAAAATGTAGAGGCAATTGTTGGTGATTTTAGAGATTATAATTTTGATAAATATAAAAAAGCGTTCGATATCTCATTTGCATCAATGACTCCAGCAATAAAAGATAGCAAGGATATTTTAAAAATGGAGTATTTATCAAGAGAGTTTTGTGTTTATATTGGCTGGGCTGGTATGAGAGAAAATAAAGTTTATGATGATATCTTTGATTATTTTGAAATTAAACATTATATTCCAGACGGTTATTTTGATATAAAAAAGTTCTTGATGAGAGAAATATTAATTATGAGACATTTATTTTTGAAGATGAGTGGGAATGGAAGGGAAGTTTGGATGAGGCAGTTGATGAGTTTTATAACAGAATTAAACTTAACAATATTGATATTAAAAAGGAAGAGATTAGAGATTTTCTTTTAAAAAAATATGGTAGAAATATTTTTATGAAAACCATTGCAAGCGAAGGGATAATTATTTGGAAAGTTAAATAACTGGAGGATTGGAAGATTAGATGATGAGAGGATTAGAAACTTGGTGTAAATTATGAATGTTGAATTATAAATTTAAATTAGAACCAAGGACCTAATAAAGATTTTCCCAAAAGACCCTTTTAATCTAATTTTCATCTAATCTATAATATCCTTGTGTGATATTTTGTATAAGAAGGAAAATTAAAAAATGAATAAAAGATTATTTGTAAGTATTATTTTGTTGTTTTTATTTTTTATTAATTTTTATGCTGAAAATAATAATCAAAAAGAATTATCTATAAAGCCAGAAACAGCCAAGTTATTAAATAGGGCAGAGTTAGCGATAACAAATCCAGATGAGTTTTTTGATGGTAAAAAAGCAAATAAAAATGATATTATATTGCCTGTTATAAACATAACAAATTCAAAAAATGAAATTAATGATGGAAATGAATTTAGGTATTCTCCTTCAAGCATCCAGAGTTTTTCAATAAATAAAATCCCTGTTCCTATACCTCCAAAAACAATAATAAAGGAGTATAAATCAGATGATAAAGCTGCAATTGGTAAAGCACTTGAGATATTAAGAAAATATGGTTTATCAGGAGTGTATTCTAAGGATATAAAAATTGAATGGAAGGATTTAGAGGATACTGATTTTTATGCTCAATCAAAGCCAGACAAATGGGCTTTAGGACTTTTTGGAACTCGACATATTGAACTAAACACCAAATATAAAGATGTTCTTAATACACCTGAATATTTAGCAATAATTCTTGCACATGAATTGTCTCACCAGTATGATTTTGATTTACTTAGTGCAAATGGTTCAACTTTAAATAACTGGGCATATAGGTATATAACTGATGAGAAAGCATGCGAGGTACAGTTGTATATTTATGAGAAGCTTTTAAAAGAAAAAACCATATCTTTTTAATGAAAAACAAACTGAGGATTCAAAGAAAAATATTAAGATTTTTATTGAAATAAACAAATTTTTAAAAGCGATATGGGATTATAAGAACAGCAATAGAAAACTTCCAACTGAAAATGATTTCCCTTTATTAAGAGATATAAAAGCATTTAATGGAAAATTTAAAAATATGATAGATTCATTAAAAGACGATAAAAGTTTTATCGGTCCTTATACCTTTCATTCGTTTATCACATTGGGATATTATAAAAATTATTCTGATGAAGGAGAACTGGAACCAGAGGATGCAAAAAACAGATTAAAAGAAGCAAATGATGAATTAAAAAAGAAACTTAAAGATAAGGAAATAATGAATAAATTTATTAGTGTAAGAAATAGTCTTATATCTGATGTTTATTTACCATATTGTGGTGCAATTGGAGTAAAACCATCATCTAATTATGATATACCATCAGAGATATCGCCAGGGCAATCTGACCAAGGTTTAGGCAACAATGGAAGTAGTAATTATCATGATTCGCCAGCAGATAATACTGATAACAACAATAATAATTCTGATGATAATCAACAACCACCTAATGATAACGAGGGGGAAATAGGAATTAATCCTGGACCACCGCCTACACCACCTGTAAATCCGCCAGATATCGACTGGGGTGGAAGTGGAGGACATTGGGGGAGTTGATATGATGAAAAAAATAAAAAAAATACTATTAATAGTTATAGCAGTATCTATTCTTCTACCATCTTTTATATATGTTCTTGACAAGGTTTTATTGCTTGTTGGAAGAAAAACAAAATACACTATGCTGAGCGGTGTTTATTATAATCTTATATATGTTTTTACTCCCTGCAGTAATAAGGTTAAAAAATTCAGCGATAAATATATAAAATTTGAATATACTCCTGTGATATATAGTGATCTTTCTGCTGAATATGACACAAAAGAATCAATTATTGATCACGGATTGGATACTATAAGGATAAGTATAATTAAAAAGGAATATGTTATAAATGACATTCAAAAACTTTTTTCAAGGAAGATAATATCTAATGATGGTAATTATTGTATAGGAAGTGACTGTGGAAAAATTCCTTCAGATATATTGAAAAAATTAAAAAATAAAGAGTTTGATTATGAAACATTGAAATGTCTTTTAAGAGTTCCTGCTGGAAATGCATTAGTTCCTTTTGATGTTCCTCGTTTTCCGGATCGGGATTATTTTATGGATGAAGTAACGCTTAAAAAAGGATTGAAACTAATTAGACTTGTTAATAAGGATGTAGATAATCTGATTTACTTATATGGAATAACAAAGAGAGGAAATATAATCTCGATTGGATTGAGAAATTCAGATAGTGATGATTATAAATTTTTTGATAGGTTTGTTGATAAATATTTAAGTGTTTTACTACATCCTCCAGGTAATCCACCGGATTGGTGGACTATATCCCAAGAAAAGCAAAGTACCTGCGCATTCAAAAAAATAATTGATACAATTGAAATAAGCGATGTGATTTAGGTTAAAAAATCATAAAAAATTTTCCTAAATAAAATATTTTTAGGAAAATAAATAGAAGAAAAGAAATTTATTCTTTAAAAATTAGTAAAATAACTTTATATGAAAATTAAAGGGGGAAATTATGGATGATAAGTTTGATGATATAAATAAGATATTAGAAAGAGAAACTCTTATTAGAGAGAAACTTCAAGAATTAGAGAAGATTTTTAATTTAGGTAATTGCTTATTTAATTCCACCTATGCTATATAATAAATATAGTATAGGAGGTAATAAAAAATGAACTTAGTAGAACTATTACAAATAGCATCATCCGAAGAAAAAGCAGAAGAAGTCTTA